>Ga0315535_1000146_pt1 | contig 45749 bp, 33 predicted proteins | sample SalMarSW160220MG_2_FD_203092 | JGI IMG/M metagenome (GOLD analysis project Ga0315535, IMG submission 203092) | Salt marsh sediment microbial communities from the Plum Island Ecosystem LTER, Massachusetts, United States - Salt Marsh Sediment SW1602-20 ... | reverse complement strand
TTCAGGATGTTGATAAACTGCTCCCGGGTAAGGAACCCGCTACCCATGCCTTTTTCAGGATCGGAACCCGGACCGGATCCATAGGCGGGAATAAGGTGATCCTTGCTGTCCGCGGTATATCCCCGGTATCCACCGATCTCCGTCAATTCGGGCAGGGAAGGAATTTCAATTCTCCACCCTTCATCATTGGTCAGAGAGAGATGCAGCCTGTTCATTTTATAAAAACCCATGACATCGATCAGCTTCATAATGGCATCCGGATGATGGAAATTCCTGGCCACATCCAACATAATCCCCCTGTATTCAAAGGAGGGCCAATCTGTAATCTTTGCACACTCCAGTTCAACTTCATCCAGAGGGGTTCTCCATGCATTCACAGGAAACAGTGCCAACAGGCTCTGGATCCCATAGAATACACCAGCGCTACCGCCTCCGTCAATGACTATTCCGCTGCCCCGGACTACCGAAATCGAATAGCCTTCCAAAGGGTTTCCTTCCCTCGTTTCCGACATCATGAGGCGAATGATGTTTTCCCCTGATGCCTCGCTCAACACAACGTCGGGAGGAACGATCATCACTGAACTCAGCATTTGGGCCAGGTATCGGGCTTCCGCTTCCAAACCCTCCTGGTAGTGGATCTTCACTTCACCATGCAAAACCTCTCTTTTTTCGCTGAAAACGGCATAAACAGGTGTAGGGATGATCCTTCCTGTCCGGTAGGGATCAAGCTTTTTGAGACTGACGTTCTGCGCAAATACCCATCCTGCATCGGGTAGCGGAATACCGGTTTCGGGCGGAAATATCTTCTCCAATACCGGAAAAGGCCTTACAGTAAACCTCTCCACAGCAACAGCCTGCTGTGATCCGTTTTTTGGGCTGTCAAAAACAAAATAGGGACCTGAAGGAGCTTCGGTCTCCTTGATCAGGCTTCCCTTTTTTTCGTAACTGATCTCTACCTGTTCACCCGGCCTGAGAGAAAAGCCTTCCAGTGGGGATATACAAAACAGGTCACCGTTGATATGTTCAATCTTTACCTGACCGGTGACCGATTCCTGCACAATACCGGTTCCCATCTGATTGAAGTAAAGCTTCCAGTTGTTATTACCAAGTTCCTTTTTATCAACGTTTTCAATAACAAATGTAGCACTTGATACCCCTTTTCGGGCATCGTTTCCTTTGAACTCCCAGGTGAGAGACAGGTTCCTGGGTTCAGGATCAGTTTGTTTGCTCCACATGCTGCAACCGGATATGAAGACGCTTACCAGGAAAAAGAAGATGCCCTTCATCATAACTATCTTGTATTAAATTTTTTGTAGATTAGCAACTACCCAAAACTACGAAATGAAACCTGGCAAAAGGACTTAACAGGATGAAATTATTCATTAAAATCCAGAAACTTTCATAATTATGAGCGAACCGGAAAATAACATTTTTCAACCTGTTAACAATCCCATTCAACCTCATTCCCAGGTAAGTTCCTGGATTGAGATCCTGAACTTCGATGAGATGATAGCCAACGGGGAGATCTCCAAAATCCAAGTACTTTTTGAACGAATCGGACAGGAGATATACAATACAAGAAAGAAAAATTATACCTGGGGATTCATCGTCATTGAGCCGGAATTTATCAACTTTTCCAAAAGCATAGTGCTGGTTTCTAAGCTTTTCAAGGAAGAGCATCTTTTCGATCTCAACAGCGTGGTTTTTAAGCTGTTTACCGAGTTTAACAACATTGTTCTGTCCACAGCCCTTCATATGCATATTCCCATCAGGGGGGTCATGCGGATCGGAGATATCTACCGGGGGGCCGTAAAATCCAGAAAGCCGGCAGTGGTATCAGGCAATGATCCATTGATCTTGTCCGATCTGCTTAAAGTTTTCTCCTATGGTGATATCTTTCCAACAGGGTTGGAAGGACTCATTCCGTCGGTGGATATTCCGTACCATTTCGGGCAGGGCCTGTGTGAAGCCAGCCGGGATCTTGCCAAACTCGAATCCATAGGGATCTTCATGCCACTGGAGCATAACAGGGACCGGACTGCTGATGTAACCATCCTTTCAAACATGATGGTTGAGACTGAAGTGAACGGAGTCGGGTGTTTTGCATGCAACTGGAAAGAATGGATGACTGAACACACCGATTGCTCCACTGAAAACATCATTGCACTGGCCGAAGAGCTTAGCTCAGGAAAATCAGACCCCAATCGCCGAAAATGGCAGAGCCTGCTTGAGTATTCTGTCCATCTGTAGACCTGTTGCTTACGCTCATTCCATGATCGGGAATGCTGCAGGTCCGGCTATGCATTGTCACAATACTGCTTTCAGCTTTTCTCCTTTTCTAAACCTGGGCGTGCAGGTTTGCTCCTGCAAGATTCCTGTCCCGGTGTTCCTCCGACCAAGAGTTCACTTACAGCAGATTTCATTTCCTGCATGGTGAAGGGTTTGGCGATAACTTTGGCCGCACCAAAAATCTTTGCAATTTCAAGGTAGTTTTCAGCCGAAACCTTTCCCCCTCCCGACATGGCAATAATCTTCAGGTTGGGTTTGATCCTTCTCATCTCCCGGATGGTCTCCAGTCCCTCTTTTTCCGGCATGATAATATCTGTAATCACCAGGTCGGCCTGGGATTTTTTGAACAACTCTATTCCCTCAATTCCATTGGTAGCCAAATCAACTTCATACTCCGCCTTCTCAAGCATTTTTTTTAACATCATCAGAATGTGGGGTTCATCATCGACGATCAGAATCTTTTTCATCAGGAAGCCTTTTTAATATCCTTTTCTGTGAGTACTTTTCGAATAAGCTCGCTGAACTCACTCAGGATAAGCGGTTTTGAAATAATATCTGCAATACCGAATTGTTCCATGGCATCTTTTGGAATAGAGTCCTGGTAACCGGTAATGATAATTGATTTTAGATCTGGACGAATCTGTTTCACTTTCCCGATCAGTTCTGTACCCATCATCTTCGGCATGGCCTGGTCTGTCACAAGCAGATCGTATTTTCCGGGATCCCTTTTAAACTCCGTCAGTGCCTCCAGGCTGTCACTTTTTATATCCACAGTATATCCAAGGCTTTCCAGCATTCTTTTACCCATAAAAGTAATTTCTTTTTCGTCATCCACAAAAAGGATGCTTCCAATTCCTTTTTTCACTTTGTGTATGGAGTCTTTACGGGGAATATGGTCTTCCGAATGCTGGGGAAGATAGATCATGAAAGTGGAACCTTTGCCCGGTTCACTCTCCACCACAATGGTACCGTTGTAGTTGTTCACGATGCCATGTACAACAGATAATCCAAGACCGGAGCCGGTACCCACCTCCTTTTTGGTAAAGAAGGGTTCAAAAATCCTTTCCATGGTCCGTTTATCCATTCCATGTCCGGTATCAGATATAATCAGCCTCACATAGGTTCCCTTTTCAATTTTTGCCGTTCCGTTGATGGGGCGGGAACCAACGCTTACCTTGTCCAGTTTCACCCCCAGCTCTCCTCCCGAGCCCATCATGGCATGGTAGGCGTTGGTGCAAAGGTTCATAATGATCTGGTGCATCTGGGTGGCATCAGCAAGCACGGTGCCGCACTTGTTACTGAGATCCTGCCGTATCTCAATATTCGAGGGAAACGAGGCCCTGATCAACTTCATCACCTCCTGAATAATATCATCGAGTTTCAATGGTTTTTTATCAAAATCAACCTGGCGACTGAAAGTTAATATCTGCTGCACCAGATCTTTGCCCCGGGTTGCTGCGGAATTGATTTGTTCAATATCATATTTTAACACACTTTCATCTGACAGTTCTTCAAGGGCCATTTCAGTGTATCCAAGAATGGGTGTCAGAATATTATTGAAATCGTGTGCAATCCCTCCTGCAAGCGTACCGATGGTCTCCATTTTCTGCAATTGCATGAGTTGATCTTCCAGTTTGGCCTTCTCCTTTTGATGATGCTTGCGCATCTCAATCTCCTGCTTCAGTTCTTTGTTGGCTGTTGTGAGTTGTCGCGTTCTTTCCTGCACCCTCTTTTCAAGTGCGTCATTGGCAGCCTTCACTTTCTCCTGTTCCTTTTCCAGCAAGATCCTCATGTAGAAATCCCTGCGAACCGATTGCTCCATGAAGTAGCTGATGAACATTCCTATCACATTGGCACTGATAAAGAAAAAGTTGTTGTTGATCAGGATCTCCAGAGGAGTGTCCGAGATCCAGATGGCTGCGACCTCGTAAGAAGCCACAATGGACCAGCCCACAATGGTGGCATAAATAAAACGCGATTTAATAAACGTGTATCCTATAATAAAGATCAGGAACAGACCGGCATAGTAAGTATAATTGGCGGCCACATTGGCGGCAAATATGGTCATGACAATAATCGACAGGCCCGTAATATACATGATCGCCGCAAGTACAGGCTGCATGAATTTCTTAAAATGGGAACTGAAGGAAAAAAATATAACCACCACCAGAAGAGGAGAGATAATTCCAAACCGGATGAACCAGAACATGTTCTTCAATTCAGGAAGCAGCAATGCATCCAGAAACGCAAAGATCCCGAAGAAGAAGATGGACAGAACCAGCGAGAACCGCATGGGAGTCAATGACCGCTTGAAATAGTCATCCCTGAAAGCCTTCTCGTAGTGTTTGATATTACCACCGAAGGTCAGGGTCAGCTTATTCAGCTTCCAGTCATCTCTGCCGGAAGTGGGTAATCCCAGCAGATTCCCTCGTATCAGACTTTGAAGTTTCATCGTTACGCAGTCTTAATTCTTAAAAACAGATTTACACCCAGCTCTTCCATATCAACCTCCACCTGTTCTTCAAGGGCTTCAGCTTCAATGGCCATTCTGACCAGGTCATATTTGGAACGGTGGTTCAGGTACCAATCAGATAGTACTTCCATCAGGCGCTTGGTGGGATTTGAGTTGGAAAAATTCCCAATGATGAATTCGCCTCCGTCTGCCAGGTACTTATAGTATTTATGGATCATGTAAACAAAGTGTTTGTCCTTGAAATAATCAAAGAGCCCGGCACTCCAGATCAGGTCATACCACTGGTAAGGTTTGAATCTCAGTACATTGATTTTGAAATAGTCTATGGAGTTTTCAAATTGCATATTCTGATTTTTAGCAAAGTCAATGGCGTTCTGGTCAAAATCCACCAGGTCGAAATGAATGCTGCTGTCGGGATGGCTTTTCAGATATTCATGCACATCGGTGGCAGGTCCGGAACCCAGGATCAACACCCTTTTAATCCCTTCTTCGGGAGTATCGATGGCAGCACACCTCCTGAGAAAATAGTCCTTCCTGTTGCGCACCGCATGTGCTCCTGCCTGGTCCTGAAAAAAACGGTCCCAATTGCTGTACCGGCGATCAGGATTGACATATTCCCTGTAGATGTTGTGGATCAGCGAATAGTCCCCCGGGTACCCGAAGGGCTTCACAAACCCGTGCCCAATCAGGGTGTTTTCATTGAGGGATTCCCTGATGACATCCCTGAACAATTCCAGTTCCTCATCTTCAAGATTATTAACAATGGCCGTGAACTCTTTGTACTCCTCTGGCTCCGGCCCTCCTTTCTCAACAAGGGTCATCAGGAAATTGCGGTCCTCTTTTGACAGCTGATTCAACATTACGGTGGGGTGCATGGTTTTCATTACTATAAATGTTTACATCAATAGTTCATCGTATTATCATACTTTCACCTGAAACCGATCCTTACGGATAAACGGAAACGGGCATGGCTGGCTTCTTTCTGATCCAGGTATACGTAGCATTTCATTTTCAGGTTTCACATTCCTTCATTATGGTGCATCTTAGAATCTGTTTAAATAAGTCTACGAAGTACATCCCTGTTGAATTTGCTGGATAAAATTGCTTTCTTTATCTGACCTGATTATGAGCGCACAAAGAAAGAAATTCGGGGGTTTTGTTCTGTTTACAGGAATGCTTCTGGCAGCCCTGGTAATCGTTTTGGGAAACAAAGCGGTAGAAAAAACATCATCCGATGATTTTTGCGCCTCCTGCCACATTCATCCTCACTCCACCCGGAGCTGGAAACTATCCACCCATTATGACAACAAAAGGGGAATCCATGTCCATTGTGTGGATTGCCATCTACCCCCTCAAGGGGAAGGGTATCTGACCGAAAAAACCAAAACCGGCTTGAGGGATGTGTGGGGAAAACTATTTAAAGATTCCGCGGATATGAACTGGGAGGCCAAATCCCAGATCGATTACGCCAAGCACATCGTATTTGAGAGCTCATGCATCAAATGCCACCAGAACAATTTCCCCCTTGGATTAAGTCAGGATGGACGACAGGCCCATCTCTATTACGAACAGCAGGAAGGGGCCCTCCATTGCATCAACTGCCACATCACAGTGGGGCATCATGACCCGGACCGGCTGCATGCAAAGAATACAGATTTCGGTGTGGCCCGGGAGGAAAATACAGAAATTTACACAGAACCCGGGGTGGTGCATGGTTTCAACAACTTCACAGAGTATATCACCGGATCTGATGTCAGTTTTGAGATGGTTGCCATTCCCGGAGGTACTTTCATGATGGGAAGTCCTGAGGATGAACCCTTCCGGAATGTCAACGAAGGTCCTGTGAAAGAGGTTTCCATAAGCCCCTTCTTCATGGCAAAAACCGAAATCACCTGGGACGAGTATCTTGCATTCTTTAAACAGACTGGAGCACAGGGAAAAACCGCCGATGCATATCTCAATGTCGACCTGGGCGAGGTGGATGCCATTTCAGGTCCGACACCGCCGTGGGGTGCTCCCGACCAGGGTTGGGGCAAAGAGAAGATGCCTGCCATAACCATGACACACGAAGCTGCAGAGGTATATTGTCAGTGGCTCACTAAAATAACAGGCAAAACCTACAGGCTGCCCACCGAAGCCGAATGGGAATATGCTGCCCGGAGCGGAACCTCCACACCCTATTTTTTTGAAGGCGATCCAAAGCGCTTTGTAAGACAGGGAATACGGAACAAGTTGTTCGGTATCGATACCTCTGGTATCAACACCTATGTCAGATACGAAGAAAACAGCGGGGCACGATCCGCAGTTCCTGAATACACCAGGGAGAATCCCTTCGGGCTGGTCAACATGCTGGGAAATGTGGCTGAATTCTGTGCTGACTGGTATGCAGAGGATGCATACGCATTGTATGGAGAAGGTATACTAAAAGACCCCACCGGTCCGGCCACCGGAGAAGAGTATGTGGTCAGGGGCGGTTCTTACCGGGATGGGGCAGAGGATGTAAGGTGTGCCTCCCGTGCACATACAAAAAAGGTCGCCTGGCTGAAAACCGATCCGCAAATACCCAAAAGTGTCTGGTGGTATTCAGACTGCATTCATGTAGGATTCAGGGTAGTGTGCGAATATAATGAACCTTCGGTAAATGAATAAATACTAACTTGTCTCGACCATTGTAATCATCATTAAAGGCAAATCAATATGAAACCAACAAACAAAACCAGCAGACGCAGATTTTTAGAAAACACTGCGATCGGCGCCATGGGAGTAATTGGCGCCACACAACTCGTTAAATCCTGTTCCACCGGAGAAACCGCTGGAACTGTTGTCGTCCCGGAGTTTCTCCGGGCAGCACCCGACGGAGAGCCTTTAAAGGCCGGCGTGGTTGGTTGTGGTGGCCGGGGTTCAGGTGCAGCTGTCAATTTTCTGGATGCAGGACCCAACCTGAGCATTGTGGCTGTTGGTGATGTATTCCAGGACAGGGTGGATGGGATCCGTGAAAAGCTGAAGAATGAGAAAAATGTTGAAATTGAGGATTCAAAATGCTTCGTGGGATTTGATGCCTACAAGAGAGTGATTGACACGGGTGTGGATATTGTGATTTTAGCCACTCCCCCCTATTTTCGTCCGGAACATTTTCAGGCTTGTGTAGAAGCCCGCAAACATGTCTTTATGGAAAAACCCGTTGCTGTGGACCCGGTTGGAGCCCGTTCGGTGATGGCTGCCTCCAAACAGGCTGAAGCTGCCGGTCTATGTGTGGTTACCGGAACACAGAGAAGGCATTCATGGAACTACCAGAATGTGCTTGCAAGGGTTCGTGCAGGAATGATGGGAGATATCACATCGACCAATGTATATTGGAACCAGTCCAAATTGTGGCACCGTGAAAAGCAATCCGGCTGGACCGATATGGAATTCATGATCAGGGACTGGGTAAACTGGACCTGGCTATCCGGCGATCACATCGTGGAACAACATATCCATAACATTGACGTCAGCAACTGGTTTGTGGGAAAGGTTCCGCTAAAAGCGGTAGGAATGGGATCCAGGCAGAGGCGGATTACGGGAGATTGCTACGATAATTTCAGTGTGGATTTTGTATATGACGGTAACGTGCACATGAACAGCATGTGCCGTCAGATCAATGACTGTGCAAACAATGTGAGCGAATTGTTGCGTGGAACCAAAGGTTATACCGACGGAGGAAAGACCATCTGGGATCATGCAGGCAACATTCTTTATGAATTCAATTCACCCGTGGATGAGCAGGATGAACCCACCCAGGTCAATGATTACGTTCAGGAACACATCGACCTGGTTACTGCCATTCGGACAGGAAAACAGATTGTGCAGGCCGAAGAAACAGCCAGAACCTGCCTGACTGCCATCATGGGAAGGCAATCGGCTTATACCGGCAAGGAAGTGACCTGGGACGAGATGATGGGATCAGGAATGAAGCTGGGTCCCGAAGGCGAACTGAAACTGGGTCCTGTGGATATTAAAGCGGTGATCCCCGTGCCGGGATCAGCACCGGAATAACAACCACCATCAGAATTTGTCAACGCTGGCGTAGGCTTCGATCACTGCCAGTTCGCCCTCTTTACCGGGTTTCGAATTTCCGTGTTCCATGCCCACAATGCCGCTGTATCCTTTCTGATAAATATGTTTGAACACATTGGTGTAATTGATCTCTCCGGTGGTGGGCTCTTTCCGGCCCGGGTTGTCCCCCACCTGGAAATAGGCGATCTCTTCCCATGCTTTATCCATGTTGGGGATCAGGTTCCCGTCCTGGATTTGTTGATGATAGAGATCGTCCAGTATCTTGCATGAAGGACTGGCCACTGCCTGGCATATCTGGTAGGATTGGGGAACATCTTTGAGGAAAAGCCCCGGGTGGTCAAAAAAGTTCAGGGGTTCAAGTACCATTACCAGGTCATGGGGTTCCAGGATCTCACTGGCGCGTCGCAGCGCTTCCACCACATTCCGGGTCTGGTAACCTGGATCCAATCTGAGATCCACATATCCCGGCACCACAGTCATCCATCTGGCATTCACGCGTTTTGCTACTTCCACCGATTCTTTGATCTCCTTCAGGAATTCCGCCAGCAAATCCTTGTTGCCATTGGTCAGGTTGGGTTCATTCCAGTATATGGTATGGGCCACAAATACGCCCATCTCCATGCCCAGGCTGGCCATCCTGCCGGCTATTTTTTCCTGCATGGTGACATCCCTTTGTTTCATCCCGTTATCCTCCATGGCAGTGAATCCTTCATCTGCCATGAATTGAAGCTGATCCAAAAGATCTTCACCGGCACTCTCTTTAAACATGCCGAAATGGGGAGCATATTTCAATTGGAATTTGTGTTTTACGTCTGCTCCCGGCCGGCCAGCCAGAGGAGAAGCCGAAGCGGAAGCGCTCACCGCTGTTCCGGTAAGAATGGCAGCTGAAACGGCAGCGCCACTGGAAATAAATGATCTTCTCTTCATAGGTTGGGTTTTAAGATGTTCTAAAGTAGTAATTAATTACAGGGCTGTCTCTGTTGTGATCAAATTTCCGGAGTCATCCACCGTAATTCTGAAATGCTTCCCTGAAGGTGAAGTCAGGATGACTCCCCTGGTGACGTCTTCAATGAAAATATCACCACCTTTTACATGAACCTTCGATTCCGGACTATCTGTTCCTATGCCCACCTTTCCGTCGGGGGCAATCCTCATCCTTTCAAAAAGGGCATCCTTTACATCTGTGGTATAAAACCGGACCGAACCATTCACCGATTCTGACAATATCGAAAATCCGCTTCCCGGAGCCCTGATGGCCGTCATTCCGTTGAATCCGGGGATTCCGCAAAAATCCTCCTTTGATGCGTCATCGTCATATTCATCGGATGTCAGCAAAAACTCCGAACGGCTGAAGGTCCTGGCATCCAGGTTGCCATAGGCTTCCAAAGCAAGAGCCACATAAGCCGTAGGACCCTCATCCACGTTTTTGAGCCTGATCAGTGCCCTGTCATGGTCCCCGTATACATTTTTTTGAATATCGAGGGGAAACTGAGGCTGCATATACATTCCGATCCCGACATTCCTTTCAAAATAGATGTCGGTTTTATTCTCCTTCCATGGCGAGATGGGCAATATCACCGAGTTTCCGTCGCTGATCGAAAGCTCTCTCGACAACTCATTGATGGTAAGGTTCTGGAGTTCATTGGTCGGATCGGAATCGCCATCTTTCACCTCACCTGCCTGCCTGGCATACAATGCATAGGGAACGCTAAGCAGCTGACTGGCACCCAGGTATAAGCCATTCACGGAAACCCCGAGAAAATAAGGTCCGTTTTCCCAATCAATTTCTTTGAAAAAATCAGCATCACCCACCTTCAGTGTGATCAACCCAAATTCGTCAGTCAGGGTTTCATGACTTTCAAGGTAAATGGACGGGCCATCAATCGCTCCCCTGATCAGTTGCAGGTCAACTGTGACGTTTTGGTCAGCCATGGGGGTTCCGTCAGGATTCCGGACCGCTGCCTGGTAGTTAAAATAATCGGGAGCCTGTGCCATCAGGCCCAAAATAATAAAAATTGCGGTCAATACCAGTGATAGTTTTTTCATATGCGTAGGGGCTAAATCAAAATAAAATTACGATTTTTAAAAGGAATGAAGCCTTTCCGGATCATCATCATGTTCACCTTTTCGACCCTCTGCTTCACCATACAGGCAGGAGGTCAGGATCATGTGACCATGAGATTCAGCCTTCTGCACCCTGAACTGCTGAATCCTGCCATTGCCGGGAGCGCATACGTACCCCAGGCCTGTCTATCCTACATGAAACAATGGGTAGGTATTCCGCAATCTCCCCGGACGCTGATGGCCAGCGCAAGTATACGGATTGGAAACTATGATTTTTACAACCCGAGGCAACTGATCCATTCATCAGGCCTTAAATCCAGAGAACGGGTAGGACTGGGAATTGCCATATTCAGCGATAGCAACGGGCCGGTTGTGTCGAGGGGGTTTTATGGTACGTACGCCTACCACATTCCCTTGAATCATGCCCGTCTTTCACTGGGAATAACAGGAAAGGCCGAACAAAGGATCCTGGACGGGACCCTCTTTCAACCCACCTATCCCGGTGATCCGGTTTTAAGCGATATTCGGGAATCATTCACATCCCCCAATGCTGACATTGGAGCCTATTACTATTCGGCAAAACTTTTCGGCGGAGCATCGGTCCACAACATCATACCCCTGGAAGATAAAATCAATCCGGGAAGCAAAGTAAAACCAGACCTTGTCCTCCACGGGGGGTATATATTCAGTTCGTTCGGTAAACCCAATATGGAAATCAATCTGAATGTCAGGTACCTTGATCTGAATGTTCTGGAATACGATCTTTTTCTGAGGACGTATATCAGGGAAATCCACTGGATCGCTATTTCCTACAAATCTTATGCAGCCCTTGCCTTTTATCTGGGCCTGAATATCCGGGATATTTACCTGGCCTATAGCTTTGAGACATCCCTGTCAAGTATTGTTCGTTACAACATGGGATCGCACGGCATACACCTCGGAATCAACCTCGGTATGAGAAGGCTCAATGGATTATAAATTGACAGCGTGAAAAAAATAAAAATCATATCACTCATTCCGGGTCTCCTGCTCATCTGCAGTACGGCAGGTGCACAGTTTTTTTCCAATCCTTCATTTGAGGGAAATCCCGGCCTTTCCGTTGCCCCCCCCACCTGGCATGGCTTTGATGCACACTCTACTCCGGATACGGAACCTTTGCCCTGCGACTATTTTACAGCCTCGGACGGGGATACATACCTGACGCTGGTCACAAGAGGAGAACAATCTGATTTTCCTTCCACTTCGGAGAACGTAATCACCAGCCTTTTACATGCTATTGAGGCGGGCAAATATTACAAAATCACCCTGGATCTGGCATCCCGTGAAGATGTGGGAATATTCTCCTGGGAAGAAGGATTCACTGCCTACAATGCACCACTCCATCTGCTTGTATATGGCTCCCCTGACGGAACACAGAAAGGTGAATTACTGGCCGAATCTGAAGAGATCACACAGGCAGAATGGAACAACCATACCCTGATCATGGCCCCGCTGGATTATGCTTCTTCCCTCATACTTGAGGCAGAAAACCTCCCGGGTTCTGATGGTTGGGGAAATATACTGCTCGATAATCTTTTCATGGAAGAGATTGAGAAGCTTCCTCTGGATTACGGGAACCTGATCATTCCAAATGTATTTACACCCAACGGGGACGGGATCAACGATGAACTCATCATCAAAGGACTTAAAAGGGAAAGCACCTTGCTGATCTTTGACCGGACCGGCAGAGAAGTATTTGGGAGTACAGACTACCAGCAGGATTGGGATGGGAAAGATAAAAATGGAAGGGCCCTTCCACCTGATACGTACTGGTACGTGCTTCTTCCATCCCATCTGGATGAGGTTAAGAAGGGGTTTATATATTTGAAGAAAGAATGATGAATAACAAAGCGATTATAAAAAAATTTCTTCTCATCCTGCTGGTTGCAGGGAATTGCCCAAAGGTCGGCGCCCAGTATGGAAACCTGCTTTTTGAACGCATTGCACATTACCCTTTCACCATAGACGCAAGGGATATTTCAGGCATGGGAAATCATGGGAGCGTTTCAGGCGTGTTATTCACCGATGAAGATTTTGAAGGGGATGGTCATTCTTATTATTTTGACGGAGTGGATGATAAGATTGTATGTCGTAGTTACAACCTTGAATTTTCTTCATCTGTAACAGTCTCCTGCTGGATAAAAACGGACATATCCACAGAAAACAGGCATATCGTATCGAAATATAACCTGGATTCGGATGGTGGCTTTATCCTTGGAATCCAGGAGGGCTATGCAAAGTGGGCCGGGCGAATGGGTACAGGCCAGTTCATCCGGATGACATCGGCAACCCGTGTGGATGACAAGCGCTGGCACAGTCTGATCGGGGTGGTGAGCCAGGGAAACTGGTACCTGTATGTGGATGGTATCCTTGAAGGCCTGGTGGAGACAGGCGCCGCTACCACAGATTTGTCAGCCGATGCTCCCCTGACATTCGGATACCCTTCATCCGGGGATCCTGAAAATCAATGGCATTATGAAGGGCTCCTGGATCAAGTGATTATTTATGGAAGGCCCCTGAATGATTGTGAGCTGGAAATCCTTGTGAACGGAATCCCAACCCAAACCCGCTAAACCGAGAACCAGAAGTTCAATTTGAACATGAAAACATTGTTCCCCTTCATCCCGAAAAGCTCCCCGGTAATTTCACTGATGGGATTATAGAGGCTTTCCCAATCTGACCTGTCGTGGGCCCAGACCAGGAAAAGTGTGGATCCCAGCTTATATTCCCAGCGAAAGACCAGATTGGACCGGAACTGCATAAAACTAAAATCGGGATTCCCGAAACTCCAGCTCTCTGTATTGTATTCAAATGTATAGCTATTCGCAACGGGGTTAAAGGTGGGATCTATCGGAGTAAGCCGCTCAGCCAGGTCCCTGGAGCCTGACTGATCGACCCGTCTGAAATCATCATAAGAACCCACCGAATAATAGGGGCTTCCATAATACTGCAGGGAAAGCTCGGGGGTGAGGAACAGTTCTCCCCTGAAGGTCAGTGAAGCAGTCCTTTGATCGATGTACCCAACCATGTAAAGGGTTTCAGCCAAACCTTCAAGGATATCCACGTACTGCTGGTGGTATTTCCTGTTGTCGAGGCTGGCCCTCAGGCTAAACTTCAATTTTCGAACAGGTGTCCATTCACCTCCGCCATAGAATCCAAACTGATGGGCATTCCCCTGGGTATACACATCGTAGTGCAGACTCGCAATCCCGGCCAGATCCTTTGAATTGTTGGTAGTAAGAAGAACTCCCGCCTGATGCATACCATCCAGCCTCAGTGCAGGCCCTCCCCGGAGCTCCCTGATATCCAGAGAGGAGAAGTTATAGTGGTAATTGATGGAATACCTCAACATCTTGTTGGTCATCAGAACAAAATCAATCCCCGCCCTGCCAAAGGTATACTCTCCCCCGAAACTCCATCTTGCTTCCTGGTTGATACCGATGGAATAGTTTCTGATCCAGTCCCCGGGCTCATCCATCCTATACGAAAGCTTCAAAACCTGCCCCATGAAATCTGCCTGCCTGATGTACCCCAGGTCGTTCAGGTTCAGGCCCGGACTCCTGTACTGTCCCATCAGGCTGAAATTAATGCCTCCGCCCTTCTTCCCCACGCGGATCAGGCCCCCGTGTCCTGATAACTCCTCCCGCAGGCTGTCAACTTCCAGATAATCTGCATCAGGCCTCTGAAACCTGTGGGTATGTGACAACTGTTTCTGCAGGATTGCTTCGTGGCTGCCCTGCAACTGGCTGGCAATGGATTTTGCTTCAAAAAAGTAATTTTTGTTCTTCCAGTAATGGAGCAGGTCCAGTCCACCGCTGACCGCACCGGAGGGTGTCATCTCCAGTATGATTGAGTCGGCCGAAATCCGGTTGACCAAGCCAAACATCCCCCCCACGATGGTGTTGCCTTCATTAAAATCCTTTTTTACACGGGAAGCCAGGTAATTGCTCATGGGAGCTACCTGGATCTCTTTCCCGGTTCCTGATTCATCCGTGGCTACCCCAACCTCTTGTGCGGTGAGTCCGTTCACCACACCCACCGACAGTCCTTTTTTACTCTTCCCTGTAAATTTTGCCGCTCCCAAAATGGTAGTGGTGTTGGGAATTTCAGATATGGTCCGGGAATCCACTTCCTGGGGAAAATCGGGAGCACTGCCAATGCGCCTTGAGTAATAGGGAATGTCCCCTTCCAGGTTAAAATCAAAAATCTCGTTCCCCTCCATGAAGAACGGCCTCTTCTCTTCATAAAATGTTTCGAATGAGGTCAGGTTCAACACCGACGGATCAGCCTCCACCTGTCCGAAATCGGGGTTGATGGAAAGATCCAGGGTGTAGTCACTGCTGATGCCCACCTTGGCATCGATACCTGCGTTGGGCCTGAAAGGATTGAAATGATCCATATCAGCTTCTTTTTCTACGGAGGCAGACACATAGGGCAGAAACTCCACCTGCCGGGAGCTTCTGATATCCTGAATACCATGCAGTTCCCCGAAGAGGTAGACCATGGCCGGTGCCTGTAGGGGGATATACTGCCATTGATCTTCTTCATATCTCCTTGAAATCCATCGCCAAATATGCATTCCCCACAATTGCTCCCCGGTATCGGCATAACGTAACTGACTGAAAGGTATCTTCATTTCAGCAATCCACCCCGAATCGCACATGGAGGTGGCTCCATCCCAAACCGCGTTCCAGTTAAAATCCCACTGGTAATCACCCAGGTGTTTCAGATCCATTTTCTGCCCGGCAGCACTCAGGTTAAACTCAAAGGCTGTCATTTTATCATGGTAACTGTCAATGGCGATCCCTGTCATATCACCATTCAGTGCATCGCGCCGGTCAAAGATATCCCTGATCAGATCCGGCTCTGAATCCTGGCAAATAATGGCCACATAAAGATTGGAATGGTCGTACAGTACCTTAACATACGTATTTTCAGTGCCTGCAACACCGCCCACCGGTTGCTGCTGGGTAAAGTTGCCCTGCCACTCCCCCAGGTCCCAGATCTCATCATCCAGTACTCCGTCGATCCTGGGCAGGGGAAGGTTACCGATGTGCCTGGAGGGATATACCCTTTTATTGGACAAAAGGGAATCCAGGTTCTGCCCGCTGGTTTCGAATCCGGATAAAAAGATGGAAAGTGCCAGAAGGAAAATAAACTTACTGTGTTGGGCCATTTTGGGGAAAGATAGACTACAAAAATAAAATTCCTTTTCAGGAAACCAACAGGTAATCCCTTCCTTCTTCATATCCCCTGTTCTCGAGAAATTCCGAGATCTTCTTGCGGTTGTCCATCTGCTGGATATAGGTAAGGATGAAACCCTTTCCCGCCAGAGGCAGGTCATCATAAAAAATTACCTCCCGGTCGAGTTGCCTGCTCTCCTTGGTATCAATATAGGCCCCGATCCGGATTCCGTTCTCCTCTAGGATCCTGGCCCGGCGCCTTGAGATGCGGCTGGCTCCCCACACCCATACGTCGGGGTGAAACGGATTGTTCTCCTTCAGCCACTTTGCAAGGTATTTGCTTTTTATCCCATAAAAGGCCTGATCGCTGTAAATGGGATGCGTCCTGGTTAAACGGCTTTCCGAATCATGCCATTCAAGGACCACCTCGGGAACTTTTGCAATTTTCACACCCTGGTCCAGCCACCGCAGCCACATCTCATAGTCCTCGGGGAAGTCACCTGACCGGTAGAGACCGAATCGGAGCATGGTCTCTCTCCTCCACATGGCCGTGGGATTTACGATGGGCGCTTCAATAAACCTGCGATGAAGAATTTCCTTCCAGGTAACAACCGAGTTGCTCCATTCCACAAACCTTTGAAAACCTCCTGTTGTTTCCGGATCACCCATGTGCCTTACCAGACCCGCCACAGCTCCGAATCCGGGATGCTGATCCAGGAACTCCGATTGCAACCGGAGCCGGCCCGGCAGCGCTACATCATCCGCATCCATGCGGGCAATATACTCCCCCCGGGCCTCTTCACAGCCACGGTTGGATGCAAACATCACCCCCTGTTCCGGTTCCGACACCATCCTGAACCTGATGTCTCTTTCCATCCAACTCCAGGCAACTTCTGCCCCCAAATCGGTCGATTGGTTATCCACCAGGATACACTCAAAATCACCCAAATCCTGCCGGGCGATGCTCTCCACAGCCCGGGAAAGTGTCTTTTCTGCATTGTAAAAAGGCAGGACAACAGATATTTTTGGCAATTTTACCGGCATCCGGGATCTTTGTTTATAACAAATTATTCGGAGGAAGGATTACGGCGCATCCTTTTTACTTCTCCCCTGATCTTCTTCTCTCTGATCCTGTTTTCCAGGCTGGTTTTTGACGGTCTGGTAGGGACTCTTTTCCTTACAGGTATCATACACACAGTTACTAGCTGAATGAAACGTTCCGTTACCTCCTCCCTGTTCCGGTACTGTGACCGGTGTTTTTCTGAAGAGAGAATCAAAACTCCCTGATCTGTCAGCCTCGGTCCCAGGCGCTTTAAAACCAGGCCTTTTTGAGGAGCATTCATACATGCTGACCGGGCAGGACTCCAAAGAAGCTCAACCCTGGATTCTGTTTTATTGACATGCTGGCCTCCCGGTCCTGATGAACGGCTTGTGCGGTAGGATACTTCGCTGATCAGACAATCCCTCATGAAATAAAGGTAGAAAAAGGTGTATGAAAAACCTATCTTATGTAACTTTCAACTAAAGAGTTCCAGAACCTCTATTTCAGAAAGCTCCCTGAGCGGATTACTGGATGTAACAAAGGTTTCAGCCAGTTCACGCTTTCTTTCCTGCAATCGCCGGATCTTCTCCTCGATGGTATTCTCGGAGATAAACCTGTAGACAAATACATTTTTATCCTGACCGATCCGGTGAGCCCGGTTCAGTGCCTGCAGCTCAGCAGCCGGATTCCACCATGGATCCAGAATGAACACATAGTCAGCTGCGGTCAGGTTCAAACCAACCCCCCCGGCCTTCAGGGAGATGAGGAATACAGAGCAGCTACCTTCCTTTTGAAATGTTTCAACTGCCTCCTTTCTTTGCTTCTGATTTTGTGACCCGGTCAGATATGCATAGCGAATCCCCATGGAGTCAAAGGCTTCTTTGAAAAGATTGAGATGCTTTACAAAAGAGGAGAACATCAAAACCTGATGTCCCTCCGAAACGACACTCTCCACATCCCGGCATACTTCTGAAAACTTCCCCGAATCAATTTCTCCCAGCTCTTCCAGCATGGCCGGATGATTGGCAATCTGTCGAAGGCGGGTCAGTGCCTGAAGTACCATAATGGAAGAGCGTTCCATCCCAACTTCCTCAAGGTTTTCAAGAATGGAATTGCGTGCAAGTGATTTCTCCTCCTCATATATCCTTCGTTGTGCGTCCGTCATGCTGCAATACCGAACCTGTTCAACTACCGGCGGCAGTTCACGGGCTACCTCCTGTTTGGTTCTTCTCAATATAAAAGGGTTGATCAGCTCCTTAAGCTTCTCTTCCCGGCCTTCATCCTTATTTCTCTCTATGGGCTGTACAAAACTTCTCCTGAAAAAGCTGAGTGAACCCAGCAATCCGGGATTTACGAAGTTGATCTGCGACCACAGGTCGATCAGGGAATTTTCTATGGGTGTCCCTGTCAAAACAATCCTGTGATCAGACTGGAGTTCAATGATGGCCTGATAAAGCTTTGAAGAGGGATTCTTGATCATCTGGCTTTCATCCAGGATCACATAATGGAATTGATAGGTGGACAGCTGTTCAATATCTTGTCGAACTGTATGATAGGTGGAAAGAACAATATCGTAATAATTGAAATTTGTGAGTTCCCTGTTGCGCTGGTTTCCCACATAGGCATAGATCTTAATACCAGGAGCAAAGCGATTGCATTCGCTCACCCAATTGTGCAGCAATGAGGCTGGAACAACCACCAGTGAGGTTTGTTTTTCTATCCCCTCGTCAAACAAGGAGCGTTGTCCGCCCGACAATATACCACCCCCTGTTTTGGATTTCGATCCCAAAACCTCTTTTGACCTCAGGAGCACGGCAATGGCCTGAAGGGTCTTTCCCAGGCCCATATCGTCGGCCAGGCACCCGCCAAATCCATATTGCTGCAGGAAACAGAGCCAGGTATATCCCTCCTCCTGGTAAGCACGAAGATCGGCCCGTAGCCCCGAAGGAATCTGAAGGGCAGGAATGGATTCAGCCTCCGTAAGCTTTTCGAGCCTTTCGAGGGTCTCCGAATGGAAGGCCCTGACCGAGTCATCCATCATGGAAAAATGCTGTTTATGAATCTTTATCCTTTCTCCTTTCAGTTTACCAAATTCAAACATGGATCTATACCGTGCAAACCACTCCTCAGGCAGGACAGCCACCTCTCCCCCTGGAAGTTCATACTCCCTGATTCCCTGCAGGATATGTTCCTTAAGCAACAAAAAAGGTACAGAGAATGTACCCAATCGAACCGTTGCTTTCACATCAAACCAGTCCTCCTTCTCAGCAGATTCAAGGTCCAGCTCAATCTTTCCTAAAAAATAGGGTTTATTCAAACGATGCTTCAGCTGAATTCCGGCTTCACCCAACAGATCTCCGACCTCATTGACGAAACCGATGGCATCATGCAGCTTTTCATTCAAATAGTAATTCTTATCGTCCCTTGACTTTAATCCCAGTTCCTTCAAGGTATTTATAGTCATATTCTCCCAGTCCGGATCCCGCTCAAACCTGTCAAATTCATGCATCGTTCCCTCTCCCCTGTATTTCACAAAACGCTTCAAATTGTCGTCAGGATAGATCACAAACTGGTTGTAATGAAAGGCCAGAATCCAGACGGGCCTGTTGTTTAGCCCCATTTCCAGGGTAATTTCTGCTTTCCGGGAAGCCTCAATCTGATTTACCACGAATCCCTTGAAGCGGGTGTCAAAATCACGCAAGGTGTTTCGAACAAAAGTTGAGAAATACTTCTTCTCCATCTCCGGGGGAATGACCAGCTGCTCTTTTTCCAGAAAAGGCTTCAGCTTTTTCCCGTCAATCTCATTAATAAAATAGAGGGTATTTTCCACGATAACTGCCGCAGGCCGGTTGCTGATGATCTCCACATACCCGTGGTTCAGAATGATCCGCTTCCCCTTGTGGATAAGGTTCAGTGCATAGGAGAGGCCATTGCTGTAATTGAAGCTGAAGACCGGTTCCGCAGGATTCCTGTCAATGATGACAAAATCTTCCGGAAATACATTTCTGTTGCTTTTGTCTTTGATAAAAACCGGGACACGGTTGTCCCTTGCAATCTCCAGGGCAGCGTATAAATACTTTTCAATATAGGGCCTGATGTGTTCCCTGATGGACTGGCTGTCCACCGTATCCTGAAACTCCTTGACGGTCTTCTTCTTTGAAAACAGTTTGTGAAGATTCCTGTCGCTGTATGAATCCACAAGTTGTATTAACTCCCTCTGCATGGGAGTAAGTCGCCGGTAGGCCTGGGTATCCGCATCATTCTGGACATACTCTTTGGGAGTGTAAAACTCCCTCCCCGGGTCTTTTTCCAGTATCTGTGCCTGAAGAATGCTCCCCCATAACCTGTGCGGCATATAGCCCAGTGCAAAATGACTCTCCTTCATCAGCGGTACTTGTCCATTTTATCTCCAAGCCGGACCCTGGACTCAACTCCGTCACTCCAGGTAGTCAGCTTCATGAACTTTCCCATTTTCATTTCATGGATCTCATCCTCAACCCCATCATCCTCCGCACCGGTAAGCCGGCTTAGAGCAGCCTCTTTCACGAGCCAGTTCGGCACCCGTAGCAGGTAGAGGTAACTCTGATCCAGACCCTGTTCCCCCTCTATCAACAATTGACCTATGGTCGATTCTACATTCATTCTGGGAATGATTATCCTGGAATCGACCAGGGTAAAACTATTACTGAGCGTTGAAAAGTGCACATTGTTCAGGTCTTTGTTATCAAGGTATTTCCCAGCCGCCTTCAGGGGTGTGAAGTTGATCAATGCACCATCGGTTATTTCCATATTAAACACGGCTGTTGTTGAAGGTATATCCAGTTTCAGGTCGGGAGTAATGAAAACCTCCGCCAGACCATTGCCACTTACCACGCCTTTAAAATTCTCTTTCAGCCTGTAAGTCTCCTCCCCGGTCTCCATTTCGAAATCCAGGTCTCTGATGTTCACATCCTTCAGTTCAAGATCGGCACTGAAATTATAGAACGACGGATTGGCCACATTGAACTGCCCATCAATAACAATGGTTCCCCCACTTTCTCCGGAGATTTCAAAGCTGTCAAAATATATGATCTTATCGGAAGTGGAGCGCAGCTTTCCCTTCATTCCAAAGATATTATTGCTGCCAACATGAATCTCTCCGATATTTATATTGAAATTAAAATCCGGATAATCAATCTGGTCCAGTGCCGTTGGTTCATGAAACTCCAATGTATCTCTTGTGGCCCTGCTTTCCATCTCTTCCGGAAGCTGATAGTTCAGAAGTTCATTAAAATCGAGCAGATTCGATTCCAGGGCCATATTCCCATACAGGTCTTCCCTGAGGCTGTCTGTATAATTTCCCACCATTGCACTCAACCTGAAATTGTTCTCCCCGATTTCCCCATTGAATTCATCAATGAACAGCTCTTTTCCCTTTTTCCTTGCCCGGATATTAAAATTGTTAAATGCCAGCGGGTAGTACCGGAATTTCCAGCTCAGGTCCTCCAGGCTCATCCCAAAATCAAGATCAGCACTGTCACTGATCAAGCCCATGACCGGTATCTGCAGGGAGCCCGTCAGGTGAACATCCTCAAGGTATTCTGTCTGATACATTTCCGGCAGCAGGAAGCCGTCACGGTATCTGAGCAGATCCTCCGCCCTCATCATTGGTGAGGCAAGGCAGCATCTGAATCCGACCATACCTCCCGAATCCTGGCTTACAAGTGCTTCATAGTCCACTACCTGACCCGAAAAGCTGAAGGCACTCTGCCCGATCAATCCATCCAGGTATTGGATTGAGATGGTATCCGGACCAAAAGTCAAAGCTGCATACAAATCTGAGATTTTCGCATAGAAGGGAAGTTCAATGCCAAAACTGTCCAGCGATACATTGAACTCAGGAATGGAATCGTTGCTTAAAAAATTATCCATCTCCTGTTTCCTTATACTTGCACCCATGCCGAAATGAAGTCCCTTTAGCTCCTCTCCCAGGAATCCTGAAATCACTGTGTCCCGGAAGATCCTGCCTGGAAATATCACCTCAGAATCCATGGAAAAAGTCGCATGTATGTCCCTGTCATAGCCCAGCAGATAATGAATGATGTTTTCAATATTCACTTCAATATCTGCCTGGTTTCCGTTGTATGACAGGTTCAGATTCCGTGTTCCGATGAGATTCTTTTCCATATACAACTCTCCAAACATATCCCTGATTGTATCCATACCCGTCACAAATCCCACACCCTCGGCTTTTGCCGTGATTTTACCCGCATCATTCAGGAATTCATCTGAATTTCGGTCCAGGACACCCCTTAAATCAGCTTCCAGGCTAAGGTGTCCAGTCATATTCTCCGCCAATGTTGTTTTAAGAATCGGTTCCAATCCTTCCAAATCAACCTCGCCTTTCATCTGCAGATCAATCTCCGGGATCACCCGGTTCCTCGCCACTATGTTGCCCCTGATATTCCCTTCAGGAGTGAAAGCCCTGAAATCCTTCAATTCGATCCGTGCCTCACTAAGATCCGTTTTACTGCCGTTGGTGGCGAAAAGATCAAATGATATACCGGTTACATCTCGGTCAATGGACTTCACCCTGAAACTGATCTGGCGTGCAGAGCCATTCACCCTGATAACCGGAATCTGATGGTCCAGGCTTCCGGCGACACTTCCGTCAAGTCGTATGGTTCCTGATCCGATCTGCTCTATCTGATCCAGATCAAGGATTCCGTATAGAAGAAAATTCAGGACTTCAAGGCCCGTATTGGAAGCTTTAAACTCCAGATTAATGATTGGTTCCTCTAAATAATTGTAATTTCCCCAGGTCTCCAGTTCCAGTCCGGCGATCCTTAATGAACTGGGGGCAACCTCCAGGAATTTGCTTTCCTTATCCAGGGAAATCTGACCTTCAAGGTTTACATCTTTTTTATTTTCCAGCTTATATGTCTGGTATTTAACCGTATTTATATCAATGTTTAATTCAATCCCTGCCTCGATGAGGTTTTCCAGGTAGCTAAACCGGCTTTCCAATTGGTTTATTCTTATGCTGACGCTGTCCTGACTGGTCTGGTCGTTGTATATGAGTAGTATGTTGGTCAGCTCAATCCTTTCCAGGTCGATTCCCATGGAAGATTGATCTGTTGTACTGTTGCTGATTGTATCCGTTCCAAACCTGATCCCCAGCGCCTTTTCTAAATTCGTCAAAGAATCCTCAAGAACCTCAAGAATTACAAATCCATCCACCAGCCTGACCTGGGATACTTCAAGATCACCCCTGATCAAATCAATCACATTCAATGAAACATACGCTTCATCCAGTGAGAGTATGGGATCCTGTCCGGCAGAATCGTGAAGAGGTGATTTTTCATAATACCGGACGCTACGTAACTGCAGGGCGACCCTTGGAAAATCCATGAAAGGGATCAGGTTTATCTGGTCCATCTGAACCTCGCCCGGCTGATTCTCATTTAAATACGAGAGGGCCTTTTTCAGGATGGTATTCCGGCCCAGGTAAAATCCCGCCGTAACCAGTACAACGAGTGCGATGAATCCAGCAAGGATCCATCCCGCAATCTTTAAAAACCTCCTTTTCCGCCGGGCCATCTTCCCAAAATGTATGAATGACTCGAAATTAATAAAAGCCTCAGATATTGTATATCATTGATTTGTTGTAATTTTACCCAAAAGTTGTTAAGAACCAAATGAAACGCAAAATATTTATTATAGCCGCCCTTTTTATAGGGGCAACCTGTTTTCTCCCTGCATGCGATATTTTTGATGAGTGCGGAAAATGTATTATGGTGACTGTAAAACCTGATGGAACGGAGACGCGCTCCGCTCCCGTCTATTTGTGCGACGATGATCTTGCCGATAAGCAGAATTTCATCCCGGAAACCGCTGCAGATGGAAGTACCGTTTACTGGGAGTGTAATTAAAACTCAACCGCTGAACAGCCAATTCATCCTTCGTTCACAGCTCTTTTGCAATTTATTCCTACTATTGTAGGATAAACACCCCAGGGATGGACCCGGTAATCCTTATCATAGGCATCGTTGCCCTTATCTCCCTGATCCTTTTCCTTCCTATGAAGGGAGCTGGTTCTTATGACTGGAATCCCCCTTCAAAACGTTACCATGAGGCAGATGCTGTTCTCTCCCGGCGTCTGTTGACACCTGGAACCGATGCCTATGATGTTTACTATAAAAAAAATCCCCTCAGGCAGACGGATGATGACCACGCGCGTCACTCCCCCGGACTCCTGTCTGACCACTCAAAATATTACCATCCTGAGACTTTTGCTGCCTCGAAAGCCAATTTCCATGTGATCGAATCACTGGGCAAGCTAACTCATGGATCTCCTCTCCGGTCAGCCATTCCCGGAGAGATTTCGGCTCATTTCGCCACCCGTTTTATCACCAGTTGGCTCAGGCAAACAGGAGCTCACAGGGTGGGCTTTGCCGAGCTGAAGGATTATCACCTCTATTCGCACAAGGGCAGAGGTCCTGACTCGGGCAAACCCATTGAACATTTACATTCCGGGGCTATTGCTATCACCGTGGAGATGGATCACAGCATGATGCAGTCCGCCCCTTTGGGAAGCGCTGTCATGGAGTCATCCGAACAGTACCTCAAAGCCGGTGTTCTGGCACTGAAACTCGCTGCCTTTATCAGGGAGATGGGCTTCGAAGCCACAGCCCACATTGACGGCAACTATGAAGTCATCTGTCCACTGGTGGCAGTGGATGCAGGACTGGGCATTATCGGCCGTATGGGCCTGCTGATGACTCCTGATCTGGGACCCAGGGTAAGGATATCGGTGGTTACCACCAACCTGCCCCTGGAATATTCCAAAACCAATCCGGACCGGACAGTACTTCATTTCTGCGATCTATGTAAAAAATGTGCCGAAAACTGCCCGGCTAGCGCCATCCCGAACGGACCCCTCCAAAGAACTGATGGTACAAACAGGTGGCAGATCGAATCTGAGAAATGCTACCACTTCTGGACTGTATCAGGTACCGATTGCGGAAGGTGTATGTCTGTATGCCCTTATAGCCACCCCGACAACCCTTTCCACCGCTTCATGAGGCGGGGAATAAAAAATAATTTGGTATTCCGCCATCTGGCTGTTAAATTGGACAATGTTTTCTATGGCCGTAAACCCCGAATCCGGCTTTTGCCCCAATGGGTGAAAATGAGCGAAAAACCATGACGATCTCCGGATATATTGCCCTTGGTGTTATTCTGTTAATGATCATCGCCCTGGTAAAGGAGATTCTCAGGCCCGGTCTTATCCTCTTCTCCGCTTTGGTTATCTTCATGGTATTTGATATCCTTTCGGCGGATGAGGCGCTTTCAGGATTCTCCAACAAGGGGATGATTACAGTGGCCCTTCTCTTCCTTGTAAGCGAAGGCGTCAAAGAATCCGGTGTGCTCAATAAAGTAGGAGCCGTGATCCTGCCCAAGAAACGCAAATCCATTCCAAGATTGTTGATGCAGATCATGATTCCGGTTTCAGCCATCTCGGCCTTCCTGAACAATACCCCTGTTGTGATCATCTTCGGCCCCATGCTAAAGAAATGGGCTGATAAAATGAGCCTTCCTTCTCAGAAATTTCTGATCCCACTCTCCTATGCGACCATATTTGGAGGCACCTGTACCCTGATTGGAACCTCCACCAACCTGCTGGTACACGGGATGATGCTGGACCGGGGAATGGAAGGCCTGAGTATGTTTGAACTGGCCAAGGTGGGCCTGTTTATTATGTTTTTTGGCTTTTTGTATATCAACCTTTTCGCCAACAGGCTTCTTCCCGGGGAAAAAATTCCAAGATTCAGTTTTCCCAATGACACCCGGGAATACTATTTCGATCTGTACCTCCCCCCAAACAGCAACTTCATTGGAAAAGAGATAGAAAAAAGAAGACTGCCCGGATTGAAGGAGTTCACTGTCAGAACCGTTATCCGGGATGGAAAACACATTCGCATTTCCAACTCGCCATTCATCCTTGAAGCAGATGATAAACTGATTGTGGCAGGAAGTGCAGAAGATGTGGGATTTCTTACACAATCTTCAGGAATAAAGCTGAATGCACTGGATAATGTAAATCCGGAGTTCCTGAAGAAATCCCTGAAACAGGTGGAAGTGGTCATCGCTCCCCGATTTCCCGGCATCCAGCAAACCCTGGGAGAATTTGACTTTTTCGGACACTACAATGCTGTGGTCATGGCTGTGCACAGGAATGGCGAAAGGATAACCACCAACCTCCATAATCTTGAGCTGAAAACGGGTGACAACCTGATGTTGCTCACCACAGAAGATTTCACCAGGTACTGGGGCGAATCCAGGGTGTTCTATATGGCTTCTGAAATCGGAGAAATGGATGATTCCAAAGACAGGAGGCGCCGCTGGATCGCCATGGGCCTGGTCTTTTTCATGATCGCCGGAGCAACGGTGGGAAGATATATCCCTACCCTTGGAAAAAACCACTACGACATGTTCTTTTTTGCAGCTGTAACAGTGGTCCTGATGGCCTTGATGAAGATCTTCACACCTAAAAAATACACAAAACCAATCAACTGGGATGTTCTGATCACCATCGCAGCCGCCATCGGGGTCAGCCGGGCACTGCAGAATTCCGGCGCAGCTGATTTCATTGCCCGCAACACCATCCATATCTCTGAGCGCTTCGGTCCGCTGGGTGTGATGGCAGCCATATTCCTGATCACCAATATGTTTACGGAAATCATTACCAACAATGCCGCTGCAGCCATCACCTTCCCCATTGCCTATGCAGCTGCCACCCAGCTGGGAGTTGACCCAAAGCCATTCTTCATTACCATTTGTGTGGCTGCCTCTTCCAGTTACTCCACTCCCATTGGTTACCAGACCAACCTGATCGTCCAGAGCATCGGCAACTACAAATTCAGTGACTACTGGAAAATAGGCCTGCCCCTCAACATCCTTGCCCTGATCATCTCATTGCTGGCCATCCCCCGGTTTTGGCCTTTTTAAATAGTACTCAGTACCCTGCAGCCTGCCCGTCTTTCCTGGATTCGGAAGCACCGAAGTAAACCCCTTTCTCCTGGTCCCAGAGGATGGCCTGGTATCCCCCATAACCGCCTATGTCATATTGTATGGAGTGCCCCATGATGGCCAGTTCCCTGATGCTTTCATAAGGAATTCCCGATTCGAGGTAGACCACCCCTCCGTCGGTCATTGTCTCGCCTGTTGGCTGGGAGGATCCTCCATGTTGGATGCGGGGAGCATCACCTGCCTCCTGCAGATTCATCCCAAAGTCAATCATATTGACCACAATCTGGGCATGTCCCTGGGGTTGCATGGCCCCCCCCATGACCCCGAAACTCATCCACGGTTTTCCGTCTTTGGTTATGAAGGCCGGTATGATGGTGTGGAAAGGGCGCTTTCCCGGTTCATAAACATTGAAATGACCCTTTTCCAGTGAAAACAGCTCACCCCTGTCCTGAAGAATAAATCCCAGTCCGTCGGGAGACATGCCGGATCCCAAACCGCGGTAATTGCTCTGTATAAGGGAGATCATATTGCCAGCTCCGTCAGCAACGGTCATATAGATGGTATTTCCATGTTCAAGCTCTCCGGCATCCAGGTTACGGGAGACCCGGTCCGGATTGATCAATTTCCTTCTCTCTGCTGCGTAGTCCTTGGAAATCAGTGCATTCACGGGTATCTCATTGAAAGCCGGGTCGGCATAATATTTTGCCCGGTCCTCGAAAGCCAGTTTCTTGGCCTCTACAAAATGGTGGATATACGCTTTGCTTCCAAACCCCATACCGGCAATATCATAACCCTCCAGAATATTCAGGATCTGAAGTGCTGCAATCCCCTGGCCGTTGGGGGGAAGTTCCCAGACGTCATATCCACGATAATTGGTGCTCACGGGCTCGACCCATTCAGAGGTATGTCCGGCCAGGTCCTCATAGGAAAGAAAGCCTCCCTGCTCTTTCATGAATTTGTCAATGGTCCGGGCAATATCACCTTTGTAAAAAGCGTCTCTACCTCCTTCTGCAATTTTTGTCAGTGTCCCGGCCAGATAAGGATTTTTAAATATGTCCCCTTTTGCCGGTGCTTTTCCCCCGGGCATATAGACCTCAGCAATGTTGGGAAACCGGCTCAGGTTCCGGGCCCCCAGGTCCCAGTAATAGGCGATAAGTTCAGTGACCGGAAATCCTTCCCTGGCATAAGTGATGGCAGGCTGAAGGATCTCTTCCATTTTCATTGAGCCAAACCTTTCGTTCAATTCGAACCATCCGTCTACACAACCCGGAACCGAGACCGGCAGCGGTCCATAAGGCGGGATTTTATCATACCCGTTCTCAAGAAGATAATCCAGTGTGAGCGACTTCGGGGATCTCCCGCTGGCATTCAGTCCATATAACTGTCCTGTTTTTGCATCCCAAATAATGGCGAACAGGTCTCCACCGATGCCATTGCCCGTAGGCTCCACAAGTCCGAGTACCGCATTGGCTGCGATGGCTGCATCAATGGCATTTCCCCCGGCTTTCAGAACATCAAGCGCTACCTGGGTGGCAAGGGGCTGGCTGGTGCAGGCCATACCGTGTTGTGCGATCACTTCGGACCGGGTGGCAAAGGGTTTCCCTGTAATCCTATCCTGGGAATTCAGGATTGAAAACAACGTGACCAGGCTTATAAAAATTGTCAGTTTCTTCATGTCAATGCTTTATGGGTTAAGAGATCAATTGATCGCCTGTAAAATACAAAAAAGGAAAACGAAAAAATCCCTCCAGAAAATTTGAAGGGATCAAAAGCTCTTTCCCACTGAGCACTGAGCACTGAGTACTACTTCCCTTTCAACTTATAAACCCGGACCCAGTCAATCTCCATGGCTGAGGGGAGTCCGCTTTCGGAGGCATCCTTTTTCAGGTTGCACGAGAAGTTGATGTACATCTCCTCCTGGGGCACACCTGAAGTCTGGGTCTTGAAAACCTTGTCGTTTATCTTCCAGACCAGCTTATTGGGTGACCACTCCAATGTATAGATGAAGAAGGTGTCAGCGTATTTCGCTCCTCCCGTTTTTGATATGGATTTATGGGTTGCATTGCCTGTCCCCCAGAAATAATCTGCATGCAGTTTTCCGTTCTCAAAACGGGCTACATCAATATGGGGCAGCATCCTGCCAGATACCATCCAGAACGCCTGGGCTACAGAACCTGCAGCCATTTTGACTTTGGCCGTAAAGATTCCGTATTTCTGTTTGAAACTTTTGGCACTGCTGATCATGCCGGTAGTGAAATCAAAGTCCTCCTTAATAAATCCCTGTTGGCCTCTCCAAACCAGACCTTCGGCAGTTCTCGCTTTGGTGACAATCCGCGCCTTGTTATCGTAGAACTCGATGTTATCGCCATCGGTGGGAAAGCTCTTATCATCTTCCAGAGCAAAAGAGCTGTTCATTCCCTTCTCTCCCCAGATGTAACGGGTCATCCATTTGGCGGTATCCAGTGTGGTGCTATTAAATTTCTCCTCGAAGGTAAGGTCCCACTTTTCAATCTCTTTAAAAGGATTTTTTTTCTTGGTCCTGAAATACCAGACAACCTTTTCAGATTTCTTTAGTACGGCATATTCCGTTTCTTTTTGGAACTCCTCAGAATCTTTGTATTCACTTCTTTTAAGCTTTTTCTTTCGCAGGACGAAATTGCTGGATTTGACCTCTTTTTCCAACTCCAGATAGTGTTTTAGTTCATCTGAGTTTTCATAATCCTTGTAAGCCCGAAAATCTGCTCTTAACTGATCATCTGCAGTTTCGACCTTTTCGGTGGCGGGGACCATTCCCAGCAAAAAACTTAAGCTAGCCATAATATCGATTGCTTCATTTACAACTACTAAAGATATAAAAAAATCATCTTCTGACCCTCCGGCGGTTTTTAAAGTAATAAACCCCCTCCACAGAAATAATGAGCTGAGAGTATTTGGAAATGATGTACTTGGCAGAAACATTCATATCCCATTTGGCAGCCATGCGCAACTCCAGTCCGGCGCCAAGGTTTGCGCCAAGGGCAAAATCCGATTTATTCCCTGGTGCATATTCAGGAATGGGGTATTTTGGATCGGTTTGTGTGACGGTAGAGCTTAGGTGGGTCACATTCCCTCCGCCAAAAACAACAATCTGAAGGGTTTGCTCTTTGAATACCAGATACTGTGCATCCAGATCACCCATAAACATATAGTTAGTAATGGAGTAGTAACCGGCATCCAGGGTATTCCGGTTAAAGGCTGAAAGGGTAGGGACAATGTGAATTGTGCTTCGCTTGTCCAGCGCAATCCATGTTTTTACCTTCAATCCGGGATTCCCAATGGGTATTGAATTATACTCATACCCTGTAGCAAAGCTCAGACCGGCACCAATCCTGTAAATCTGGGCTGATGCGAGCTTGCCATTACCCAAACTTACCATCAGGCTAAAGGCAACAGCAATGAGGGGCCGAAAGTATTTCACGCGATATGCTATCAGAGTATAAGTAGAATTATTCATACGTTTCCTGATCAATATTGTTTCAAACTTATAACAAATTGCAAGGTTCCCTTCAAAAAAGTACTAAATTTGTGCTACCAAAATAAACGCATTTTTATAGCTTTTAAACTCCTTTTCTATGTCTACGATGATCGGAAAAATCATTCAGGTAATCGGCCCTGTAATTGATGTTAGCTTTGAAGAAACAGGCAGCCAGCTTCCGAATATTCATGAAGCCCTCGAAATAGAAAGATCCGACGGTACAAAACTAATCATTGAAATCCAGCAGCATGTTGGCGAACACACGGTAAGAACCATTGCCATGGATGCCACGGACGGCCTGCAACGGGGAATGAAAGTAACTGCCACCGGGGAAGAAATCAGGATGCCCAGGGGGGAAAATGTGAAAGGGCGTCTGTTAAATGTGGTGGGAGAAGCCATTGATGGAATCGGGAAAGTGGATAAAACAGGCGGATTACAGGTTCATAGCAATCCGCCACTCTATGAAAATCTCTCCACTGAAACCGAGGTCCTGTTCACCGGTATCAAGGTGATTGACCTGCTGGAGCCTTACGTAAAAGGAGGAAAGATCGGGTTGTTTGGCGGGGCCGGTGTTGGCAAAACCGTAATTATTATGGAGTTGATCAATAACATCGCTAAAAAATATGAAGGGATCTCTGTGTTTGCCGGTGTGGGTGAGCGGACAAGGGAAGGCAATGACCTGCTCAGGGAGATGATCGAATCGGGTGTGATCAAATATGGTGAGGCCTTTCAAAAGAGCATGGAAGAGGGATCATGGGATCTCAGCAAGATCGATCATGAGCAGCTTGATCAGTCACAGGCGACCCTGGTATTCGGGCAGATGAACGAACCTCCCGGAGCCCGTGCCACTGTTGCGCTGTCAGGACTTACTGTTGCTGAATCATTCAGGGATGGTGACGAAAAGAGCGGAGGAAAAGACATTCTGTTCTTCGTGGATAATATATTCCGGTTTACACAGGCTGGCTCAGAGGTATCGGCCCTCCTTGGAAGGATGCCCTCCGCGGTTGGATACCAGCCAACACTGGCTACCGAGATGGGATTCATGCAGGAAAGGATTACCTCAACCAAACGGGGATCCATCACCTCCATTCAGGCCATCTATGTGCCTGCTGATGACCTGACCGACCCTGCTCCAGCTACCACATTTGCGCATCTGGATGCAACCACAGTACTGAGCAGGAAAATTGCTTCACTGGGTATCTATCCTGCAGTGGATCCGCTGGATTCCACTTCCAGGATACTGAAAGCCGACATTGTTGGAGAGGAACATTATCGTACAGCACAACGAATCAAACGGCTTCTTCAACGATATAATGAATTACAGGACATCATTGCCATTCTGGGGATGGATGAACTTTCAGAGGAAGACAAATTGGTGGTTCACAGGGCCCGAAGGGTTGCCCGCTTCCTGTCACAGCCATTCCATGTAGCCGAACAGTTTACCGGGTTGCCAGGTGTGTTTGTGAACATTGACGATTCCATCAAAGGTTTCAATATGATCATGGATGGTGAAGTGGATGAGTATCCCGAGGCCGCATTTAACCTGGTGGGAAACATCGATGATGCCATAAAGAAGGGTAAGAAAATGCTTGCCGAAACCAAAGAATAAAATTGTATGTTGCTGGAAATTATTGCACCGGATAAAGCGTTATACTCAGGGGAAGTGGATCTTGTTCAGGTTCCCGGTTCAAAAGGATCATTTGAGATCCTGGTAAACCATGCCCCCATCATCTCTACCCTTGAACAGGGAAAAATTAAGATCGTCGACACCAAGGGAGCCACCTCCTTCTTCGACGTGGATGGCGGAGTAATTGAAGCAAAAAACAATAAAATCATTGTGCTTGCCGAAACTGCAAAGAAATAGTGTTTTCGTCACTTGCGTATTTCTTTTCATGTCTTTTGTACTGTCTTCGTACAGTGTGATAAAGAAAGAGACTTTGACCTTTGAATCGGCTGATGGCCTCCAGGTCACGGCAGATGAATATATAGTCGAAAAAGACAATCCTTATATCCTTCTGTTTCATGAACAGGGATCGAGCCGCGGTGAATTTGAGACCATTGCCCGGAAATTGTGCAAAATGGATTACAATTGCCTGGCCGTGGATATGCGCAACGGCGGCAATGACAATTTCATCTCCAACGAAACAGTAAAACGTTGCCAGGCAATAAAGTGCCCCACTGATCTGTCCGGGGTGGAACAAGATATGCTTGCCGCCATTGAATTCGCTTACGGGCGTTCCAATCAGCCGGTGATCCTTTTTGGAAGCATGGCCAATGGATCACTCAGCCTGAAGGTTGCCGTGGAGAATACACATGTGAGGGCCGTTGTGGCTTTCAGTCCGGGGGAATATTTCCTTCCCGAATTTAGCATCCAGGATACCCTTGCCGCACTGAAAAAGCCAACTTTCGTTACATCCAGCTTGTCCGAACTGCCTTATGTGACCCAGCTGGTCTCAGCTGTGGAGGGAGATTACGTAACAATTTTTGAACCCAAGCTTGGTGAGGGCGCCCGGGGATCAGCCTCACTCGGTACCGAAAATGAAAACTACTCGGAATACTGGCTGGCCCTTTTGCTCTTTTTCAAGGACCTGCTTTAGATGGTTAAATTCCTGGTAGTCCGGTTCAGTTCCATTGGAGACATTGTACTCACCACTCCCGTTGTGCGTCACCTGAAGAAACAGGTGGACAATGCTGAGGTTCATTACCTTACCAAACAATCCTTTGCCCCACTCCTTGAAACCAACCCATATATTGACAAAGTTCACGCGTTCAACGGGGATATGAAAACCTGTCTGAAGGGCCTCAGGGAAGAGGGCTTTGACTACATCATTGATCTACATCACAATACACGTACCGCACGTATCAAATTCGGCCTGAAACGAATGGATTTTTCCGTACGAAAGCTGAATGTGCAGAAATGGCTCCTGGTAAACTTTAAAGTGAACAGGCTTCCTGATATGCACATGGTGGACAGGAATATGGAGACCATCAGCTCCTTTATTGAGGAATCCGATGAGGGCGGTCTTGACTACTTCATTCCCCAGGAGGGACAAATCCAGCTTTCACAGCTTCCGGAGCCCTTCCGCAACGGTTATACCGGCCTTTCCATCGGGGCTCAGCATGAAACCAAAAAACTTCCCCTTGGATTACTGATTGAATTATGCAATAAACTGACACATCCGGTAATCATACTGGGGGGACCGGGAGACCGGGAGACCGGAGAGTCCATCTTGGCTGCACTTCCAGGAAAACCACTGCTAAACAGCTGCGGAAATTATTCCATTCACCAATCCGCCTCCCTTGTGCAACAGGCACGTTTGCTCATTACCCACGATACCGGGCTCATGCACATCGGGGCGGCTTTCGGGAAAAAGATCATTACAATCTGGGGCAATACTGTTCCGGCTTTTGGCATGTCCCCATTTAAGAGCGATCCTTCCTCACTTGGCTTTGAGGTATCCGGATTGAGTTGCCGGCCATGCTCGAAAATCGGATTCCAGAAATGCCCGAAAAAACATTTCAAATGTATGATGGATCAGAACATCGACGGTATTGCAGTAACTGCCCGTTCGTTTTATGATGCTGAGGAATAACAGAGCCTACTGGGCCACAAAAGTGTAGGTAATCACTCCCGGCTGCTTCTCCGGTGCATTGAAATCGATCCGAAACCGCGATGACCGTGCCGCTTTAAGGGCGGCATCGGCAAAACAGACCCTGTCTTCTCCCACAATGGGCCCTTTTATTTCCGCTCCTGAAACCGTTCCGTCCCTTTCAACCAGAATATCAACCTGCACCAGTCCCGAACCCTGGCAGCGGTAGACCGGAATAACCAGGTTCACCTTCCTTCTTTGAAGGGGCTCCTGAAGAAACTCAAAGGTGATAGTAGTAGGCCCCGTATATTCACCCTGTTCCTCATCAGATTCTTCAGCAGGGGGTACATAATCTGCCGAAGCCAGTATGGCCTGCAGCTCTTCCAGTTTCTCCCTGTCTTCCTGGTTGCGGGCCATTTTAATCTGATCCAGCAGATCCTGCACATAGTCATCGGTGGAAATATCCTCACTGAATCTGTTTTCGGCATTCAGGTTTACAGCCCTGTTGCTGGAAGCTTCTCTCTGCCGCATAATCTCCTCCAGCCATTCGGCAGGCACCTTCATCTCTTCCATTTCCAGTATGTCATCGACAGTCTTCTCCTCGAATTCCAGTTTTATTCCCAGCTCCTGACCCCTCTTTAGTCCTTCGACCCTGACAAAAATCAGGATGATCAATATCACAAGATGAAAGATCAGGGTAAAAAGGATCGATACCAGATTTTTCCGGAAGAAATTTTTTATCCCCGGCCAGCCGTATGAAAATAGCTCCTCCATGCAGATACAAAATTAGCACATTTAAGGTAGCATGGAAAAGTGGGATTAATTGATTTCGACGGAGTAGATCCATTCAAACATCGACCTGCCGGTTGCCGGTTCAAAAATAAACCTTCCTCCCACCGACAGCGGGAACGGTATCCGGAAAATATTCATATCAATGACCAGGTCAATTCCAAGGGTTGTGTAGGTTTTGTCTACAAAATGAGGAGATGGATCACGGATCACCACATGGCTGCCTACCATGTAATCTGCCCAGACGGCTCCCCTGATCCGTTTGACGTAAACCAGCGATGAAATTTCCAGATCCGGATAAATGAGCGGGAATACATAATCACCGCTGTACCTGGTCAGCACCTCCCCGAAAATCGAATAGAGCCCCCTGGGCATTGCCATCAGATTGATAAAGGCCGGTCTGGACATATCCAGCGGATATTGCCTTTGGTTCACCACAGAGAGCTTGATGGTCTGATGCTTCAAAATACCGGGAAGGTAACCCGTAAAGCCGAAGTTGGAAACTGCACCGTATACCCTGTTGTCAAAAGGTGCATGATAATAACCCATGGAAGTGGCAAGACCAATCCTTGGCAGAATATCACGCTGGCCCTTTCTCAGGTAGGTCAAGGCGTAAAAACTGTAGTATAGATAATGCACGCCCTGGCGGTATGCACCATCCTCCTCGATGTATTGCAGGTCCCGCCGGTAAGAATAGTCAATCCTTGGTTGAATAAAGGAAATATACTTTCCTGTATTGAGCCGGATTGGCACATAGGTCTGGGCAACAAAACCCAGGTCCCGGGGTAGTGCCATGGCAGTATCAGCCTTCTGTTTCAGTAGCAATATATCGGGTTCACCCCCGTAATCAAGATAAAGGTTCACCACAGGGTAGCGGCCTTTCAGTTTGATCCCCGAATGGAACATATGATATCCGTTGCGGTATTCATACCCAAGCTGGCTAACAGCAGTGCTCAGGTGATTCTGGGAGATCAGCGAAACGCCCAGGCTGACCGGAATGTGTTCCGGGTCCAGGGCCAGTTCGGGATTCAGATAATCCACATAAAGTGGAAGCCATGAATGAACATTGAACAGGTGAGCGATCTTGTTGTATTTTGTGATTGGATATGAGGCTGTATCCATATCTGATGTCTCTTCGAAGACCAGCTTTTCCTTCGGTGTTTGCCGGTAATCCAATTGTTCGTCATGACTTCTCGACTCCTCCAGCGGTTTCCACAATCCCTGGCTCATGTCTAGTTCGGCAATCTTATATCCGTTGGAAGTGTAATTGGAATAGAACAACCTGCTTCCATCCTCAGAAACCTGTGGCTGGAAAGCTCCGAAACGGGAAGAGGTTACCTGAAAGGTTTTACCCCCGGTCATGTCGTAACAGTAAATGTTGTCAATGCCTGAAAAGGTAGCACTGAAATAAATCCGGTCTCCTTTTACTACGGGATACGATATATCATCATCTCCAGCATGAAGCAAAACCTCCCAGGAGTCTTTGCCGGGATGATAACAGACCAGTGATTTCCCCGAACCCTCAGATTGAATCATCACTACTGCCGAGTCTTCCTCCATCCAGCATGGATGCTGAATGTACATGTTGCCCTGAGAGGAAACTTTCCTCTTTACAGTTCCGTCAATTCCCAGAATCACCAGGCTAAATTCCTGTCGTTCCGATTGTTCCACAACAACCACCCTCGAACCGTCATTTGAAACAGCGGGCGCATAATACCTGGTCTTTCTTCCCAGGTTGCTTACCTTTCCGGTGGCGATTTCGTAACTCCTTACCACGGAGTAATTGCGGTTGCTCCAACGGGTATCTAAGACAAATTCATCCCAGACCACATGGCTCCCTGAAAAACTTACCCTGTCCGAACTCAGGTAACCCGGGCGGAAAATGGTCCGCTCTTCCCCGTTTTTCCCAATCATGACAAACTCCGGAATCTGGTCCTGCCCATTCTTATATGCAAACAACAGCGATCCGGAAATTGCATGCGGAAACCTGTAATTGGTATAATGTCGGTTCCTCTGGCTGTTCCAATCCATGAAGGGAGTAAGTGTACGCAAAGAATCCATCCTGACCCAGTGTTGCCGGTAATCATGCAGGGCATCGAAGTAAAACTGCTTCTTTGATGTGAGGCCATACTTTTTCATACTGAAATAGGTCGGATTCAACAGAAATGGTTTTCGTGCAGCGCTGTTCTGAAAGTCGATCCAAAACTGGTCAGAGTAAGTTCTTCGTCCGTAACGCACCATCAGGTAACCCAATTCATAGTGATTGGGAATATAGTGTCTGTAGGACCCCATGGTGGCTTTTGAAAAAGAGAAAACGCGGTCCGATTCGAGCATCTGGGCTTTCAACCCCATTTCGAATGAAGGTAGCCTGCCCCGGCCGCTTTTTGACAATCTGGTCTCTGAATCAACGGCATCACCCTCCAGGTACCAATAGGGAAGGAATACGGCCATGGCCCCCACCATCTGTTCTCCTCCTATGTAATATAGTCCCTTTGTGATGCCCTGGTTCAGTTTGTCAATCTGGACCGCATGCCTCCCTTCGTGAAGAGCAAGCTGGGTGAGCCAATCCTGGTTATATCCGTTGGGGTCCGGATTGATAAAGATCTCAAGCCTTTTGGGCGCCCAGACAAATACTCCGTTTGAGAAGCTGGATTCGTTATGAACAATTACCGGCATGGGGCTGTGTCGATGCTCCAGGGGTGTCCCCAGGTGAGGGTAAAAAGACTCCAGCCTGCAGGCAAATGCACCGGCCAGGCTGTCTATTCCCTTGGGAAATATCACCTGGTAGTTGGGCGTTTTAAACTGGTACCAGCGAAGCCTTCCTGCATCCTGGCCATATTCATAGAACTGGGCGCTCAGCGGGGCCGAAAGAAACAAAAGCAGGATGAAGCCCATCCTGCCTTTGTGCAATAGATTATATAATTGAAGGTTAGTTTTCTGCAAATTTTACACGGTAACCATGTGAACGCAAATATACATAAGCACGCTTGCGGACATCCCCGTTCAACATGATATCATACATCCTGGTGGATGCGCAGGTGTGACAAACGCCCTGCAACTCGTCTTCAATTTTCAGCAGGTCGATGCGTCTTCCCACAAATCCGGTGATGTAGGTGAGGAGAGCACCATCCATTTTCCTTTTATCGATCCCTACAACCAGGATCTGTTTGTCAGGCGGTAATGTATTGGGCTCTTTGATGTTGGCGTATTCGAATTCGAATTCAGGATAGTCCGTATAAAGTGTGTGATCCAGGTCTTTCATACCTTTTACAGTCATGAGTATTGGATTTAATGAACCCCAAATATATGTTCCATTTTTGGTTCTGTCAATATTGTCGGGAAAAAAGCGTTAAATTCGTGCGAATTATGGACTTCAAACGACTGAATCTTCTCCTGGGCTGGGCCGGTTTCTTTATTGCCCTGATCGTCTATCTGATCACCCTGGAACCCACTGTTAGCCTCTGGGATTGTGGTGAGTTCATCGCCAGTTCTTACAAGCTGCAGGTAGGCCATCCACCAGGAGCTCCCCTTTTTCTGATGATCGGAAGGTTATTTTCACTTTTTGCGCCTGATAGGGACCATGTGGCAAAGATGATCAACGCGGTTTCTGCTTTTGCCAGTGCTTTCACCATCCTTTTTCTTTTCTGGACCATCTCTCATCTTCTTAAAAAGATGATTGATAATGTTGTTGTCATCCTTGGAGGGGCCTTTGTGGGAGCCATGGCCTACACCTTTTCGGATACATTCTGGTTTTCTGCAGTGGAGGGCGAGGTATATGCCACCTCCTCCCTTTTCACCGCAGTTGTTTTCTGGGCGATCCTGAAATGGGAAAATGTGGCTGACAAGCCTGGATCCAACAGGTGGCTGATCCTGATTGCCTATCTCATCGGCCTGTCCATAGGGGTTCACCTGTTGAACCTTCTGGCCATTCCGGCCATCGTACTGGTCTATTATTTCAGGAAATACAAAGTCACCCGCCAGGGTGTTATCTATGCACTTGGAATCTCTCTGGGAATTCTTGTGCTGATCATGTACGGGATCATCCCCGGTATTGTGAAAGCTGCCACAGTGGCGGAAAAATTCTTTACAAACACCCTCGGTTTCCATTATAATATTGGCGTGGTTGTTTATGTGGCCCTGCTCATGGGAGCATTGATATATGGTGTTTACCGGACCCAATTTATCCGGAAAAATGTCCTCTGGAATACCATACTCGTCAGTATTACCGTGATCATCATCGGGTACTCCTCCTATGCACTGATTGTTATCCGGTCACTGGCAGGGCCGCCCATGAATGAAGACAGCCCGGAAAATGTATTTTCCCTGTTGTCATACCTGAACAGGGAACAGTACGGTGACCGCCCCCTGCTCTGGGGGAATCAGTACAATGCCAAGGTGGAGGACATCGAATACAAAAAACCAGTGTATATCCTCAATAAAGAGAAAAATAAGTATGAGGTGGCCTACCGGAAACCCGAGCTGGTCATGTCGGACAGCAAAGTGCTTCTGCCCAGAATGTATAGCAGGGAGGCCGGTCACAAACAGGCTTATGCCGAATTTGGAACCATCCGGGATCCAAACAATCCCACTTACCTGGACAACCTGGAGTTCTTTGTCCGCTACCAGGTAGGCCATATGTACCTCAGGTATTTCATGTGGAATTTTGTGGGCCGGCAAAACGATATCCAGGGGCATGGCAATGTCCTCCACGGGAACTGGATCAGCGGTATTCCATTTATCGATTCCCGGCTCGGACCTCAAAAATTGCTGCCTGAAAGCATGAAAAACCATCCTGCAAGGAACCGGTATCTGTTCCTTCCATTTCTTCTGGGGCTGATCGGACTGTTTTTCCAGATGGAAAAGAACCAGCGTGATTTCTGGGTGGTGATGAGCCTGTTTATATTGACCGGATTTGCCATTGTGGTATACCTGAATCAGACACCATACCAGCCCAGGGAGCGCGATTACGCCTATGCTGGTTCATTTTATGCCTTCTCGATCTGGATCGGGATCGGTGTAGCCGGCATATACAGGATTATTCATTCAAAAATCAAGGCAAACATCTCATCCGTTGCGGCTGTTGTTATCTCCCTTGTTGCTGTTCCTACCCTGATGGCTGTTGAGAACTGGGATGACCATGACCGCTCGGGAAGGTATGTTGCCAGGGATATTGCCAGGAATTACCTCAATTCGTGCGACAAGAACGCCATTCTGTTCACTGTTGGCGACAATGATACATTTCCACTGTGGTACGTTCAGGATGTGGAAGGGATCAGGGAAGATGTCCGCATCGTGAACATGATGCTATTCAATATGGAATGGTACATTGAACAGATGCACCGGAAGAACTACACTTCAGAACCGCTCAGATTCACCTTGCCCATGAGCAAATACAAGGACGGAACCAACAATTCGGTTTACGTACGGGAAAATGAGGGATGGGCTCCTGTGGAGTATATTCTCACCTTCGTACACAGTGACGATCCCAGGACAAAATTACCGCTGAGATCGGGCGAGAAGGTTGACTATATCCCCACCCAGAAACTGTTCCTTCCTGTGGATTCAGCCACCGTGGTTTCCAACGGAACAATCAGAAAAAAGGATCTGGACAGGCTGGTTCCGGAAATACGCTTTACCCTCACTCCCAACACACAGATCCTGAAAGGAGGCCTGGCACAACTGGATATCCTTGGATCCAACAAGTGGCAACGTCCTGTCTATTACACATCCGGTGGTTTTAACGGTTCTCTGGGACTCGAGAACTACTATCGCACCGAAGGACTGGCCTACCGGATTGTCCCGGTAAATACACCCTACAAGAGTATCATTGAAATGGGGGACATTGATACGGATACACTCTATGAGAGACTGATGAAAACTTTCCAGTGGGGAAGAATGAACGCGGAGGATGTTCAGCTTGACTATTATACCATCCGGACGCTCTCCGTGATTCGTTTCAGGAGCCTCCACACCCGGCTTGCCCTGGCTTTGTTGAAGGAGGGAAAGAAAGAGAAGGCCATTGAGGTACTTGACCGGTGCATGGAACTTGCCCCATCGCGGGTAATTCCTTTCGATCAGTATGTATCCGGCATCACCATTCCTGACAGGGATGGCGGCATTATTCACTACGAAGGAGTCGTGGAGGCTTACTATTTATGTGGTGAAACCGATAAGGCGAATGCCATTCTCAGGGAACATTATCAATCCCTCTCAGAGGAGCTCCGTTTCTACAATTCCATGAAACCCGGGCAACGTTCCTCCATCCAACGGGAAACCAATGAAATCCAGTTCCAGATGGAAGAACTGAGTCAGTTGCTTCGACAATACAAGCAGACTGACATGATGTTGGAACTGGGAATTACCGACAGAGGATATCCCGCATTCCCGGGGTAGCTCACTTGTTGCGGTTCATCAGGAAAGAGGCAAAATTATAGAGCTCTGTTTTCCGCTCATCGGGCCTGTTCAAATGATCCAGATTGGAGAGTGCCCTGGTATAAAAGTCCCTGATGCGGGTTTCGGTTATCTCTTTGATCTTCAAAGCATCGAATATGGAAATAATTGCTGAGATTTTCTCGTCACTGTCAAAATCTTTGCTGGTTAACCACCCTTTCAGCTCCTCCTTCTGGTCAGTTGAGGCCTGCCCGAGAGCCTGGATCATCAGGTAGGTTTTCTTATTGTCAACAATATCCGTACCCAGCCTTTTGCCGATTACTTCCTGTTCACCGTATGTATCCAGGAGGTCATCCTGAAGCTGAAAAGCCATGCCCAGGTTTCGGCCAAATTCATAAAGGTCATCTGCGTCCTTTTCCGAAGCACCCCCCAGGATGGCCCCGATTTTCAAACTGGCTGCAATCAGTACCGCCGTCTTCAGCTCGATCATCTTCAGATATTCATCCTCTGCTACAGTCAGAAGGCCCTCGAAGTTCATGTCATATTGCTGTCCTTCACAAACTTCCATGGCGGTCCTGGTGAATATATCCTGAACTTTATGAAGGACCACGCCAGGAGATTGGTTCATCAGCCGGCTGGCCAGGATAGACATGACATCACCGGAGAGAATGGCCACATTCTCACTGTATTTAATATGTACAGTTGGATGTCCCCTTCTCATCGCGGACTTGTCCATGATATCGTCGTGCAGCAGGGTGAAATTGTGAAAAATTTCAATGGCTATGGCAGGAACCAGTGCTGATTCAACGCCATCGGAGAACAGGTCACATGCCAGCAAAACCAGCGCCGGCCTTATTCGCTTGCCTCCCAGAGAAAGTATATATTTAACAGGTTCATAAAGCTCCTCCGGCGTATCGGGAAGAGAATAGGCCTGAATATGCTTCTCTATCAGCTTCCGGGCTTCCAGTAATGTATACATTCGATCTTAACTTTAATTCATCCGCAATAGCTCAGAACAAGTTAAGGTTTTTTGATCCATCATTGGCACGGTCATTGAACTATATGTTTTAAAATAGAATCGTTAACTTTGTCCGATTTTTAAAAAAGTGTTTGATGAATCTTCCGAAGCGTTTCCCTTTGCTGTATTTCAGTCTGTTTCTGCTTATTTCGAACCATTCAATCGGACAGGGTTACCGGATTGAGGTTGATATCAGGGGTCTTTCAGGGGATACCCTGATCCTGGGCGAGTATTTCACCTCCCGGATGATCCCCAAGGATACTGTTGTACTTGATCAAAAGGGATCGGGTGTTTTCGAGGGAGCTGAGGCTTTCCAGGGAGGACTCTACCTGATTTATCTCAACCCTGACAAATACTTTGATTTCCTGCTGGGGGATGACCAGGTGCTCACCATCAAAGCAGATACAGGAAACTTTCTGGAAAGTATTCAGTTTGAAGATTCGGAGGATAATTCCATATTCCAGGACTATAAAAACTTCCTCCAGCTTAAACGGGAAGAGCTGACAGCCCAGCAGCAACAGTTATCAAAAGCTGCCACCGAAGCCGATACTGCAAGGGTCCTGGAAAAACAAAAACAGATCAACCAGGAAATGGAATCCTATATGGATGGGATCCAGGAGAAGCATGGTTCCCTTTTTGTGAGCGATTTTATCGGAGCCACACGCGAACCTATGCCTCCACAGGAAATGCTAACAGGAAACAGGCGACAGGATGATTCCATCAGGTACTTCTATTACAAGAATCACTACCTGGACAGATTCGATCCCTTCAATGTACGCCTGCTGCACACTCCCCTTTACGAGGGAAAGATTAAAAACTACATCACCAGGGCTGTGGTCCAGCATCCCGATTCACTGATTGTGGCTGTGGATTTCCTGCTTGAAGGATCCAAAACTGACAGTGAATTATATCGCTACATGCTCATCACCCTTTTCAACCATTTCGCCGAAAGCAAATTCATGGGGATGGATGTGGTCTATTTTCATATTGCTGAAAACTACTACATCCCCGATGCCACATGGAGTAGTCCTGATTTTATCAGCAAACTGAAAGAAAACCTGGAAAATAACAAGCCGTCATTGATTGGTCAGAAGGCTCCCAACCTGATCTTGCGGAAAGTTGATACGGAACATTTTCAAATGGCCGCTCAGGACACGCTGATCAAAAAAGATCCGCACATCGGCAAAGATTTCTTCCTGTACGATATTGATGCTTCCTATACCATATTATATTTCTGGGAGGCAGATTGCGGATTCTGTAAAAAGGCCACACCAGCCCTTTACGAGGCCTATTCACGGTTGAAAGAAAAGGGAGTAGAAGTGCTTTGCGTTCATGCAATCAATACAATCGAAGGAAAGGAGATCTGGGTCGATTTTATTAACGAACATGGGATGTATAACTGGATCAACTGCTGGAGTCCCTATAGCAACGATTTCAGAAAGCTCTACAACCTGCAGAGCTATCCCCAGCTCTTTATTCTGGACCGGGATAAGAAAATCGTAGCCAAACGGGTTACACCCGAACAGGCCGAGCAGATTATCGATAACCTGATTGCCTTAGACGCAAACAACAAACCATAAACAACATGGATTCCAAGCCCATCAAACTTGTCCTTGAGGATGGTTCGGAGTTTTCCGGAAAATCTTTCGGATATGAAAAGAGCGTCGCAGGAGAGGTTGTATTCAACACTGCCATGACCGGCTACCCCGAAAGTCTTACCGATCCCTCCTACAAAGGCCAGATCCTTGTCCTGACTTATCCGCTTGTCGGGAATTATGGCGTACCCGGCAAGGATTCCGAAAATGGACTTTTCAAATTTTTCGAATCAGACCGGCTGCATATCTCGGCGCTGGTCATTTCCGATTATTCATTTGAATATTCCCACTGGAATGCTGAGAAGAGCCTTGGCGATTGGCTGAAAGAACACAAGATTCCAGGCATCTTTTATGTGGATACCAGGCGTATCACCAAGCTTTTAAGAGAAAAAGGATCCATGCTGGGAAGTGTGGTTTTCAATGATCAGGTGCCCTCAACATACGATCCCAACCTGGATAACCTGGTGGCCCAGGTAAGCATTGGTGAGAAAATAGCATATGGACAGGGGAAGTACCGGATCCTGTTGCTGGACTGTGGCGTGAAATACAACATCATCCGCCACCTGCTGGAAAGGGACACCACTGTGATCAGGGTTCCCTGGGATTATGACATCAGCAAGGAGGCGTTTGACGGACTGTTTATCTCCAACGGACCCGGCGATCCGAAACAATGCTCAGCCACCATTAAAACCCTGTCAGAGGCGTATGGATCGGAAACTCCCATCTTTGGAATATGTCTTGGGAACCAGCTGATGGCACTTGCGGCAGGAGCAGATACCTATAAGCTGAAATACGGGCACCGGAGTCACAACCAGCCGGTACTGGAGGTGGGTACAGATAAGGCTTACATCACCTCCCAGAACCACGGTTATGCCATCGACAATGACACCCTGCCCGAAGGTTGGGAGCCCCTGTTCATCAACCTCAATGACAACACCAATGAAGGCATGAAACACCTGGAGAAACCATTCTTCTCCACCCAGTTTCACCCCGAAGCCTCGGGCGGTCCCACCGACACGGCGTACCTTTTTGATGTGTTCCTTGAACACATCAAAAAGGCAAAAGGTGAAAATTAAAAGGGGAAAGTCGCAAGATCCCTTGTCCCTTCTTTTCCCTTTTACCTTGCTCCTTTTACCTAACTTGTCCGGATCCGTAAATGATGTATTTGTTTGTGGTGAGTTCCCTGAGTCCCATGGGTCCGCGGGCATGGAGCTTCTGGGTGCTGATGCCGATCTCTGCGCCGTACCCGAATTCAAATCCGTCGGTGAACCTGGTGGAAGCATTCACATAAACTGCCGCTGCATCCACCCTGTCGAGGAAGTACTGGGCATGGGTGTAATTTTCGGTCACAATGCTCTCCGAGTGCATGGATCCATAACGGTTGATGTGGTCCACAGCCTCTTCCACGCTGCCCACCACTTTTGAACTGATCACCAGGTCCAGGTATTCGGTGGACCAATCCTCCTCTGTGGCAGGAATGGCTTCCGGGATCAGCTTACAGGTAATCTCATCCCCCCTGATCTCCACACCGGCTTCTGTGAGGGATTTCCCTATATCAGGCAGCACCAGGGCGGCGACTTTTTCATGTACCAGCAGGCTTTCAGCCGCATTGCACACACCGGGCCGCTGTGTCTTTGCATTGAAAACAATAGCGACGGCTTTTTCCAGGTCACCTGACTCATCCACATAGATGTGA
>Ga0315535_1000144_pt1 | contig 46200 bp, 40 predicted proteins | sample SalMarSW160220MG_2_FD_203092 | JGI IMG/M metagenome (GOLD analysis project Ga0315535, IMG submission 203092) | Salt marsh sediment microbial communities from the Plum Island Ecosystem LTER, Massachusetts, United States - Salt Marsh Sediment SW1602-20 ... | reverse complement strand
TGGGATTACTCCCGTCTGGGATTACTCCCGTCTGGGATTACTCCCGTCTGGGATTACTCCCGTCTGGGATTACTCCCGTCTGGGATTACTCCCGTCTGGGATTACTCCGTGATCCCGGAGGGGGGGGCCAGCAAATGATAAAAATCCAAGAATGCACAGCCAACTGTGCATTCTTTTTTTATTTGCCCGTTCGCTTACGAAAGCAAGCTTTCGACGCTTCCGGTCAAATAAAAATCCCTATGCCGCTGGCACAGGGATTTTTATCATTTGCGGAGAGAAAGGGATTCGAACCCCCGGTGCCCGTGAGGGCACAACGGTTTTCGAGACCGCCCCGTTCGACCACTCCGGCATCTCTCCTGGACTGATGTAAAATTATAATTTTTATGCGATATTTGGGTTTTCCCAAAAATTCCTGAGCATATGTCTACCAGATCCATTTTCATGATCACTGCTGTGGCTGCTCTTTCGGCCTTTGGATGTGATTCCGGCCACACGGTGATCACCGATGAAGCTGCCTATCTTAAATCCATTGAAGTATGGCAGCAGACCCGCCTGGAGCGGTTAAAAGGAGAAAATGGATGGCTGAACCTGGCTGGTCTCTATTGGCTGGAAGAGGGAGAGAACAGCTTCGGTTCGGAACCCTCCAATGAGATCGTATTCCCGGAAAAGGCCGGGGCATTCTGCGGTTCCCTGACACTGGAACAAGGAGAAGTCAGGCTGAATGCATCCGAAGATGCCGGGATCATATGCCTGGACTCCATGGTGTCCCGGATGGTACTGAATGATGACCAATCCGGGAACACCACCTATCTGCAACAGGGGGATCTGGTATGGTATATCATCAGGCGTGGAGATAAATACGGGATCCGCCTTCGTGATCTCAAACATCCCCGTATCGGGGAGCTGGAGCAAATTCCTACATACCCGGTCAGCACGGATTACGTGGTGGAAGCCACGCTGCTTCCTTTTGATGAACCGAAAACATTGGTTGTGGCCACTCCGGTGGAAGGGTTCACCGAATCGTACCAGTGTCCGGGTACGCTGCATTTCAGGCTAAACAGGAAAAAGCTGGTGCTTTACCCCTTCACATCCGGCAATGGATACTTCCTGGTAATTGCGGATAAAACAACGGGTGTTGAAACCTATGGGGCCGGACGTTTCATGGTTTCCACTCCGGATTCCGCAGGCAGGATCATTCTTGATTTCAACAAAGCCTACAATCCGCCATGCGCTTTCAGCCCGTTTGCTACCTGCCCCAGGCCACCCAGAGAAAACTTCCTGAATGTGGCCATTGAGGCAGGTGAAAAATCTGTTCACCTGTTCTAAAATTCCTTTCCTAAGGCATCATAAATCCCAGGGCAAGATAGAGCAATGCAGTGATCAGACCGGCGACCAGCGCATAGGGAAGCTGTGTGCGCACATGGTCAATGTGATCGGAGGCGGAGGACATGGAAGAGATGATCGTAGTATCCGAAATGGGTGAACAATGGTCCCCGAAGACCCCACCCCCCATGGTTGCAGCCACCACCAGCGCAAGATTTGAATCATGCATCTGGGCCATGGGCACAGCAATGGATATCATGATGGCGAAGGTGCCCCAGGAGGTCCCGGTGGAGAAGGAAATAAAGGAAGAGAGGATAAATACGATGGCAGGCAGCAACCGGGGTGAGAGCCAGTTTTCGGTAACACCAGCCACATACGCTCCGGTCCCGAGGGTATTGCACACATGGCTGATGGAGAAGGCCAGCATCATCAGCAAAGCAAGTGGCATCAGTTCACTGATCCCTTTCAGGATCAGCTCGACCATTTTGCGCATCCTGATGATACCCTGAACCCTGTAAATGATTGCAGCCACCAGGATGGCTGTTGTAACCGAATAGAGAACGGCTGATGATCCGGATCCATGGCCAAAGGCTTTGCCCAGGTGGTTCCAGAACGATGTGGCACCGGCCACCTCCCCCCATCCGGTATAGGCAAGCGTTATCAGCATCATCACGATCATGACCATCAGTGGGATGACCATGTTCATGGCCCTTGGCCTGATGCCCTGTTTCATTTCACATGATGTAATTTCATCGGACACCATGGGCCTGGCTCCCTCATTGAGCAGCAATCCTGTCTCCTTTGTTCTCCGCTCAGCCCTGGCCATGGAACCAAAATCCTTTCGGAGTACAATCACCAGGAAAACCATCAGGATGGTGATCATGGGATAGAAATTTAAACCAAGTGCCGAGACCATGGTCCTGAAGGGAGAATCAATTCCCTGCGCCAGCAATAGACCCATGATAAAAGCTCCCCAGGCATTGAAGGGAATCAGGATGGAACTGGGGGCCGAACTGGAATCGGCGATGTATGCCAGCTTCTCCCGGGGGATCTTCAGCCTGTCAAACAGGGGGCGGTACAGGGTGCCTACTGTTAATGAACTGATGCTGGTCTCAATAAAAAGCAGTATTCCTGTGGCCAGGGCCATCAGTTCCACCACCACCCTGCTCTTGCCCTTCCTCCTGTTTTCAACGTTTTTCAGGAGTTTTTCGATTCCAATGGTAAATCCCCTTACACCCCCTGAATACTGGATCAGGATCAACAAGGCCCCCACCAGGGCACTGAACATAATTGTTTTTGTATTCCCGGGAGTTTTGAAAACCTCCACAAATCCTTCCATGGTGGCAATGGTGCCTTCCAGGATATTCCAGTCACTGACAATCAGCCATCCCAGCCAGATTCCGGTCACCAGTGAGACATATACCTGTTTGGTCCTCAGTGCCAGGACAATGGCCAGCACCGGAGGCAGAACTGATAGTATTCCGAATTCGTTCATCCCGTTTTCATTGTTCTGTTTGAACTGCTTCTTCAAGCAACACAAGCTCATTCTTCCCGGCATCCAGCCTGGCCCTGATCCCGTTCGGGATGGTCACCATCCGGCTGATGTGGCCGAATGAGTGCCCGTAGGAGACCGGGATGCCCAAGGGTTTCAAAAGATCATCAAGGGCACTTCTCAATGTTAGCCTGGGCTCATCATTGATATTGCAATCACTGAATGCACCAAGCACAATCCCCGCTGCGCGCTTCAGGTTGGTGGCAGAGAGCAGGTGAAACAGCATTTTATCCACGCGGTACGTCTTCTCCTCAATCTCTTCCAGGTAGGCAATTGTATTCTGAAAGTCAGGTTCAAACCGGGTGCCAGTGATGGAATCCAGCACACTGATGTTTCCACCGGTCAATCTTCCTTCTGCAACCCCTTCCCGGATGGTATACCTGTCGAATTCCGGGTTCCTGCCGGTCTCCTTTTCCCGGCGGTAGGGATATTTGTAAGGTATCTCCGGTTCCATAAGTACTTTTCTCAATGATTTTTCAACGAAACGGTTAAAATCGGAAATTCCCAGCGGTCCGTGGAAAGTCACCAGACCTGTCTCTTTAAAAATAGCTGCATGGAGGGCGGTAACGTCACTGTATCCCACAAATACTTTCGGATTCGCAAGGATGGTTTTGTAATCCAGCAGGTCCAGGATCCTGATGGAGCCATAGCCGCCCCGTACACACCAGATCCCATTGATCTCTTTTCGGGAGAACATATCCATGAGCTCACCGGCGCGTTCCTGGTCCTTTCCGGCAAAGTACCCGTATTCTGACAGGACTGTTTCGTTATACGTGGCCCTGAAACCCATCCCCTCCAGCTTCTGAATAGTGTCTTCCAGTTGCTGACTGGAAATGGGACTCCCGGGTGTCACCAACCCGATCAGGTCCCCTTCTTTTAAACCTTTTGGAAGGATCCGGACTTCTGTTTCAGGATGATCATCCGGAACAGCAGCTTTCAATCCGCTCCAGGAGCCCAGTGAAAGGGCCGCCAGCAATCCTGATTGTTTAATGAATGACCTTCGGTCCTGCATGTCTTTTAGCTGGTTAGTTTCTCAATACCAATACCCGGCCTTTGTGGAAGTACGATTTTCCCATCCACCACTTTCACTCCGTCGAACAGATCATTGCTGATCAGCAGATTCCCGTCCAGGTCGGCCCAGTCCACCAGAGGCGAAAGCTGTGAGGCTGCAGAGACCGCACAGGAAGTCTCCGTCATACAGCCGATCATCACCTTCATATCCATGGCCCTTGCCACGGTGATCATCTTATGCGCCTCCCTTAAACCGGTGCTTTTCATGAGTTTGATATTGATACCTGAATAGATCCCCTTGAAAGCTGCCACATCCGTCAAACGCTGGAATGCCTCATCGGCAATGATGGGAAGCGGGCTCTTTTCCGTAAGCCAGGCCGTTGCATCCATTTCGTTTTTGGAAAGGGGCTGTTCAACAAAGACCACCCCCTGTTCACGGAGCCACCCGATCAACTCCAGTGCTTCATGCTTGTCCTTCCAGCCCTGGTTCACATCCACATACAGGGGGACACCGGTGACCGATCTGACCGCATTGATCATCTCCCTGTCATTTCCTCCTCCCAGTTTAACCTTTAATACCCTGAACCGGGATGCCTCCATTGTCTTTTGCTTCACCATCTCAGGGGTATCTATCCCTATGGTGAAGGATGTCATGGGTGTTTTCTCAGGGTTCAGTCCCCACAATCTGTAAAGCGGCTGATCCACCATTTTTCCGATCAGGTCGTGCAGGGCAATATCCACCGATGCTTTTGCCGCCCGGTTTCCCTCATCCAGGCCATCCACATATTCAAGGATCTCATCCACCAGGAAAGGATCTTTAAACTGTTCCAGGTCTGCTTTACTCAGAAACTTCATCACAGAATCCTGGGTCTCACCCAGATATGGAGGCATGGAGGCCTCTCCATACCCGGTAAATCCCTCGAAACCAATTTCCGTCAGCACCACCGGCGTGGTATTCCTGGAGAAACCGGATACAGTAAAGGTATGTCTCAACTGGAGGTCATAGGGACCAAATGAAAGCTTCATCTTTCCGCCCCCGCTGACCGGTACCATATGGCTACAGGCTGTGGGGGACAGTGAAGCCGCAACGGAAACTGCGCCCATACGGGTGATAAATCTGCGCCTGGTAGATTTCATTTGACTGGTTTTATTATCTCTTTGTAAAATGGGTTGTCGATGATGGACTGGAAACCATCCCCTTCCATTCCGGTCGGCCTGACTGCCCTGACGAAAAGGTCATCATATCCTTCGATGTGGTTGTACCTGGATGGATCCATACTGCTGATGCCCACTTTACCCAGGTTTTCGGAGGCATGGATAAATTCTGAATCTCCAAGGTAGATAGCCACATGAGTGACACGCTCAGCCTGGTTTTCACCGGATCTGGTTCCGAAGAAAAGCAGATCGCCGGGAAGAAGATCTGCAGGATTGTATTGGGTGGTAACCACTCTGCCACAAAGCGATTGCTGGTTAGCATCCCGCATGAGGATGATCCCGTTCAGGTAGTAAACAATGGATGTGAATCCACTGCAATCAATGGCTTTGGAGGAACTCCCACCCCACAGGTAAGGGATTCCGTTGAATTTCAAAGCAGTACGCACCAGGTTCGCCGTTGAAAAGGGCTGGTTAAAGAGATCCATCATATCCGTCACTTCGGCCTGCTTTACCCAAGCCCGGGCACTGTCCGGAAAGGTCACCTCATAAAATCCGGATTTTGACGAGCAGACCGGCAGAATGGATCCTGCCACCAGATCGGATACGGGCAGGGAATTTTCATCCGGCTCAGTATAGGCAAAACCATACTGCCTGGAATATATTATCTTTTCGGAGATTTTCAATGAATGTACACGGGATTGATCCAAGGGTGCCACTGCTGCAGCGATCACCCATCCCAGGTAAAGGTTTGGAGTCTGTACCAGGTACCAGCCCTCCTCCTCTTTCAGGATTCTTACCGGCGTACCCAACAGGGCCTCACTAACCAGCTCTGCCCTGTGACTGGGTTCAGATTTCATGTGGGCCACCGAATTGTTCACCTGGCCATTGACCTGTACTCCGGGTTCATCTACCGGCAGCAACCGAAGGTTGTTAACCACGTTGGGGTAGATCCCGGTAATGTGTTGCGTAATTGCCTGGAAGGCCTGAATATCCCCCACTTCTCCACCCAGGATGATATCTCCCGATGCAGAGGCAAGCTCCGGTTTCCAGTAGGCAATACGAATATCGGGAGCATACACACTTTTTAACGAATCGAGAAGCAGATTGATTTCAGCGGCAGTACGGTTGGTCCGAAAATGACATGCTGTACAGATTAAAAGGGCCGACAGAAGGGTTATCGCCCGGATATAAAATCTCTTCATTTCAGATGATGTTGTCCAATCCTTTGCTAAAATAGGGATTATCCACCGACCTCTCGGCATATCTTTTCCACCATGTCCAATACCTGACTCTTTTCCTATCCAAATCTCCGGGCCACAGTTATTAAAAAACTGCCAAATGCGTGCAATTCCATAATAAGGATTCTTTTGGGACCACAAACAATGGATTTTATTGAGGAATAACTATTTTAGAAGAGCTTTTCAAACAGGCAATCTGAACTTAATGCAAAACAAACTATAAACCACTTAAAATCATTAACATGAATAAAAAAATAACCATCCTTGTTGCCTTTGTTGTATGCAGTTTAACGATCACGGCTCAACGCGTAGGTTCCTCACCTGAATACATCAAAGCCCTGACAGCGGAATGGAAAGGGGAGCGTTTCCCTGACGGCAGACCAAAAGTGCCGGATGCCCTGCTCGAAAGATTGAAAGCACTTTCTATGGAGGAAGTATGGGGAGTATTGCGCAACAAAGGGTTTCAGAACCAGTATGAAAGCGACTGGCACATCATTCGCCCCGACCAGGTCATGACAGGCCGTGTGGTTACAGCCCAGTATATGCCATCACGCCCCGACCTTGAAAAACAGGTAAAGGAGCAGGGTATCGCAGAGAACAGGGCTCAAAAGGGAGGAACCAATTCATGGCCCATTGATGTCCTGGTACCCGGAGATGTTTATGTGGCAGATGGTTTTGGCAAAATTGTGGATGCAACACTGATTGGGGACAACCTTGGAAATGCCATCTATGCCAATTCACAGAACGGCGTCATCTTCAACGGATCGGTAAGAGACGAGCAGGGACTTCTCGAGATCGAAGGATTTAACGGATGGATCAAAGGATCTGATCCTTCGTACATTAAAGATATGATGCTCACTTCAATCAATGCGCCCATTCGGATCGGACGTGCCATTGTATTGCCGGGAGACGTGGTGCTTGCAAATAAATTTGGGGTCATCTTTATACCCGCTTATCTGTTAGAAGACCTTGTTGTTACTTCTGAAATAACAGGACTTCGAGATGAATTTGGTCACCTGCGTCTGCGGGAAGGGAAATACCTGCCCGGACAGATTGACAGCAGATGGAGTGAAGAGATCAGGGAGGATTTCCTGAACTGGTTAAACAACTATCCCGGCAAACTGCCCATGTCAAAAGAGGAGTTGGATAACTATCTGAAAGAGAGAAACTGGTAGTGCAATTTACACCGGAAATTATAGTACAAACAACCAAACTTAACCCATAATGAAAGATATTATACAACAGATTGGAGCTCAGAACAGAGAGAACGAAAGCAGGGATGCCCTGGCCATTCAGGCTGAAATTGAGAATCCGGCCACCGGAAACAACCGGAGGAATTTTCTTAAGAAAGCTGCGTTTGGCGGAGTTGCCCTTGGCGGATTGATGCATCTTTCCATCGAAGATACCATAGCGCAAACCACCTCGAAAGTTACAAGGGCCTCATCGCCTTCCGATCTGAAAATCATCGATATGCGTTATGCGGTGACATCAGTCCTGGGAGGCACGGCCATTATTCGCATCGATACCAACCAGGGAATCTACGGATTGGGTGAAGTAAGAGACGGGGCCGATGTACGTTATGCCCTGATGCTCAAAAGCCGGATCCTCGGGCTAAATCCCTGCAATGTGGAAATGATCTTCAAGATCATTAAGCAGTTTGGCGGCCAGGGACGCCAGGGCGGTGGTGTCTGTGGTGTGGAGATGGCACTCTGGGACATTGCCGGCAAAGCATACGGAGTCCCCGCCTGGCAATTGCTGGGAGGAAGGTACCGCAGCAGCGTCAGGTTGTATGCGGATACGCCCGAAGGCAAGTCACACGAAGACCAGACGGAAAAAATAAGATATCGTATTGAGGAGCAGGGCTATACCTGGCTAAAGATGGATCTTTCCATCAATTCGCTGAGGGATATTCCTGGTACACTGGTGAACCAGGAATTCTGGAAAGGAGGCCAGTATGACATGAGAAATTACATGGGTTATGGAAATACAAAGCACCCCTTTACCCAGATACAAATCACAGAAAAAGGATTGGAAGAATTGGCCAAAATTGCAGAACATACCCGGGAGCATATTGGTTGGGATATTCCTCTTTCGACGGATCATTACGGACATTTCGACCTGAACAACGGGATCCGGTTGGGAAAAGCCATCGAGAAGTACAGGCTGGCCTGGCTGGAAGATATGATTTCGTGGGAGTATACCGACCAGTGGAAAACCATTACGGAGGCACTGGAAACACCGACAACAACCGGTGAAGATATTTATCTCCTTCAAACCTTCAAACCGCTTATCGATACCCATGCAGTGGATATTGTTCACCCCGATCTGGCGACCTCCGGCGGACTTCTGGAGACCAAAAAAATTGGGGATTATGCCGAGGAGAATGGCATTGCCATGGCCATGCACCAGGCCGGGACTCCGGTTTCTTTTATGGCCAATGTACACTGTGCTGCAGCCACACAGAATTTCCTGGCCCTGGAACACCATTCGGTTGATCTGCCCTGGTGGGAAGACCTGGTGAAAATGACCGACGGCAATCCAATCATTACCAAAGGATTTGCTTCTGTACCCGAATCGCCTGGCCTGGGAATTGAATTAAATGAAGATGTGATTAAGGAACATCTGGACCGCAGGGACAAGAGTTTCTTTGCTCCGACAGACGAGTGGAACGAAAAACGCGCGCACGACCGGATCTGGAGTTAAACAAATGAAAACAAAGTTTAGAATCCCTCAGAGATTGCTGTTTATAGCAACAGGGATCATTGCCACACTCTGGTTTATAATCAGGGTTATTCCCAAACCATCCCGTGCTGCTTATCCCTGTATGAGGATCGCGGCACCGGTCATGTCGGGATTTGTAGTGTATCTGCTTTCCCTGGGAGGGTTTGCGCTTATTCTGCGAAAAGCAAGACACCATTTCAACCGTGCCCGGTATCTTACAACGGGATTCCTGGTGATTGCCGCCATCATTGTCATGGCTGTTTTTATGGGTCAGAATTCTCCTGATTCCTCTGCAGCAGGATTGGAAAAAACAGGGCCCGATGACGGTCCCAATCAACCCATGGGCATCGGGAATGGGGTGAATCCCGGACGGGTGGTTTGGGTGTGGGACCCCAAAGCAACCAATGCGGATTGTATCAATGCTTTCGAGCATTATAAACCCGAAAATACCAATCAGGGTGTCGTGAACCGAATGGTTGTGGATGGCCTTAAAAACCTGGGTGGCAAAGCTACCTTGTCTGAATCGTGGGATGTTATTTTCCGGTCTTTTAATTATAAGAAGAGCAAGAGCGGCAAAGGTTATACCAGGGGCGAGAAGATTTTCATCAAAGTGAACCAGGGAACTGCCAACGGGATGCTCAGAAGGATCAATCAAAAAACCGGTTTCGATGTACCTAAAAAACTGACTGAGAGCCAGGGGGCAAAAGAGGGGAAATACGGAACCTGTGAGACCTATCCAAATGTGGTGCTGGAAATCTTGCGTGAACTGGTTTACGTGGTGGGTGTGGATCAAAAAGACATTGCCATTGGCGATCCCATTGCTCACATTTACAATTACAACTATGAAACATGGGCCACCGAATTCCCGGAGGTGCTTTATGTGGATAAAGCATCCAACCTTTACGGAAGAACCCTGATCAATCCCACTGAAGAAGATCTCATTTTCTATTCCGACAGTACGCAGAGTGATAAGTTGTATGATATCATTGAGAATGCGGATTACCTGATCAATGTGGCCAACCTGAAACCCCATGGTCGTGCAGGCGTTTCACTCACAGCAAAAAATCACTTTGGGTCACATGCCAGGAGATCCGCTTTTCACCTGCATTATTCCCTCATATCACCTTTTTCAATGGGGAGCCCCACAAACAGTGGGTATGGGAAATACAGGGTTCTGGTAGATATCATGGGAAGCAAATACCTTGGCCAGAATACATTGCTCTATGTGGTGGATGGGTTGTACGGCGGAGGTTCGGTTGAGACCAGGGTACCGGTTAAATATTTCATGCCGCCTTTTAACAACGACTGGAGCAGTTCGATTTTTCTGTCCCAGGATCAGGTCGCCCTTGAATCGGTATGTTATGATTTCCTGCGCACCGAATGGAACGGAACTTACAGGCATAGTCCCAACAACAATGCCTATGAAGCCATGGTCAATGTAAATGGGGTGGATGACTATCTTCACCAGGCTGCTGATCCGGCCAACTGGCCGGGCGGCATCATCTACGATCCTGATCGGTCAGGCACACCCCTGATGAGCCTTGGCACCCATGAACATTGGAACAATGCTGCAAAAAAGCAATATTCCCGAAATCTGGGCCTGAACAGTGGTATTGAACTCATCTCTGTTCCTGATACTTTGGTCGGGAGAGACGGGCCGGTGGTCACCACCAGTGAAACCTGGTTGAAGGAATCCCCTTTAATTCAAGAAGCAGCATTGGCATCTGATTCTGATTTTGTGCCAGAGGATGCTGAAAGGAGCCTCATTAGATATGTGAATGAAAGCAATTTTGGCAGTAACATCCAGGCAATAAACTTCTACTCGGTTGTGGTGGATGATGACAATGTAAAATGGTTTCTGACTGAAAAAGGAATTGTGAGTTTTGATGATAATGAGTGGAAGTTGAACAATGAGAACCGGCAAATCCCTGCCCAGGATGCAAAAGGGATGGCTTACGATTCATCTGAATTTGGAATGGAATTGTGGCTGGCCTCTCCCCTGGGGGCAACGGTTGCATCTATACCCGTGGACGCCAGGTCAGGAGCAACTACTTATTATTCAGATAATTCAACCATTCTTAGTGAAAATGTGCTTTCGGTGGCTGTTGGAAAAGGTTCATTGCGCTGGTTTGGGACTGACAAAGGTATATCAGCCTTTGATAAGGACAAATGGCTCACACCTGCCTATGAGCGAAAATATCCTCAGTACATGTTCAAGGACTTTCCGATTACTTCTATGGCAACCAGTCCGGATGGCGATTCTCTCTATGTGGCCACAAAAGGAGCAGGAGTTGCCAGGGTTTTCCGCAATGACGTAGATGCCATATCCGGAGCTTCCGAATATGCCCAATGGGGTCCCATTCAAATACCCTCCGACAATATCAACTGTATCTGTATCACTCCCGACGGGACACAATGGTTTGGGACCGATGCAGGAGTGGCCAGGCACATTGGAAATATCACCATGGAAAACTGGCTGGTTTATAATGAAGAGGATGGATTGGTGAACAATACAGTTCAGGCCATCGCTGTCGATTACAGAGAACGTGTCTGGATCGGAACAAAAGGTGGCGTTTCCGTTTATTATAACAATTCCATGACATCGATCACCGAAAAGGATGGATTAACAAGCAACAATATTTTATCCATTTCGGTCGATAAGGAGGGCGTTGTTTGGTTTGGGACCGATTCAGGGGTAACAAGCTACTGGAGGGGAGAGCTTACAAAATACACACATTAACTTTTTACAGGCATATGATCAGTGATACCATTGAAAACAGGCATTTCTATACACTGCTGTCTCCCCGGATAAAGATGGCCCTTGACTATTTGGGAACAACAGATTTTTCGGCCCTGGAACCCGGCCGTTATGATGTAGATGGAGATCGTATATTTGCCCTTGTCCAGGAGTATAAAACCATTCCCATGGAAATGGGGAAATGGGAATGCCACCAACAATATATTGACATACAGTATATTGTTGAAGGAACCGAGCAAATCGGTTTCGCAAACCGTGATAAAATGGACGTGATGATTGAATACAATCCAACCCACGATATCACATTCCTGAAAGGGGAAGGCAATTACGTAACCTTCACCAAAGGTTGTTTCGGGATTTTCTTTACACACGATGCACATCAACCCAAAGTGGCCCCCGGAAATGGTCCCGGGCAGGTAAAGAAAGTGGTGGTGAAAATCCTGGCCGTATAATAGAAAATAATTCAACATGGAAAAAACTCTCTCCCTGAAACGTTGGTATCGGTTGATACCCATAGCTTTTATTACCTACAGTCTTGCTTATCTGGATCGTGCAAATTTTGGATTCGCTGCAGCAGGCGGCATGGCTGCCGATCTTGATATTTCAGCAGCCATTTCCTCTTTGCTGGGATCGCTGTTCTTTCTGGGATACTTTTTCTTTCAGATTCCCGGTGCACTGTATGCTGATAAAAAGAGTGCCAAGAAATTGATATTCTGGTCATTGATTCTATGGGGCTTGCTGGCTGCAGCTACCGGTATGATCAGCAATGTCAATGCACTGATCGTGATCCGTTTCAGTCTGGGTGTTGTTGAGAGTGCTGTGATGCCTTCCATGCTCGTGTTTTTGAGCAAATGGTTTACAAAAGCCGAACGCTCCAGGGCCAATACTTTCCTGATACTCGGCAATCCGGCAACCATCTTATGGATGTCTATTTTATCGGGTTATCTGGTAGATTCCGTGGGTTGGCGCTGGATGTTTATTCTGGAAGGCCTTCCTGCAATCATCTGGGCATTTTTGTGGTGGCGCCTGGTTGTCGACAGGCCAAAAGATGCCAAATGGTTGACAGATACTGAAAAGAATGACTTACAGGCACAGCTGGATCTTGAACAACAGGACATTAAGCCTGTTAAAAATTACGGCGTGGCATTCCGGTCCAAAGTGGTTATTCTGCTGTGTCTTCAATATGCATTGTGGTGCATTGGGGTGTATGGGTTTGTCATTTGGCTGCCATCGATCATCAATGCAGCTCCTGACGCCAATATAGTAACTACCGGTTGGCTGGCTTCGGTTCCCTATGTGCTGGCCATTATCGGGATGTTAACTGCCTCCTATTTCTCCGATAAAACATTAAACAGGAAATTGTTTATCTGGCCATTTCTGCTGATTGGTTCCCTGGCCTTTTATGGTTCCTATTTAATGGGTACCACAAGCTTCTGGTTATCCTTTGTATTGCTCGTGATTGCAGGCGGTGCCATGTATGCCCCATACGGGCCGTTTTTTGCAGTTATTACCGAAGTATTGCCCCGCAATGTATCAGCAGGTGCCATTGCTTTGATCAACAGCATGGGTGCTTTGGGGTCCTTTGTGGGCGCTTACATTGTAGGTTACCTGAATGGCACTACCGGTGGATTTGGAGCCTCTTATATATTTATGGCGGGTTCCCTCTTTGTATCAGCCATACTAACGATGGTTGCCATTAAAACCAAGAAGGTCCGGCCGGTTTAATTCAAGGCTTTTTTGAATTTCTTAAAAAAATGAAAATGAAAAAACGAATGAACTCAGGAATGGTCTCCGGACTGCTTATTTCAGTGCTTTTGATAGGAACAGGTAGTTTGACACAGTCATGCAACAATCCAAAGGATAAAAAGGAGGCAAACCAGTGGTTTAGCAGTGGTGAATGGTTGAATGGCCTGGAACTTAAACCCCATACGTCCACCAATCAACAGGAATTTGAGAAACTCTATAAAGCCAATTCCCTTTGGTGGGACCAGGCTTTTGAATGGTTAAAAACAACGGATCTGGATACCATAGGACCTGGTACCTATATCATTGAAGAAGGGAATGTCAGAGCGATTGTGAGTGAAGCTCCGGCACCCTTACTTGAAAAGGTCAAATGGGAAGCCCACAAAGATTTCAGCGACATTCAATATATTGTAAAAGGAAAAGCACAAATGGGTGTGGCTCCGGTTTCAGAAGCAAGCGTTACAGAAGCCTATGACAGTGCAAAGGATATTGGCTTCTTTGATGTCGACGGAGAGTATTACACTGCGGAGCCCGGAACATTTTTTATTTTCACTCCCGAAGATGCCCATCGCCCCGGCGTTCATGTTGAAGGGTATGATACAATAAAAAAAGTAGTCCTCAAGATCCGGGCAAAAACCTCAGAATAACTGAGCACTGAGCACTGAGCACTAGGCACTGTGATGTTCGGTTCGCCGGATGATCTCATCCTGAAGTTCGGTGCCCAGATCGTTGAAATAGTCACTGTAGCCTGCCACCCTGACAATCAGGTCCTGGTACTTCTCAGGATGTAATTGGGCATCTCTCAGCGTATCTGCCGATACCACATTGAACTGGATATGGTGTCCGTTCATCCGGAAATAGCTCCTGATCAGCTGGGTCACTTTCCGAATGCCCTGGTCGTCCCTGAAGAAATCGGGTGTAAACTTCTGGTTCAGCAGGGTTCCCCCTGTTTTCAGATGATCAATTTTCAATGCTGAATTCAATACTGCGGTAGGTCCTTTGCGGTCCATTCCCTGGAACGGGGAGATCCCTTCCGAAAGAGGTTCATTAGCCAGCCGCCCATCCGGTGTGGCCCCCACCACTTTCCCAAAATAGACATGGCTGGTGGTAGGCAGCATGTTGATCCGGTAAGTGGCCCCACGAGGGCTCTTTCGTCCGTTCACCGATTCATAGAATGCCTCGAAAACCCATGTGGCATGCACATCGGCAAGGTCGTCATCATTGCCGTATTTGGGCGTATCATACAACAGGGATGCCCTCAGCTGGTCATGGCCTTCAAAATTTTGCGAAAGCACCTCCAGGAAAGTACTCATGGAAATGTGCATTTTTTGAAAAACATGGGTTTGAAGCGCCGAAAGCATATCGGTCACCGATCCCAGTCCCACTCCCTGGATATAGCTGGTATTGTACCGGGCACCGCCCCCATTGTAGTCCGTGCCGTTTATGATGCAATCATCGATCAGCAATGAAAGGAAGGGCACCGGCATATGAGTGCTGAAGATTCTTTCAATGATGTTGTTGCCCCTGATCTTGATGTCGATGAAGTGGTGCAACTGCGTATGAAAAGCTTCCTGAAGTTCTTCAAACGACTTAAAAGTGGCAGGATCACCTGTCCTGGGCCCGATCTCTTTACCCGATAAAGGATCCGTTCCGTTATTCAGGGTGACCTCCAACACCTTCACAAGGTTGAAATAACCAGTGAGGATATAGGCTTCGGTTCCAAATGCCCCGCTCTCCACACACCCCGACGCACCACCGTTTCGTGCATCTTCAGGCTTTTTGCCCTGGTTGACCAGTTCCTGAACGATGGCTTCCGTATTGAAAAAGGATGGCTGGCCAAATCCTGTTTTCACGATCTTCACCGCCCTGTCCACAAAAGCATCCGGACTTTCCTTACTCACCTGTACCATGGAGGAGGGTTGCAACAGGCGCATCTCCTCAATGACATCCAGCAGCAGAAAACTGAGCTCATTGACCGCATTGGTGCCATCCGTTTTCAAACCGCCCAGGTTGATTAGACAGAAATCGGTATAGGTATTGCTTTCTTCAGCCGTTACACCAACCTTGGGGGGAGAAGGGTGGTTGTTGAATTTGATCCAGAATGCCTGAAGCAACTCCCTGGCACCTGCTTCATCCAGAAATCCGCTGGATAAATCGTTCCGGTAAGAGGGCAAAAGATGCTGATCAAGACGGCCGGGATTAAATGAATCCCAGGGATTCAGTTCGGTGATTACTCCCAGGTGAACAAACCAGTAGTACTGAAGTGCTTCCTGCAAGGTAGAAGGTGCCTGGGCCGGGACCTTCCGGCAGATGGCTGCCATCCGGATCAATTCATTTCTCCTTTGGGGGTCCGATTCAGAAACAGCCAGCCTGTCCAGTTCCTCTGCGTGCCTCTCCGCAAACATGATCAGGGCATTCGCAGTAATTTCCATGGCCAGCAACTCCTCCCTCCGGTCGTAAGCCCTTGGATCATTCAGGAAATCCAGTCCGGCCACGACAGTACGGATCTCTTCAATGATCTCTCTCATTCCCCGTTTGTAAATCCTGTTTCCCAGGACCGTATGGCCCGGGGCCCGCTGCTCCTGGAATTCGGTGAAAACACCTGCATCGTAGGCTGCCTTCCAGTCATCATCCAGATTATTGAATATTCTCTCCCGGTTTGTCCTGCCCCTCCAGTAGGGAATGATCACCTCTTTAAAAGCCCTCCTTGTCTCCCGGTCCACTTTGAAAGAGACCTTCTCCCTGCTGTCAAGGATATCCAGATCCTTTAAGGTGTGAAGGTTGATTTCAGGATAGGTGGGTGTGGCCTTGGGAGCAGGACCACGCTCCCCGACGATCAGTTCATCCTCATTGATGCAGATGGATTTGTGCTGCAGGAGATACGCAAAGCACCTGGCCCTTACCACCGGTACCGAATAGTGTGCCGGAGAGATTCCCTTATAAAAGGCCGTAACCAGCAATCCCCTTTCAGCCGAAAGGCGGTTCACTGCATGCAGACTTGCATCTCTTAAACGTTCAATTCTGTCAGTCATCTCATGTCTGTCTTAGGGTCTATCCGCCCAGGGATATGACCAGTCCGGTTTTTTCAAATCGTACCGCCAATCCTTCAAGAAAGGTTTGATCCGGCTCTTTCACATCCGGGTTCAGCTGTTTCATTCCCAGTCTGGTATATTTGTTTGCCGCAATCCTGTGGTACGGCAGCAGGTGCACCTCTTCCAGCTTCGCACTCCGCTGCTCCAGAAAAGAGACAAAACGGCTGATCTCTTCATCGGAAGTGTTGATCCCCGGAATCACAGGAATCCGGAAAATCAACCTGGCCCCACGCTCAAGCAGGTGGTCCGCAATGGAAAGGATCCCCTGGTTTTCAACCCCGGTATACTTCAGATGCAAGCCATTGTCCATATTCTTCAGGTCATAGAGGAACAGGTCTGTATGCTCCATGACCCTGTCGAACATTTCCCGGCTGGCAAAGCCGCTCGTATCCACTGCGGTATGCAATCCGCTCTCTTTGCACGCTTTCAACAAAATCTCAAGCGCATCTGTCTGCATCATGGGCTCTCCTCCCGAAAAGGTGATCCCCCCGCCCGACTCTTCATAGTAATGCCGGTCCCTCAGCAGGATATCCATCAAATCACCCTCACTGATCTTCTCCCCGTAGGTTTTGCTGCCCGGGATGCTCACCCCGTTCACCTTCCTCTCCACCTCAACGGTTACCGGTTCACTTGACTGGCTCTCGGGATTGTGGCACCACCAGCATCCCAGGGGACAACCCTTCAGGAATACGGTGGTCCGGATACCGGGCCCGTCATGCACCGCAAAACGCTTTATGTCAAATATTGTCACCACGCAAATATCTCCAACATTGTTATTGAGAATGTAACAAGGAAGCAGAATCTTTATCCAGATAGATCCATACAGCTTCATGGTCCTGCAATACCGATGCCGGAACAAGCGGAGTAAGCTCGCCTTCCAGAGCACCTTTTACAGCTTCAGCTTTGCGCAGGTCAGGAACACTGCAAATAATCGCTTCCGATTTCATGATCTGTCTCACAGACATACTAATAGCCCGTTCAGGAACATCACTCAAGGTTGGGAACCATCCTTCCCCAAGCTGCTGACGGCGGCACCTTTCATCCAGACTGACCACAAGGTAGGGTTCTTCGGTTTCGAAATCAGCCGGAGGATCATTGAAGGCCAGGTGGCCATTTTCACCAATACCCACAAAAGCCACATCAATGGGATGTTTCCTTATGATTTCACCCAGGCGGTCACACACTGCCCGGGGATCGGACTCTCCATTGATATAGTGGAATTTGTGCAATGAAACCTTCTCCACAAATCGCTCTTTCAGGTACCTTCGAAATGAAGCGGGATGCTTCTCAGAAATTCCAACGTATTCATCGAGATGAAAGGCAGTAACCCTTGACCAATCCACCTCCTGTCTGATCAATTCATTCAGCATTTCGAACTGGGAGGACCCGGTTGCCACAACGATGTTCGCCGCTCCTTTGGAATAAATAGCTTCGCGAATGATCCGGGCCCCGTTTATCGCAGCTTTTTCACCCAGTTCGCGCTTCGATTTTGACAATACTATTTTCATTTGTTTCTACTATTTTAATCAGAAAAAATCGGCTATTGCAAAATAGCTGGTTAATAAGCTGTATAGTATGATCGCTACCAAACCAATATTCATCATTGTTCCTGCAACATACTCCTTCATCAGCGATTTTCGATTGATCAGAATAAATACAGGTATAGCAACAGCCGGCAGTATCAACGCCTGAAAGGCCTGAGAAAAAACCATCAGCAAGGGAGAGGTGGTATGCATAAACTGCATTCCGAAACCAAACAGGAGGCCTATCAGTCCAAGTATCCTGTACAGGGGCGAACGAATATTTCTAGCTCTCCCCGTATAATCGGAGATAAGCCAGGGAGCTATCAATATGATTGGGAATATGGAAGAGATTCCAGCTCCCACTATTCCCAGGATCAAAATAACAGCAGCAATCTTGCCACCCAGGGGTTCAAACAGGCTGATCATCTCAACAGTATTGTTCATTTTCATCCCCATCACATGCAGGGTGCCTGCTGAGACAGCCATGATCACCAGGCTCAGAAAAAGCATCATAGAGGCAGATATTGCCGCATCTTTTCTTTCAAGTTTTAAATTCTTGATGGTCCAGCCTTTTTCGGCCACCACGGTGCTTCGCATGATAAATACAGCAGCAGAACAGGTGGTACCGGTTATTGCAGCAATTAACCTGAGTGTCCCGTCACTTTTAGGAATACGCGGCAGAAGTCCGCCTGCAATAGCGGTGAAGCTTGGTTTGACCATAAAGAACACAACAACGAAAGAGAGCCCCATCAGGATAACAAGGAAGATGAGGAATTTCTCAAAAACCTGATATTTCCCAACCCATAACAATGCATAGAGTAAAACCACCAACACAACAGTGATTGTCAGGGTACTGAATCCTGAACCACCAAACAGCAGCCTGGAGGCTTCCTGTATCAGATCGGTGACAATTCCGAATATGCCCATCAGGGCGAGCAACTCACCAAGCACCAGTGCGATCAGTATATAGATGGCCAATACCTTTCCGAATTTCAGGTTGGATTTTATGGTGGAAAGCGCTGTATTGCCCGTTACAAGGGTTGTTTTGCCATAAGCAACCATTAAAACATAGGTAAAGATGCAGGAGAGAACCAGAGCCCAGGTCAGTGTCATCCCATGTTCAGCCCCCACTTTTGCCATGGTGGTGATACTTCCCGTACCAATGTTATACCCGATCAGAAACAGTCCCGGTCCAATTGCGGTCAGTCCGAAAAGAATCCTTTTAAGAAGCTTCATGTTTGCCATAGAGCAACTGTTACTCTTTTGAATAAACTACTTTCCCAGCCACCATGGTTTGCTGAATGACCAGTTCACCGTGCTCTATGGTAAACAGGATCAGATCGGCACGTTTCCCTTCAGCTATCTCACCGAGGTCCTGAAGCCCCATCAGACGGGCAGGATTTGTGCTGGCCATCTGAATGGCTTCTGAAAGACTGCATCCGGTAAATTTCATCATATTTCCTACACAGAAGCGTATGGGAGATGCTGCTCCGGCCAGTACATTTTCGGCGGGAAATTTTACAACATGAGGTGTCAGAACGACTTTTCGTTCCCCCCTGATGTATTCTCCGGGTTCAAGCCCGGCCAGATCGAGAGCATCGGAAACCAGTATGGTGCGATCGTTCCCTTTGACTTTGTAAAAAGTCTGCACCTCTTCCTGATTCAAATGAAAACCGTCCACAATCAGACTGGCTGATAATCGATCCTCTGCCAACTGCGGCCAGAGGGGGTTGTTGTGACGATCGATCATATTTGCGCAACCATTTCCAAGATGCGTGGATAGGGAGGCCCCTGCATCTGTTGCTGCTTGAATCTCCATTGCACTACCATTGTGATGGCCCAATGAAACAACAATGCCATCCTGGCTGCATTTCTGGATAAAAGAAACGGCTCCTTCAATTTCAGGAGCAACCGTAATGATTTTGATCCCGTTTTTCGCCGCGTGCTGTAATTCCTGAAATTCGTTCCAATCTGGCTTCCTTATATATTTTTCAAGATGAGCCCCTCGAAATCCTTGTACCGGTGATATATATGGGCCCTCCAGATGGAAACCCGGGATAGACTTCCCAATCTCTTGATCATCAAGCGCCCTGGAAAGAATCGAAAAACTGTTTATAAAGGACTCATGATCTGCTGAAACCAGTGTGGGCAGAAAGGAGGTAACACCCTCTTTCCACAAGGCCCTGGTAGCTTCCCGGATCATCTCAATATTCAATTTCTGGTCTGCGAAATCAATTCCCATATAGCCGTTAATCTGAATATCAATCAATCCGGGAGCCACATAGACATCCGGTCGCTCAGATCCTGAGGAAAGGGTTTTGATCTCTGCAATTTTCCCGTCCGCAATCTCAATGCTCACCGGTTTTTGATCCAGATAATAAATTCCTTCCACAGAATAGGAATTATCAGAGCTGCTATTCCCGGTATCGGAATTTTTATTCCCTGTACAAGCTACCAATGTAAATAGAACAACCAGAATGAGAAAACGGGTACCATGTTTCATAAGATTGGTTTTTTGTGTCTAAATTAATATAATACTTCTCCTTTCACCTTTTCACTTTCACCTTTATACTTCCTTCAGCTTCCACTTGCCCCGCCTGAAGATGGCCATGGCCATGAATGTGAGCGTCGCTTCACCGATAAGGATGGCATAGCAGACCCCGTTGATTTGCAGACCAAGCACTTTGGTAAACAGGTAGGCCAGCGGAATCTCCAGGAGCCAGAAGGCAATAAAGTTGATCCACACAGGAGTGGAAGTGTCACCTGCACCATTAATGGCATTGATCATCACCATTCCCATGGCATAGATCAGGAATCCGAAACTGACCAAACGAAGGAAGGTGATACCATTCTGCATGACCACCGGTTCTTCAATCGGATCAATGAAGAATCCGATAAAAACCTCAGGGATGGCAATGAATATGATGGACACAAGGCCCAGTAAGACCATGTTTCCGATGCCAACCACCCAGGCCGACCTTTCAGCCCTGTCAGGCTGGCCGGCACCCAGGTTTTGGCCCACCAGTGTGGCTGCTGCATTGGCCATCCCCCAGGAAGGCATCAACACAAACATTACAATCCTCATGGCTATGGTATACCCTGCTACAACCTCTTCTCCCAGGCTGGTTACCACCCAGATCAGGAAGATCCAGGAAAAGGTAGCAATCATATATTGGCCAATGGCTCCCAGTGACAGTTTGACCAGTTTAACTGCCTCGGTCATCCTGATAACGATTTGCTTCGCACGAACCTTCACCCTGTATTTTCCCTTTCCGAGCAGGTAGAGCTGGTAGGCAACTGCCAGTCCACGGCCCATATTGGTGGCCACAGCCGCCCCTTTGATACCCAGCTCGGGGAAAGGCCCGATCCCGAAAATAAGCAGGGGATCAAGGATGATGTTCAATATGTTGGCGAACCAGAGCACCCGCATGGAAATGGCAGCATCCCCGCTGCTTCTGAAAACTGCATTGATGATAAAGAGAAGAATGATCACCATGTTACCGCCCAGCATAATGGCGGGGTACATGTAGCCCATTTCAACGGTCGTTTCCGATGCACCCATCAGCCTGAGGAGGTCCCTGGCGAAAAAGATCCCCACAGCAGTAAACAGGAGCGAAACCACTATCCCGGTGAAGATGGCCTGAACGGCAGCCACAGCGGCATCCCCGGGACGCTTCTCCCCTATCCTTCTGGAAACCAGGGCGGTTGTCCCCACACTAAGCCCCACACCAATGGCATAGACAATGGTCATCAACGATTCGGTAATACCCACGGTGGCCACCGCTTCCGCTCCCAGGCGGGAAACGAAGAAGATATCCGCCAGGGCAAAAACCGATTCCATGATCATCTCCAGCACCATGGGGATGCTGAGCAAAACAATGGCCTTGCCAAAGGGAATTTGTGTAAAATCCTTTTCCGATCCGCCTATGGCTTCACGTAAATCGCCAAAAAATTCTTTTAAAAAAGATTTTGAAAATCTTGATCTGAAACTGATATGTGACATTGAATTGAGAATTACTGGTTAGAAAAGTGAAAAGAGTGGCGCGCCCCGCTTCAGAAAGAAAGCGGGCAGTCGGTCTCGATCCTGTTTCCAATAATCCTCATGTTTTCTGATGATTGTGTTTCAAAAGTAGGGGCTTCTGCTACAAAAACAAAATTTTTAGCAGAGAATTTACATTTATTTGGCCATACCCTATTGGCTGCTTTCGACTTCAGCAAGTTGCTTCAGCCTTTCATAGGCGGTTGCACCTGCCAATATTTTTACAGATTTCCCGAATATCCGGAAGGTCTTATACACTTCGCCTCCCATATATTCCATTTCAGCTCTGATCTTGGTATTGTTTTCCATCTCCAGGTGACTGTCTATGTACTCCAGCTTTCCTTTCCGGGCCGATTCCAGCAAGGCCGACCCCATGATGGTATCCAGCCCCCTGTTCTGATATGCCGGATGGACGGCACCCAGCAACAGGTTGAGCTGCTTTGAACGCTTTCCCGCCTGAAGAATCCGGAAGATCCCAAATGGAAACAGATGGCCCCTCGATTTTTTGATCCCCAGGCTGATATCAGGCATTCCGATCACAAAGGAGACCGCTTCATTTCTTTCGTTTACAACAACCTTGATATAGCGGGCATCCATGATCAACAGGTAGCGGTTGGCAAAGTCATCCATTTCCTCCAGGGTAAATGGTATAAATCCGTATATCTCCGTAAATGTCTTGTTGATCAGTGTGAAAATGGGCCTGATCCAGGGTTTCAGGTCACGCCTCCTGTTGAATTCCAGGAGTCTGACCCCCGGGTTGTTCCTGAGGGCCCTTTCCGCAATCTTCTCATAAACATCCGGAGTTTTTTCCGGAACCTGGATCTTATAAACCACCAGGTCTATGACTTTCGTGTAACCCAGGGCTTCAAGGTGGCGGGTCACATATTCAAAATTGCAGTGGGAAGCAATGACCATGGGTTCATTGAATCCATGGATGAGATAACCCTGCGGATCTTTGTCCGAAAAAGCCAGCGGTCCCACAACCTTCTCCATGCCCTTGATCCTGGCCCAGTCCTCAACATGTCTGACAAGCACTTCAATGACCTCCCTGTCATCCCAGGCCTCCAGGAAATTGAAACGGGCATGTTTCTCCCGCTGAAGTTCATTGTACTTTAGGTTGATAACCCCCATGATCCGGCCAACCACCTCATTGTCCCTGTAGGCCAACAACAAAATCACCTCGCTGTAAGCGAATGCTTTGTTCTTCTCCTCATTGAAAAACTCCCACTCATCGGAGTAGATGGGGGGAATCCAGTTGGAATGGTCCTTGTGGATTTTGGCTGGTAAATAGATGAATTTTCGCAGGTCCTGCCGGGTGAAAACAGGCTTAACCAGGATTTCCATAGAACATGTTTGGTAGTAGTTTTGACCGGTAAAATACTCTTTTTTTAAATAACTAAAACCGGTCAGCCAGCTTTTGAAGAGACTCACCCGTCACCCGGTTGATGATCCACTCATCCATCATCCTCGCTCCCAATGATTTATAAAATGAAATCGAAGGCTCATTCCAGTCCAATACAGCCCACTCCACCCTGCCGAAATTTTTTTCCAAAGCCAGTTGAGCCAGGTAGGCAAGAAGTGTTTTGCCAAATCCCTTTCCCCTGTATTCTTCCAGGACAAACAAATCTTCCAGGTAGATTCCCGGTTTGGCCAGGAATGTGGAGAAATTGAAAAAATAGAGTGCAAATCCCACGGGAACATCCCGGTAAAAACCAAGGATTACTTCTGCCACCTTTTCCTCACCGAAAAGGTATCGTTCCAGCTGAGCTTCCGTGGCAGTTACCTCATGGCTCAGGCGTTCATATTCGGCGAGTTTCCTGATGAAATCCAAAACCAGGGGAACATCACTCTTTTCGGCTTTCCTGATCTGGAAACCTTCAATCTTTGCCTTCACATTCATGTATTAGGAATTATCGTATGTTGGTATATAGATGGGCCGGTCCATGAATTGTTGCCTGACTTCTTCTGGCATATTGATAAACCTGACCCTTGCATCTGCTGTGAAACTGCCCAGTATTTTGTGCACCGGGCCAAGTTTCCGGTGATCCCTGAAAATGGTGTACAACTCAGATTTCATATCCAGAAGCAGCATGGCTATGTATCTGCCGGCATGTTCCAGGACCCCCTCCATCAACTCATAAAGAGAATCTTCAAACCCCGGCTTGCAGTAGATTCCGTCGAAAGCCAGAAGCTTCAACTCATCAGGATTGATCCGTTTATTCACCCAGGGAATCCTTGTGAGCAGTCCAACCAGTCTGTTGGCCATGCCACTGCCAAAATCCACAATTTGCCAACTGACCGGATACACCTGAAGCCCGGCCACAACAGTACCCGAGTCTTTGATCACGTAGTAGCCATTGTCCTTGAACAGGGGATCATCAAAATAGAGGATATAATTGCTGTAATAATCCCGCAACAATGTTCGCATGGCTTCCCTTTCCATTTCCGGCAACTGTTCCATTCGTTGTGATCTTTTTGGCCGGAGTCTGCTGAAACTAAAGCTGGCCACCTCACCCACTGTCTCCAGTCCCATCTGGGTACTGAAATTCATGGACCGAAGGTTCTTCCGGTCTATGAGCGCATATACAATAGCAGGAGCTTCTGCATCCTGATCCTCACCCCTTAACCGTGAAGGATTGGCCATGATCGGTTGGATAAACTTTCCCAGCACCGAAGCCCGTTTGCTCTCATTCTTTACATCCAGCTTCTCTTTCCGTTTTGAGGGAACGGAACCCATGGGGGCTTTGATGGAGAAAAAACGGATCATCCAGCTGTCGTATCCCACACCGCCGGTCTCGGAATGCCTGCCCAGAAAGCCTACCGAGCCCAGCATCTTCCCGCTCTTCCGAAGGTACATGAAGTAATTCTCACCCGGAGCATACATCTTGTCAACCAGGTCCATATGCCTGTAACGGAAACTTCCCGGTTGTCCCAGCACTGTGCTGTGCATATGAGCGATCAGTTCATCCCCCGGTGAGTTCTCTACCTCAACCTTCAGGTCATGAAATGTTAAAAGGGTACGTGCTTTTTCCATCAGAAGTTGAGCATCTCGATGGATGCAAGATCATTGCCCCCGTCTCTCAAAGCAGATCCGCTGGCTACAAAGACTGTCCCGACGCACATAAAGGCCTGGGTGCCATGCCTTCCCGTTTTAAGGCTTCCCCAATGTTCCCACTCACCCCGTTCCACATCAAAAGCCTCAACGATGCCGTATGCATCTTCCTGGGCATTGCTCTCTCCGCCTATGACCAGAAGGTGATCCATGATGGATACTGTGGTGCATCCTGCCCTCTGGGTCGGGAGATTCTGCGAAGGCGGCAGCGTTTTCCATTTGCCTGTTTCAATCTCATAGACATCCACTTCTGCAATGGTCTGGTCCTTCAACTCCATGCTATGCAGGAAGGTATTCCGCCCCCCGGCAGCATAGATTTTTCCGTTGATGATGCCCGCATGGAAGTGATCCCTGGTCCGCGGGGCGTCGGCCATCTTTTTCCACTTTCCTGTTTTGGGATCGTACCGGTCCACCCAGTTGGTATAGATCCCCTTGTTCAGATCTTCCGTTCCGCAGATCATGTATATCATTCCCCTGTAAGCCACCACTCCGGCAGAGCCCCTGAGCCGGCCTTCCGGAATCGGATCCCCTTTCCTCCACTGATCCTTCACCGTATTATAGATGTAAACGTGATCCAGGGGGCTTACTTTAGGATAGGTTCCGGTAAAAGCACCCAGAACGTAAATTTCCTCCCCGTTCCGGACCGCCTGGAAGTGGTGCATCTCAACGGGAGGAACAGCTCCCCTGGTCCAGACTCCTGTTTCCGGATCAAAAATGTTCACCGGTTTCATTCCCAGCCCACCCATCAGATAGAACTTGCCCTTACAGGCCATGAATGCACCCTCTTCACGCGGATCCATCTCCCCGGTCGTCTCAAGTGTGGTCCATGACTGTCCAATCACCTGAGGACCATGCCATCCAGATAGCAAGAGAAAACCTGCGAGATGAATCCCGGCCCATTTCGATTTAATCGACAATTTCATTTCGGATATACCAGTGTAGTTGATATGACATCAAATTATGGAATTGGTTCACATGAATCAAGGGGAAAATCCAGTTTAACATTTCTTTATTACAACGAACGCACAAGCCGTGCCATTTGCCTGATGTGTTCAGGAGTGGTACCGCAGCATCCTCCCACCATATTTGCCCCGGCTGCCACAAGTTCTTTAATCTGCGGGGCCATCTCGGCAGGCGATTCAGGAAAAACGGTTTTCCCATCCTGGTATTTGGGCAACCCTGCATTGGCATGAACCAGCACGGGTATTTCGCTGTCCAGGGCCCTGATCTCCTTAACGATCTCTATCATTCCGGCGGTTCCGTTTCCGCAATTGGCCCCTATGATATCTGCACCTGCTGCAAGGGCCATCTCCAGGTATTCTTTAACCCCGGTCCCCATCATGGTCCTGAATTCACCTGTCTGGGTTTTTGAAAAAGTAAATGTGCATGCCACATCCAATCCCGTTGCTTCCTTTGCAGCCACAATGGCCATTCTGGCCTCTTCGGGGTCAGACATGGTCTCCACCACGATCCCGTCCACACCGCCATCTTTCAGACCTCTTGCCTGTTCCCTGAAACCTTCCAGCAGCTCTTCTTCAGAGATCTCGCCCATCATCACCATCTTCCCGGTGGGCCCCATGGATCCCAAAACCAATACCCTGTCTCCGGCAGCTCTTCGGGAAATTTCTGCAGCTGCTTTATTGAGTGCATACACCTGATCCCTCAATCCAAAAGGCTCCAGTTTCCAGGGACTCCCACCGAAACTGTTGGTAAGGATAATATCCGCTCCGGCCTCCACATAACTCAGGGCAATGTCATACACATCATCCGGCCTGCTCAGGTTCCATGATTCGGGACACTCCTGGACAGCCAGTCCCTTCTGGTGCAAAAATGTGCCCCAGGCACCGTCTGATACCAGGACTTTTTTTTCTCTGATGGCATCTATAATTTTTCCCATAATGATTTGTCATTTATACGTTATAAGGGCCACGTCATAGAAATCCAATCCATCCAGGTCAACGTGCACCCTGCCTTCTGGGCTGAAACTGTACATGAAATCGCAAAAAGTAGTATCAATGAAAGTGTCTGTCGGGGATTTTTCATAACAATGTGATCGATAAGGTACCTTATTCCCCCAGGTTCCACCTTCTGAAATAAAGTCCCTGACGAACAATGGGCAGGGTCTTATATTCCAGTGCCTGCATTTCCTGGTCCGACAAGGGCGAAAACTGGGAAGCAATTTGAATGTTTTCATCGATCTGTTCCATATTATCCACTCCGAGGATGGTGGTGCTTACCGGAAGGCACGCCTGCCGATCTTGCTTTTTTCAATCATGGTTCTGATATGATGCATTGTGTCTTTCAAAACTACATACTATTCGTTCAGAATTCAAATTATATTTGACCTGGAATAAATGTCAAACAAATGGAGATCATCACACAGGATTTAAGCTATGAAGTTTGCAAACGGCTTAAGGGAATGATTCTGGCCAATGAATACGAACCTGGTCATAAACTGAAACAGGAGCAAATTGCCAGGATGTTCGGAGTGAGTCGCATGCCACTTCATAAGGCCTTTCAGATGTTGGAAAATGACATGCTGGTGGAGAACCTGCCCAGACGGGGGTATTTTGTAACGAAAATTGACAGCAAGCAATTAATTGATGCTTTTGAATGCAGGGAAGCACTGGAAGGAGTGGCTGCACGAAATGCAGCAGTTTTAATAACTGCAGAAGAAATAGCCTGTTTAAAATCCCTCTTTCAGCCCTTTGTGGGGAAGAGGAAAATCGATAAAAAGAAATACACTGAATCAGACCAGGAGTTTCATAATGTCATACTTAAACTCAGCGGAAATCAGATCCTGAAAAGATTCGAAATGCTCAATAACATAACATCCCGCACTTACAGGGGTGGTCTTATCAGGGAACCTGAAGATACGCTTGATGAACACCTTGGGGTGATTCAAGCCCTGGAACAGAGGAGTGGCGAACTTGCGGAAAAGCTGATCCGGGAGAATTCTATTTAATTAAAAATGAAAAAACAACCCATCTTGCCTCTGCGGATTGTATTGGTTTTCAGCACATTCCTGCTAACTGTTTTACTCTACATTGACAGGGCCTGCATCTCTGCAGCCAAGGAGGAGATCTCATCGGACCTCCATTTCGACCTGACCGATTTCGGCTGGATCATGGCCATGTTTACCCTTGGTTATGCCCTTTTCCAGACCCCTGCCGGTAAATGGGCAGATAAAAAAGGACCCCGCGGGGTCATCTCCACCATTGTGCTGATCTGGTCGACACTCACAGCCCTGACAGGGGCTGCCTGGAACTTTGTTTCCATGCTGGTGATCCGTTTCCTGTTCGGAGCAGGTGAGGCCGGGGCATTCCCCAGCCTGGCCAAGGTGGTCTATAACTGGTTCCCCGTAAAAGAGCGGGGGATCGTTCAGGGGATCAACTTTTCCGGGTCACGCATCGGGGCTGCTTTCGCCCTGCCCCTGGTGGCAGTGATCATCGGAAATGTGGGCTGGAGGCTGAGCTTTGCGATTTTCGGGGCCATCGGTCTGGTCTTTGCCCTTCTCTGGCGGTTTCTGTTCCGGAATACGCCCGAAGAATCCGGGGCCATCAGTGATTCGGAAAAAGTATATATCCTGGAAAACAGGGAGAAATCCTCTTCAACCGGAAAACCTCATGCGGGATTCCGTTCCATTTTCGCTTCCAGGAACATGTGGTTTACCATGCTTCAGTATATGGCCAGTAACTTCACTTTCTATTTCACCCTCACCTGGATGTACCCCTACCTGAAAGACCGGTTTGCTCTGGGAGGGGTCGAGGCCGGACTCTATTCCATGGTACCGCTTTTAGCAGGAGCAGCCGGGAACTGGATCTCAGGTTTATGGGTCGACAACCTCTACAAACGCAGGAATCTGAGGATTTCGCGGAGGCTTCCGGCCATCACAGGATTTTTCCTGGCTGCCTTTGGCATGGTGATGATGGCCAATATTGATACTTCCCAGCTAGCCATTATATTTTTAGCGATAGCGATTTTTGGTGCTGACATGACCCTGAGCCCCTCCTGGGCATTCTGTATTGACATTGGAAAGGAGAATGCCGGGGTCATTTCCGGAACCATGAACATGGCAGGGAACCTGGGTGCATTTGTGACGATCATCGCTTTCCCCTATCTTTATGAATGGACCGGTAGCTTCCAGCCATTCTTCTATATATGCATGGGGCTTTCAGCGGTGGCCATTGCCCTTTGGATCAGGATGGATCCGGAAAAACAAATCTGATGAAATTAGCTTTAAATACACTGGTTTACGAAGTTGGCAACAGAGGACCCGAAGAGTCACTCAGAAGTGCTGCAAAATTAGGTTTCAAATACATTGAATATGCAGGGATCCGAAAGGGCAATCCCGCCACAATGTCTGCTGGACAGAAGAAAGAGGCCGTACGCATCGTGAAGGACAACGGACTGGTCAGTTCACAGATGCTTCTTGTGGCCACAAAGGATACGGCCCATCCTGATCCCAAAAAAAGGGACGCGGTGTTTGAGTACATGAAGCGATGTGCCGATTTTCAAATGGAACTGGGCGGGCGCCAGTTGCTGGTTTGCTGGGGAGGAGGCCTCTATGAACTGGGCACCACTCCTGAACAATCCTGGCAGTTCATGCTTGAGAACGTGGGGAGGTTTGCCCGGTGGTGTCTGGACAAAGATTTGCTGGTAGGCTTTGAACTGGATCCCCATGTCTATTTCATTGTAAACAGCACCTTCAAACTGGCCAAGGTAGTGGAGGACCTGGCTCTTCCCAATGTCTATCCCAACGTGGATGTGGGTCACCTGGTAATTACCCGTGAAGAACCCGAAAGCCTCGAAAAACTGAAAAGCAGGCTGTTGCATGTGCATCTGAGCGAGACCGAATCCTTCGCCCATACCAACAGCATCCTGGGTACGGGCGTAGTGGATTTCAAGGCCTATGTGGACAAGCTCCTGGAGCTTGGTATCGAGGAGAACTGCAAAAAGTACGGCGAGCCCTGTGTGGCAGGCATTGAAATGGGAAGCGAAGCCAGCGGTGGTTTCGTAGAAGATCCCGACAGGTGGGTGCAGGAGAGTCTTGATTATCTTAAGGAAATTTTACCGTATTTGGAACGGTAAAATTTCAGGAAAAAGTAGCAAGGAGAAAGGAAAAAGAAAAAGGTAAAAGAATATGAAAATTGTAATTGATGCGGATGATGCCGCACTGGGACTGAAAAAGGTAATAGTAGAACATCTGAAGGAGAAAGGCATGGAGGTTGAGGACCTGAACTACAACAGTACCAAAGCAGATGCCACCTATCCCGAAGTGGGCTATCACCTGGCCCGAAAGGTGCAGAAAGAAAAGCTTGACCGGGCCATCCTGATCTGCGGAACAGGCCTGGGCATGGCCATGATTGCCAACAAAGTGGAAGGAGTGTATGCAGGGGTTTGCCACGATGTTTATTCGGCCGAGCGTCTTCGTGCCAGCAACAATGCCCAGGTGTTGACCATGGGAGCCCGCGTGGTAGGAGATGAACTGGCAAAAACCATTGTGGATGCCTGGCTGAAGGCTGAATACCGGGGAGGCAGGTCAGCCCCCAAGGTTGAAACCATGCGAAACCTGGAAAAAGAATCTTTTAAAAAATAGGACCTCATGCAAAAATTTATCAATGATCCCTCGAAGGTGGTGGATGAGATGCTGCTGGGCTTTGTCAGGGCACACAACAATCTGGTCAGCCAAACTGAAAACGACCGGGTGCTGAAATATAAAAATGCCCCTGTCAAGGGTAAGGTAGGCATTGTCACCGGTGGAGGCTCGGGACACAAGCCGGCCTTTGTGGGCTACATTGGCAAGAACATGTGTGATGCTGTGGCGGTGGGTGAAATTTTCACATCGCCACCTGCACAAATGTTCTATGATGCCATCAAAGCTGCAGACGGAGGAAAGGGAGTGGCCATCCTCTATGGGAATTATGCCGGAGACAATATGAATGTGGCCATGGCCATGGAGGAAGCAGAAAACGACGGGATACCCGTGAAGAAAGTAGTGGCCAATGACGATGTACCCTCTGCCCCGGCCTCAGAAAGAGAAAAACGAAGGGGCGTGGCAGGTGAAATCTTCATGTGGAAAGCGGGAGGGGCCAAAGCAGCCATGGGCGCATCGCTGGATGAAGTGATTGCCACAGCACAGAAAGCCATTGACAACACCAGGAGCATTGGAGTGGGACTCAGCGGATGCACCATTCCCGAGGTGGGTCATGCCAATTTCAGTGTAGACCCGGGCAAAATGGAAGTGGGCATCGGCCACCATGGAGAGCCGGGCATCGAAATTGCAGATCTTGAAACGGCCGCGGATGTGGCAAAAAGAATGGTGGATGTGGTACTTCCGGATCTTCCCTTCCAGCGTGGAGATGAAGTGGCTCTGCTGGTCTCCGGGCTGGGTTCAACTCCGTTGATGGAACTCTACATTCTCTACCGGGAAGTGGTCATACAACTTGAAAAGCTGGGATTGAAGAACCATATCTCCTATGTGGGAAATTATTTTACCTCGCTGGAGATGGCGGGCGCCACATTCAGCCTTATGAAGCTGGACGATGAATTGAAGGTGTGCTTGGATTATGAAGCTGATTCGGTTGGGCTCAGGCAATTTCAGCGGATACCCTAAATGCAAGCACATGGAAACATTCAGCAACAAAGAGGGAGCCAGGGTGGTAGACAGGATGATCCTGGCCATCGCCGAAAACAAGCAGTATTTAAGTGATATCGACGGGGCCATCGGCGACGGTGACCACGGGATCAACATGAACAAGGGATTTGCTTTGACCCGGGAGGCCCTGGACAAGGATCCGGGTAATTTTTCCCATGGCTTAAACACCCTTGCAAAGATACTGATGATGCGCATCGGGGGTTCCATGGGACCTCTCTATGGAAAGATTTTCAAGACAATGGGGGAAATCCTTTCCGGTCGTGAAGAGATCAATGCTGTGATATTCGGAGAAGCGCTCAATGGAATACCAGAAAGCCTTGCTCAGCTGACTCAGGCCAGGGTGGGAGATAAAACCCTTGTGGATGCCCTTTATCCGGCCATTGATGCATACAACCTGGCCATCCATTCAGGAGAAGGATTCGGGGAATCCCTGGCAGCCATGAAAAAGGCGGCCGTTAAAGGGCGTGATGCCACTGAAAACATGGTGGCCAGACTGGGCCGCTCCAGCAGGTTGGGGGACCGGTCCAGGGGCGTGATCGATGCAGGTTCGGCCTCCTGTGCTTTATTGCTGGGCATTATGGCCGATACAATCAATGAAATCATCGATGAAAAAAAATGATATGAAACAGGGAGTGATCATCGGATTCCTGGGTAAAACCCAGGACAGGTTTTCAGAATACCAGGTACCGGTAGGAGTCCGCGAGAAACTGGAAATCGTCAAACAAATCAAAGGATTTGACGGTGTTGAAATCGTATTCCCCTATGAAACAGGTGATCCGGAGGAGACCAAAGGCTGGATGAAAGAGCTGGATCTCAATTTTGCCGCGGTGAATGTGAACATTAAAAAGGAATCTGACTGGGTTCCGGGTGCACTGTCCAGGCCTGTGAAAGAGATCAGGGACCGGGCCGTGGAGATAATCAAAAGAGGAAAAGATTATGCCGCCGCCGTGGGTGCCCCGCATGTGACCTGCTGTCCCCTGAGTGATGGGTATGATGTGCTTTTCCAGGTGGACTACAGCACCGCATGGAAATATATGATTGAGACCGTTGGACAGGCTGCAGCGTACAAACCGGAGATCCCCCTGTTCATCGAGCCCAAATACTCGGAAACCAGGGTTCACTGTCAGCTGGACACCACGGCCAAAGCGCTGCTGCTTCTTAAAGAAGTAGGAAATCCTTCCACGGGGATCACTCTGGATATGGGTCACTCACTGCAAAGCCAGGAGAATCCTGCCCAGTCACTGGTCACCATCTACGAATCGGGATTCGATGCCTACATCCATACCAATGACAACGACACCAGAGCGGACTGGGACCTGGTGGGAGCCAGCCGGCACCTGCTTCACTATGTGGAACTGATGTTCTGGGCCCAGGAGTTTAATTATGAGAAATACTTCACCACCGATGCTTCTCCCAGGATATTCGGGATGGTTGATTTCTTCGAATGCCATTCGGAAGTCACCCGCGGGGTATACGAACTGGCCAGGAAGCTTGATCACAGAAAATACCGCCAGCTCATGGCGGAAGAGAATTATATAGAGTTGATGAAACTGGTGAACCGGGAGATATACCGCCTCTGATTTCTGATCCATATTCCAAAATGTGGCGCTACCGATCCTCTGCTGGTGTGTTCTCGTCCATGGACATGGCTTCCAGGATGATCGTTCCTGTCACACCACCCATACCGGGGCGCGGATCAGAGATCCGGATGTCCAGGTGGTTATCCCTGACGTAATAGATTTTCCCGGTCACATCCAGGCTGAAGGGACCCTTTGTGAGAGGGTGAACTCCCACCAACTCCTCGTTCAGAAAAATCCGGGCATTGCCATCGATCCCTTCAAAGTTGATGGAGATGGCCTTTCCTGCCCAGGGATCGGGGAGGGTAAAACGGACATGGAACCAGGAAACCCCCACATAATCACTGGAAAAATATTCCCCCACGGTGGCCGGAATTCTGACCAGCTTACCTACTCCCCGGTGCATCTCGTCCCAGCCGCATGAAGGAGCCGGGGCATCCTCATCAGCACCCTCCTCCGTCCAGAAATTCCACTGGTAAAACCCAAGGTCCATGGTAGTGGAGTTATACTCGTGGCCACAGGAGACAAGGGCAAGGATCAGAATCAGGACGAATGGAAACCATGGTTTTATGAACATGATTTGAAATTGGATGACTACATAAGAACCCATTGAAAGAGGAAAGGTTCATTGGTATTTCTTTGTAACTTACAGGAAACTTATAAAAGAATGAAGCGCAGATCATTTATCAGGAACTCAGCCTCAGCGGCCCTATTGACAGGAGTTGCAGGGTGCAGCCTTGCAACAGAAAACAAGAATCAAGAAACCGAACAGACCGCCCCCGGGTTCGGTCCTTACCTCCACCAGGGCCGGATTCAGGGTTACAAGGATTTTACCATCATCCAGGAGGGGCTGAAAATCAACAAGATTGAGACCTTTTCAAAGCAAGACATCGCCCTGGTAAGGGTAACTGTTGATAACGGGCAGACCGGCTGGGGGCAGATATCCACTTACAATTCGGACCTTGCTGCCACCATCCTGCACCGTAACCTGGCCAGTCATCTACTCGGGAAGGATCCTGCCCGGATTGATGAACTGGCGGACCAGTGCATCGAACGCAACCTCAAATATCCATGGTCCTATGTGAACAGGGCCCTGGGCGGGATTGATACAGCCATTTGGGACCTCTATGGCAGGATCAAAGGCAGGCCGATATGTGAACTGCTTGGAGGAGAAGTAAAGCCTGTACGTATTTACGGATCCAGCATGAGCCGGTCTATTCATGCCCATGAGGAGGTGGAAAGAATGGTGCACCTGCGTGATGAAAAGGGGATCACCGCTTTCAAATTCAGGATCGGAAGTGAAGCATCCCGGAATATTGATGCATGGGAGAACCGTACCGAAGAGATGATCACCACCGTAGGGCCGGCACTGGCAGATTCATGCAAGTTGCTTGCAGATGCCAACAGCTGCTATACCCCCGACCGGGCCATCCACTATGGCCGGATGCTGGAGGATCATGGGATCAGCCAATTTGAGGAGCCTTGCCCCTACTGGGAAACTGAATGGATCAGGGAAGTTACCGGATCACTGGACCTGGATGTGTCAGGAGGTGAACAGGACAACGATATTGCCAAATGGCGGCGAATGATTGAGTCTCATACATTTGATATCATCCAGCCCGATCCCCTCTATCTGGGAGGCATTACCCGCACCTGGAGAACCGCACTCATGTCCGCTCAGTCTGGAATCCCCTGCATCCCCCACTCGGCCAACCACGGAATGGTAAGCCTTTTTACAATGCACCTGATGCGTGCCATACCCAATCCGGGGAAATACATGGAATTCTCCATCGAATTTGATGAGGGGATCAACAATGAAGCCAGAGCCATGTTTTCTCCGGGACTTGAAATCAGGGATGGAAGCCTGAATCTGCCAGCTGAGCCAGGGTGGGGAGTTAACATTCACAAGGCGTGGCTGGACCGGGCAGAATACCAGGTGAGCGAAATGGGATAGGTTCCATTGACCATCCGGATGAAGTGGACCTAATATCCCTGCAGGTTCAGCCTCACTTTGTCCAGGCTTTCATTGGACCCCACCAGGGTCACGATATCTCCAAGCCTGAGCCTGGTATACCCGTGGGAGATGATGGGATGGTCCCCCCTGGTCACTGATAGAATAATCACATCGGCAGGCAAGCGGAGGTCCCGGAGGGTCAGCCCGTGGTAATCCGAATTCCTGAGTTCTATATCAATGGAATCCTGTGTTTCATCCATACCCAGCAGCAGGGACGTGGCGATCGGAGCCCGGACAAAATGCTCCATCAGCGAGACCATGGCGGTGTTCGGATCCATGGCCATCACACCGATTTTCGTCAGGGCCTTGTAAAAAGACCTGTCATGCAGTCTGACAATCAGGTGTTTGGTTCCAAAATGCTCATAGGCCGTTTCGCAAATGGCATAATTTTCTTCGTCCGATAGCAGGCAAACAATTGTGTCGGCCGTCTCAGCACTGAACTTTCGTAGAGCCAGGTGGTCCGATCCCGTATACTCATGCACCACATGCTCCAAATTTCCGAGAATCTCCACAGATGGATTGCTTACCACAAATTCAACCTTCCAGTTCTGCTTCTTCAACTGGTTCGCCAGGGCCAGTGACTGATTTTCCCAGCCAAATATTAAAATCTTCCGATCCACCTCAAAGGTGCCATCAGATTTCACATGCACCTCACCGGCCAGATGCAGGGCCCACTTAAACAGCGGGGGCCCCACCAACTGATTCAGAACGATCACTGAGATCATCACCGTTGCAAAATCTGTACCCCATCCCGGATATTCTGTGGCAATAATCGTGGCCAGACCTACTCCCACCCCCGCCTGGGTTACATAGGGCATCCATGAGATACGCCGGAACAACGGTGAATCGGACACCATCGTACTTCCCAGGTATCCGGCCATGATCAGAGAAACAAGCCTGACTCCGAAAAGGATCAGTGTAATAAACCAGAGCGCAGCCAGAACTTTCAGTGAAATCATGGCTCCGGTCAGGGTAAAGAAGACCACATACACATAAGGGCCTAGTTCCTTCACAATCTTCACAAAATCATTCCGGTAGACACTGTAATTGGTCACCAGAAAACTTCCGATGATACAGATCAGCAGAGGTTCGATGTGCAGCTCCAGGCCCATGATTTGGTTGGAATGATCTGCAATAATCTGGGTAAACAAGTAGACCACAAAGCCAATGCCCAATACCAGAATTTTTTTCAGGGCTAAGATCCCTTTGATGGTCAGGACCAGTCGCAGCATGAGCCAGACCAAGAATCCCAGGCCAACTGCTAATACCAGTTCTGCCAGTACCTGACAGATATAGATCATTTTAAAATCGGACTCCTGGATCAGGGATTGAGACAGGGTGAATATGATGGCAAAAACCAAAATAACCAGGAAATCTACCACTACAGTCACTCCAATGGCTGTCTGGGTAAAAGGTCCACGGGCCCTTAGTTCGTTGATGATGGCAATGGCGGAGGCAGGAGACCGTGCCACGGCAACGGTTCCAGCCAGCATGGATATGGCAATCCTGGCAGCCAGTTGCATCCCTTTAAAAAATGGGATCAGACCCGAGAGAAGGTACAGGGCCAAACTTACCAGCACGAAGGTGACCAGTACCTGAGTGATAGTCATGGCAATGATGTTCTTCATCCTGCTCCTCAGCTCTTTGAGGTAGAGCTCCGATCCCACAGCAAATGCAATAAAAGCCAGGGCCATGTCATTCAGAAAGACCAGCCCGGGTAGCGTATCCCTTTCAATCAACCCCAGCATTTCAGGCCCTGAAACCAGACCAATAACCAGGAACCCTGTGATCAACGGCAGTTTCAGCTTCCGAAAGGAACCGGCTATCCTTCCTGCTGCCACAGCAACAATACCGAAGGCGCCCAGATAAATGAGCACTTCCCATACGGTATGTATCGCTTCTGAACCGGCCTGCATAATCAGTCCTGTAAAACTGCCTTTTGGGTAATATACAATAAACCAATGAAACCTCCTGATGTTCGCTCCCGGGAGCCATCCATTTGTTCCGTTTTCTTATTGCACCAATCTCAAAAAAAACTATATTTGCACGCCGAAAGCTCCCCTGAGAGCATCGGGTTCTAAATATGATGGCGAGGTAGCTCAGATGGTTAGAGCGCATGATTCATAATCATGAGGTCGGGAGTTCAATTCTCCCTCTCGCTACAAACAAAAAGCCTTTCAGACGAAGTCTGTAGGGCTTTTTTCATGAATGGCCTCAAGCTTGCTTGAAAGGGCATTCAGGGAAAAAGAACTTAATGAGCGAAGCGAATAAGGGCTTTGAATTGTAAAGCCCCCCAAAAAAGAATCACGAGGCCGAAGGCCGAGTAATTCTTTCATTCTCATCTATTCTACTCTGTTAAAAGTCAACAAATTACTTGACAAACTCATTTTTTTGTCCTTAACTTGCTGATAACCTTGAGCCCTCGATACCACCAAACCAAATATAAAAATGAAATTCAAGACTTTTACCAGGAGAGAGTTTGTTGTTACAGGAAGTGTCGGAACCCTGGCCATAGCTTCCGGATTTACATTCTTGAAAACAGCACCCGTAGTCAGCGTGGTGAGAATTGAGAATGGCAATATCCACTATGCAGTTGAAAAGGCACTCGACTTGCTGGGCGGGATAGAGGATATTACAAAAAATAAACACAGAATAATGCTGAAGCCCAATCTGGTTAGCTCCGATCCGAGGTCAACCACGAAGCCGGAAGTAATCAAGGCCCTGGCAGTAATCATGAAAGATGCAGGCAAGGAGGTATCCATTGGGGAAGGATCGGCCGCAGCCCCGGGATTCAATGCAATAGAGGAAGAAATATTCTATACAAAAGATCCGAAAGTGCTGAATCCCATGCAACAGTATGTTTTTGACGCGCTGGGTTATACTGAGCTGGCTAATTCGCTGGATGTCCCACTGGTAAACCTGCATACGGGTGAGATGGTCAGTGTTAAGGTTCCGGATGCATTTGTTTATAATGAAATAATTCTGCATAAATCACTCTCTGAAATTGATATGCTCTGCTCCGTCCCCATGATGAAGACACATGTGTTGGCCACTGTCACACTGGGCATGAAGAATCTTATCGGCCTTTATCCAGGAGAAGCATACTGTACGGTCAGATCCTGTGTGCATAACAGTTCATCGGAAAAGGGTTCTCCTGGTATTGCCTTTGAAATCCTGGACATGGTAAAAGCATGCACTCCGGGCCTGGTGGTCATTGATGGTTCAACATCCATGGAAGGCAATGGCCCTTCAGACGGCGAACTGGTGAATACCAACCTGATCATTGCGGGAACAAATCCTCTGGCCACCGATCTGGTTGCTGCACAGATTATGGGAATTGACAAATCTGAAGTACCAACTTTCACCACGGCCATTAAAGCCGGAATGAAACCTGCCGGCATTGATGAGATTGAGATCAGGGGAGAAAAGATAGACAGCGTCCAGCTCGCTTTTAAAAAGCCTGACATTGTCCCCTGGACCGAGATCAGCAACTGGTTCGGTGCACAGGAGGTCTGATTCGACCGAAATGATCTGTTTTAAAGTATGCTAGGTTTTCTGCCAGGTACAGAGATAATGGGTGAAAACAGATGAACTTCTGTAAACGGAAAACCCTTGTAATGAAAACAAAAGAAAATGTATAACAATCAGGATATCTGATATACAGACGGCTCATTTAAGAAGGATTGTAGTCCAAACGACTACATATATCTTCCTCAATTCCCCATAAACAATTACTTTTCCGCCTATATAAAATTCATCTTCATACTTACAATCTTATTAAGAGGACATCCTTAATTTACTTTCAAAGATTTTTCGGGTATTGATGCTTATAATAAATGAGTCGGTTTTTCATCTAAGTCGCTGGTTATTAATCACAAATTACATAGAAAATGAATGTATTGGTAGTAGATGATTCAAATTTCCTGCGCAAAAGAATAATAGATTCGATTTCAGAAATTCCTGGTTATGAGATTTCCGGAAGTGATCATGGATATGACCGAAAGGAAAAATGCTGAGCTGAGGGTAAAAAATGGCAGGGAAGCCATTTCAAAATATCTGGTCACTGGAAATGCAGTCTGAAAATCTCAGAATAACAGTATTCATAATGAAAGTAAAACAATGGAAAATAAAGTTATAAAAACCCGTAATGCAATGATTTGGATGGACGAGCACGGGATTTGTCATGAATCATATACTGAAGGTACTCGTCTGACAATTGAAGATGCTCGGGAGCAGATACAAATCATCTCGGAAATATCCGGGCATAAAAAAGTACCCCTTCTGGTTGATCTTAATAATCTTATACATGTGCCCAGGGAATGCAGAACTTATTATGCAAGTAAAGAGGGAGAGAAGATCGTGAAAGTGACCGCATTGCTTGTCGGAACACAGATGAGTCGGGTAATTGGTAATTTTTTCATTGGATTGAACAAACCAGCCACGCTAGTGAAACTTTTTATATCCGAAAAAGAGGCACTAAAATGGTTAAAAGAATATGTTAATTAAAAAAAGTTCGATGCCTGAACAATTGATATAATTAAAACACATGATAAAATGTCAACAAACAAAATAAACGAAAAAGAAATCCTTGTAGGGGATACCCGGTTTTATCTTGGTGAGGATAATATAATTTATGTTACTGCTGAAGGAGAATATGATAAGAAAATGGCAACCGAAATGGAGGATGCTTTATTCAGGCTTTTAAATAAATGCGGAAGAAAAACAGATCTGCTGGTAGATAATACCAAATCAGGAAAAATATCACAGGAAGCAAGAGCTGGTTTTAGGAAAATGACTCAACATGAGTTTATCGGTAAAGTTTCGATATACGGAACGAATATGGTTTCAAGAATTCTTGCAGCTTTTGTAATAGGATTATCCAAAAATATGAATATGCATTTTAGTAAAACAAAGGAAGAAGCAATGGATTGGCTAAAACTTAAAAATTGATCAATAATGGGTAACCCAATAATAAATCAAAAAGAAGAATCTCACATCTATGAGATACTTGAGGTTATTCAGAGTTACGCTACTGAAGACTATTCATTTAGTGCAAAAATGTACGGCCAAAATGATCTCCTTGATGCACTGGCAATGGGTATCAATATAATGGGAGAAGAACTTGATGCAAGGCTGAGGGAGGGAGAGGAGAAAACACGTGAGCTGATGGAGACCCAAAAAGCACTTGAACAGGAGAATGACATGATGCAAACACTTTTGGAAAATATTCCTGATCATCTGTATTTTAAGGACCTTGAGAGTAAATTCGTGAGAGTCAGCAAATCATTTTCATCCAGAGAGGGATTCGAAGATCCTGATGAATTTATTGGGAAATCGGATCATGACATATTTTCAGGGGAACATGCACAAAAGACACTCTCAGATGAACAAAAAATCATAAAGACCGGCAAACCTCTTCTGGGTATTGAAGAAAATGAAACACGGGAAGATGGAAGGGAAACCTGGGTTATAACGTCAAAAATGCCGTTTTATAATACAAATGGTAAAATCATTGGAACTTTTGGTATTTCAAGTGATATCACAGGGCAGAAGCTTGTGCAAATCGCTCTTAAAGAACGTGTAAAAGAACTGAAATGCCTTCATAGTATTTCTGAAATTATTAAAAGTGGTGATAAAATCCTGGAAGAAGCCTACCAGGAGATTATGAATATTCTCCCATCCGGCTTGCAATATCCTGAAATCGCTTGCAGCCGGATTGTTCTGGATAAAAAGAGTTATAAAACAGATAATTTCAGGAAGACCAAATGGATGCTGCAGGCTGACATTATGGTCAATTCGCAAATCGCCGGTTCGGTTGAGATATATTACCTTAAGAAAATGCCAGGCCGGTTTGAAGGGCCTTTCCTGCAAGAAGAACGGGATATGATAGACACAATTGCCAGGCAATTAGGTCATTACACCGAACGCAAACAGGTGGAAACTGTCCTGAAAGAATCCGAAGAGAGATTTAAATTAATATTCCAATATGCTCCTGATGCCATCTATATTAATGATATGAAGGGAACCTATGTTGATGGTAATAAAGCTATGGAGAATATGCTCGGTTATGGCAGAGAAGAACTATTAGGTAAAAGTTTCATGGATTTAAATATCCTGGATAAAAATCAGATTCTGAAAGCGTTAAAACTCCTGGCAAAAACTGTCATGAGAAAATCAACCGGTCCGGATGAATTAATTTTAAAGAGAAAGGATGATCGTAAAGTCATAGCTGAAATACTAACATATCCTGTGAAAATTAAAGGTAAAAACCAGGTGCTTGGAATTGCAAGGGACATTACAAAACGCAAAAAAGCAGATGAGGCACTTAAAGAAAGAGAAGAATTATTGGATAATATAACAAGCTCTGCACAGGATGCGATCATCGTGCTTGACAATGATGGCACCGTTGTTTTCTGGAACAGATCGGCAGAAAAAATATTTGGATTTGCAGTTGAAGAAATTACGGGTAAAAATTTCTATGATATTATTGTCCCTGCTGAATATCATGAAGCTTATCGGAAAGGATTCAGCAGATTACAAAAAACGGATCAGGGAGCTGCAATAAGCAAGAGCCTGGAGCTAAAGGCTTTGAATAAAAAAGGACAAATGTTTCCGGTTGAACTCTCAATTTCGGCCATAAAAATAAAGGACCAATACCATACGGTCGCGCTCATCCGCGATATAACACAGCGAAAAGAGTTTGAGGAAAAACTCCTGGAAGCCAGGTCCATAGCTGAACTGGCCAACCAGTCAAAAAGTGAATTCCTGGCCAACATGAGCCATGAAATCAGAACCCCTATGAACGCCATCCTGGGATTCTCTGAAATACTCGATGAGCAGCTGAAGGGAGATCCACGGTATCATGATTATGTTACGGGAATAAGGAACAGCGGTAAAGGATTGCTGGGATTGATAAATGATATCCTGGATCTGTCCAAAATTGAAGCGGGGAAGCTAGAAATTAATTACGAGCCGATTAATCCTCTCAGTATCATAGAGGATGTCAGGCAGATATTCTCAATCATGACCTATGAGAAAAAACTTGAATTTAACATAAATGTTGATCCAAAGCTCCCTAAAAGCCTGCTTTTTGATGAAACCAGGCTGCGACAGGTATTGTTCAATCTTATCGGGAATGCGGTCAAATTTACCAGCAAGGGGGGTATCACGGTCAATATTAAAAGTGAGGATGCCAATAAGGAGCAGAGCCATATCAATCTCGAAATTGAAGTGATTGACACCGGGATAGGTATACCGGAAGAGGAACAAGAGATTATTTTCGAGCCCTTTCGTCAAAAAGAAGGACAGAGTACTCGCAGATACGGGGGAACTGGTCTGGGGCTGACAATCACCCAGCGGCTGGTAAAAATGATGGGAGGAACGATTGGGGTCATGAGCGAACCGGGGAAAGGGTCTACATTCACAGTACACCTGAGGGATATCAAGGTTTCTGCCATCAGTGACCTGAAACAGGAGGATGAAGCGGGGCACCTGTCTGTCAGATTCAATGATCCCCTGATCCTGCTTGTTGAAGACATAGAGTCCAACCGCAGGGTAGTCAGTGGATATCTTGAAAGCTATCATATAAGGATCATCATAGCAGAAAATGGGTCCGAGGGAGTTGAAAAGGCTCAAAAACATAAACCTGATCTGATTCTTATGGACATTCAAATGCCTGTCATGGATGGTTTTGAAGCCACCAGGATAATCAAGTCAGATAAAGAACTGCGGGTTATACCTGTTATAGCCTTAACCGCCACAATCGGGAAAAATGATTCTAAGGAAATAGCAAAGATTTTTAATGGTTATCTCAGGAAACCCGTATCGAAATTAGCTCTTATATCAGAACTGAGCAAGTATCTGCCATATTCTGAATCTAAAGAGGACAGACCAGAACCAACCTCGCACCGGAAAAGTTTTCTGTCTGAAATCGAACAGACAATCTCACAGGGGAATGGCCTGCCGGCTGAGTTCAGTGAGTACTTCACACTGGAGATTGTTCCCCGGTACCAGTCGCTGTTGAAAAACAGGTCAAACAGGGGAATGAAAATATTTGCGGATATGTTGTCTGAAGCAGGCGATCAATACGGTCTCGATTTCATAGAGGCTTTTGGAAGTGAATTGCGTAAGCACCTTTTATCATTTAATGTACAGAAGATTAATTCCAAGCTGTCAGATTTTCAGGAGATGACTGATTTGATTTGTAAGTATAAAAAGAGCGATATTAAAAGTAATGCGGTGAAGACCCCAAAATAAGTATATAAAAGATGGTACAGAAAAACGATAGGCAACCTACAGTCCTCATAGTCGATGATATCGCTGAGAACATACAGGTCCTTGGAAACATACTTGATGAAAAGGATATCGAGTTCAGCTATGCCAACAGCGGCAGGGAGGCACTTGAAGCCGTGTCTTACTCCAAACCTGATCTTATTCTGCTTGATGTGAATATGCCCGGGATGTCGGGATTTGAAGTTTGTAAAAAACTTAAGGAGGGTGCTGAAACAAAGGAAATTCCTGTCATATTCCTGACGGCCAAAACCGATCCCGAAGATATCAGAGAGGGATTTACCGCAGGCGGAGTGGATTACATATGCAAACCGTTCAACTCCAAAGAACTGTTTTCGAGGGTGAAAACTCACCTGGAGTTAAGCATGTCAAGACAGATCATGGCAAACCAGAACCATGAATTAGACAAATTAAATGCAGCACTTAAAGAAAATGTGGCCACTAAGGACAAATTCTTTTCCATCATCGCACATGATCTGAAGGAACCATTTAATACCATAATAGGATTCTCGAATTTACTTCTGAAAACGATTGACCAGAATGAACCCGCGCAGATAAAGGAAATGGTAAGACATATTTTCAACTCATCGATGCACAGTTTCGAACTGCTCAACAACCTTCTTGAATGGTCCAGGTCACAAACCGGAAGGATTGAATTCAAACCGGATTACCTGAGGATCAAGGAAGTTATCTCAAGTGTGACCGGATTATTACAGGATACTGCAGATAAAAAGAAAATTGAATTATCCATTATCGATGAAAACGATCTTACAGTATGGGCCGACAGTAAAATGGTTGAGACGGTAGTAAGAAACCTGGTAACCAACGCATTGAAATTTACCCGGCCCGGAGGAAAGATCATTATCAGCTGCACGGATAATCAGGAGGATGCCAGGTTATCGGTGGAGGATAACGGAGTAGGCATGGGGAAGGAACAGCTGGAGAATCTTTTCAGGATAGATACCCACTTCAGCACACCCGGGACTGACAATGAACGTGGTACAGGCCTTGGTCTCCTGCTCTGCAGGGAATTTATAGAGAGGCATGGCGGTGAGATCCGGGTTGAGAGTGAACCTGGTAAAGGAAGCAGTTTCAGCTTTTCCCTGCCAAAGCACAAAATTCAGACAGTGGATTAGCTCCTTTGAGCTTCTAGGGATGCCTGCCTTCCAGGGTTTCTTCCATATCTTTTCTTGTAAATTTGTTAATCTTTGTGATTATTGCATTTGCCTTGTAAGCCGGAGGTAAAATTCTTATGGCCTCATCTCTGTTTTCAGTCTCAATTATTAACCATGCCTTATGATTTCCATCTTTGCATCCCCATTCTGCATTGGTTACAAAATGAGACCCGGAAGCAAGAAAATCTTGCACTGCACGCGAACATGACCCTTGGTCACCTTCATGTGGTACTTCAATTAAAAATTTTTCCATTGTGATAATCTTTTATTTATAAAATTCATAATAGTCAGCGTTTGTAGCAAATAGTTTATTTGTTTACAGAAAAATTGAATACATCTGGTCTGGCATAATGGCCAACCACATCAAATCTACGTTTGGCGGCGATTATGTCTCGTAAATCTATATCAGCATAAAGCAAACCTTCCTCTGAATCCAGGGGACCGGCAATAATCTCTCCATAGGGATTGATGATGCAACTTTGCCCGGTACTTATCCACCCTTCGTCATCAGAATAAGTCTCTTTCAATTCTGCAGGTATATCATCAGTATGAAGGGTCATGCAGGTGCTTAATACAAATAATCCCCCTTCCCGTGCAATATGCTGCATGCTGCCTAACCAATCAGACCCCTTATCCCAGGTTGGTGAAGCAAGAATTTGAGCACCTGATTCATAAATCGCATTTCTGGCCAATGGCATGAAGTTTTCCCAACAGATTAGTCCTCCAATTTTCCCGGCAGAGGTATCATATGATTTTAGAGTGCTCCCATCACCTTGTGCCCAAATGAGTCGTTCACAATTGGTGGGCATTAGTTTTCTATGCTTACCCAGTATTTTTCCACTATCATCAATAAAAAGAATTGTATTATAAAGACTTGCATTGCTTGTCTCGGAATTACGTTCATTCATTCCAATGATCACATTTATTTTTGCCAGTTTTGCGGCCTTACAAAGTCGATCGGTGGTGTTATCGGGAATTGATACTGCATTTTCCACCAACTTGGTATATAATTCACCCAATTGTCTGGACTGGTTGGCAGGAATGAACCAAACCCAGTGGGGGTAACCAGAAATGAAAGCCTCTGGAAAAACAATCAATTTGGATCCATTCTTTCCTGCTTCTGCAATTGCTTCACAGGCCTTGTCGGTCGTTTTTTCTTTGTTTAGAAAAGCCGGGCTTAGTTGTGCAAGGGCAATCTTAATTTCATTTTTCATGGGATT
>Ga0315535_1000142_pt1 | contig 46302 bp, 35 predicted proteins | sample SalMarSW160220MG_2_FD_203092 | JGI IMG/M metagenome (GOLD analysis project Ga0315535, IMG submission 203092) | Salt marsh sediment microbial communities from the Plum Island Ecosystem LTER, Massachusetts, United States - Salt Marsh Sediment SW1602-20 ... | reverse complement strand
GGCGCTGTCGCGGGAGAGGTGGCGAGTACATGCGGTTGCGGTTGGTCTCGGGTTCGATCCTCGTCGCCGCGCTGCTGACCCTGCCCGGCATCTCTCTGAAGACCCTCCCACCGCCCGCCGAGACCGGGTCGATTCCCCTCGCCGTCGACACGAATCAGACCATGTGGGAGAGCCAACCGATTCCGGTCGACGCCACCGTCGTCGGGCTCTCGTGGGGGGAGGGGGAACCGCCGGTCGCCGCGTGGGTGCGCGCCAGCGACGACGGGACCGATTGGGGGCCGTGGGTGGAACTCGATGCGGACGAGGATCATGGACCCGACGGAACCGAGGCCACCAGGTCCGTCACAGGGACCGATCCCGTGTACGTCGGCGAGGCGGAGGCCGTACAGTTCCGTGTCGAGGGTCCGACCGAAGGTCTCGAGGCGGACTACGTGGAGACGGCCGGCCGCAATCTCAACCTGCTCCAGAAGGTGCAGCACTTCTTCAAACGTCTGACGTTCCTCAGGTCCAATCCCGCCCTGGCTCAACCCGACCAGCCTGCGATCGTCCCGAGATCCGAGTGGGGCGGCGACCAATGCCTCAACGGGGCGCAGCCGGACCGTTCCTACGTGGACCGGATCCACCTGATCTTCGTCCATCACACGAGTGTCAGCGCTGCGGCGAACGCCTACACCGCGGACGAGGCGAAAGACCGCATCTATGCCATCTGTGCGTACCACGTGAACGTTCGCGGGTGGGACGACATCGGCTACAACTACGTCATCGACCGGTTCGGGACCGTCTACGAGGGTCGGGGCGGGGGGCTCGACGTGCAGGGCGCCCACACGAAGGGGTTCAACTCGCACTCGGCCGGCGTCGCGTTCCTCGGCTACTACCAAGACGTGCCGCCGAGTCCCGAGGCACAGCTTGCGTTCGAGTCCCTGGCCACGTGGATCCTCGACATGAACCACGTGGATCCGCTCTCGACAACGACCGTGATCTCGCGTGGCTCACCCAAGTTCGACGAGGGCGTCTCGGTCACTTTGCCGGTGATCGCTGGGCATCGTGACACCGGTGCTACCGCATGTCCCGGCAACGCCAACTACGCGCTTCTACCGACGTACCGCCAGGTGGTCGCCTCCGATCCCGACCCGAAGACCTATGGGGGGTGGCCGACCGAGAATCCGGTGGCGGGTTTCCCGGACACCGGCTACGACCCCGCCGTATTCCCCTTCCGGTTCACCGAGCCGATGGCGTGGACGTTCACGATCACCGACGCCGACGGCACCGTACTCGTCGACGCGAGCGGACAAGGAACCGACGGGTCCGTGACATGGGACGGTACGGTCGATGGGACGGCTGCTGCGGTTGGCACCTACACGGCGAGCCTCGCTGCGACTCCCCTGTCCGGCGCGACAGCTCCTCGTCCCGCCACGTTCGCGTTCCATCTCGGAACCTACAATCCGCCGTTCTCCGACGACGACGAATCGGTGTTCGAGCCGGACATCATCACCATCTATGACGTCGGGATCACGAAGGGCTGCCGATCGGACCTGTACTGCCCGGATGCAACGGTCACGCGTGGCGAGATGGCCTTGTTCCTGAGCCGGCTCTGGTCTCTGTCGGCGTTCGCGCCAACGCCGTACGGCGATGCCGGTTTCGCCGATGTGTCGGGCCTGAGTGCAGACATGCAGGGCGCCATCAACCAGATCGCCGAACTCGAGATCACCGACGGCATCGCTCCCGATCGGTATGGGCCGGAGCAGCCGGTGACGAGATGGCAGATGGCGCTGTTCCTCACCAGACTCTGGTCGGATGCCGGACTGGCATTCCCCGTCACTCGCACAGCCACGTTCATGGACATCGCGACGCTCCCTGCCGACGTGCAGCTCGCGATCAACGAGCTCTCGGCGCTCGGGATCACCACCGGAACCGGGCCGGGCACCTATGATCCTTCCGGTCTGGTGACGAGAGGACAGATGGCTGCATTTCTCGCTCGCATGCTGAACGGACTTGGTTGGGGATCGGTGGCGTCGTGAGACGCTTCGCGATCGCTGTTGTCGTCTCGCTGCTTGCTGCGCTCACGCCGGCCACAGTCGCCGGGGCAGATACAGGTGTGCTTCGTGTCCAGGGAGGTGGATGGGGCCACGGAGTCGGGATGAGCCAGTACGGCGCGTATGGGATGGCCCTCGAAGGTTCGAATTCCCAGCAGATCATCACCCACTACTACACCGGAACTCAGGTCTCGCAGTTGGATCAGCTCCCGCTTCCGAACGCCATCCTGAGCACCGTCGAAGACCCACTGTGGGTAGGGCTCGAGCAGAGCCAGTCCTCGATCACGTTCAAAGCGATCGGCGGCCCTCTGGACTTGTGCCAGTCGGGCGATGGAGAAGGACCGTGTCCGCGAAGCCAGCATCCACAGCCGGGCGAGACCTGGACGTTTGCTCGGACCGGCGGTGGATGCCGCTTCTACCGAAACGGCGACGCCACCGGGGCCCAGGTCGGCTCGTGTCGAGCATCGATCTCGTGGGCCGAGGGCACCCACGTGTGGCTCGACGGCAAGGAGTACGCGTACGGCACGATCAAGATCCGCAGCGCCGACGTGGCGGGAGGCAACTTCCACGTCAGCCTCGCCATCGACCTCGAGAATTATCTGCGCGGGATCGCAGAAATGCCTGCCGCCTGGCCGATGGAAGCACTCAAGGCTCAGGCGATCGCTGCACGCACGTACGCGGTCTACCGGTTCCTGGGAAACGAGGTTCCGTCGCTTCGCACCGACACTGACGCCGGCCTGAGCGCGAGCCGCAAGGCAAGCTGCTGGTGCCACATCAAGGACACGTCCGCCGACCAGGTGTACCTCGGTTGGGCGGCGGAGGCAGGCAGCGCGAAGGCGAACTGGGGCGCCGCCGTGGTGGCGACCTCGGGACAGGTCGTCTCCTACCAGGGACCGAACTGGCCTGATTTCACCAAAGGGCAGGTGATCGGTGCGTTCTACTTCTCGTCATCGGCAGGAGACACCGAGTCCAATATCGACGGCTTCGGCTCATCCATCCAGTACCCCTACCTCGTGTCCGTCGACGACCACTGGTCCGCGGACCCGAACCTGAACCCGAACGCCGTCTGGCAGAAGGACGTGGACACGGCGGTCATCGCCGCCGACCTGGGTTGGGACACCGTCGACTCGGCCGGGTTGATGAATCCTGCGCCGAGCGCGGCAGTCCAGTTCAGCGGGACCTCGCATGGCTCTCCGGTGACTGCGGTCAAGGGGAGCGCATGGCTGCGCGCCAATCTGTCGCTTCCTTCCCCACACGTGACCGGATTGCAGGGTGATCCGGTGGGGCCGATCACGAATCCTCCCGTCGATGTGCAGCCTCTCGTCAATCCGTTCACCGATCTCACAGGCAACCAGTACCTCGAGGACGTGCTGCAGATATGGCAAGCCGGGATCACGCTGGGATGCGCCGAGACACTGTACTGTCCGGATGACCCGGTGCCGCGCTGGCAGATGGCGTTGTTCCTCACCCGCCTTCATACTGCGAGCGGGTACGACCTGATGGGCGGAGGGGGGTCGACGTTCAACGACATCCAGTCGCTCGAACCCGCCTACCAGCTCGCCATCAACCAGCTTCGGCAGATCGGCGTGACGAAGGGCACGTCTTCGACGACGTTCACTCCTGGCGCCGATGTGCCGCGCTGGCAGATGGCGCTGTTCATCGTCCGGCTCCTCCAGGTGGACGGCATCGCACTTCCCGACGGGTCCGATCAGGGTTTCTCAGACATCGGTGGCGTGTCGGACGAAGCCCGAATCGCCATCAACCAGCTGAAGCAACTCGGGGTGATCACCCTGAGCGGGACGTACGAGCCGAACAAGGACATGAGCCGGGATCTGATGGCCGAGTTCATGGCCAACGCGCTCGACTCCATACGTGCACGCCAGGGCGGCTAGGTCAGAGAACCCTGTCCATCGTGCCGGCGGGAGCGCAATGCCAGTCGTAGTCGACGAGACGTGGCGGGCGTGAAGCGTCCCTGCAGGCTGGACATGCAGGGTCGCGGCGAACGCGGAGTACTCGTACGTCTTCGTCGAGGGCGTCGTACACGAGCAATCGGCCGACCAGCGGCTCGCCGACACCGAGGAGGAGTTTGATCACCTCGAGGGCCTCGATCGATCCCACGATGCCAGTCACCGCGCCGAGGACGCCGGCCTCCGCACACGACGGAGCCAGCTCGGGCGGTGGGGGCTCCGGGAACAGGCACCGGTAGCACGGGCCGTCGTAGGGCTTGAACACGCTCACCTGTCCTTCGAATCGAAGCGCCGCGCCATAGACGACAGGTACCCGCAGGTGGAGCGACGCGTCGGTCAGCAGGTAGCGGGTCGGGAAGTTGTCGGTGCCGTCGAGCACGACGTCGTACCCACGCACGATGTCGAGTACGTTGTCCGCATCGAGCGCGTTTCGGTAGGGGACTACGGTCACGTCGGGGTTGAGATCGTTCAATGTCCGTGCAGCCGAGGAGACCTTGGACATTCCGACTCGAGACGTCGTGTGAAGGATTTGGCGTTGCAGGTTGGAGAGCGCCACGTCGTCGAAGTCGACGATGCCGACCGTTCCCACACCGGCCGCGGTCAGGTAGAGGGCCGCCGGCGATCCAAGGCCGCCTGCGCCCACGATCAGCACCTTGGAGTCGAGCAGCAGCTGCTGACCTTGCCGGCCGATCTCCGGGAGCGCGATGTGGCGTGCATAGCGGTTCGCTCGTGCGTTCGGCGTATACCACGGTTGCCCGGCTCTTCTCCACGCGTTTGACCCCTCGGCGAGGGACACAACCCTCGAGTATCCAGTCTGTGCAAGCGAGTGCGCCGCGGTGAGTGATCGTCGTCCGCCGTCGCAGTAGAGGACGATCTCGTCGTCGTGACTCGCATAGTCCGAGATCGTCCGCTCGAGTCGTTCTTCGGGAATGTGGATCGCGCCGGGAATCGCGCCTTCTGCGTACTCGTCCTCGTCGCGGATGTCGACGATCAGGACCCCGCCTCGCTCGCGAGATGCGAGGTCTGCGACGGATATCTCCATATCGGAGTGTTCGATCATGTGAGGCAGCGTAGCCCAGGTCAGCAGGAGCGCCGTGCGAGGATCGCTTCGTGTTCCGCTCTCAGAGAGTGGCTCAGCCTGCGTACCTGCCTCGGGCCGAGGAGAGGAACCGTAGGACGCACCAGGACGGTGCCCGAATCGAGGGCGATGAGACCTTCGGTTGCGAGTTGGGCGAGACGCAGAGGACGCCGTAGTCGCGTCTCGCGGCGGGCGGCGGTCGTGAGTCGGAGGAGCTCGGCGACAGCGGTGGGGCCGAGCACCGCCGTCCAGAATCGACGCACGTACGGGGAGTCGGGGGCGACGCCCACGAGCCCGTCGTGCCAGAGCCGCGGGGTGATCATGGGGCGTTTGGTGGCACTCGCTCGGGTTGCAGCGCCCGGGCTCGGCACGGCGTTATTCGCGACGGGAGGACGAGCATCGCGTTGATTCCCGGGTGCTGCAACCTTCACGGCCGCAGTCATATCAACAATCGCCAACCAACGTCAAGTAGCTCAATGAAGTGCGCGAAAACTCAGGGTGCAGTGCCCACGAACAGAGTGATCGGATCCCCATACGTGACGACGAATCCCGGGGCCGGGCTCGTGGTGAGCACGACGCCGTACAGGGACGGTTCGGGCGTGATCACCTGCTGGGTTGTGAATGTGAGTTCGACGCCCGTGTCCTGCTTGAACTGGTCGAGTGCCGCGACGACCTGCTCGACGGTCATGTTGCTGAAGTCGGGCAGGGGTGCCGTCGGTGGCAGGCCGGTGGAAACAGAAAGGGTCACTTCGTCGCCCTGCGCCACATCGATGACGTTGCCGTTCTCGTCGGTCCACGAGGGACCGGGCGCCGGGCTCTGTTCGACCACGGTGCCTTCCGGTTCGAGTGAGTCCACTTCGACGAGGACGGGCTGGAGGTGCGCCGCGTACACGACGTCCTTGGCCGTCGGGGGCACGGTTGGATCCGACACCTGCCGTCCGCCCGTTTCGTCGAGTCCGGCAACCATGCCGACCACGTCGGGGACGGTCGCCGGGGGAGTCTTGAAGTACTGATCGACCCCCGGGGGATCGGCCGGAAAGGCTCCGTCGGGAACGTCCTGAAGGGCGTATTTCATGAACTCGGCCCAGATCGGTGCCGGAATCGAACCCCCGTACACCCTCGCGTAGTAGTTGTTGTGAATGGTGATGTCGCGCATCGGGTACTGGAAATCGGGGTAGCCGACCCACACCGCTGTCGAATACTGCGGGACGAAACCAACGAACCATGCATCCATGTAGTTCTGGTGGGTACCCGTCTTGCCGCCCTGGGGGCGACCGATGTTGGCGAGCGGGGCCGTTCCGGCGCCGGTCGGCACCTTCAGGAGCGGACGGCGGGCCGCGGCGATGATCGCCGGATCAACCGTCTGTGTGTGGATCGTCTCATGCTGGTACAGGACGGTTCCGTCCGGCCCTTCGATGCGCTCGATCAGATACGGTTTCGCCCATACCCCGTTCGTGGCGAAGTTGGTGTACGCGGACGCCATCTCGATGGGAGTCGCACCACCTCCCCCGAGCACGATCGAGGGCACCGCAGGGAGGTCGGAGTCGGTGACACCCATACGGCGGGCGACGTCGACGATGTGTTCAGGACCAACTTGGACCGAAACCTGTGCATACACCGCGTTGACGGATCGGTACGTTGCATCGAAGAGACGAAGTCCCGGCTCGATACTCGCCCCTGCGTTGCTCACCGTCCAGATGTCCGGGTTGCAGTACGGGCACGGGATCTCGATAGGACTTCGCGCATCCCAGTATGAATTGAGCGATCCGCCCTGCTCGAGGTACGCGACCAGGCCAAACGGCTTGAAGGAAGAACCGGGGTTGCGCTGTGCCTTGAGTGCGAGGTCGAACTGCTCCACATTGAATGGCAGACCGGACGACATGACCTCGATCGCTCCGGTGTCGTTGTCGATCATCGAGATCGCTCCCGTCGGGGCACAGCGCAGGTCGGACGTCCCAGGAACCGGGGTCTGCGTGGCGTTGTAGCGGGCGATGCAGGCGTTGAGCTGGTCTTCGCTCAGCGTCGAGGGATCGGGATAGGGGAGCCACGTCTCGAGGATCGAGTTCGCCTTCTCCTGGAGGTCAAGGTTGATCGTCGTGTAGATCTTCAAACCCCCGCCGCCCTGGCATGTCGTGTCATCGGAAGGACAGCCGAAGATCGCCTTCTTGCGTTCTTCGGTGGTGGCGCCCAGGAACGCAAACTCGGGGTCGTGGAGGAGGTCGGTCTTCACGGCAGCGACCACGTGATCGGCAGGACCGCTGAACGTGGAGTGCGGGATCACCTCCGCCTCGAGGTTCTCTCTCTTCGCCGCGTCCGCCTGGGCCTTGGTGATCCAGCCTTTTCTCAGCATGACGGCGAGGACGTCGCTGCGCCGGGTTTCCACGTTCTGAGGTTCATTGCGGAGGTCGTATCGCTTCGGGTTGCGGATTGGGACGACCAGCGCGGCGGCTTCGCCGACGGTGAGCTGGTCGAGGGGTTTTCCGAAGTACTCGAGTGCTGCGGCCTTGATCCCGTAGGCGCCCGAGCCGAAGTACACCGAATTCAGGTAGAACTCCAGGATCTGATCCTTGGTGTAGCGGCGCTCGAGCTCGACGGCGACGAACGCCTCCACGAGTTTGCCGGCGTACGTGTTGGTGTCTGCGACGAAGTTGTTTCCCACGACCTGCTGCGTGATCGTCGAACCACCCCGCTTGGTCCCCTCCTGGTAGTTGCCGATGAAGGCCTTGAGAATCGCCCCGAAGTTGACTCCTTCGTGCTCGTAGAACGTGTTGTCCTCGGCGGCGAGGGCGGCGTCGATCACCAACTCCGGCACGTCCTCGATCCGAACAGGGTCGCTGTTCTTCCCGTCGTCGAGCTCGGCGAGCTCTTGATTGTCGAGGGTGAGGATGGTCGATGTGCGCGAGAGGTCGGGGAAGTCGAGCGACATCGATTGGACGTCGGGGACGTACTTGGTCTCGAGTCCCTGGAACACTCCGAACGCCGTGCTGGACCCGAAGAACGAGAACAACGCGAGCCACGTCGACGACAACAGCGCGATCGACAGGAGCGACGCGAGCGCGATGAACCAGCGGCTTCGGATTTCTCTTCGTTCGAGTTCGTGGATCGGTGCAGCCATGTTTCACCCGGGGCACGGCGTGTAGCATCCGCGAGGATACCCATGAATCAGAATGACGACGCGCATCAGACCAGTAGTGGCATCCCTATCGAGACGGTCTACCGTCCGGAGAAGGTTCCCGGGTCCATCGGGGAGCCGGGGGAGTTCCCGTACACACGCGGACCGTATCCAACGATGTATCGGGGTCGGCTCTGGACGATGCGCCAATACGCGGGGTTCGGCGACGCCGATGCGACGAACCTCAGGTTCCGTACGCTCCTGGAGGCCGGCCAGACCGGGCTCTCCGTCGCCTTCGATCTGCCTACGCAGATGGGCTACGACTCCGATCATCCTATGTCCGAGGGGGAGGTAGGCAAGGTCGGGGTGGCCATCGACGGCATCGAGGATATGCGGCGCCTGTTTGAACGGATCCCACTCGGGGACGTGAGCACGTCGATGACGATCAACGCGACGGCGGCCATCCTCCTCCTGCTCTATCAGCTCGTCGCCGAGGAGCAGGGGGTGCCTCCTGAGAGGATCAGGGGAACCGTCCAGAACGACATTTTGAAGGAGTACGTTGCTCGCGGGACCTACATCTATCCCCCGGACGCGTCGATGCGGCTGGTCACCGATGTGTTCTCGTACTGTGCCGCCGAGCTTCCGTCGTGGAACACGATCTCGATCAGCGGGTACCACATGCGTGAAGCGGGGGCGACCGCTGCGCAGGAGTTGGCGTTCACGGTCGCCGACGGCTTGGCCTATGTCGAGGCCGCAATCGACGCCGGGCTCGACGTGAACCGTTTCGCTCCGCGGCTGTCGTTCTTCTGGAACGCACACAGCCAGTTCTTCGAGGAGGTCGCGAAGTATCGGGCCGCTCGTCGTGTGTGGGCAGAACTCATGCGGAACCGCGTCGGAGCGACCGATCCGAAGGCGTGGCAGATGCGCTTCCACACACAGACCGCCGGCAGCAGCCTCACGGCCCAGCAACCGGAGATGAACATCGTGCGTACCGCTGTCGAGGCCTTGTCGGCAGTCCTCGGGGGGACGCAGTCGTTGCACACGAACTCGTTCGACGAGGCGCTCGGGTTGCCGACGGAGAAGGCCGCGAAGATCGCGCTCAAGACCCAACAGATCCTTGCGTTCGAGGCCGGCGTTGCCGAGACGGTCGATCCGCTCGCAGGCTCGTACTTCGTCGAGGCACTCACTGACGCCCTGGAAGCCGAAGCCCTCAGATTGCTGTCCGAGGTCGACGCGCTAGGGGGCGCTGTGAAGGCGATCGAAGCGGGCTTCCCTCAACGGGCCATCGAGGACGCCGCCTATGAGACCGCCCGCAAGGTCGAGTCGGGAGCTCAGAGGGTGGTCGGGGTGAACGCGTTCATCGAAGAGGGAGAGGATGAGGAGATACCCGTGTTGCGAGTCGACGCTTCGATTCGACGCGAGCAGACACAGCGACTCGCGCGGCTGCGAGCAGAACGGGATCAGGATCGGGTGGATACTCTGCTCGCTCAGGTTCGCACGACGGCCGAGACGGATGGCAATCTGCTGTACCCGATGAAGGAGGCGCTGCGCGCCGATGCGACACTTGGGGAGGTGTCGAACGCGCTTCGGGACGTCTTCGGCGAGTATCGCCCCTAGCGAACGGGCCTGCGTCCGTTCACTGGTCCCCCCAGGAGCCCGAAGGACGACGTTTGGGAAAGTACCGCAGCGGCGCAGCCGCTGTGGGGGGTGGTGAACCAGAAACGTTGCTGGGAACGGCCCCCTCCGGCGTCAAGCATCAGCTTGACGCCACCTCCCCCAACGCTCGCGTGGCTCGCTGGGGGAGGAAACGGGAACGGCCCTCTGCGGCGTCAAGCATCAGCTTGACGCCACCTCCCCAACGCTCGCGTGGCTCGCTGGGGGAGGAAACGGGAACGGCCCCCTCCGGCGTCAAGCATCAGCTTGACGCCACCTCTCCCAACGCTCGCGTGGCTCGGTGGGGGAGGAAACGACGGACTCGCCGTGCGAGCCCTACCTGATGACCGCGATGACCTGGCCCGTGGAGATGGTGTCACCAGGTCGCACCTTCATCTCGATCACTTCGCCGTCGACCTGGGAGCGCACCTCGTTTTCCATCTTCATCGCCTCGAGTACGCAGATCGGGTCTCCGCTCCTGACACGGTCGCCCGCCTCCACATGCACCTTCACGATGGTCCCCTGCATGGGTGCCGTGATGATGCCCGCGTCATCCGAGGTGACCGCCGCGGTCCTGGCGAGCCTCGGTGGTTTGTGTCGGGGTCGTCCTCCTGCCGTGGGCGCCTCGGGTGCCCAGAACGTGACCGTGTATCTCCTCCCAGAGATCTCAACGGTCATGTCGCGTCGGGCCAGCGCCTCGTCTCCTTCGACCGGCGGATGGATCGACTGGACCAACTCCGTGAAGTCGATGTCGTTCTCGACGAGTGCCGTGTGGTGGCGCCCTCGTCTGAATGTCTCGTTGTCGAGCATGACCAGGTGGGCCGGGATCGTTGTCGGAACTCCCAAGATCCTGAACTCGCCCAGGGCGCGCTTGGCCTTGGCGATCGCCTGGTCGCGGTCCCTGCCCCATACGACGAGCTTGGCGATCAGCGTGTCGTAGTAGCGGCTTATCTCAGAACCTGTCGTCACACCAGAATCCACCCTGACACCGAATCCGGCGGGCTCTCTGTAGTCGACGATTCGACCGGGGTGGGGAATGAAGCCCTCGGCCGGATCCTCGGCGTTGATGCGAAATTCCATGGCGTGACCCGTTCGATCCGGGCTCGTGAACGACAGGGGCAGACCGCTCGCGACTCTCAGCTGCTCTTGGACGAGGTCGATCCCTGTGACCATCTCGGTCACGGTGTGCTCGACCTGGAGTCGAGTGTTCATCTCCAGGAAGTAGAAATTGCCATCGGAGTCCACGAGGAATTCGACCGTCCCCGCTCCGCGGTAGTCGCAGGCTTTCGCCATCTGGATGGCGGCACGTCCGATCGCTCGACGTTGGCGGTCGGGGAGGTTTGCGGCCGGCGTCTCCTCGATCAGCTTCTGGTGTCGTCGCTGGAGGGAGCAGTCGCGCTCTCCGAGGAACACCGTGTGACCGTGATCGTCGGCAAAGATCTGCGCCTCGATGTGGCGTGGCTTTTCGATGTACTTCTCGATGTACACCTCCGGATCGCCGAAGTACGCCTCCGCTTCACGTTTGGCGCCCTCGATCGCCCCTTGGAGCGCGGCCGCATCCCCGACGATGCGCAATCCCTTCCCGCCTCCCCCGTGTGCCGCCTTGACAGCCACCGGAAACCCGAACTCCGCGGCGATCGCGAATGCGTCTTCGACCGACGCGAGTGGTTCGCTGGTTCCAGGTACCACGGGAACGCCGGCCTCGATGGCCGCCTGTCGCGCCGTGATCTTCGAACCCATCATGATGATCGCCTCGGGCGGTGGTCCGACCCAGATGAGGCCGGCATCGGCGACCTCCGCCGCGAAGTCTGCGTTCTCGGCGAGGAACCCGTACCCCGGATGGATGGCGTCGGCTCCGGCTTCCTTGGCAACCCTGAGGATGCGGTGCGAATCGAGGTAGGACTCCGACGAGGGTGCAGGTCCGATGTTCCACGCCTCGTCCGCGACTTGTGTGTGGAGAGCATCGCGGTCCAACTCCGAGTAGACGGCGATCGTGCGCATGCCCATCTCTTTTGCCGATCGGAGCACACGAACGGCGATCTCCCCGCGATTGGCGACCAACACGGAGGTAATGGATCGGGGGGCGTCGACTCTCGGGCTCACAGTGGGATGTTCCCATGCTTTTTCGACGGGAGCGACTCCCGCTTCGTGCGGAGCATCTCCAGAGAGCGGATCAGCCTGGGTCGCGTCTGGCTCGGTTCGATCACTTCGTCCACCAAACCCAGTTCGGCTGCCCGATAGGGGTTGTTGAAACGTCGCTCGTAATCGGTTATCAGCTCTTGCCGCCGCGCATCCGGGTCGTCGGACGCCGAGAGATCGCGACGGAATACGACGTTGACTGCGCCCTGGGCGCCCATGACGGCGATCTCCGCCGAGGGCCATGCATAGACGATGTCGGCTCGAATGCCACGGGAATTCATGACGACATAGGCTCCGCCATACGCCTTTCGAGTGATCACGGTGATTCTTGGCACGGTCGCCTCGCTGTAGGCGTACAGCAGTTTCGCCCCGTGCCTGATGATTCCTCCGTGCTCCTGGTCGACACCGGGCAGGAAACCGGGGACGTCGACGAACGTGATGAGCGGGATGTTGAACGCGTCACAGAAGCGAACGAACCGGGCTGCTTTCGTCGACGCCTCGATATCCAACGTCCCTGCCAGCACCGAGGGCTGGTTGCCTACGACTCCGATGCTGTAGCCGTCGAGTCTGGCGAACCCCACGACGATGTTCTGTGCCCAGTGCTCGTGCACCTGATAGAACTCGCCGTCGTCGACGACGCGCTCGATCACGTCCACCACGTCGTACGGCTGGTTGGCGGAGTCGGGAATGATCGAGTCGAGAGCAGATTCGAGCCGGTCAGGCCGATCGGCAGGAGCGAAGCGTGGTGGGGCCTCCATGTTGTTCTGAGGAAGGAACGAGAGCAGATAGCGGACCTGTTCGAGGGCATCGGCTCCGTCTTCCGCGACGAAGTGGGTGACGCCGGAGGTGCCGGCATGGGCGAATGCTCCTCCCAGTTCCTCAAAGGTGACCTCTTCGCCGGTCACCGCCCTAATGACGTCCGGACCGGTGATGAACAGGTGGCTCGACTCCCTGACCTGAAACACGAAATCCGTGATCGCCGGCGAGTAGACGGCGCCTCCCGCGCACGGACCCATGATCACCGAGACCTGGGGGATGACACCAGACGACTGCACGTTCCGTTCGAAGATGCGGCCATAGCCATCGAGCGACGCGACACCTTCCTGGATCCTCGCCCCGCCCGAGTCCTTGAGGCCGATGAGTGGAGCGCCCGTCCGGAGCGCGGCATCCATCACCTTGACGATCTTGTCGCTGACCGCCCGACCGAGTGAACCGCCGTACACCGTGAAGTCCTCGGCGAATACGAACACAACTCTGCCGTCGACGGTTCCCCACCCTGTCACGACGGCGTCACCGGCCGGTCGCTTGTCCTCGATGCCGAAACCGCGGGCCTGATGGCGAACGAACGTGTCGATCTCCTGGAACGACCCCTTGTCGAGTAGTGCCTCGAGGCGCTCGCGCGCCGTCAGCTTGCCCAGCTCATGCTGACGGTCGATTGCGCGCTGGCTGCCCGAGCGAAGCGCCTCGGCTCGCAGCCTACGCAGTTCTTCGATGCGTTCTTCGGTACCCATGCGTAGATTGGCTTTCGACTCTCGATCACCTCGAATGGCTACACATTACGACATCCTTTCTCTCGGCGAAGTGGCGTCCACTCAGGACGAGGCGAGAAACCGCCCCCAACCGGTACTGGTGGTGGCAGCACGACAGAGCGCCGGCCGGGGACGGTCAGGACGTTCGTGGTGGAACGCGCCGAGAGCGCTGGCTGCTTCATTCAGGTGGACACCCTGGTGGCCCGCGGAGGCATGGCCCAGGATCACGCTGGTCGCGGGCCTCGCCGCGCACGAAATCTTCGACTGCTCGCTGAAGTGGCCCAACGATCTCGTGATGGGCGGCCGCAAAGTGGGAGGCATCCTCACCGAGACGGACGGGAGTTCCGTCGTCTGCGGCCTCGGCGTGAACCTCTGGTGGCCCGACCCTCCGGAGCAGTCCTGCGGAGCATTCGAGGCGGATCCCGGACCCGAGGAGGCTGTGGTGCTCGCATCGCGATGGGTCGACGGACTCCTGCACCGACTCGAGGCAGGCCCGGACGGGTGGGGGATCGGCGAGTATCGCGCAACATGCACCACGATAGGGAGGGCGGTCACCTGGGCGCCCGACGGGGCGGGACGCGCGACGGGAGTCGACGAGTTGGGCCGTCTGCTCGTGTCCGTCGATGGGTCGCTCGTTGCGCTGGCTTCAGGGGAGGTGCACATCCTGTCCGAGTCATAGTGGCGGCGATCACGTCATCTCCAGACCCCGCTAACCTTCCCATCGTCCATGTCGAACTCCCTCGATTCCCCCCATCCTGTTTCGCGTTCTCGCGTCGGCAAGTGGCTCCTGCGAGCACTGTTCGCAATTGCGATAGTGATCGGGGTCGCGGCCATCGCCTCTGCCCTGCTGGTCAAGCACGTGTCCGACGCGTTCACCGGGAATCTGACCCGGGACACGGACGTGGTGCAGGTGCTGACGCCGACGACCAGCCCGCAGAGCGTGGACACGGGAGGCACCAAGGCAGAGCCTGCGAAGACGTTTCTGATCATCGGTTCAGATTCACGAGAGGGTGTCACCGATGCGCTGGGGACGAACTTCGGCGACTTTCCGGGTCAGCGAGCCGACGTGATCATTCTCGTCAAGGTCTATCCGTCGGACGATCGCGTACAGGTGCTCTCGATCCCACGCGACCTTCGAGTCGACATCGACGGCCACGGGACCAACAAGATCAACGCGTCGTTCGCGTTCGGTGGGAGCGAGTTGATGGTCCGTACGGTACGTCAGGCGACGGGACTCGACATCAACCACTACATGGAGGTGAACTTCGTCGGCTTTGCCGCAATCGTCGACGAACTGGGTGGCGTGCAGCTCTCGTTCCCGTACCCGGCACGGGACCTCAAGTCGGGCTTCAGCGTCGATGCGGGAACCCAGACGCTCGACGGGGCGACGGCACTGGCCTATGCACGGTCACGGCACTACCAGGAGCTGATCGACGGATCATGGAAATCGGTCGACGCGAGCGACATCGGCCGGACACGACGCCAGCAGCAGCTCATCCTTGCGATCCTGGCAGAGATCAAGCGCCCGTCGTCGATCACGGCCGCAACGTCGCTGACCGAGACGATCGCCAGCCATCTGACCGTGGACTCGACGCTCACGGAGAGCGAGATCGTCGGCCTTGCGTGGTCTCTGCGATCCGTCAACGGGTCGACCATCGAGTCCTCGACGCTTCCCACCTACTCCAAGACGATCGATGGCACCTACTTCCAGATCCAGAAGGAACCCGAGGCGGGCGCATTGCTCGCTGCGTTCGCCGCCGGCGATCCGCTCACGGTCGACACGACCGATCTGATTCGAGTCCAAGTGCTCAACGGCAACGGCGTCGCGGGAGCGGCGGGAACGATGGCCGACAGACTCAACGGCGACGGCATCGAGGTCACAGACGTGGGCGATGCGCAGCGGAACGACTTCGCGTCGACGCAGATCATCGCCGCACCAGACAACCTGGCGCTCGCACGAGCGGTCCAAGAGAAGGCTGGGATGGGCGAAGTGGTGCCGGGGACGGTCCCCAGCTCGGTCGACGTGATCGTCATCGTCGGAAGAGACGCCCAAGGGTGACTCGGGGAGTATCGTTCGGCTGATGGATGTCGCTGTTATCGGGGCCGGCTACGTGGGCTTGGCGACGGCCGTTGGCCTCGCCACCCTCGGACACTCGGTGAAGGTGGGGGAGCACAGCCAGCGAAGGGTCGACGCGCTTCGCCGGGGTGAATCTCCGATCTATGAGCCCGAACTCACCCAGTTCCTCCAGGCCGCCGTCGACGACGGGCGCCTCACCGTGTTCACGTCCAATGTGGACGCCGTCCGCGGTGCGGACGTCGTGTTTCTCGCCCTTCCGACACCGCAAGGTGAAGACGGCGCCGCCGACACGTCGATCGTGTACACGGTGCTCGACGAGATCATCGGGGCGCTCGCTCCGGGAGCGATCGTCGTGCTGAAGTCCACCGTCCCTGTCGGAACGGTCGCACGCATCCAAGAGGTGCTTCGAGATCGCGGGACCGATGCCGTGGCGATCTCCAATCCGGAGTTCCTTCGGGAAGGATCGGCGATCTCCGATTTCCTGCACCCCGACAGGATCGTCATCGGAACCACGGATCAACGTGCCGCCGAGACGATGATCGAGCTGTACAGGGGCCTCCAGGCCCCGCTCGTCGTCACCGATCCCGTCTCCTCGGAGATGGTCAAGTACTCGGCCAACGCGTTCCTGGCGACGCGCATCACATTCGCGAACGCGATCGCGAATCTGTGTGAGGCGGTCGGTGCCGACGTCAAAGATGTGCTGTTGGGGATGGGCTACGACAGCAGGATCGGATTCCACTTCTTCAACCCGGGGCCCGGCTTCGGTGGCTCGTGCTTTCCAAAGGACACGAATGCTCTGGTCGCGGTGGCCGAAGACGCCGGCTACGACTTCGCGCTGCTGAAGAGCGTGATCCGCATCAACGACATCCAACGCGACAGGGTGGTCGACAACGTCCGACGCGACGCAGGCGGCTCGCTCGCAGGCAAGACGGTCGCCCTCTGGGGTCTTGCGTTCAAAGCCGGCACGGACGACACGCGTTCCTCGCCGGCAATCGCAATCGCCGAGCGGCTTCTGGAAGAGGGCTGCAGCATCCGGGCTCACGATCCACAGGCACGCGTGAGCATGGACGGACTCGATCAGGTGGACACACCCATCGACGCGGCACGAGACGCGGATGTCCTCTTGATCGCGACCGAGTGGTCGGAGTACCGAACGATCGACCTCCACGAGGTGGCACGCGTGATGCGAGGCAGCGCCATCGTGGACGGACGCAACCTGCTGGACCCTGTGGCCGTGCGGGGACTCGGGCTCAGCTACCAGGGCATCGGGCGATAGCCGAGCTTCGGCGGTTGGCTGAGCTAGTTGCGGGTGCAACCCGCCACTAGCCTTCCTGGCGTGAAACTCTCGATTCTCATTCCTGTGTACAACGAACGACGGACGGTGGGCGAGGCCGTGCGGAGAGCGCGCGGGGTCGACCTGCCCGTCGATCGTGAGATCATCATCGTTGACGATGGCTCTACGGATGGCACCGGAGAGGTCATCGATCAGCTGGCCGATTCGACGGTGCGGGTACTCCACCAATCGGAGAATGCCGGCAAGGGCGCCGCGATTCGGCGAGCGATCGACGCGTCGACTGGCGACTGGATCATCGTCTACGACGCCGACCTCGAATACGACCCGAGAGACTGGCCGGTGCTGCTCCGGCCCGCGCTCGAAGGAGACGCATCGGTGGTCTACGGGTCGCGGTTCACGGGAGAGCGGCGAAACATGCTGTTCTGGCATTGGGTCGGCAACCGCTTCCTGAGCCTTGTCACCAACGTGCTGTACAACACGACGCTCTCCGACATGGAGACGTGCTCGAAGCTGATCCAGGGAGATCTCGCACGCTCGCTCCATCTGACCGCCAACAGATTCGACATCGAGCCGGAAGTGACGGCCAAGATACTGAGACTCGGCTATCGAATCTACGAGGTGCCGATCCGGTACACCGGACGGGAAGCCGTCGAAGGCAAGAAGATCTCCTGGCGCGACGGGATCCCCGCATTCGTGCGACTCATCCGCGTACGGTTCGTCCGCAAGGGATCGATTGTCAGATGAACGCCCTGGTCACCGGTGGCGCCGGCTTCATCGGATCGCACCTCGTCGACCGACTCATCGACGAAGGGTGGAAGGTGCTGGTGATCGACGATCTCTCCAGCGGCCATCTCGGCAACCTCGCCGACGCGCGGAGCCGGGGCCACGTCCAGTTCCATCAGCTCGACATCAGAGACGACGCCTTCGTCACCGCCGTGGAGCGCTTTCGGCCGGAACTGGTGTTTCATCTGGCCGCCCAGGCGTCGGTAGCGGTATCCGCCCGGGATCCATTGCTGGACGCGTCGATCAACATCCTCGGGACGCTCAACGTTCTGGAAGCCGCTCGGCGTGTGGAGGCGGCCAGAGTCGTGGCGGCATCATCCGGAGGGGCGATCTACGGGGCCGGTGCCAGACTTCCATCAAAGGAGTCCCACTCCAAGCACCCGGACTCGCCGTACGGGATCTCGAAGAAGGTTGTTGAGGACTACTTCCGCTACTACAAGGACGTGACGGGCGTCGACTACGTACTGGCGGCGTTCTCCAACGTCTACGGACCGCGTCAAGACCCGCTCGGAGAAGCGGGAGTCGTATCGATCTTCTCGAACCTCATGCTGCAACGGAGGAGGCCGGTGATCTTCGGCGACGGAGGGCAGACACGCGACTACGTCTTCGTCACGGATGTGGTGGACGCGTGCGTGCGCGCAGGTGGCGTCGAGGGTGGACGGCTCATCAACATCGGCACCGGAGTGGAGACCTCGGTGGTCGAGCTGTTCACGCGGCTGGCATCGATCGTCGGATTCGATCAGAACCCGGTGTTCGCCGACCCGAGACCGGGTGATGTCTACCGATCCGTGGTCGATCCTTCGCTCGCCTTCAAGCTGCTCGGATGGCGAGCATGGACACCACTCGACGAGGGTCTGCGCCGCACGGTCGATTCATTTCGCTAGCGAAAGAGGTCCTCTTCAGGAGGCCGTACGAGGTCGGTGGCACGGCCCGTACCGGGTTCCCAGGCGAACCCTCGCACGATGGCGACCGGTAGGTTGTCGGCCTTGCCCATGACGAGATCGGCCGCGGCGGCGATCTCGTCGACGACGGCCACCTCGGTCACTTCGAGACGCCGATCCCATGTGTCGACCGTTCCCCGATAGTCGAGCAGTGGCGCGATACCCGAGACGCCGATCGCAACATCTGTGAGACCCCTGCGCCAGACGCGCCCGAAGGTGTCGGTGATGATCACGGCCAGGTGTGTGCCGGTCTCATGTTCGAATCGCTGTCGGAGTCCGTGGGCCGACCGGTCGGGGTTCCGAGGGTGGAGCACCACATGGCCAGGTTGCACGTTCGAGCGGTCGACTCCGGCGTTCGCGCAGATGAAGCCCTGGCGGGTGATCGATATGGTCAGATCGCCCCTACGCCGGATCACCGCCTGCGACTCCCTTTCGACGATGCGGCGGTACTCACGTTCGCTCCCGTATGCCTCCATAGATCCCTCGGCTTTGGAGACGACCTTGTGGGTCACTACGACGACGTCATCGTCGCGCAGCGCGATGTCGCCGGCGTGCAAGGCGGACAGGATGAGTGCGGCGAGATCGTCACCGTCGTGGACCTCGCCGATCCCCGGTACCGGAATGACCGAGAGGGTCACAGAAGGCTCACGAGCCACTCCGCGAAGGCCGTCGCGGCGTCCGATTCCGAGATCCTCGTGTCGTGCACGTGGACGCGAAGGCCCATGTCGGAGAGACGACTCCGATCGGGAGCGTCCCCGACGTCGATCACGAGGTCGTCGAGGAGGCCTCGGTACGCCTCTACCACGCCACGGTTGCCGGCCGACATGCCGAGTGACCGCAGCACCACGTGCGCCGGCCCCTTGAGTGCTCGTCCACCGAACAGCGGGCTCACACAGACAACCCGAGGCGATCCGGCGACGGCGCCGGCCACCCCTGGGATAGCAAGGATCGGCCATATCGACAAGGGTGGGTTCGAAGGTGCGATCAGGACCGCATCCGCCGTTCTGATCGCGTCGAGTACTCCCGGTGCCGGCGTCGCGAGATCGGCACCGTCGAATCGGATGTCGTGGACGCTGTCCTTCTGGCCGCGAAGAACGAAGTACTCCTGGAAGCGAATCCACCCGTCGTCGACGCGCAGCATCGTTCGCACCGTGTCGTCGGTGACGGGCAGGACCGTCGCATCCACACCGAGTGCCGATGCGATCCTGTCGGTCACCTCTGAGAGCGAGGCCCCGTCTCTCAGCATCTGTGTTCTCAGCAGATTGGTCGCGAGATCCCTGTTGCCGATGCGAAACGACGTATCGAGTCCAAGCCCCTCGAGGTGTGACATGACGTCGGTGGCATCGTTCTCGATGCCCCATCCGTGCGGTCCCTCCAGTGAGGCGAGGGTGTAGAGAACGGTGTCGATGTCCGGGGAGACATCGAGGCCGTAGACGACCTCGTCGTCGCCTACATTCACGATGATCGAGGTGTCTACCTCGTCGAGCGCGTACAGGCCGCGCGCGAGTCTCGCCCCGCCCACACCGCCGGAGAGAAGCGCTACTCGAGCCATCGGCGGTGTCCCTGTCGGATTGCGGTAGAGCCCTGCCGGCTCCACAATGGCGTCCGCATGTCGTCCTCCGATCACAAGGCAGTCGTTCTTGCCGCCGTCGTCGCGCGCGCCGGGTCGGTCGGCGACGCACTCGACGCGATCGCGGCCCAAGTGTACGAGCCGGATTCCATCTCCGTCGTCGGGGGTGGGGATGCCGAGCGAGAAGCCGCAGAAGCTCGCGACATCGCCTGGGTCGCGTCGCCAGGCGAGCTGTCCGGGGTTCTGGGATCCGAGACGACGCATGTATGGGTCCTCCACGATGATGCGCTGCCGAGGCCCGACGCGCTGGGTGCCCTCATCGGTGAGTTGGAACGTACCGACGCTTCGGTTGCCGGTGCCAAGCTCCTGAGGGCGGATGATCCGGACATGCTCGAGTTGGTGGGTGCCGCCACGGACGTGTTCGGCGTGCCCTACACAGGCCTGGAGGACAATGAGCGCGACCAGGAACAGTACGACGTGGTCCGTGACGTCGCGTACGTGTCGGGGGCGTGCATGCTCGTCAGGCGAGACCTCTATCTCGGACTCGGAGGACCCGACACGACGATGGCACCGAACGCGGCAGGGATCGATTTCTCGCAGCGAGCTCGGATCGCGGGCGGAAGGGTCGTGGTGGTGCCGTCGGCCGAAGTGCTGCATCGAGGGTCATGCGAGACGGGTTCTTCCTGGAGAGAGGACGCGGGCCAGATCAGGGCCGTCGCGAAGGCCTACCAGGGGCTCACGCTTGCATGGGTACTGCCAGGTGCGTTCGCCACCGGGCTGATTTCGGCCCTTGCGCACACGCTGTTGGACCGGAGAAACGCGCTTCTGCGCTTCTTCCTCGCGTGGGCGTGGAACGTGCGCCGGCTGCCATCGACGATCAGGGAGCGCCGCCGCACACGTCGCGCTCGACTCGTAGGCGATGAGGAGCTCTTTCGCTTCCAGGTGAAAGGATCGGTGGCGCTCAAGGAGGTCGGGGAGCTGCTCGGAGATCGGCTCCGCGATCGGACCACCGGAGGACGCTTGGAGGAGGTGATCGATCGCGGCCGCAACTTCTGGCAGCAGCCCGGTTTCATCGCGTCCGTTGCCGGCGTGCTGTTCGCGGTCGTTGCGACGAGATCGATTTGGGCCGGACGGCTTCCCGTCGGTGGGTTCTCCCTTCCGCTGCCGGAGTCGGCATGGGCGACGCTGACCCAATACGCCGGAGGATGGAACCCAGCGGGTCTCGGCGGAGCTTCCCCCATGATGCCCGTCGTGGGAGCGACCGCACTCGTCCAGCTCGTCCTGTTCTCGAAGGCGGGTCTCGCTTCAGCCGTCCTGACCGTCGGCGCCCTCCTCGGCGCGTTGTGGGGGGCCGGCCGGATGCTTGGTCGTCTCGGTATCGGTCAGTGGGGGAGAGTCCTGGGCGCACTCGCACTGGTCGGCGGCCCTGCCGCGAGGGTGCTTGGCCGTGCCGACGCGTGGCCCGGTCTGCTTGCGCTCGGAGCGGCACCGTGGGCGATCGCCGTCGCGCTGCAGCCGTGGCCGCGCGACTGGAGAGGTCGCGGTGCGCGGGCAGCCGCGCTTGGTCTGTCCAGCGGAGCGCTCGCGGTCTTCGCCCCCGTTGGTCTGGTGATGCCACTCGTCGTGCTCGTTCTCGGTGCGCTTGTGAGGGGGAGCTGGGGTTCGGTCGTTCGAGGGGCCGTCGGTGCATTGCTCGCCATCCCCCTCCTGTTTCCTTGGCTCTATGCGATCGCGCCGAGGGAGCTGCTCGATGGGCCTTCCCTGTACTGGTCTCCGAACATTTGGATCGTCGGCCTCATGGCTGCGACCGCACTGTTGGTGGTGACGGTGGGGGACAAGGAGATGGCGTCAATCGGTGGCCTTGGCGCCGCCTTGGCAGCCGGGGGCGCGGCAGTGGCACGGACGGCGGGTGTGGGTGGCGGGTACGAAGTCTCCGTCGCCGGTCTCATCCTCGCATCCCTGGGTACGGCGCTCCTCGCCGGCGCGTCCGTGGACCTAGGGGGACGATTCGCGACGTCGGTATTGCCTCGGCGGATCCTTGCGGCCGTCGGAGCCATCGGCGGGGTCGTGCTCGCCATGGGTGCGCTTGCGATGATCCCGGCCGGCCGTGCCGGCCTCGGTGCCGATCAGTTTGGCGCGCCGTTGGCGTTCACGACCGCTCGGGCGTCCGCCGACGGCCCCGACAGAATTCTGCTCGTCGGCGAGCGCGAAGCGGACCTTCCGGGAGAGTCTCGGTCCGGCGACGGGTACTGGTTTCGCCTCATCGACAGCCCGGTTCCCACGCTGACGGAGGGACGTCTTGCTGATCCCGGTCTCGGTGATGAGGCACTGGCGGCGACGATGCAGGACATTCTCTCGGGCGAACTGCGGCCAGGGCAAGCACTCGCCGCGTACGGTGTCCGGTGGGTCGTCCTGATCGGAACGACTCCGTTCGATACGGCCTTCGACGCACAGCTCGACATGAAGCCACTGCCGGGTCTCGGATTCACGGTGTTCGAGAGCGAGGTGGAGTCACCGGTGGCCGAGTCGAGCGATGGACTGGCCTGGACATGGGTACCTCCGCGCTTCGAAGGCACCCCGGCGGACCGGGTGCTGCTCAAGATCAACGCCGACTCGCGGTGGGGGCCGGGTTGGGCGCAGTCCGAATGGGCAAACGAGATCGACGGATCCCAGGGCGTGGCAGAGTACACTCCCGATGCGGCGCTCAGGCTGCTTGCCGAGGCCGCCGGTGTGTATCTGCTGCTGTTGATCGGTGCAAGCGCGTTGGGGTCGAGATCGTGAAACGGGTTCTCATCCTCCTGCTCGTTGTCGTGCTCACCGGACTCGCATGGACCCTCCCTGTGCCGCAGGCCCCGACGCTGCCGTCCATCACGTCGACGACGAGTGCCGTGGCGTCGACGCCGAGCCATTCGACATGCCCGTGGGCATACTCGGATGCCACCGTCGACACGTATCTCGTCGCGCAGTCCGGCGATCCCGCGGACATCCGGTTCACGTTCCCGGTCGCCGGAGAAGTGAGTGAGACGAGGGAAGACCATCAGGGCACCTCTGCTGCAACGGCGCTCTCGTTGGCCTCCGTACTCAATCAGGGGATCGATCCGGCCGTCGTCGAGTTCTCGTCCAGTCCCTCGGCAGCCGGCATCGTCGAAGCGGGAGAGGGTGTGCTGGCCGTGGATACCTGTCCTTCTTCGTCTTCGAAGATATGGCATCTCCCCGGCGGCTCGACGTTGGATGGTCAGTCGCTGCTTCTCGTGCTGTTCAATCCATTCTCCGAGGACGCGCGGGCCTCCATCGCCGTCAAGAGCGAACTTGGCCCGGAGGCACTGACGGACCTCGAGGCCGTGACGGTCACCGGGCGCACCTGGAAGGTCATCGACCTTGCCGCCGCGCTTCACCTTCGAGAGAGCCTCTCCGTCGCCATCGACATGAAGCAAGGTGCGCTCACTCCGGTGATGGTGTTCGGAGAGGGAACCGATGTCGGTGTGTGGACCAATGAGGGCCAGGCGGAGCAGTGGGACTTCCCCATCGTGAACACAGGCGGGCTGAACGCGACCCTGTTCGTCTCGAACGACGCCGTCGAACCCGTCGACTACCAGGTCGACGTCTACACCCAATCCGGGGCGGAAGCCGCCGCACTCACCGGGACGGTCGCCGGATCGAGCCATGTCGCGTTGCCGATCGGCGGCCTCGCCGAGGCCCCGTTCGGCATCAGGGTGACGACCGGCGGGCCCACCGCCGCAACGGTCATTTCCGCGGATGGGTCCCGGGTCGCAGCGACTTCAGGTATCGCGGAGCCCCAAACCCACTGGATGCTGCCAGGGTTCGGGATCGTCGGCACCAGCCGCTTCTGGGTCATGAACTCAGGAACCGACACAGCAACCGTGACCTACCGGTCCGTGGACGCGAGCGGCGCATCGGGAGACGTCGACAAGGTGGCGGTGCCTCCAGCCACGGTGGTAGCGGTGGCGGGGCTGCCGCTGGTAGCGACAGGACTGGAAGTCGAGTCGAACGTGCCGGTGAGCGTCGCCTGGAGCGATGAGACGAGTACCGCGATCGGGTTCACGTCGGGCGTTCCTGTCCCATGACGATCCTTGGTCGACCTCTGTCTTCCCGGTAGCGTTGCGGCATGTTCATCGCTTGTGTTCGCTGCGGTACGCCCGCGGCCGCCGTCATGTCCTACGAATACGAGACACGCGAGGTGTGGCTCGACGATTTGCGAGTCGTCGAGCCCGGTACCGGGTATGCGCTGTGCGGTCCCCACACCGACCGACTCACGCCTCCACTCCAGTGGACTCTGACAGACCGGCGAACAACCGTCCGCCTGTTCGCATCCCTAGAAGTGGCGTAGTGGCGATCGATCGCGACCTGTTGGACGCGGTGAAGGAGCTCGATGCGCACGAGCTGCAACGTCTCGTGATCCTCGCGCGTGCACGCCTCGAGTCGGCAGGTGCCGTGACGCCCGGCGAGGACGTGAGCTTGCGCCGCCAGTGGGTGAGGTGCGGCAAGCCCACTTGCACGAGGTGTCCGCACGGTCCGTACTGGTATGCATACTGGACGGAGAACGGACGGCGCCGAACACGCTACGTGGGCAAGCTGTCAGAGGAAGACCGCGAATTCGGGTAAGCTCAGGGCCCGGTAGACATAGGGGTGGCGTGTGCACTGTCCGAAGTGTGGCGTTCGAGATGTGATAGAGATCGAGCATCGGCTGCCCGACGGCACCGAGGTCCATTTCTACTCGTGCCACAAGTGTGAAGAGAAGTGGTGGGACAAGGATGGCGAACACCTTCCCCTGGCCGAGGTCCTCGACCTCGCGCGAAAACGCCCCTCCTGAGCCTGGCCCTCAGCGCGACTCGACACCCCTCTGGGTTGCTGCTATCGGCGTAGGGATCGCCGTTGCGGCGATCCTGGTGGTGATGAATCCTCCCTTGCTGCTCCGGGCCAATACTCCGACGGGCGGCGACATGGGTGCGCACGCTGCCGTTCCCGCCTACCTGAGGGACATGCTGCTGCCAGAGGGGCGCATTCTGGGGTGGAGCAACGACTGGTTCGCAGGCTTCCCCTTCCTCTACTTCTACTTCCCTCTCCCGGCACTGGCGACCGTGCTCCTCGACGTGCTGCTCCCGTACGGGGTGGCGTTCAAGCTCGTAACCATCCTGGGGCTCCTCGCGTTGCCGCCCTCGACCTATTTCCTCGTGAGAACGATGGGGTTCTCGAGGATGACGTCGACCGTTGCCGGCGCCGCCGGCGGAGCATTCGTGTTCATGGAGAGCTTCTCCATCTACGGCGGCAACATCCCGTCGACACTTGCCGGCGAGTACTCGTTCTCATGGTCGTTCGCGTTCGTCGTGATCTACTTGGCGCTGCTCATCCAGTCGGTTCGCGACGGTCGCCGGCGAATCGCGCTGGCCGGCTTCGTTCTCGGACTGACCGCCCTCACCCACCTCATCACCACCCTCGCGGCGATCGTCGCCTCGCTCATCGTCATGCGATGGAAGGGAGGGCTCAAGAAGGTGTCCGCGAGCTGGGCGATCGGCTTTGGCGTCGCGGCGTTCTGGGCGATTCCTCTCCTGACGAGGATCACATTCTCATCCGACATGGCCTGGGTTCCGCTCACCGGGTGGAAGAACGTGGTCCCCGAGGAACTCTGGATGTTGCTCGTTCCCGCCCTGTTCGGATTGGTGATCGCAGGCCGGCGGTCGTCGAAGAGCACTCCGCTCATCGTGCTGACGGTGCTCCCCATCGTCTACTACTGGCTCATCCAGGCGATCCCCGATTGGCTCCCTGAGCGATTTCATCAGATCCAGGGCAAGCTCTGGAACGGCCGCTTCCTGCCGTTCTTCTACTTCGGTGTGTGGGTGTTCGCGGGGATCGCGCTGGGTGTCGCACTGAAGTGGCTCTCCAGGCACCTGCCTCGGCACATGAGCGCCGTCTGGGTACGGGGCCTGGTGGTCGCCGGCGCCATCGTGCCGTTCTTCGTCTCGGACAAGGTGGTTCTCGGCTCGAGCTCGGGTTGGATTGCGATCGGGATCGGCGCGTCTGCGATCGCGGCCACCTTCGCGTTGCCCAAACAGGTCGCGACCGGCACGGTTCTTCCTGTGGGCGGTGCGTTCGTCGTGGTTGCCGCGGCGCTCGCCGGGATGTCGTTCATACCCGGCTGGGTGCAATGGAACTACACGGGGTACGAGGGCAAGACCGACGCTCCTGAGTACTTCGCTCTGATGGACACGCTCGACCAGCTGCCGCCCGGTCGGGTCCAGTGGGAGTACAACAAGGATCAGAACAAGTACGGGACGCCGATGGCGCTGATGCTTATTCCGTACTGGACGGACGAACGCGACCCGACCATGGAGGGGCTGTTTTTCGAATCGTCGCTGACGACGTCGTTTCACTTCCTCAACCAGGCCGAGATGAGCTACCAGCCGTCGAGCCCCATCCCTGGCCTTCGCTATCACCGATTCGACTTCGAACGGGGCCTCAAGCACCTCGCCCTGTACGACATTCGCTACTACGTGACCTACACCGACGAGGCGAGGCAAGAGGCCATGAACACACCCGAACTCAGGCATATCACAGATTCGGGGCCGTTCTCTATCTTCGAGCTTCCAGCGTCCTCTCTCGTCGATGTGGCTACCTACGTTCCGTCCGTATACGAAGGCGAGGACTTCACCCACGCGACCCTCGACTGGTATGACAACGTCGACGAGCTCGACCGATGGCTGGTAGCCGACGGACCGGACGACTGGCCCCGAGTCGGAGGGGACCTCATCCTGTCGGCGATCCCTGAATCCGATACCGGGGTCGTCTCCGACATCCAGCTCACGAACGACCGTATCTCGTTCCACACCACCGCCGTTGGAGTCCCCCACATGATCAAGGTGTCGTACTTCCCAGACTGGAACGCAACCGGCGCCGAAGGACCCTACCGGGCGGCCCCATCGACGATGGTGGTGGTTCCGACGCAAGAGGATGTTGTGCTCCAGTTCCACGCATCTCTTGTCGAAAAGGCAGCAAATGCGATCACGATCGTCACATTGCTGCTTCTGTTGGGATTCGCCGTGGCCGGACGCCTGAGAGGGAAACGATGAGGGCATATCTTCGGAGCTTCCTGACGAAGGAGGCGCTCGGGCAGTTCATAAGGCTCAGCCTGATCGGCGGATTGAACACGGCCGTCTACTTCGCGTTGCTGAACATCTTCCGCTGGGCGGTCCACGTGTCGGCATTCTGGTCGGTCACGCTCGCATTCGGTCTCGCGACGGCCATGTCGTACGTGTTGAACAGGAGATGGACGTTCAAACTCAAAGACGGGCGGCTCTCCGCTCGAGAGACGGCGTGGTTCTATCTGGTGAATGTGATCGCGTGGGCACTGACGGTCGCCATCGTCAAGCTGGCTGAGGCGATGCTCGGTGAGTTGGGGCCGCTGGCGCTCAATGGTGCGAATATCGTTGCGACGCTGATCATCCTGATCCCCAAGTTCGCCGGATACCGCGACGTGGTGTTCGGAAAGGCACTCCGCTCCGAAGAGGGTAGTGGTGCTCCGGTGGAGTAGTCACCGCCGAAGCGACCACAGGAGGATACGGAGCGTGTCCCTTGCCATTTCCCACAGCGTGGACATCGACAGCGGCGAGGACGAGGCACCGACGCGAAGCGCCACGGGGATTTCGCCGATCTTCGCGCCGAGGCGCTGAGCCCTCACGAGTAGCTCGAGATCGAATGCGTACCGGGTCACCTCGAGATCCGGCATGATCGACTGGGCGAAACCGCGTCGGAGCACCTTGAGACCAGTCTGTGTCTCGCTGACGTGGAGTCGGAACAGAACACGGGTGACGACCCGGAAGACCGCGCTGAGGAATCTCCGCTTGAGGGGGTAGCGGCCACCACTCATCCCGTAGCGTTTCGTTCCCACCAGGACGTCGAGGTCGCCCTGAAGGAAGGTGTCCACGATGTCCGGGAGTTGCTCGGGGGGAAGGTCGAGGTCGCCATCTAGGAACACGACGGTCGGCGTAGTCGCTGCCATCGCTCCCGTCCTCGACGCAGCGCCTTTCCCCATGTTCACCTCGTGCCGGAGAACGAGGGCGACACCGGCAGATGCCGCCTGAGCGTACGTGTCATCCGTGCTGCCGTCGTCCACAACGATGATTTCCGAGCCGGGCATGCCCTCCAGGACGGACGCAACACGAAGGATGCTGTTCCGGATGGAGGTCCCGAGCTGATAGGCGGGCATCACAACGGAGATGGAGGTGGCCAAAGCACGAGGAGTCTAGGGGCTCCGAATCTTGAGTCGTCAGTTGTCGGTCCTCAGCCTCCTGTTCGCCGGGAATCACGGTCCGAGGTTCGAGGCTGAAGACTGAAGACCGAAGACTGATGACGGCTCGCGGAGCGAGCCCTCTACAATGCTCTCGATGCGCGATCTACACCCCATCTTCAAGGCGTACGACGTGCGCGGGCGTACCGACAGCGGGGACCTCGACGAAGAGGTCGCTGTTCGCATCGGAGCTGCCTTCGCACGATTCGCCAACGCACCGACGGTCGCCCTCGGAAGGGACTGCCGCGCTTCTTCTCCACAGCTGGCCGCCGCGTTCACCTCGGGAGTGGTCAGTCAGGGGGTGGACGTGCTCGACATCGGAGAGGTCGCCACCGACACCTTGTACTTCGTGTCGGGCAGTCGAGCCGTACCGGGGGTGATGATCACCGCGTCACACAATCCCCCCGAGTGGAACGGTCTGAAGTTCTGTCGCAGCGGGGCTGCTCCGGTCGGCGTGGAGTCAGGACTCCTCGACATTCGCGACATGGCCGAAGCCGGTGTGGCCGCACGTGAGACGAAAGGCGCCGTCGCGCATTTCGATCCCATCCCGGGCTATGTCGACCACCTGCTCTCGATCGTCGATCCTGCTCGCATCGGCGACCTCCGTGTCGTCGCGGACGGAGGAAACGGAATGGCCGGCGTGGCGCTCCCAGCGGTATTCGACCGACTCGACGCCCAGCTCCTGCCGCTCTTCCTGGAGCCGGACGGCACGTTCCCGAACCATCCGGCAGACCCGCTCAAGCCGGAGAACCTTCGGGATCTCGAGGAGGTGATGCGCGCAGAGCGCCCCGATCTCGGGGTTGCATTCGATGGCGATGCAGACCGGGCATTCTTCGTCGACGAGACGTCGCGGTCCCTGTCCGGGAGTACTACGACGGCCCTGATCGCACGGTGGTTCCTCGGCAGGGAGCCCGGCGCAACCATCGTGCACAACTTGATCGTGAGTCGTGCCGTTTCCGAGGTGGTGCGGTCTGCCGGGGGAACACCGGTCCGCACGAGGGTCGGCCACTCTTTCATCAAACAGATCATGGCCGAGACGGGAGCGGCATTCGGAGGTGAGCACTCGGGCCACTACTACTTCAGAGACAATTTCCGTGCCGACTCCGGGACACTCGCCATGCTCGTGCTGCTCCAGGTGATGTCCGAGGACGGCCGATCGCTGTCTGAGATCCGGACCGACTTCGAACCGTACTCGGCGTCTGGAGAGATCAACCTCGATGTCGACGACCAGGCAGCGGCCATCGAGCGAGTCGCTACACGGTTCCGGGACGCTGGGCAAGACCGACTGGATGGGTTGACGGTCGAGTGGCCCGACCGATGGTTCAACCTCAGACCCTCGAATACGGAGCCGGTTCTGCGGCTGAATGCCGAGGCTCCAGACGCCGACGCCGTCGCGGAGTTGGTCGAGTCGGTGAAGGCAGCTGTGAGGGGCGAACGGTGATTCCCGAGGAACTCAAGGCCATTCTCGTGTGCCCGGCATGTCATGGAGATCTGATCGAGGAAGCGTCCACACTCACGTGCACCCAGTGTGGACTGCGGTACCCGATTCGTGACGGCGTGCCCGTCATGCTGATCGACGAGGCGACCAGGGAGTGACGATGGAGTCGATGATTCAAACCCTACCGACGCAGTATCGGTGGGCGGCAGAGCTCGAGGTGACCGAGATGCCTCCGGCGGGCTCGGCGCTCGTGTGCGGTATGGGTGGCTCCGGCATCAGCGGCGATGTCGCCGCCGCCGCAGCGAAGGGACCTGTCTTTGTCCACAAGGACTTCGGGCTTCCGGCGTGGGCGCCCTCGTTGCCAACGCCGATCGTCATAGCCGCGTCGTACTCCGGCAACACGGAAGAGACGCTGTCCGCGGTGGAGGCGGCTCGTTCGGCCGGACTTCCCATCGCCGCCGTCTCCAGTGGCGGGCGGCTGTCCGAACTCGCGACTGATGAAGGGTGGCCGTTGATCAGCGTGCCAGGCGGACTCCAACCTCGGGCGGCGTTCGGGTACCTGGCGGGGTCCGTCGTTCGGCTCATCGAAGCTGCCGGCCTGGCGTACGAGACCGGTCTCGACGAGGCGGCCTCGATCACGGCGACGCTCCTCGGCGAAGGACTGCAAGGTCCGGGCCGTCGCCTCGCCGACGACCTCGCCGAGGAATTGGCAGGCCGAATCGCCGTGCTCATGGGCTCGGGTCGGACGGCGGTCGCTGCTTATCGATGGAAGACGCAGATCAACGAGAACGCCAAGAGCCCCGCATTCGTCTCGGTGCTCCCCGAGGCCGATCACAACGAGGTCGAAGGCTGGACGACGCTGGGCACGGCGTTGCGGCGAACCGTGGGCGTGGTGATGCTGCGCGACGATTCGGAGCCTCCGAGAGTCGCCGCGAGGTTCCAGCCGACGTCGCTCTTGCTCGGAGGAGGAGCAACGATCGTCGGCGAGGTGTGGGCCCAAGGGACGAGCAGGCTCGCCCGGCTCGCGAGCCTCGCCGTCGTCGGTGACCTCGTTTCGTTGCGGCTCGCGCGAATGGCAGGCGTCGACCCCGTCGCCGTGGATGCCATCCAACAACTCAAGCAGACACTGGGAGAGTCATGAACTACGACATTGCCGACCCATCGCTCGCGGGCGAAGGAGCTCGAAGGATCGAGTGGTCCGGGAGGAGAATGCCGGTACTCGCCACCATACGGGAACGATTTCGCGCCGAGAAGCCGCTCGACGGCAGGCGTGTAGCCGCGTGCCTGCACGTGACGGCGGAAACGGCCAATCTGATGCTCGCGTTGCGCGACGGGGGTGCGGAGGTTGTGCTCTGCGCATCCAACCCTCTTTCCACACAGGACGACGTCGCTGCCGCGCTGGTCGCGGATGGAATCCCCGTCTTCGCCGTGCGGGGAGAGGATGATGATCGCTACTACAGCCACATCAACGCCGTGCTCGACACCAACCCACATCTGACGATGGACGACGGTGCGGATCTGGTGACCGTCCTCCACAAGGATCGTCGCGACGTCACGCCTATTGGATCGACGGAGGAGACAACCACGGGCGTCATCAGGCTGCGAGCCATGGCGGCGGAGGGAATGCTCAGGCTCCCGGTTGTCGCCGTCAACGACTCGGCGACCAAGCACCTGTTCGACAACCGGTACGGTACGGGCCAGTCGTCTCTGGACGGAATCCTCCGTGCCACGAACATCCTGCTTGCGGGATCAACGATCGTCGTCGCCGGCTACGGAGACTGTGGGCAGGGGGTTGCCACGAGAGCCGACGGTATGGGAGCCAAGGTCATCGTTGTCGAATCCGATCCGATCAGAGCCCTGTCGGCCGCGATGGATGGATATCGGGTGATGACTGCGGACGACGCCGCTGCTGCAGGCGACCTCTTCATCACGGTGACAGGTGACAAGCATGTGTTTCGCGCTCGACACTTCGACAAGATGAAAGATGGAGCGATCCTCGCAAACGCGGGGCACTTCGACGTCGAGATCGACCTGGACGCGCTCGCCGAGTTGGCGATCGCACGCAAGGAAGTACGCCGGAATCTCGAGGAGTTCGAACTCGCCGACGGTCGCCGGATCATGGTGGCGGCGGAAGGCAGGCTCGTGAATCTCAGTGCGGCAGAAGGGCACCCCGCCGACGTGATGGACATGTCCTTCGCCGACCAGGCGCTCGCCGCAGAGTGGCTGGTCGACAACCACGAAGGATTGAAGCCGGGCGTCTACACCATCCCGGAGGAACTCGATCGGAATGTCGCTCTCATCAAGCTCGGTCACCTCGGTGGCGCAGTCGAGAAACTGACCGACGAGCAGGTCAGGTACCTGAAGTCGTGGCAGGAAGGAACGTAGCCGAAGGCCGCCGTTACAGGGACGCTCGTCTTCAGAGGTCTGTCAGATCGAACTCTGCGGTGAATCCACCGTGTCGTTCCCGGGTCCCCGGCGGATGTCGATCACGACGTCTCCGGGTGCCCGTTCGATCACCTCGATGATCTCGCGATCGATCAGCTCATTGCGTTCGATGAGCGCGTCTCTCAGCGCCTCGACGATGCGACGGTTCTGCGACAGCAGTCTGGTGGCCTGCTGCTTTGCCTGATCGAGGAGACGCTCGACGTACTCCCTGCCGGTCGGGTCCCCGAGCACACGCGCAGCGAGGTTTCCTCCAAGAGGACCACTGTCGAGTGCGCGATAGGAAACGAGCGATCCGCCGAGTCCCAACGAACCGACCATCTCCGCCGCGAGCTGGGTGGCCGCCGCCAGGTCGCCGGCGGGGCCCGTGCTCGAGTCACCGAAGAACAGCTCCTCTGCGGCCATCCCACCCATCGAGATCTGGAGCAGGGCTCTCAGTTCGCCCTCCCGCTGTGTCCTGCGCTCCTCGACGAGGCGATGTGCGAGGAACCCGAGCGCTTCGCGTCGTTTGATGATCGACAGAACCTCGAGACGGCGGCCTTTGCCGACGAGATACGCGATCGTGGCGTGGCCGGCCTCGTGTGTCGCGATCGCTTCGCGCTCCTCCGGTGGATAGTCGACCGGCTCGGGGAGGCCCAACTCCATTTCGATCCTCGCACGATCGAGATCTCGCATGGTCAGAGCGGTGCGGTCCTCGCGCAACGCGAGAAGGAGTGCTTCGTCGAAGAGACGCTCCAGGAACGCAGGCGTATACCCCAGCGTCGCCGCCGCGAGGTCGTCGCGGGACGACTCCAGCTCCATCTCCGGCACATGGGCTTTACGGGTCAGGAAGTAGTCGATCAGTTCACGTCGACCCGTTCGACCCGGGAGGTCGAAGTGGAATACTCGGTCGAAACGGCCGGGTCGCAGCAGTGCAGGGTCGAGGGAGTCCGCCCTGTTGGTCGCACCGATCAACAGCACGTTTGCGTACGACGTCGATGGAGGTCTGAACTGGCGATGTTCGGGCAGAAACAAGTTGATCTTATCGCGGAACCAGCTCGCGATCTTCGTACGGGTGAGAGGCTCGTCGAAGCTCTGCATCTGGATCAGCAGCTCGTTCACGACGCCGCCGGTGTCGGTCGCGATGGATCGGTTGACCCGCATCTCCACCGACGATGACATGTTGGGTCTGGCCAAACCGATCGCATCGATCTCCTCGATGAAGCCGATCGCGCCACCCTCCGCTCGAGCTGCCTTTCTCAGCGCATGGAAGAACGAGCGGATCTTCTTGGAAGTCATCCCGTACCACATGCTCTGGAAAGCCGTTGCGGAGACGAAGAGGAATGGAACGTTCGCCTCCTTGGCGAGCGCCTTCGCAGCGTAGGTCTTGCCAGTCCCGGGAGGGCCCTCGAACAGCACGCCCCGTCTCGGACTGCCACCCATACTGGATCTGAGCTGCTCGTGATCGAGAAGGATGTGCAGCGTGTGACGAATCTCCACGAGGAGGTGTCCGAGGCCTTTCACGTCGTCGAAGGAGATGTCGATCTGATCGGGTCGGAACACCGTGTGGGGTGACCGGCGGTTGCCGAGCATTGGGGCGACGAGCATTGCGCCGATCAGCAGGACGATCAGCACCGCCGGAAGCCACAGTGTGGCGTTCGGCGAGAGGTGGGGGAGAGATGGCCACGGAGGGTGGCCGGTCAGGACTCGATACCACATCCACATCGCGATCGGTGCGAGCAGATACCCGAGCCTTCTCAGCCTTCGCCGTCGCTCAGCCTCCCGATCAACATGAACGTTCCCAGCCGCCATGTGTGTATCTAACCACAGAGAGTGGTATCGCGCCAGCAGTTCTGTCCCCGGTGCGGCGTACATTCGGGCCATGCTGTGTCTCGTGTGCTGTGTGCCGATCCGCGGAGTCCTCTGCGGGAGCTGCTCGTCCCAACTCCGTGAGGGGACCGACCGCCTGGTCGGCTCGAGTCTGCCGGTGCACGTTGCGCTCGTTCACGACGGTCCGGCTCGGGTCCTCGTGCGTCGCCTCAAGTACGAGGCGATTCGTGCTGCCGCCGAACCACTCGCAGAAGCGATGGCGAGAAGGGTTCCCGATCCGGACGGGGTCCTGGTGCCGGTTCCCCGGGTGCCCATCCGCACCTGGCGCTACGGGATCGATCCAGCAAAGGAACTCGCGCGAGCATACGCGGCGCTCGTCGGTGCGACGGTGGCAGACGTCCTCACCCCGGTGCTGTGGGCGCCTCGACACGCCGGGCGCACTCGTGGCGATCGGGCACCGGTCCGATTTCGTGGACGGGCAGTGCCGCGTGGACCGATCGTGCTCCTGGACGACGTGGTGACGACCGGCCTGACGTTGGGGGCCGCGTCGGCGTCGGTGGGAGCCGTGAGGGCTATCACGGCGACAGGCGCAGGTAGAGTGAAAGTGTGATTCTGCGACACGCAGCACCGCCGATCGCAACCCGTGCGATCGCGCACCGCAGAGACCCAACCCCGGGAGGTCATTCTTGGACGTCAACCTGCAGAGCAAAGACTTCCAGCTGCCCGATCGTCTGACCAAGTCGGCGATCGAGAAGATGACGAGGGCAACGCGTTTCTTCGGAGGGGTGACGTCGGCGGACATCGAGGTGACGAGGGCGAAGAACCCGAGGGTCAGTGATCCCTTCACTGCCGAGATCACTTCCAGGGCCGCCGGACAGACCGTTCGCGTCGAGGCCAACGGTATGACCCCGGAGTCGGCGATCGATGTTGCGATCGAGAAGTTCGAGGCGAGGCTGCATCGTCTCAAGGAACGGCTGATCGATCGCACGAGGAAGGGAGGCGACAAACGCCTCAATCTCGAGCGAGGGAGTGTCGAAGAAGAGACCAGTGACCCTCGCATCGTGAGAGTGAAGCAGTTCGTCATGAAACCGATGACCCCAGAGGAGGCCGCCTTGCAGATGGACATGCTCGGGCACGGGTTCTTCTTCTTCCAGAACGCCGAGAGCGACATGCCGAGTGTCCTCTACCGTCGTCGCGACGGTTCGTTTGGATTGATCGAGCCCGCATGATCTCCGTTCTCGTCGTCGACGACTCACCGCTGTTCGTCGCCGGGCTCTCTGCAGCCCTCAGCAACGCCGGCTTCGATGTCGTCGGTGAGGCACGAGATGCGATGACGGCCCTCTCGATGGCTCGGGGATTGCGCCCCGACATGGTTGTTCTCGACGTCCTGATGCCAGGGATCTCGGGTTTGGAGGTCGTCACGCCGCTGAGGGATGCGTCCGGTGGCGCCAAGGTCGTCCTGTTGACCTCCAGTGAATCCGAAGAGGACCTGCTGGTGGCGATCAAGGCCGGAGCACGGGGGTACGTGGTCAAGGACACCCCGTTCCCCGAGCTGGTCGAGGCGATGAGGGCTATCTGGGAGGGTGGTGCGGTCGTCTCGCCGAAGATGGGGGCGAAGCTTTTCGACACGGTTGCATCACTCCTTCGTCACAGGGAGATCATCTCCAGCCGGCAGCCCGAGCTGACCGGCAGAGAGATCGAGGTGCTCGAGCTGATTTCCGAGGGAATGACGAGTCGACAGATCGGGGACAGGCTGTATATCTCCGAGAACACGGTGAAGAACCACGTCCGGAACATCCTCGACAAGCTCGGATTGCACTCACGAAACGAGGCTGTGTTGTACGCTCTGCGAGAGGAACTCATCCAGATCGACAGGTAGACGTGAGCGAGCAGAACACCGCCGCGACGATCGTCGAGGGGCTGGCCGGCGCCTGGACGATCTGCAACCTGTACCCGGACCCTGAGTCGCAGCCGGCGCTTCAGAGAATTGGAGAGACCATCCGGGAGGCAGCTGCCACCGGAGAGACATGGCTCGATGTCGGTCCCGGCTTCTTCATGTATGACGACGACGAGGTTGAAACCGTCCGTGATTCGACGTCTCGGCTCGCACAGCGGTGCTTCGTCCACAACATTGCATCGATCGGCATCATCGGCCCTGCTACGGATCACGACATCGCAGCATTCATGGGCGTCCTCTCCCGCGATGAGGCGACGGTCGCCGATGAGGGAGGGATCTCGGCGCTGCTGGGGCGGCACGGAACAACCGAAATCGCCGTTGTGACCAGGGTCCCGCTCAAGGTTGAGATCGTCGAGCAGACATTCGAGCGATCAGACGACGTGCTTACGGCCATGATCGGTTTCGCCGACCCCCAACGGTTCGCGCAGCGCCTCATCGATGAGTCCGATGGGGATGCGCAGCGGCTGGGGGAGCTGTATCACGAGCGATTCACCTCGACCTACAACTCGATCGACGAAGAGGACGTGGCGGCGCAGGAGCAGGTCGTCCAAGCATTCGTCGAGGCGTTCTTCTACCTCGATGAGGGCTATCAGGTGGCTGTTCTCGATCCGTTCCTACGGTCTGCCGAGGAGCCACTCGAGAGGCTCTTTCTCGACCAGTTCGCAGGCCATGAACTCGCCAAGATCGCGCCAAGACTCGACTCTCAGGGGTTTGCGCTCTTGATGGACTATGCACGGATCGCGACAAGTGACTCCGATCGAAGGCCGGACGAGCTCCTCGGGTGGCTCGGCGCACCGGACGGAGGGGCGAGCGCGGTGCAGACGGTGGCCGCCCGGGTGCAGGACCGCCTCGTGCAGGGCGAGGATCGATATGGCGAGCAGTCGGCGTACGCGCAGCTTCGAGAGCAGTTCCCTGATCCGCGGCAGTACTTCTATCAAACGCTCGATACGTTCAGAGGGCTGGTCGCGGTCGAGGATCGCAACGACCGCTACCGGCGACTGATGCGGCTCCTGACCGGCAAGATCGTTGCAAGTATCAGGAAGCAATGGTTCAGGCGCGCCGAGCTGTGGGTGCGCAGCGTCGTCGACTCACCGACGTTCCCACCCGAGCGGGCCAGAGAGGTGGAAGAAGCGCTGAGGCTCGCGTGCACGCCGGAGGTATTGGATGTGCTCGTCGCCCAACTCGCTACCTCCGATTCGCCCTCGCCGAAGTATCTCGCCGCCCACCTCGTCGGACTGAACATGCCCGTCGGCTTGGATCTGCTGGCCGAGGAAGACGACCGGGTCCGGAGGAAGGTCCTGATCGGGGTCCTCGGCGATGCGGCCAGTGCCGATCCTGAGCCGGTGATAGCGGCGCTCGAGGACAGCCGATGGTACGTAGTGCGGAACCTCGCCATCGTTCTGCGTACTTCGGGAAGCGACCGCGTAGCGCCCGAGTTGGCCCGACTCACTCGCCACGACGACCATCGGGTTCGTGTCGAAGCATTGCGGGGGCTCGCGATGATCGCTCCGGGGGCTGTCTCCGACATAGGGGAGCGGCTCGCTGACGACCACGAGACAGTCCGTCGGACGGCCATCGGCGTCCTCGGTGTACGACCGGGACCCGAGGCGGAGGCCTTGCTGATCGAGGCGCTCGACGGCAGGCTCACGGTTGATGAGAAGGCCGATCTTCTCCGACATCTGGGCGAGCGTGGGACTCCCAAATCGACCGACACTCTCGAGAAGATCTCAAGACGACGGTTTGCATTGACGAGCGGTGCGCGAACGTTGAGGAGTGCGGCGCGCCAGGCCTTGGGAGCGAAGAAGTGATCATCGAAACCGCCGCCCGAGCCGCGCTGCGATCGATCCAGGCCCTCTCGCGGCAGATGAGCCTGTACCCGACCGGCCACCCATCGACGGGTGAGGCGCTCAACGAGGCCACGGCGGCGGCGGAGGCACTCGCGGCGAGCGAAGGAGGGTCGGCCGTCATCACCCTGCTCGGGGACTCCATCTACCTCGGCAAGGCGATCCTGCCGCACGCGTCGCTCGAGCTGAGTTCATTTCTGCGTACCCTCCAGTCCGGGGGAATCGAGTCGATCTCCTTCGCCTCACCGGTAGCGGGAGCGGATATCGCCGACCTTGGCGCGTTCATCGCTGGTCTGAGCGGAGATGTTCCGGCCGAGGCCACGATTCGACTCAACGAGTCGCCCTACTCGAGATCCGATCTGGAGAGCGGAGAGTCGGCCGGCGTGCGGAGGTCGTATACGAGGTCACTCGACGTGCTCCGTGGGATGGCGGCCGCCCTCGAACGGGATGAGCACTTCGATTTGTCGGGGGCGGCGTGGGCCGTCGAACAACTCGTCGAGCAGACGATCTCCCAGCCAGCGGCATCGTTGCTGCTGTCGACGATGAAGAGCCACGACGAGTACACGTTCTTTCATTCGGTCAACGTGTGCATCCTCTCCATTTCGATGGGTCGCATGATCGGACTTCCCAACGATCAGCTCTCGGCGCTCGCGATGGGTGCACTGCTGCACGACATCGGTAAGGTGAGAGTCGCCCCGTCGATCCTCCAGTTTCCCGGACGACTCGACGCTGCCCAGTGGCGGCAGATCAAGCTTCACCCGCAGGAGGGTGCGGCGGCGATCTTGACGGCGGCAAGCCCGATGCAGGAGATCGCCGCGACGGTCGCGTATGAGCACCACGCGCGGTTCGACGGCTCCGGGTATCCGCCGTCTCATCGAAGCGACAGGAACCTTCACTTCTACAGCCGTCTCGTGGCAACGGCCGATACGTACGACGCGATCACGACACGTCGGTCGTACCGGCGTGCAGAGACCCCGAATCGTGCGCTTCACGCGATTCTCAATGGCGCAGGAACCATCTACGACCCCGATTTCGCGAGAGCGTTCATCGAGATGGTGGGCGTATACCCTGCCGGGTCACTCCTTCGGCTGTCCGATGGCGATCTGGTGATGGTGACGAGGGCCGACGAGCGCGGCGAGTCCCCCGACGTCGTGCTCCTCCAGCCGGCGGGTGATGAGATGCTCGAGCAGCCGGTCGGGGCGGAACTCGGCGATCGGGCGATCGTCGACCAGGTGCTGCCGAGCGAGGTCGGCATCGAACCTGCTGCCCTCCTGGAGCAGGCGGGCGTCATCGTCCAGTCGGTGTAGACAGCTCAGCGACAGCCGACCGCCGGCGGGGCGGACGAGGATTCCCGAACCCCAACGTGGGCGACATAGACAGCCCTCCCGATAAGATGAGCAGGCAATGTCGCTCATCAACAAGGTACTCCGAGCCGGTGAGTCGCGCGTTCTCAAGGATCTCGGATCGATCGCTGAACAGGTCGGCGCGCTCGAGCCAGAGATGGAAGCGCTCGACGACGCGTCGCTGGCGGCCAAGACAGACGAATTTCGGAATCGTCTCGCCGACGGAGAGACGCTGGACGATATCCAGGCCGAGGCGTTTGCTGCCGTTCGGGAGGCGGCGAAACGGGTGCTTGGCCAGAGGCATTTCGACGTGCAGGTGGTCGGCGCTGCCTCTCTCCACGCCGGGATGATCGCCGAGATGCGAACCGGCGAGGGGAAGACACTCGTGTCGACGATGCCGGCATACCTGAACGCGCTCGGCGGGCAGGGCGTTCACATGGTGACGGTGAACGACTACCTCGCGGCGCGCGATGCGGCCTGGATGGGGGGAATTCACAGGTTCCTCGGTCTGGAGGTTGGACTGATCCAGGCAGCGATGACCCCTGAGCAACGCAGACCCGCCTATGCGGCGGACATCACCTACGGAACCAACAACGAGTTCGGGTTCGACTACCTCCGCGACAACATGGCGATGCGAACTGCCGACCTCGTGCAGCGCGGCCACCACTTCGCCATCGTCGACGAGGTCGATTCGATCCTCGTGGACGAGGCTCGAACACCGTTGATCATCAGTGGGGTGGTCACCGACACCGCGAAGTGGTACCGCGAGTTCGCCAAGATCGTCAAGCGTCTCACGAAGGATGAGCACTACACGGTGGACGAGGGGAAACGCCAGGTGCTCACTACGGAAGAGGGCGTCGCTCGGGTCGAGCAGATTCTCGGCGTCGAGAACATGTTCGACTACACGAGTGTGGACTTCGTTCACCACCTCGATGCCGCACTGCGTGCAAAAGAGCTGTACCTGAAGGATGTCGCCTACCTCGTCGACCACGGCGAGGTGAAGATCGTCGACGAGTTCACCGGGCGTGTGCTCGAGGGGAGGCGGTACTCCGAGGGCCTCCACCAGGCGATCGAGGCGAAGGAGGGCGTTCGAATCAAAGAAGAGAACCAGACGCTGGCGACGATCACCCTTCAGAACTACTTCCGCATGTACGACAAGCTTGCCGGAATGACCGGTACTGCCAAGACCGAGGCAGCCGAGTTCGCTCAGATCTACAACCTCGAAGTTGCGGAGATCCCGACCAACATGCCGGTGGTCCGAATCGACCAGCCAGACCTCGTCTACAAGTCGGAGGAGGCCAAGTTCAATGCAGTGGTCGACGACGTCGTCGACCGGCATGAGCGGGGTCAACCGGTGTTGATCGGTACCGTGTCGATCGAGAAGTCGGAGCGACTCTCGACCGCTCTGCGCAAGCGGGGTGTGCCGCATGAAGTCCTCAACGCCAAGCAGCACGCTCGTGAAGCGACCATCATCGCCCAGGCGGGCCGCAAAGGGGCGGTGACGGTGGCCACCAACATGGCCGGACGTGGGGTCGACATCATGCTCGGCGGCAACCCCGAAGGTCTCGCTCAGGTGGCGCTTGTGAAGGCAGGGTTCGAGCCGGGATCGGATGAATTCGAGACGGCACTCCAGTCGACGACAGCCGACTTTCAGGCCAGGACCGATGCGGAGCGAAAGGAAGTGCTCGACGCCGGCGGCCTGTATGTCGTGGGCACGGAGCGCCACGAATCTCGTCGAATCGACAACCAGCTGCGGGGCAGATCCGGACGGCAGGGCGACCCCGGTGAGTCTCGTTTCTACCTGTCGCTGGGTGACGACCTGATGCGCAGATTCGCGTCGGACCGTGTCGAGCTGATCATGGACCGATTGCGAATCCCGGACGACGTGCCCATCGAAGCCAAGATCGTGTCGAAGGCGATCGAGCGGGCCCAGGGTCAGGTGGAGTCCCAGAACTTCGAAATCCGCAAGAACGTGCTCAAGTACGACGAGGTGATGAACCGCCAGCGCGAGGTGATCTACGAGTGGCGCAACGGCCTCTTGCGCCAAGATCGAAGCGAGACGCTCGTGCGCGAATGGATCGAGGAAGTCATCGGCCGAACGGTCGAGGGTGTGCTTGGCGAGGGCTCACCACGCGACTGGGACTGGGATGAGCTGATACGGCAGCTGACCGTGTACTACCCAACCGAACTCGACCTCGAAACGCTCGATGACGGCAGAGGCATCGACGCAACCGATGTTGCGGACGTTGCCATCGACGAGGCTCTGGCCGTGTTCGCGGCGCGCGAAGAGGAACTCGGCCCTGACACGCTCCGACAGATCGAGAAGACGGTCGTGCTCGCAGTGATCGATGCGAAATGGCGCGAACACCTCGCAGAGATGGATTACCTGCGCGCCGGAATCGGGCTTCGCGCCATGGGGCAACGCGATCCGCTCGTCGAGTACCAACGCGAGGGCTACGACATGTTTGCCGAGATGGTCGACTCGGTGAAGGGCGAGACGACGAGGTACATGTTCCACGTGCAGGTTGCGCAGCAGGCGGCCGAGGCGCAGCGCAGACAAGAGGTCCATCAGCGCGAAGCCGCGGCGGCAGGCGGGCGTTCCACCTCACAGGCAACGTCCACCAAGGTGGGTCGCAACGAGCCGTGTCCTTGCGGATCAGGAAAGAAGTACAAGTACTGCCACGGAAGAAGGACCTAGGCCCCTCTTCCGTACTTCGTACTTCGTATCTCGTAACGAGGACGGTTGCACCGCTGTCCTGTCGCAGATCGCGTACGAGATACGCCGAGCGAAGCTCGGCCATGAGATAGGGCGAGCGTCGCTCGCCTACTACCATTTCCGGCTCATGGATATCGATCCCCGATCACTCTTGAGCGAGCTGCGCGCACGACTCTCCGATGCCCGGAGGTTCCTTTGACCTCGAAGGCAAGCGCGAACAGCTCCCAAAGCTGAAAGAGGCCGCGGCATCCCCGGATCTGTGGTCGGACCCGTCGAGGGCCACAGACGTCAACCGGACCCTCTCCCGCTATGAGGGTCTCATTGCGCACGTGGAACGCCTTCAGAGCACGCTCGACGACGCCGAGGTGATGCTCGACCTCTCAGCCGAGGAGGGTGATGAGGAAGCGGCGGCAGAGGGGTTGTCGGAACTGAGGGCGGCCGAGAGCGATCTGGGCTCATTGGAGACGGAGTCGCTCTACTTCGGAGAGCACGACGAGGCTCCTGCGATCATGAGTGTCCACGCCGGCGCGGGAGGTGTCGATGCCCAGGATTGGGCGGAGATGTTGCTGCGGATGTACCTGCGCTACCTGGAGGACGGCGGCTATCGAGTCGAGATCGATGAGGTGACTCCTGGCGACGAAGCGGGCATCAAGTCCGCCACGCTGACGGTGCGAGGAGAGCACGCGTACGGGGTGCTCGAGGGGGAGCGGGGCGTGCACCGGTTGGTCCGCATCAGCCCGTTCGACGCCAACAGCCGAAGACACACATCGTTTGCAGGTGTCGACGTGATCCCGGAGGTGGAAGAAGAAGAGGTCGAGATCGACCAGGACGACCTCCGCATCGAGACGTATCGCTCGCAAGGAGCCGGTGGTCAGCACGTCAACGTCACCGATTCGGCGGTACGCATCACACATCTGCCGACCGGGACGGTCGTGACGTGCCAGAACGAGCGTTCGCAGCTCCAGAACAGGGCGCGGGCCATGGTGATTCTCAAGGCGCGACTCGGCGAGTTGGCCCGCCAGGAGCGCGCGAAGGAACTCGACGAGATCCGGGGCGACCAGGAGGCCGCTGCGTGGGGGCGCCAACTCCGCTCCTATGTGCTTCAGCCGTACCAGATGGTGAAGGACCTCCGTACCGGAGTCGAGGTCGGGAACGTGCAAGGTGTACTCGACGGTGACCTGGACATGTTTGTCGACGCATACCTGCACTGGCGGAGGGAGAGGCAGGAGCGAGGGGACGGATGATGCCGATTGTCCCCATTCCGTTGCTATCCTTTGCAACCGCCCGGTGCGGAGTTCGGGGCGAACATACGGCCGGCAGTTCCACAGACGGGGCCGCCGCTGAGGTGAGTGGTCCATGATTCTTCTCGAAGGTGTCACGAAGGTGTACGAGGGGGGGACCGTCGCGCTTCGTGACATCGACTTGGACGTGAAGAAGGGGGAGTTCGTCTTCGTCGTGGGGCCATCGGGGTCAGGCAAGTCCACCCTGATCAGCATGCTGCTCAGAGAGCAGCGTGCCACGCGTGGCAAGATCTGGGTAGCTGGGAAGGACATCTCGAAGATGCCGGCCTGGAAGGTTCCGCACCTTCGCCGATCGGTCGGAACCGTCTTCCAGGACTACAAACTCCTGCCAAACCGCACCGTTGCCGAGAACGTCGGCTTCGCGCTCGAGGTGCTCGGTCGTCCGCGAGGGGTGGTGACGCGCCAGGTCCAACAAGTGCTGGAACTCGTCGGTCTTCAAACGAAGGGCGATCGATATCCCCGGCAGCTCTCCGGTGGGGAGCAGCAACGCGTATCCGTAGCACGGGCCTTCGTCAACCGGCCGCCAATCCTGTTGGCGGACGAGCCAACCGGCAACCTCGATCCGGGAACGTCGGTCGGCATCATGCGCGTGTTGGACAGGGTCAACAGAACAGGAACCACCGTCTTGATGGCCACGCATGATCACGCGATCGTCGACGCGATGCGGCGGCGAGTCGTTCAGCTCGATCGCGGCAGAATCATCCGAGACGAGACACGGGGTACCTACGAGAGCGTGAACGGGAGGGGCGATGCGTAGGCTGATGTTCCTCGCTCGCGAAGCGCTCTCGAGCTTGCGACGCAACGTCCTCGTTGTGACCGCGGCGGTGGTTTCGGTCTTCATCAGCCTGACGCTCGTGTTCGGCGCCCTCGTGCTCAGTGAGCTGGTCAGGGAGAACACGGCACGGTGGCAGGAAGGTGACCACATCATCGTGTTCCTGAACGACGTACCCGACCAGACCGAGTTGAGTCTCCAGGAGGAGGTTCAGGGCTGGTCTGAGGTCGCCAGTGTCACGTACTGCGACAAGGCGTGCGCGTACCAAGAGTTCAAGGAGATGTTCGCCGACCAACCATCGTTGCTCAGCGTGGACCCTTCGGTGCTCCCCGCCTCGCTCCGCATCAAGCTGCACAACATCGACACGTACAAGGACGTCACCTATCGACTGATCGGGAACCCGGCCATTCGGAAGGTGGTGACTGCAAGCGAGCAGTTCGATCAGTTGAGTGCTGTGACGAAGGCGTTGAACTGGTTGGCGTTGGGGCTCGCGATCGTGCTCGGAGTGGCGTCTATCGTGTTGATCGCCAACACGATCCGTATGGCCATCTATGCGCGGAGAGATGAGATCTCCGTCATGCGCCTCGTTGGAGCCTCAAACTGGTTCATTCGAGTTCCCTTCCTCCTCGAGGGGATGGTTCAGGGGCTGATCGGCGCCTGCCTCGCCGTGGTCGCCGTGTGGATCGGCCAGAGCTACGTCACCAACCACATCAGCCCGACGTTTCTGATTCGGCTCACGGTCGACCGTGGCTTCCTGATCTCGTGGAGCCTGGCGATCATGGTGTTCGGTGCGCTCGCCGGCGTCGTGGGGAGTGCGACTGGCGTGCGCAGGTTCCTCAAGGTGTGACGTTGTGCGGAAGCAGACTCTCCTCGCCGTGATATCGATGGTTGTGGCGCTCCTCGTCCCTGTGGCGATGCCGGTGTACGCCGCCTCGAGCGCCGAGCAGAAGCTGGCCGATCTCCAATCGCAGATCAGTGATCTGAACGGACAGATCAAAGCCCAGAAGGGTGAGCGGACCGCCATCCAGCAGGATCTGTCAACGGCGCAGGAGCGGCTGGCCACCGTCAGTGCCGAACTTGCCGAGGCTCAGTCGAAGGTCCAGGAGGTCGAGGCGACGATCACGTCGACGGAGGACCATCTCGCGCAGGTGCAGGAGGAGCTGGACGCGCTCGAAGGACAGCTGGCAGACACTCGGGTGAGCATTCGTGAGACGAGCGACCAGCTCTCGGACCAGGCGATCGAGATGTATATGGGGGGTGTGCCAGAACTCCAGTCGGTCGTGTTCAACGCCGGAGACATGACCACGGCCGCCGTCGGAGTCAGCTATGCCAAGGAGATCGTGGCATCCAGCGAGTTGCTGATCAACGATCTCGCGACGCTGGAAGCTGTCGAGGCCCGCCAGAAGGAGGCCGTGGAGGACCGTAAAGCATCCGTTCAATCCGATCTGACGGCTCTGGACCAGCAGCGGGAGCAGCTCGAGGCCGACCGCGTCGAGGTCGATGTCCGCCGCCAGGAGGCGCTGGCAGAAGCCGACCGCCAGCAGGAGCTTCTGAACCAAGTCAACAGTGAGATATCCAACTTCCAGGGTGAGCTCACTGCGCTGGAGAGGGATCAGGCGCAAGTCAAGGCGCAGATCGCCGCTGCGCAACAGAAGGGGGGCACCAGGCCGTCGGTCTTGCTGTGGCCGGTGAGCGGGCCGATCACGTCACCGTTCGGATGGCGGGTGCACCCCATCTTCGGGACCAAGAAGCTTCACACGGGTATCGACATCGGCGTTGCGTACGGCACTCCCATCAAGGCTGCGGCAGCCGGAACGGTGATTCTCGCCCAGACCTACGGGGGGTACGGCAACGCCACCGCAATCGATCACGGTGGAGGGTTGTCCACGCTCTACGGCCACCAGTCGAAGATCATCGTCAAGGTCGGACAGAAGGTGACGATGGGGGAGGTGATCGGGTACGTCGGGTGCACCGGCTACTGCACCGGCCCGCACCTGCACTTCGAGGTGAGGGAGGACGGGACACCGGTCAACCCGACCAAGTACCTCCCGTGAACGTCGTCACCACCAATCGCAAGGCTCGACACGAGTATGAGATCGCCGAGACCATCGAAGCAGGCATCGTGCTCGTTGGCTCGGAGGTGAAGAGCCTGCGCGCCGGTCTCGCCAATCTCAAGGATTCCTACGTGCAGTTCAAGGCAGG
>Ga0315535_1000140_pt1 | contig 46426 bp, 39 predicted proteins | sample SalMarSW160220MG_2_FD_203092 | JGI IMG/M metagenome (GOLD analysis project Ga0315535, IMG submission 203092) | Salt marsh sediment microbial communities from the Plum Island Ecosystem LTER, Massachusetts, United States - Salt Marsh Sediment SW1602-20 ... | reverse complement strand
GGTTCCGATTCTCCTGTCAAAGGAACATTATTAGTCCACAAATCGAAAGTCTCTATCAAGCGGGCATCTGCAGGCACCCGGTCTCCTTCCTCAAGAAAAATTACATCTCCAGGCACGATTTCCCGAACAAGAATTTTTTTTACTTCGCCATCACGGAAAACTTTAGCGTATTCTGGCATCCAACTTTTGAGGGTTTCCATAGCTTTTTCAGCGCGAGATTCTTGGAAGATGCTTACAAAAATGTTGACGAAAACCACTGCAAGGATGATTAAAGCCAATTCTGGATTTGTAGGGTTTGAAATGTAAGAAAGGACTGCTGCCACAAGCAACAGAATTCCGAACAAATCTTTGAGGTGCTCAATGAATTTGTGGATTAAGGGGATTTGTCTTTTTTCCGTTAACTTGTTGTAACCGTATTTTTTGAGTCGAAGTTTAGCTTCTTCGCTGCTTAAACCATTCTCAGATGTTTTTAGGTCATCGAAAACCTTGTCAATAGACATGGAAGCAGCTTTTTCCAAAATTAATCAATCCCATGCAAAGAAACAATTAGTTATTTATGAGCGAGCCCAACAAAAGATGAATGCTTCTGGTGTGGAAGCGAGTTTATTTCGTAAATCACTATTTATTATCGCCGAAACTGTTTGAGGATCCATTCATATCATCAGCGTTAAACCTTTCTTATACTACGGTGTTTATTTTTTTGGTTAATGTTTATAGTTCAATTTAAACTAATCGGGTGGCAAGCCGTTTTTGACCACAAAATACTGCACATTAAACCTGTATTATATTCGATTAAAAACGGGGCGTATTAAACATTATTTTATTTTTTGGATATATTTTTTTTAAAAATAAAAACAAAAGCTAATTTATCTACTTCAGGAAAAAATTTTTTCAAACCCTCAAAGTCCAGTCAACCACCTAACCTTGGGCTGAAAACGGAGGTTCAGCTATAACGGATTTTAAGGAAAAAAATCGCGGCAAAGCTTTTTTTCGAGGTAATTTTTGTCAATTTGTTTTAACGATTCATGCCATAAACTTAATAGGCGACAAATTCACTTTCCATGTAGCTTACCAAATTTCACGAGAGACTTAGTAATGCTTCAAATAATTAAGAAACAGCCCTTTAAAGTAAAAAATACAACTAACAAGGAGATTGAATAACTATGGCGCGTTATAGGCAAACTGAAGAAATTGTAAAATTAATGGATAATCCACAAATTATACGCAACTGCAGCATCATTGCTCATGTCGACCACGGAAAAACCACTCTATCCGACAGCCTTTTGGCACACGCTGGAATCATCAGTACACAAACAGCTGGACAAAAGCTATTCTTGGACAGCTGGGACCTAGAGCAGAAACGTCAAATGACCGTTTTCGCCTCAAACGTCAGCTTAGTCCACACCTTCGACAATCAAGATTACCTCATAAACCTAATCGACACACCTGGACACATTGACTTCTCAGGTGCAGTCACAAGAAGCCTTCGCGCAGTCGACGGAGCACTCGTCGTCGTGGACGCAGTTGAAGGTCCAATGACCCAAACCGAAACCGTTCTCATGCAAGCTCTCCGAGAACGCGTTAAACCAATCCTATTTATCAATAAAGTGGATCGCCTTATCAAAGAAATCAAACTAACACCTGCAGAAATCCAAAAGAAATTTGCAAAGATTCTACTCCGTGTTAATAACTTAATCGAAAAATACGCTCCGCCAGAACACAAACAAGACTGGCAAGTGAAGATCGAGGACAGTCGTGTCGCTTTCGGCTCTGCCCTTCACAAATGGGGTTTAAACCTTGATCACATGAAGCTAAAGAAAGTCAGCTTCCAAGATATCATCGATGCTTATACGGGTGACCCAGCAGATGTTGGCAAAAAAGTAGATGAACTAAGCAAGAGAGCGCCTCTACCCGAACCAATCCTTGACATGTTCTGCAAACATTTACCAAACCCATTAGTCGCACAACCATATAGGCAACCACAGATTTGGCCCGGTGACCCAGAAAGCGCAGTTGGTAAAGGTATGGCAACAGTCGACCCTAACGCACCTCTACTTATGTGCATATCCACAATCGAAGTTGACCCCCACAGCGGAACCGTAGCTATCGGCAGAATCTTTAGTGGCGCCATTACAAAAGGCAAACAAGTCCAACTTGTCAGCGCCAACCAAAAAGGCACAATTCAACAAGTCTTTATGAGTATGGCAACTGACCGAGTATTCATAGACCGAGTACCAGCAGGCAACATCGGTGCAATATCTGGTTTACCGGCATTACACGTAGGCGAAACCATCGGGGAAGAAGGCGTAGAGATTCACTCTTTTGAAGGTTTACAATACGTTTCAGACCCGGTTGTAACCGTCGCAGTAGAACCCGAAGACGTCAAAGACCTGCCATTGTTTGACAAAGTAATGCATAAACTCACAACTGAAGACCCAAACCTGCACTTTAAAATGAACAAAGAAAGTGGCGAATTCCTCCTTTCAGGTATGGGTGAACTCCACCTTGAAATTACAGCTTACCGAATGCAAGAAGCAGGCCTAAAAGTTAAACTTAGCAAACCCATCGTAATCTATCGAGAAACCATCAGCCACGACTACAAAGGTCCAGCAATCATGGGTAAAAGCCCAAACAAACATAACAAACTCTGGATAACCATAGAAAAACTCGCGCCTGAAATCATCGAAGCCATAAAATCTGAGAAAATCAATGACATGCAAAACAAAGACGAACGCACAAAGATTCTCCGCGGCTTAGGCTGGGCACCAGATGACGCCAAAGGAGCCGTTGCCGTCGAAGAAAATAATATCCTTTGCAATCGCATCCGTGGACGACAATACGTAGAAGAAATCATTGATCACATCAAAACAGGTTTCCGCGAAGCAGTACACACCTCACCCCTAGCCAAAGAACCAGCTTATGGCCTAAAGATTAACCTCGAAGACATAACCTTACACGAAGACCCCGTTCACCGCGGACCTGCACAAGCTATCCCAATGACTTGGAGACCAATCTACTGTGCAATCTTACTCAGCAACCCAAAACTGCTCGAACCAATGATGAGTTTCGAATGCAAAGTGCCAAGCGAATTCGTCAGTTCAGTCATTACACTACTCAACAAGCGACGAGGAAAAATCATCGACATGCCCTCTGAAGAAGACATGATAACCGTTAAAGCTGAAATGCCCGTTTCCGAATCCTTCGGCATCGCCGACGAACTACGAAGCAGCACACAAGGACGAGCCTTCTGGGCAACACAGTTCAGTCGTTGGGCACCAGTTCCCGAACAGATGCAGGCTGACATCGTCAAGAAGATTCGAGAACGCAGAGGCTTATCGCCAATTCCGCCAAAACCAGAAGAATACTTCGAAAACGAATAAGCAGATATCCGCTTTCACTTTTTATTTTTCGTTCAATTTCTAATCTATAAAAACATCTAAAATATGACTAATCGAATTGCCCTAGCCCTTATGGTAATGCTTTAATTCGAAGTATTGATTAATTCATTGAGTATTATGATAGTTGGCATTTGTGGAAGCCCAAGAAAACAAGCTACAGAATACGTTCTTGAAGAAGCCTTGAAAATGTTGGAAGAAAAAGGCTTCAAAACTAAACTTTGGACTGTTCGAGGAAAATGGGTAGACTATTGTGCACACTGCGATTATTGCCTCAGAGAAAAAGAGTGTGTAGTTCAAGATGATTTACAAGAACTCTACGCGCTGCTTGCTGAAGCAGAAGGGATCATTTTTGCATCTCCTGTATACAATGGTGGAGTAAGTGCTCAAATTAAAGCGGTGATGGATAGAATGCGAGCGCCCGTGGCTTCAGACAAGAATTTTTTCAGAGGAAAAATAGGTATGGGCATTGTAGTTGGAGGAGACAGGCTAGGGGGACAAGAATTTGCTCTAATGCAGATACATACCTTCTACATCATTAACGGCATGATTCCTGCAAGCGGCGGCTTTTTTGGAGCAAACTTAGGCGCAACTTTTTGGTCAAAGGACACATTAGACGGCGTCAAGTTGGATGAGGAAGGATTTAGAAGCTTAAAAAAAACCACGAAACGATTTGCTGAATATCTTCAGCTTTACACTAAAAAATAATTGTGAAGGAAAATGACTGAAGCAAAAATTAAAAAAACAAAAGTCGCTTGGGGAATCACAGGCGCAGGCGACAAAATAGCTGAAATTATTGAAACCATGAAAGACCTGAAGAAACAGTCAGAAGGGATCATTGAAATACACGTCTTCCTTTCTAAAGCAGCCGAAATTGTGCTTAAATTTTACCGTTTAGAAGATGATTTGCGCCAAAACTTTGCCAAAGTCACGGTTGAATCAAATTCTAATTCACCGTTTTTGGCAGGCATGATGCAGAGTCATAAATACGAGTTTCTCTTGATTTTTCCGGCATCATCAAATACAGTTGCAAAAATAGTCAACAGCATCAGCGACACATTACTCACAAATTCAGCGCTTATGAGCCTCAAAGCTTTTGTTCCAGTGTGGATTATGCCAGTGGATTTTAAAGAAAACGTAATTTACACTAAACTGCCCAATGGCAAGGAAATGAAATTGCGGGTGCGCAAAGAGGAAGCGGATCAAGTCCGTAAACTTGAAGCAATGGAAGATGTACATGTTTTTGAAAATCCTCAAAAAGTACGTGAGGCCTTTTTGAACTGGCTAAAAACCGTTAACGAATAGCCCGAAAAAGGCCTCTATTTTTCTCTAACCTTTGTTTCTGGAGCTGTATTTGTTTGTATGCTCGATGGTGCTGGCAAGATTATATTGAATTTTGTTCCCTTTCCCATTTCACTGTAGAATGTTACTTTTCCATTCAATGCTTCAGTTAAGCGTTTGATGACAGCTAACCCGAAACCTTGACCCTTAGATTTCGTCGTAAAAAGAGGAATGAAGAGCTTTGACTTAACATCTTCAGGTATTCCCAATCCAGTATCTTGAACCGAAATTATTAGATTGGACCCTTCTCTACGAGCAAAAATTGTTAAGGCTCCTCCTTCAGGCATAGCTTGAACCGCATTATTCACCAAGTTAAACAAAATACGCTTAACCCAATTTTCATCAGCCACAAGGTCGCTGGCATTCTCACTTATGGTACATGAGAGTATGATGTTTTCAGGGACATTTGCTTTGGACAAAATATCACTACATACTGCCTGCAAATCCATTTTTTGGATAGAAGGATTGAGGGGTCTTGCGAAATCCTGCAAATCAGCAACGATTTTGTTAATGTAATCTGTGTTCTTTTCAATTTCAGCTAAGCTTTCTTTTACTGCTGTTTTATTTTCACTTTCCGGACAGAAGACAAGTTCTTCTTTTGCCAAGTAGAGGTCGCTTATTATGGCTTGAAGCGGGTTGCGAATATCGTGGCCGACCATGCCTGCGGTTGCCCCAATGGCTGCAAGTCTTTCAGAATCTCTTAACTGCCTGGTTTTTTCTTCAACCATTTGTTCAAGGTTTTCCGAGTGGTTTTTGAGCAGCTTCTCATTTTCAGCTAATCTTTCAAGTGTCTGACTGTTGATGAGTGCAATGGAGGCTATTTCGCCAAATGCCGTTGCCATTTGCGCGTCACGTTCGGTGAAGGGAATTGGTTTATTTGCCAATCCAATTATGCCAACGGTTTTTCTATCAATTATTAGCGGAGCAAACATAACGTTATTTAAAACTACGTGCCCCTTAGGCATTAGCTCCACCCATTGGCTATTAACGAAATCATTATCGTAAGCTACCTTCCCTGTTAGGTATGAACTTGCCCGTAATCCACGGATTGGCATTGGCAAAGCTGGATCTACTGTGCAAGGACGGTTACCCGCATCCAAAAACAAAACTTGATTTTCTTTTTTGTCCTCACTTAAAAGAGCCACATAACCCGCCGATGCACCCAGCAGATTCTTACAGCAATCGAAAATCACTTTTGAAGCCTTGCTAAATTCACGGTGAACTAAAACTGCCTTTGATGCTTCCAAAAGGGCGGCAACCTCGGATTGCCTAGATTGAGACGCTTTGAGAGTTTCCAGCAATTCATTCTCCATTTCTTTGCGCTTCGTAATGTCGATGCAGGCGCCAACCCAATCGATAACTTCTCCATATTCATCAAAAAGGGGGACCCCCCTTGCAAGGAAATGTCGGTAAGCACCATCTCTGCGTCTTAATCGATATTCAATTTCATAATTACTTTTATCTTCTACGGCTTTTTTCCAAACTCTAGTTGTTCTCTCAAGATCTTCAGGATGAATTGCTCTAGACCAACCCCACCCCTTTACTTCGTCAAAAGATTGCCCGGTGAAATTTCTAAACGTTGGAATATCTTCAACCACTTCCCCTTTGGCATTTGTTGTCCAACCGAGTTCACCTGTAACTTCAATGTATGAACGATATTTTTCTTCACTTTTTCTTCGAGCATCATAAGCTCTTTTGCGTTCAGTTATATCTCTTGCAACGTGAACTGAACCAACCATGCGTCCAAATTCATCTTTGAGCGGTGTAGTGCTAACTAAAAAGTCTCCTCCGAGTCTGTCTTCATGTACTTCGGCCGTATGTTCTTGCTCATCTAATAGTGACTTTGCATGGGGGCAGAACTCTGGAGGTTCATTAGTTCCATGTACGCATGTATAACAGTTTAATCCGATGGCTTGTTCTGGTGCTGTCTTTAACGCTTGGGCCATAGCTTTGTTGGCTCGCACAATTTTGTGATTGTTATCTAAAATCGCAATCAAGTCTGGGACGCTATCAAAAGTGCGTTCCCAATCAACTTTGGCTTTCTTTAAAGCATCTTCAGCTTTAATTCGTTCTGTTATATCTACATTAGATTCCATTATTTCCGTAATCTTACCATTCTGGTTTAGTTTAGGTTGCCAACAACTTTGAACTGTTAATTTTCTTCCATTTTTGGCGGTGTGCAAAAGGTCTCCTGACCATGTGTTCTTCTTTTTAAGATTCGAAACTATTTGTTTGTAAGGCTCGGGAAATTTTGTTTTCAACAATTCACTGGCATTTTGCCCCAAGACTTCTTTTTTTGACCAACCGTACAATTTTTCTGCGCCTTTGCTCCAGAAAATTATTGCTCCCTCTAAGTCCCGCACAAAAATGCCGTCTAGACTTAAATCTATTAAGGCAGCTTGGTTGAACACTTCAGCTTGGGCTCGATCCTTATCTGCTTTAAGCCGAAGCATCATTATTCCACGCGCAAAATCACTTGCCAGTTCCGTCAATAACCTAACTTCATCGTCTGAACAAAAATCTTTTTCAGCAGAATAAAGAGTTAAAGCGCCAAAGACTGTTTCTCCTGATTTTAATGGGAGCGCAATCGATGATGCGTAGCCTCTTTTGAGCGCTTCCTTTCTCCAAGGCTTAAGCGTTGGATCCGTTAGTATGTTCACGCATAGCTGGGGTTGTCCTGTACGAATTGCTCTCCCAGTTGGACCGCGCCCTCTATCTGTATCCGCCCACGCAATCTTCAAAGAATTAAGATAACCTTCTTCAAAACCCGCATAAGCCACTGGCAAGACCGATTTTGCGCTGTCTTCTTGGGCCAATCCAACCCAGACCATCTTATAACCACAATCTATGCTAATTATTCTGCAGATTTCCTGCAAGAATGATTCTTCATCAGCGGCGCGCGTAAGGGCTTGGCTACTATTGCTCATTGCCCTCAAAGTACGGTTGAGTTTCTTAAGTTCGGTTTCTACTCGTTTTTGTTTTAGGATCTTGTTTAGTTCATTTCCGGCTAATTCGAGTTTTGCAATATCCCCTTCGTCATAGCGTTTTTTTTTGTTTCCAACTCCGAAGATAGCATAGACTTTCCCTTTTTCCAAAATGGGATAACTCACTAATCGTTCTAATGGAACATGTCCTTTTGGAAGCCCTTTTTGGTTGGAGCTTACTTTAAAGTCGTTGTATATAATTGGACGTTTTTTACGGATACTGTCTGCCCAGTTACCTGCTTGCTCTATTGGGTAATGTTTATCATAATGTGCGCTGCAATTTTGAAGCGTTCTTTTGTTCCATGAGGTTAACTTTATTGTCTTTTGATCGTTGTTCACAAAATGGAAAAACCCTATCTTGCTTTCGGTTGCTTCTATTACGTGATCTAAGAAGTACTCGTAGAGTTTGCTTTCATCTAGGTTTAACGCTTTCTTGTAGAGTTCTAGGAGAAAGCTGGTTTTTTCCTTTGTTTTTTGGCTTGAATCGTGGGTCATGATATGACATTCTTCGGTTTGCTAAAAAGAAGATGAGAGAGTTCAAAAAGTTTTCGATAACTGATTGCTTCAGAATTTTGTTGTTGCCCAAGTGAACCCACATTTATTTTTATATTATTTTGCTTTCTTGTTCAAGAAAGTGAGTATTTAATGGCTATTTGTCCCAACTGCGGAAAAGAAGTGGCAACTTCAGTGCAGAAGATAGAGAACTCGTTTTTTGCGTAGAACTGTTTTCTTGTATTCATTGTGGGAGCTCTTTTAAGTCTTTTAATAGTTAGGCTTGACTTACCTTAACAGTGAAGGTTTTATTTTAGGCTCTTTGGTTTTTTCATATGGATACTTTTAGGATATTTCATTCAATTTGCGATGTTTTTTACTATTTTATGCCTAAAAGTTGATGTTTTGATGTCAGGTTGTCTAGTTGAAACTTTTTAGTTGTTGTTGCAGGATGTAATCACATTGTTTTATATCCTTCCGAAAAGTTATGAGTAGTTAGGAATGCAAGGGATAGCCAACAAAGTTAAGCGGGTCCGGCTGCTACCAAAGGGGAAGGCACTGCCCACATGATTTCTATGCCTTAGCCCAAGATAGCACAAGGCTAGGTCCGCTTAACCCAACATTTTTGGCTCATCAACACTCTAGTTACAATTGTTAAAATGTCCTCATTAGGCTTTTTATGATCACTTTTTTGCATTAACATATCTGACTTTTTTCAAAATCTTGCATTATTTATCCATTCAGCGGTGGTGTAAAGCGTGCTTCGTTGGAATCTGTCAGCAGCCTATTACTAATTTGCGTTATTTAAAGAGAAATAAATATTTACACTTTTATAGAACCATTAAAACTTGACCTTTTTCTGCTTTAAACAGGGTCAAAAATGAGCCAATAGCTTTATGATGGAATTAAGAACAAAAATATTGTTGTGGTCTGCGGACAAAAGAGATATAGGACTTACACCTTTTTGATTCCAACGCAAGTGAAATTCAATGTCTGTTCCAAATGCTGAAGAGAACAACAACGAAATGGTGGTTACCCCTTGGGAAGTTAAAGGCGAAGTAGATTATCAACGGCTAATTAAAGAGTTTGGCACTCAACCTCTCACTTCTCAACTCCTCCAGCGTGTGGAGAAGCATACCGACAGGCTCCATCTGCAGCTTGAGCGAGAAATTTTCTTCAGTCACCGTGACTTAGACACTGTATTGGATCTCTACGATAAAGGTACAAAATTCGTTTTGTACACGGGCAGAGGACCATCTGGCCCTGTCCATATTGGTCACCTCGTTCCCTGGATATTTACTCTTCACATGCAAAAGACATTCAAAACGAGGCTCTATTTCCAACTAACCGACGACGAAAAATACCTAATTAGCGATAACGCTGACCTCAAAACCACAGCCAAATGGAGCTACGAAAACGCTTTGGACCTAATTGCATTGGGCTTCAAACCAGAGGACACTTTCATAATATACGATACTAAAGATATAGACTTACTATATAGCATAACATTAGAAGTTGCTAAACGTATCACCTATAGTACTGCTCGAAGTAGCTTTGGATTTCAGGATAGCACCAACATCGGTTGGGTTTATTGGCCTGCCATACAAGCTGCACCATGCTTTATCCACAAAAAGCTTACCGGCGAAAACGTTCCTGCACTTATCCCTGCAGCTATTGACCAAGATCCCTATTGGCGAGTTACCCGCGACATCGCCCAAAAACTCGGTTATTACAAACCGGCACAAATTCACTGTCGTTTTCTACCAGGACTCGGTGCAGGCGGAAAAATGAGTGCTAGCATGCCAGAAACCAGCATTTTCACCACTGACCAGCCTGATGCTGTTAAAAAGAAAATCTGGACTGCTTTTACCGGAGGCAAAGGTACTGCAGCGGAACAACGCAAAACAGGTGCTGATCCCACGGTTTGCAGCATTTTCCAGTATTACTTTTTCCTCTTTGAACAAGACAACAAGAAACTTTCGGAACGCGAGCGCAAATGTCGAGGTGGCGAAATGTTGTGCGGCGAATGCAAAAAAGACTTGGCGGAAAAACTCAACGAGTTCCTAATGAAACATCAGGAATGTCGAGAAAAAGCAAAAGACAAGATCGAACAATACCACATAAAACGCAAATAAAATTAAAAAACGCTCCCTCTTTCGATTATTTGAAACTATTGTTTTATTCAATATTCCTTAATTTTCGAAACCTCTACACTAGCAATATACACCCAACAAGTTGCTATGAACATTCAACTAACTTACTTAATTTCCATCATTCAAGCGATTTTTCTTAAGAAATCAAGTTTTCTTAATTAGATTTTCAATTTTATGTATGTCAATGGTTCTGTAATTTTTCTTCTTTTTTGTTTAGTTCACTTTCCATTTTGGACTGTACTTTTTTTCTTTGCTTAAATATTAGATATTCCAGCCAGATGCCGATTATCCCACTGCTAAAGAAGACTAGTCCACTGACAGCGGCGGGTAACGCTAAGGGGCGATATGGATAAATCACATTTGAGGCGCTTGTTTGGGTCTTTGAAAAAATAAAGAAAACCGTCATTGCAAAGAACACTACGCCTATAATTGAAAAACTGTATCCTAAAAAAGCGCGCAGATTTACCATTGTGTTTCAGTGCCAATTTTGAGGTAATTTTAACATATAAGGTCTTTTTATTGCTGGTAATGAAAAGTAAGTGTTGTACAGACATGCAAGAAGCAAAAGGCAGAATCTGAAATCTCATATTAATAATAAATACTTACAGTGTTCGGCTCGGCTCCACTTGTCTGCGGAAGGCGCCAATTTTTAAGAGCTATTTACGTAAAAAGACTCAGAAAAACGTCTTATTTTGCTTGCGCAAAGAACCAAAAAATTGCAGCTATTTTTTCAAGCATTTTGGAAAGCTCAGCAAAAAAGAGTGAAGAAATTATTTTGCTACATTTTTATGTCAAATCTATTGATGGCTGCAAAGTGTTGTCGTTTGTTTGATCAGACAGAGCCGTTGATTTTGCTTGCATTAGCTTTTCTTCGAGATCTGGGAGCGGGTTTAAAGCGGCTATACATTTAATGTGGTCGAGTTTATTCTGCAATTTTTTGTAGGCTACAAAATAATTTAAAAGTTTTACTGCTTCTTCTTTTTCGAACACTTGCTTTTTTTTGAGGCATTTTATTCACCATTCGATTGTTTATTGAATGTTACGACATAATTCATTTGCTAATATGCGCATGTATATGACAATAGTAACTGAGGTTGAGAAAGAGCTTACACAATTAAACCAAGGAGGCAAACGCTCGAGAAAAGATAGAGCAATTTTAATTAAATCCGTAAAATATTACGACTCAATATAGTGATAAGAAAAATAAATAAACCCCCAGCCCTTTCGCAATCTTATAAAATCAAGGTGAAAAAAAATGTCCGCTAAAATTCCAATAAATGTTACTTCAGCCTATAGACTTCTTCACCCAATGCACACCGTTATAGTTTCATGTATTGGCAACAATGCTAAACCAAACATCACTACCATCGCTTGGGCGATGCCAACTTCTATCAACCCCCCACTAATAGCTGTCAGCATAGCTCCCGGAAGATATAGTCACAAACTCATTGTAGAGTCAGGTGAATTCATAGTTAATATCCCAACACTTGAGCTTTTACAAGAAGTATACGCATGCGGCTCACTCACAGGTAGAAGCTTTGACAAATTCAAAAAAACTAATCTAACGCAGATGCCTGGTAAAAAAGTTAAAGTTCCCGCCATCCGAGAATGCATAGCTCATTTAGAATGCAAAGTTGATGATCAACTCGTTACTGGTGACCACACAATCTTTGTAGGAAAAATCTTAGAAGCCTACGCAGACATGGGTGTCTTCACGGAAACCTACGACCTCAAAAAAGCACGAATGCTCTACCACGCAGGCGGAAACAACTTCTCGCTGCTAGATCCCAAAAATTATAAACCATAAATCAACTAAAAAATCCAAGTTGAGAATCAAATGTCCAAGCGGCTCAGAAATGATTGAATACGTTTGACTGTTTGAGCACTCTTGGTTTATCGACTTTTCCTACGCAGAAAATGAGCAGCTTAATCTTAGATTGCGTTTTTTTACTTATGCCCATTAACTATTCTGTTTGAGGCCGGCACTTGTTGGTGGGTTATGGATTTAAGTCCCCGAAGCATTAACCAATTTTACAGACGTGAATTGCGTGCCATATGACAAAGAAGAATTAGAAAAGTTTCGTCAATCAGGAAAAATCCTGCAAAAAACCCGCGAAGAAATGCGAAGCTACGTAAAAGAAAACATGCCAATTATTGATGTATGCGAAAAAGCGGAATCGCTAATCTATGCCAAAGGAGGAAAACCAGCGTTTCCCTGCAACGTAAGCATTAACGAGATTGCAGCCCACTACACTTCACCACCCGGAGATATTAATCGAATTCCAGAAGGCTCGACAGTAAAAGTTGATTTAGGTGTCCACGTTGACGGTTACGTTACCGATACTGCCTTCACAGCTGCTTTCAGCGCCGAAGGCAAAAGCATGGCTGCCACAGCTGAACTTGCACTAAAAACAGCTGTGGACAATATTCGAGGCGACATGACATTGGGTAAAATCGGTGGCTTAATTGAAACCACCATCAAAAATCGCGGGTACAAACCTATCAGCAACCTTACAGGACATAGCGTTGGGCGTTATCTGATTCATGCAGGCACATCTATTCCCAACGTTTCACAGATTTCCCTAAATAAAGTTCGTTCCGGTGAAGTATATGCCATCGAGCCATTCGTAACCTCTCCTGAAGCAATTGCCCGAGTGGAGGACTCCTCTCAAATTACAATTTTCCGTCTTCTTAAAGCAAAATCCACAAAAAACCAAGCCGCGAAAAAACTCTTAAAACATATTGAAACCAATTTCCACACATTACCTTTTGCTGAACGCTGGTTAACTGGGGTTGTTCCAGCAGAGCAACATAAAATTGCCTTCAATGAACTTTTGGCTACAAAGTCAATAATGGGTTACCCTGTATTTGTTGAAGCAAGTAAAAAACCAGTGGCTCAAGCCGAGCACACATTGCTTATAAAAGATGAGGGATGTGAGGTTTTAACCTAACGTTTAAACGTTGTAGGTTTTTTCTTTTTCTTTAACTTCTTTATAAATGGATACTATCATTTGCTTGCCACCGCATTTTTCACAATTGGCATCGAGTTCTTTAAAGACATAATCGCCACGTTGGAATTCCCGAGAAGTTTTGCTGTCACAGTTTTTGACGCATCCGACGTTTGTCATTACTTTAGGAATTTCGATCTTTGCATGAGCTACTGCTTGTCTGGATTGGTATAGCAGAAAAACTGACATAACCATGGCGATTACACCAATTGCTGCCAGGACGCCTGCTGCAACTTGATCGCCGAGGAAGTAAGTATCCACTGCAATAAACAGCGCTGCAATTGAGAGAGCCATCACTACAAATACTATTAGCGTGAGATATGAAGAGACTTTATTGCTTTGCGGGGTGGTTTGAGTTTGATTTTGGGTCATACGTTTCAACCTCATTATTGTCCAACTCCTATAGAGTTTCCAACGCCAACAATTATGACTTTGTCCCCTTCTTTGGTGCGTTCCCTTATCATCAATTTAACTTGTTCTATGGCTTTATCGATTGAATCATTGATTTCTTTCCGCATGGGTGACACAGCATCGCCAATGTCTTGCTTAATGATTATTGCGTAGTTGCGAATCTTGTATTTGGTTAGTTTTTCTTCAATCTTGAATGCGTCAACGCCAGGTCCACCGATGGCTGCACCGATTCCTTCGGCAACTTCACCAACTGCTTCACCTTCAAGCTTTAAGCCTGCGTCTATCATGATTAAGCAGGCGATTTTGCCTTTATTTTCTTCAATAGCTGCTTCAACAGCGTCGCCTGGTTTGCCAACGTTTCCGCCAGGACCTTCAGCCTTAATGATTATTGCTGTACGTCCTTCTATAGGAACACTTGCCATGACGCAGTCTTTGGCCAGTTTGCGGGTTTCATAACCATGCATGAGTTTTCCTGCAACAAGTGGTCCTGCTCCATCGCCTATTGGTTGACCATACGCGAAGGCCTTAAGAGCTGATGCATACGCTTCAGCTTCTTTCATTACCATTGGAAGAATCATCTGAAGTTGCATTATGACATACAAGCTCAGAGTTTTTTTACCTTGAATGTAGTAGTGGCGTACAACTTTGTAAATGAAGTTTAACGCCATTGCTGCCTCAAGCGTGTTTTCTAAGTTGTTAATTTGGACTTCGTCATTTTGGAGTTCGGGCGCCATGAGCTTGACTTCTTCTTTTAGACGCTCATCTCTAGTATCTAATATGTGATCTAGTTTGGCAACGATTCCAGCGGGATCCATGCTTTGAGGTGCTATAGTGAAGTATTCTAGGTAACGGTCAATACGTGACGAAGGGTCAGTGGTTGGTTTGCCCAGTTCTTTGATGACATCGATAGCTGTCTTTTTCCCTTCTTCTTTGATATGTCTAAGTTTATGCAGAGAGTTTTCAACTTCACGAATCATTATATACATTTGAATGCGTTGACCATAGAAGATGAATCCTATGAAGAATACGTACATAACCAAGCTCAAAACTTGAGTTATTGAATCGGTTCCTGGAATTAAACTCACTTTAGTTGCACCACTTTCTTTCAAAAACTATTATAGGACAGTTATAAAGGTATGCCAAATCTCTCAAGGTTTTTCCGCCTTAAAAATAGTTTAAATGCTGCCAGCTTTCCCAGGTTCACATGGCCTAAGACCACACTACAGCTGGGAACGGAACACGGTTTAACTTCTGAGTTCGGAATGGGATCAGGTGGAACCCGCGTCCTATGACCGGCAAACATCCTCTACTGCCCTCCATTCCTTAATATACTTTTAGTTTTTAAGCGACATTTTTGTTGGAAACGCCGAATTTTGCTCTGCTTTATGTTCACAAAAGTTACGTTAAGTCGTTGACCGTTTAGAGCTTAACCTAATTTTATAAAATAAAGAGCAGAGCTACTATTTTTTGTTTAGATCTTCCAAGATTTCTTTTGCGCGATCTACTCGTACTTTACGTTCTTTAACCATCAGATCAGCAACCAAATCGATTTGCCCTTCCTTTGCTCCCGCATTAATCGCTATATTACGGGCATGCAAAGACATATGACCCCTCTGAATGCCTTCGCTTGCAAGCGCACGAAGAGCACCCAAATTTTGGGCTAAGCCAACAGAAGCCAAGATTTCACCAAACTCATTTGCAGATTTAACATTTAATATTTTCATGGCGATTCGGGCAATGGGATGAGTTTTTACAGCACCCCCGATTAGTCCAACCGCCATAGGCATTTCGATCGTGCCTTCCAAGTCGCCATTAACGTTCTTAGACCATTTAGAAATTGAAGTGTATGGTCCGTTCAGAGCTGCGTAAGCATGTGCTCCTGCCTCTATTGCTCGATGATCGTTGCCTGTGGCTAAAACCACAGCGATTATTCCATTCATGGCACCTTTGTTGTGTGTGGCTGCACGGTATGGATCTGCTGCCGCGAAAGCTGAAGCATAAGCGATTCCGTTTACAACTGCCTCGCCGCCCAGAGCTTCTTTAGGTACAGTACACCAAGCTTTAACTAAACGTTTTGTGGCCAAATTAGAAATTATTCTAAGGTAAACGCGTCCATTAGTTAATTGTTCAATCATGGGCGCTATAGCTTCTGTCATCGTGTTTACGGCGTTTGCACCCATTGCATCGCGACAGTCAACATATAAATGAACAATCAACATTTGCCCCATGGTTGTATCGATAACTCGAGCATCCAAATCCTTTGCTCCGCCACCAAAGGAGTTGAGGACGGGATCTTGGTCATTAGCTTTCCTCAAGAGTTCTGATTTTGCGTTTATAACCTGTTCTTTGGCTTGGTTTGCATCTTTAAGTTTCACAATTTGGATTTGTCCAATCATTACAGGCGTAGTGCTGCTAGTGTGGAATCCTCCACCGTCGCGTACCATTTTTGCAGCGTAGCTTGCTGCAGCTATGACGCTTGGTTCTTCCGTTGCCATGGGTATTAAGTAATCTTTTCCGTTGATTTGGAAGTTCACAGCGATGCCCATTGGTTCTGGAAAGACACCGATGACATTTTCAACCATGTGATCAGTCAAATCCATCGGGAGCGAACATGATTCTTGTAGTGAATTTGCTTCTTCATCGGTCAAGCCAGCAAAATCTTTCACAATTGCCAAGCGTTCTTTAGGGGAGAGCTTGTAGAATCCTGAGATTAAGGATGACTTAGCCATATTTATGTCACTTTGCAAGTGATTGTTTGATTTTCTACATTTAAACTTTGACTAACCCCAACTCAAAACCATTTACTCATAATGTTGTTTGGCCACAGCATCTGGGCATAGAAACTGCAGAAACGCCCAGGCGCTTCCTGATCTCCATTGCTAAGGCATCCCCTTTACTCCGGTAGTTATCGGTAATTACCTGCTTAGCCTTAGAACGCTTAACGTATTCAATTAAACCATCAAAATCCGAATGATCACTGAACGCTACTAAATGTTCGCGATCCCCAATTTGTCTACAAGGCGAATGGAATTCCCAGCCGCTAACACAGATTCGCGCATTACGCAGACCAACATATTGACGCTGATTCATATGATAGAAGGCAACACACGGCAAGTTACCGTCTAAAAGCTCATGCCCTTCACTATCTGTAGAAAGCGACAAACAACCCATACGCATACCATGCTTCTCACACACTTTGGTTACTTCAAAAACACGCTCCGGCATCACAAACGGGACTTCGACATCCGCATTGCGGAGAATTTGCATGATTTCCTGCAGCTTCCCATGATACCCAAATACGTAAACTGTTCCCCCCCTCAAACGTTTCTCGACCATCGAAACCAAAAGTTCTCGCACATCCACTTTGAAGTTGCGACGACACGATGGGCTACCATAAGTAGCTTCAACTACCAACACATCACAATCAACAACAGGCGTTCCTTCAAGTCTAAAATCACCAGTCCACACAATCCGAATTCCGCCGGCATCCTCCACCAAAACTTGACACGCTCCTAAAATATGATCAGCTTTGAGTAGACTGATTTTTTCATCACCGAACTTTAGGACTTTTCCATATTCTAAAGTTTTAACGGTTTGGGTCATTTTCAAATTAAATGATCCATTGAGGGTATCGGTAAGGTCACGGGTGGCTTTGGTCATCAAAACCTTTTCGCAACTCTTCAAACTACTGCGCAGACCGTAGAGGTGGTCAGCATGTGCATGAGTTACCACGCGTAACGGTCTAGAGGAATCATGGGCATCACAGGAGACACTGTCACCTAACAAAACAGCGCCTTTCTTAGTTACTACAGCCCTTTCAGCCAAGTTTCTTCCTCTTAAACGGTTTTCTCTGCAAGCCACTCTACTAGCCGCTGCGGTTGGCCAGTTTCAATAGTAAATGTAATAGGTCCAAGTGGCGATTCAGCGTTTTCTTCACAAAAAGAAACATGTCCTGCAAATGCAACTTGTTTGTTTAAACAAAACAAGATTTTGTTGCCTCGAATGGCCCTAAAAAGTACTTTCCTTGCAGCATCGCGGATGCGATCATTTCTCAATGAAGTTCGCAATTTAATCAATGCGTCAAGTCCTTCTGCCTTGGCAACTAGCTTGTTGCTTTTCTGAGCAGGTTCAATGCTTATAGCTGAGTTGCCCAAAATGTTGTTTATAGCAAATTTAACTTTAGCTTCATCTTCCGTTGGGTTTATCTCAGTTTCAACATAGACAATTACTTGTTCCACTTTTTCTCAATCCTTCCAAGTGACTCTCTAATTTTGACCTTAGCTTGCTCGACATTACGGTCATTAATTACCATTTGCTCCGCCATAGCTATTACATTTCCCAAACCTACACCCAATTCTCGCATATCCCGATAATTAAAAATTTGCCATTTAGATGTATCGTCGCTTCGACCTCTTCTGGCAAGTCGTTGAAACCGCGTCTCTGGCGAAGCGTGAATCGCGATCAAACTAAATTTCTGGAAATTCTCTTTGAAAATATCTGCTTCGTTGAGACTACGCAACCCATCAACTAGAACTTTAGGGTTTGCCCTTTCTTGTATTTTAGGAACGCAACGGTGAGCAATCACGTAATTGCCACTTTCTTGCCGCAGTTCAAGCATAACTTTTCCCACGTTTTCCGGAGTCAACTCTAAGTCACGTTTTTTTGTTTCTTCCCTAACAACATCGCCCATTACAACTATGCCGTAACCGAGTTCTCGCGCCATATCAACAACTAATGATTTTCCAGAACCAGGCATTCCTGCTAAACCAACAACTAGTTTGTCAGCGTTCACGTTAACTTACCCTTTTTAGGTTCATATTAGCAGCCCCCTCCATTAAAAAGGATTTATGAGACGTACGTGTTAAAAATACTTCGAAGGAGCCAACATGTCCGAGCAAATAAGGAGTTTCATCGCATTTGACATAGAAAATGACATGGTTCTGAGCAGATTCTCTGTAATCCAAAAGCTTCTGACCGAATTGAATGTAGAACTGAAAATTGTTGAACCACAAAACATCCATGTTACAATCAGATTCCTTGGCAACATCAGCCCACCCATGGTGGATAAAATACATGATGCAATGAAATCTGCAAAGTTTTCACCTTTTCAGATCCAGCTCAACGGTTTGGGGGTTTTTCCCAGCTTAAACTATCCAAGGGTGGTTTGGGTGGGAATTACGCAAGGTGCGGAACAGTTAAAGCGCCTTTTCAATCAACTAGAACCACAAATTCAAGCCTTAGGTTTTCCACGCGACGCGCATGGGTTTAGTCCACATTTAACGATTGCGAGGGTAAAGACAGGGAAGAATAAACAACGTCTCGCAGAGTTCGTGACGAAAAAATCAGAATACGATTTAGGCACAATAAACGCTGATTGCCTGCGACTTAAGAGAAGTCGTCTTTCACCAAAAGGCCCAACTTACTCAACTCTTAAAGAATACTGCCCACAAAAAGGATAACAAATGCAAGAAATTCAAGCTGTAACAGAGCAGGTCTTAAAGAAAATTACACCTAAAAAAGCTGAACGAGTTAGGGTTGAGGCTTTAAGCCGCAATTTAGAGCAAAAAATACTCAAAGCAAGCCAAAACGAAGGTATTCAAGCCAAAATCAGAGTGGAAGGATCCGTTGCTAAGGATACCTGGCTTAGCGAAAACCCCGATATTGACGTTTTCATCCGTTTGCCTACCTCAATTCCACGCAAAAATTTGGGCGAAATAGGTCTAAAGATTGCACGAAAAGCAGCTGCAAATGCACGACAAGTGGAGCGATTTGCTGAACACCCATATCTTGAAGCCTTCATGGACGGGTACCGAGTCGATATTGTTCCATGCTACGACGCCAAGAAAGGTGAATGGCAAAGTGCAACTGACCGAACTCCCTACCACACAGACTACATCAGAAAGCGCTTAGAGATCAATCTGCTTGGAGAAGCAAGACTGCTAAAGAGGTTTATGCAGGGCATAGGTATTTACGGTGCAGAACTAAAAATTGGCGGTTTTAGCGGCTATTTGTGCGAACTTCTAGTTATTAAGTTCGGCTCCTTTTCTGAAGTAGTGCGGTTTTTTGCAGCCTACAATCGACGTATCGTAATCGACCTTGAAGACTTCTATGTGAATAGAGAACATGAACTTGCACTTCTTTTCCCTGAGCCATTGACAATCATAGATCCCGTGGATAAAGGAAGAAACGTCGCTTCTGCGGTGCTTCCTCAAAAACTATACAAATTTGTTGCCGCGTCCAGAGCCTTCCTTGAAAAGCCATCTATAGACTTCTTCTATCCTCCAAAACTCAAAGCTTACTCAACTAAAACCTTAAAAAACAATTTACAGACGCGCGGTTCAGCAATCATGTTCTTAACGGTGAAGCAGATTGCCGCGGTGCCTGATATTTTATGGGGGCAACTCTACAAGTCAAAGCGTTCGTTGACAAGACTCTTTGAACTAAATGATTACAAGGTGCTAAGAGACGCGGTTTGGAGCAACGAAAAAAACATAAGTGTTTTCGTTTTTGAGCTTGAATCGTTAAAATTGGCCAATATCAAAAAACATTTTGGTCCACCACTTGAGCGAGAACTTGAATGTAAAAAGTTTTTGAACAAATACGCCAACAATAACTGCGTTATTTCCGGACCATACATTGAAGATGGACGCTGGTTGGTTGAGCTATCACGGAAAAATACAGATGTCGCAACTATGTTAAAAGAAAAAATCACAGATGGTGGAAAAAATTCAGGAGTTGCAGATTTGATTGCATTGTCAATTAAGAAGGAGTTTAGAATATTGGTTAATGCTGATGTGGTTGAGATGTGCAAAAAAAATGCAGAATTTGCTAAGTTCTTAACAGACTTCCTTGTCTGTAAACCGTTTTGGCTAAACTTAAAAAGTTAAGTGTTATTGGGTTACTGAATGATACCAGCTGATGATATATTCAGGCAGATTCAAACCCCGTTCGCCAAGACGCTCCGCCAGTTTCACTGGTAATGGACTTAGTACGTAAGCTGCACGCGTATAGAAGCGTCTTGGAGTACTGGGTTTAACTTCTTCTGGCAAAATGATTTTTAAATCCGCTTTGTTAGCAAGAGTGGAGTCTTTATTGCCTGTTATTGCGAAGACGGTTCCGCCGAATTTCTTGAGCACATCAGCCCAAATGATGACTGGGCGGGTTTCCCCTGAGAAAGACAATAGAATTTCCAGGTCTCCAGCTCGAGGGTGAGGAGTGTTGACTCCCCTTGTGATGTAAACGTTATCGCCGAGAAAACTCTTAATGTGGAAAAGGCGAACGCCAGTCATTTTAGCAATTTCATTTCCTGTTCCTTTTCCGCCCAAAAAAACGTTTGTTCGTTTCTCCATTATGTCGACGAGTTGATTATACGTTTCTGATGTAACATTGGAGTCTATCATATCGCCAACTTTTTCAAATTCTTCTTCACACAGTCGGAAGACATCATTGACTTCAAGATTGCGGAATATTGCTTCAATCATGCTGTTCAGAAGTTCCAATGTGCCAAGCTCAAAAATGTCGCCCATCATTCCGGTTTCCGCATATTCGGTTCCTGGCTTGGATTTGCCGCGTCCCTTAATTTGAACTACATGACCAAATTTGTTCGTAATATCCGCTAATGGTGATTTTACTGCGGAAGTCAAAAGCCCCATGGAGAAATGATTGGACTTTTTTTCTTTAATGTATCTCGCTAGATCCTGAGCCATAACCAAAGGATCGTCGCTGTAACCGCTCCCCGAATTCATCAGAAGCAAAGTTTTTTTGTATCTACGTTGAAGGTCTGGCGCTGCATCATACATACTTTTGCCAGGAAAACCGGGATCATCAGGTGTTAAAATAACTTTGTTTCGCCAGCCTACTTGACTTAACGCGATTTGGCTCATAGCAGCGTTAAGTGAATAAAGAGAACGTCCGGATCCTCCGCAAATGACGCAGTCGGCGGCTTTTAGATCTTCATATAGAGGTGCGAGTTCTCGTTTCTTTATGCACATAATGTTTTCTTGAATTTTATTGACGTATCCTATACTGCTGATTTTGCTTTTAATGGAAACGGCACCTTCTAGTTCAAACATCATCTACTACTATATATTATTCTTGTGCTTGCTGGAGAAAAAATGGGCTATACCGCCCCAATATTGTTGGATTCAAAAAGTGAAGTTCCACGTCTCTTGACATTTGTTTGAAAATTTTTATGATTTTTTGGAAGCCCGAATCTTTTAAAATATTAGAATGCGAATTATAAAAAGTGTTATTTAGCAGTTGGGGCTTTCTTCTATTTTTAGGTGCCGTATTTGGGGTTCAAAGACCGAGATATTGTATCAATCGAAGACTTCTCCCAAGCCGAAATCAACCATATTCTCGACATGGCTAAAAAAATGGAACCCATCGCTAAAACAGGCTCAGACATACTTAAGGGTAAAATCCTTGCAACATTGTTCTTCGAACCTAGCACTCGTACTCGTCTTAGTTTTGAAACTGCCATGTTAAAACTCGGGGGCAACTACATCGGATTTGCTGAACCAGATATAACGTCTGCTCGCAAAGGCGAAAACTTGGCAGATACTGTGCGTACAGTTGAAAATTACGCGGACGTAATAACACTTAGGCACAGTTTAGAAGGTTCAGCCAAGTTGGCGGCAGAATTCTCCAAAGTTCCAATTATTAATGCAGGTACAGGCGCTGAGGAGCATCCAACCCAGGCGTTTATCGACTTGTACACGATGCGCAAGGACAAAGGTAAAATCAACGGATTAAAAGTTGCCCTAGTAGGCGACTTGCGCTACGGCAGAACCGTACATTCGCTAGCCTATGCGTTGGCGCTCTACAACGTAGAACTCCACCTTGTTTCACCTGAAGCGTTACGAATGAGAAAAGAAGTACTCCAAACCATAAAAAATAAAATCTCTGTAACGGAACACATCAATCTCGATGCTTTGATCTCTCAAATTGATGTCCTCTACATTACTCGTATCCAAAAAGAACGCTTCCCTGACGCTGCCGAGTATGCTAAGGTCAAAGGTGCTTACAAAGTCGACCTAAAAACGCTGAAAAACGCTAAGAAAGAAATGATTATTCTGCATCCGCTGCCCCGGGTCGACGAAATCGCTGCCGAAGTAGATAGAACACCCCAAGCGCGCTACTTTCAGCAGGTCTGGAATGGCATCGTAGTCCGCATGGCGCTACTTTCGTTGGTTTTGGGTGCGGTTAAATAAGCACTTTTAAAATATCTTGTCCAATAAGATAAATTCTATGAAAAGACTAAATCAAAAAGAAGAAATCCAAGTTCTATGTTGAAGAGAAACGGTCAACGGTTGTCAGGTTGCTCATGGAACCGCATGAGGGACATTTATGTAACGTTCTATACCAGTTCTTCTTGCAGTTATCGCAAAAGCTGATCAAGCGACTGTACGTAAAAAATTCTACAATTTGGTTTTCGATCAATCGAAGGGTTAGATCCATAAGGGCTTCGGCCTTATACTCTGCGTTCTCAAGTTCGATAATGCCCAAGTTTCCGCCGGCATTTAATCCTCTAAATCTCTGTGCTGTCTCCAATGCATCTGTCTGAAGCGACAAAAATTCAGCAAATTTAAGATGGAATCGTATGGAAGTTGAATAATAGGGTTTTTCTCGAGTTCCAGAGAACTTCACTTTAGCTACTCCGAATCTTTCTATGTCAAGTTGTGCCAATCGTTCAGAAGCTTCAGTAGAACCCAAGATTACAGGATAGAGTCGCTTAACATATCTTCTGCCAATTTTTTGTTTGAAAGAGGTAACATTAGCTACAATCTCTTCAACAAAAACCCGACTCTCCTCTGAGTTTATGCTTTTTCCCGTGAAGGCTTCAACTGATTCCCGAAATCCAGCTAAATTAACTATTCTAGAGCAGTTTTCGAGTCGGAAGTAAGTATCACCACCTGTTTTCTGCAAGAGAAACGGCAACGCGTTCTTTCCAAATTGCTTTAATGCATTATTCTTAATTTGTAAAGCTCTCGCGGAAAGTTCAAACCTCTCTTTGAGCAAATCTTGGAATTTATGCTTATCCTTGTCACATTCAAGAGTAATTCTGGGTAAGTTTATAGTTACTTCGCCTAAGCTTCCCGTTCTAAGCGTATCGGTTTCCCAGTCACCCGTTAAATCTGCAGCCAATTTGACCCCAGAAGCCGAAAACGCCACATTTTCGCTGTTTTTTGCGTCTAAATTGGCAAAAAATGGTGTTCCACTTTGCAATGCCAACTTGTGAGCTTTCAAAAGAACTGATTTTGCTTCTTTATTTGCGAGTGCTTCCCCGTTGATTTTTATGATTAGTTTAGGACTAAGCAACGGCTTGATTGCACTCTCTTCAATGAAAACATCAATAATAAGCGAAGCGAGAAGCAAGCTTTCTTGAGCAAAATCGTTGTATATTCCGATAGCTTTGCCCTGCGGTCCAACGGCGTCTTTTTCAGCGGTTTGCTTTGGAATTAACAAGTCAAGTCCCAACGTGGTTTCCGTATGTTGATTGAGACTTAAAATGAAAAGCCGAAGGGTTTCCTTGATTCTTGACTGCTCATTTCCCCTTATGAAAGGCGCTAAGAACACATTGAAGTAGTTGAATGTCTGCATTCTATTGGTCTCACTTGCAGTGTGGAGTAGGACATTAAACGCTATGGATAGGGCGGATTTGAGATTGCTTGGTGGACTCATTGATTGCTGTGTTGGCTTAACAAGAGCTATGCCATGCTGGAAAAAAAAGCGAAGGTCGTGAACAACTTCATTGGGCTTTAGAATCCAATTGCCTAACTCTTCGATGTGGATCACTCCTGAAAGATGAGCGTCGGCTATGTCTCGGGGGAAAATGTTTAGCAATGTATATTCACCCAGAACCGTTTGCCCCGCTTTGTTAATCATGGTAGCGCAGTCTTGATTGGCGTCTTTTGCCTCAATTAATACTGTAACTTCATGAATCGGCATACCAACACGGGTAAGTTTGTGGCGATATTCTTCATAACCCTTTTCAACCAAAATCGAATTCACAACCTCTCGGATAAGGGAAGCTGTGAGATACTTTGTCTTTGATTTAATAAGACGTTTTTCAGCCTCTTTTGCGGCTTTCTGCGCCAGTTCTGCAGGAACCTTAGCCTCTTTTATTAGAGCGTTGGCGATCTTGTTTACGTCAAATTCTTCCATCGTTAAATGTGAAGTCCGAACAAGCATACCTCGCGGTTTAACTGCTTTCTTTTCCACGCGGTCAGCTACATCGAGAACCATCTTGCCTAGGTCAGTTAAACAATACTTTTTTGCTTCAACATCTGCTTCAACCAACTCTGCTTTCAACATAAATTTCAAGTGATAAGCAAATCTCCCCGCGTCACGGCTCGGGTTCATTTTCAGCTGGTTCATAAGTTCCGAGTAAGATAGGGCGCTTTTATCAAAAAGAAGGTTGAGAATTTGCAGTCGTAGGGGTGAAGAAACCGCTTTGAGTACATTAACACCACGCGAACGTGGCTGCTGCTTAACCATTGCCTTTTTTTCTCTCCCTAACTTACAAATTTGATAGCGCCTACCTATTATTCCACTCGAGAGTTTAAACTTAACTAAAAAATTCTTACATGAAATAGATAATCAATCAATGCAAGGCTGCTGTTGACTGATGCAGTGGATAGTACCAAACCCATAAACCAAATCGTTGCATCTGATTCCAACAACTTTACGTGAGGGAAAAAGTTCCTGCAATATTGATAGCGCTTTTTCATCATTCTCATGGTCAAAAACTGGTACAAGCACTTTGGTGTTTCCAATGTAAAAATTAGTGTAACTTGCCGGCAAACGTTCTACTTCGTTGATAACAACTTTGGGCATGGGCAACTTGACAATTCGGATTTTTTCGCCATCTTGATCGACCGCTTGACAAAGGATATCATAGTTTTCTTTTAGAGTATCATAGTTTATGTCATTTTGATTTTCTTCAAAAGCGCAAACAATTGTTTTTTCGTTTACAAATCTTGCTATGTCATCGATATGCCCATCTGTGTCGTCACCGAAAATACCGCTTTTGAGCCATATGAAGTTGTTAACTCCAAAGTATTCACTAAGAATCTTTTCAATCTGTTTCTTGTCTAAATTTGGATTGCGATTTTTATTTAGCAGACACTGCTCAGTCGTTAACAGTGTTCCCCTGCCATTAACATCAATTGAGCCACCTTCGAGAACCATACCTGGCTTAAAGCATTTTAACGCCAATTTCTGGTTAATAACTTCTGGTATTTGCTTGTCTTTTAACAGAGTTTCATATTTTTCTCCCCAAGAGTTGAACTCCCATTGCACCATTGCAAGCTCATGCTTGCTGTTCCTTACGAAGATTGGGCCGTAATCCCTAAACCAAACATCAGCGTAATCGAAAATATAGAATTCGACTCTACTCAAATCAATGTTTTCTTCTTTGAAGAGTTTTTCCGCTTTCTCTTTAGCTTTTAAATCAGTAACAAAAAGATTCACCCTTTCGCTCAAGTGGATTTCTTTAACAATCTGTACATAGATTGTTTCAACAAGTTCAACTTTCTCAGGGAAAGTCGTAGGGTCATGGGGCCAAGCGAGCCAGATGGCATCGTGCTTTTCCCATTCTGCAGGCATGCAAAAACCTTGTTCAAGGCAAGATATTTCGTTATTACTCATCCAGAGCACCACTGTTGGTTTCTAAAAGCTGTTTGTATGTGTCGGGGCGTCGATTGCGGAGAAATCCCCATCCCTCTTGAATTCTTTTATTATGCATTAAGTCAACCGTTACTACCAGTACCTCCTCATTTTTAGATCCGGCTTCCGCGAGGACTTTACCAAAAGCGTTGCAGATAAAAGAGCCACCCCAAAACTCCAAAATCCCTTCCGAACCAACACGGTTAACTGCGGCAACATGGACACCGTTTGCTATTGCATGTGCGCGTTGCACAGTTTTCCAAGCATCATGCCAATCCCCATCTTGAGATGTCTGGTCCATAATATACCCTATGGCAGTGGGGTAAAACAGGATTTCTGCGCCTTTTAACACGTTAATTCGAGCTGCTTCGGGGAACCATTGGTCATAACAAATAAGAACTCCAATTTTCGCGTATTTTGTATTGAAAACTCGGTACTTTGACTCGCCTTCCGTGAAGTATTCTTTTTCGTAAAAGTAGGGATCCTGTGGAATGTGAATTTTGCGATAAACACCCAAGACTCCGCCGTCAGCATCAATTACAGCGGCTGAATTATGAAACTTGCCGTTTTGGTCTTTTTCAAAGATGGGCACAATTATGACAACGTGATGCTTTTTTGATAGCTCTGAGAAAAGTCTTGTAGATTCCCCTGGGATGGTCTCTGCCAACGAAGATACCTTTTGGTTTTCTTTCTGAGGAAAATACCTCGAACGGTAAAGCTCCTGAAGGCATATTATCTGCGCGCCTCTGCCCGCAGCTTCCTCAATTCTCTTTGCAGTTTTTTGCATATTTTCTGTTATGTTTTCTGAAACGGCGGTTTGGATAAGTGCAACGGAAACTATCTGGTTGCTTTTTCTGGTATTGTTGAGACTTTGAGTAGGCATATTCTTCTCCATCCTTGTCGGTTCAACTATTCTATGTGCTGTTGATATTAACTTTTTTGAAAAAAAACAAGCAAGGTAAAAACCAGCACCTATTTTCAGGAGCAAGAAGTAAAACAGCCACTTAAAAAGCCAGGTTCTTAAGTAACTTTTCAAGGAATACCGACAACATTAAAAAGATTTTATTCACCTGCTTAAGAAAATAACATCTTGGTTAAATGCGGTCTTTTCGTTTTGCACAAAGAAACTATTTATTAAGTTAGACTGTGGTCAATAGTTAGTTTACTAAGGGGCTATTTAGAATGAAAGCGTTCATTATCCAATTTCCGTTTGGCGTAGGCGCCTTCGACGACAAGAACAGTTTAATAGACAAAGCCTTGTTTCCAAAAAAAGCGCAAGCTGCAGCAAAAAGCTTGCTAAAGACCGAATCAGGCAAACTATCTGACCAAGTTACTTCGCTTATTACTCTACTAAAAAACGTTGATTACGATATGTTTGTTTTTGAAAACGCAACGCTCGCACAAGAAGCTCAGCGTAGACTCAAAGTTGACGTTGAAGTAGCAAAACCCGCTGAAATAGCCGTATTTCATTCTCGTATGGGCGAAATCGCAGTTGAATCAGGATTTGTCGAAAATGATTCGGAACTAATTGCCTGGACCCGAAATGTTAGCATGGAACTCGCAAAGTTGCGAATCAAGGGTGCCGTAGAGAAACGCGACTTAATCGTCGCTCAAGGAATCCAAACTCTTGATAGCCTTGATCAAACAGTAAATATGTTCATTGGTCGGCTCCGCGAATGGTACGGTATATACTTCCCCGAGCTTGACCGACTAATTGAAAAACATGAAACATACTCACGTCTTGTTATGAACATTGGAAACCGAGAAAAATACACAGTTGAAGGATTAGAAGCTGAAAACATCCCCAAAGAGCGTACCCAGCTAGTTGCGAAAGCAGCCGAGTCATCTATGGGCGCAGACATATCCGAATCAGACCTTGAGCAAATCCAAATATTAGCAAAAGATATCCTTACATTCTATGAGTTACGCAAAAGTATGGAAGACTATGTTGACAAAACAATGGAGGAGTTGGCGCCAAACGTTCGCACCGTCGCAGGAGCCCTTCTAGGTGCACGAATGATTGCCATAGCAGGTAGTCTTCAGAACTTAGCTATGCGTCCAGCAAGCACAATTCAAGTTTTAGGAGCAGAGAAAGCTCTTTTCCGCTCTCTAAAAACAGGCGCAAGACCGCCAAAACACGGCTTAATTTTCCAGCACACTTTGCTTCATGATGCAAAACGGTGGCAACGTGGAAAAATCGCCCGTGTCATCGCGGGAAAACTCGCAATCGCAGCTCGAGCAGATGTTTTCGGGCAGGGTCATTTCATCGGAGACGAACTCAAAGCAGACATAAACAAACGCGTAGAAGAAATCCGTGAGAAATACAAAGAACCTCCACCACCAAAAGAACCCAAACCTCGACCACAAGGATCCGAAACAGCTAGAGAGCAACGTTTCGACAGAGGTGATCGAAGACCGCAGGGACGGGTAGGCAGCGGAGGCTTCAGAGGACGCGATAGAGGTGCAAAACGCCATGGCGGCGGTAACAAGTGGAGAAAAGACCGACGTGGGCCTTAGAGTAAAACCACACGAAAAATTCAAAGAAATCTACAAAGTTACTCTCGAAGACGGCGCCAAACGGCTTGGGACTCGAAACCTGACGCCCGGCTTGAACGTTTATGGCGAACGTCTTGTGAAATTCAAAGGCGTGGAATACCGTGTTTGGGATGCTTTTCGCAGTAAACTTGCCGGTGCAATAATCAAAGGTTTAAATAACGTTCCTATAGAGCCAGGTTCTAAGGTTCTATATCTAGGCGCTGCTTCGGGAACAACGCCGAGCCATGTTTCTGACATCGTTGGTGAAGCAGGTTATGTTTACTGCGTAGAATTTGCGCAGCGCTCTCTTAGAGATTTAGTTAACAACGTGGCGGCTTTTCGAACCAATATTTCGCCCATGCTCGAAGACGCTCGAATGCCCGAGCGGTATGCAATGTTTATTCCTGGCAAAGTCGACACAATTTACTGCGATGTTGCGCAACCTGAACAAGCAAGACTGTTGGCGGACAATGCTGCTGTCTTCCTCAAACCTTACGGTTGGGTTATGTTGGCCTGTAAATCACAAAGCATTGATGTGACTATGTCTCCTAATGAGGTTTACCAGCAGGAAGCTCGTATTCTAAAGAAAAGAGGGTTTAGCGTTACAGAAATCGTTGAACTTGAGCCCTATGATAAAGCGCATGCAATGATATTGGCCCAAAGCCAATAATTCACCCACCGAAGAAGCAGTTATGCCCAAAAGAATAATCAGAGGCAGCCTTGATCATCGTAATTTTCTGCTAACTGACTTTTTTGTTTTCGATTTTACTGTTAATGGAAAAGTGTTATAGCTTGGAATTCTGTCAATTCAATACTCAAGGTAAATATAGATGCTAATTGCGGGCGTTGATGAAGCAGGACGTGGATGCGTTATTGGACCATTGGTTATAGCTGGTGTCGCAGTCACAACTCAAAACATGCAGTCTTTAATTGATTTGGGTGTAAAAGATTCAAAACTTCTCACAGCCAAAAAAAGAGAGCAATTGCATTCAGAAATCCTCAAGCTAACTCAAAATCACCACATCATAAAAGTGCCCCCAAGCCAAATTGATATAGTTGTTCAAAACGCTAGAAAACTCCATAAACTAAATCGTCTTGAAGCTGAAACCATGGCAAAAATAATTGAAGAGTTAAAACCAGATGAAGCTTACGTTGACGCAGCAGACGTTCTAGAGAAACGCTTTGGAAACCACATTAAAGAGCGCCTTACAATCGACACCACAATTATTTCTGAACATAAAGCTGATAGAACATTCCCAATTGTTTCTGCTGCATCCATTATCGCTAAAGTAGAGCGTGACCGTGAGATCGCAAATCTGAAACTTATTTATGGCGATTTTGGAAGCGGTTATTTAACTGATAACAAGACAATGGCTTTCCTTAAGCAGTTGCTCTATGAGAATGGAGATTATCCCAGTTTTGTTAGGCAATCTTGGAAACCAGCCAAGAAAGCGAAAAGTGAATTTGGTGCCAAACAGCAAACTTTACTATAGTTATTGTGTTTAGTTGCGTACAAAAGATACAAACTTATTAGCGTGAACATGCTCCTTTATATCAATACGCGGGCTTTATTGGTGAAAATAGATTGAGTGAAAAAGACGTAACACGCTTTCTGCAAATACTCGGCTTATCCAAAAGAGAAATACAAGTATATATGTTCCTCGCCAAGAGTGGCGTCCAATCCACCAGTTTTGTGGCAAAACGCCTCAAAATGGAACGTGTTCAAGCTTACCGAACTTTTAAGAAATTGCAAGAGAAAGGCTATATAGAAGCCACCTTAGAGCGACCCACTCGCTTCACTATTGTTCCTTTCGAAGCTTTAGTTGACAGTTTTATCAACACCAAAAAGAATGAAGTCGCTAACCTTAACGACCAAAAACAAGATCTCATAACAGCATGGCAATCCATCAGTGCACCCGAATCAGAATATCCTGTTGCCAAATTTTCAATTATCACAGGCAAGAAAAAGATTCACTCAAAAATGCTAAACATGATTGAAGAATCAAAAGCCCAAATTACCATTCTAACAACTGCTTTGGGTTTTGTTCAAGAAGACATTGCAGGAATCTTCGATTCAGCAGTTACTCCAACAAATGAACGCAATGTAAAATTCCAAATCATTACCGATATCACTCCAGAAAACCTAAAAATAGTTGAGAAAATGGAACGCAACATTCGGAAAGACAAACTAAACTTTAAGCTACGTCATGTAAACATGAACTCCAAATTTTTCCCCCGCTTCCTAATCAAAGATGAAGAAGAAGCAATCTTGTATGCGCCATTCGGAAATGAAGCATCAGTTTTGAACCTCGAGGACGAAGGTTTATGGATAAATGACAAAATGTTCATTTCGGTTCTCAAAGCATTTTTTGTTCAAATGTGGCACACTGGGGTAGATGCTTCACGAAGAATTGAAGAATTAAAAACTGGAATACCCATAGGCGAAACTCTGATAATCAAAGATAGCGAAGAAGCCTGGAACAAAGTAACAAAGATTCTTGATTCAGCCAAAAAAGACATTGTAGTGATTACTTCTTCGCAAAGCATAAACATGCTTGCTGAAAATGACCCCGTTGTAAAATACTTCAAGAAAGACTTGAAAATACGGATAATGGCGTCAATAGACCTAGATAATCTTGAACCAGCACAGAAGCTAGCCAAGAAATACGAAGTAAAGCATGTGCCCATCAACTACCTCACTATGATGTTGGTTGATAACAAGCACCTTTACATGTTCAAAATGCCCCCCATTAGTGATTTCGGAAATGAATCGGCGTTCTATTTGCCAGATACATTTTACTCAAGTGACCCTGGACAAATTGAACGAGTAAGCGAAATGTTAGACGACATCTGGAAACGCGGAATTGACATTTCGGAAATCAGCAGCCAAGCTGGAACAAAACTTCCAAACATTGAAGTTACATCCACAGAATCACTCTCTATGGCAGTTGACAAGATGTTAATCAATAACGTCACTTCTTTGTTAATAACTGAAAATCAAAAACCAATTGGTGTCATCAACGACAGAGAGTTGCTTAAAGAAATAGTCAATGAACACAAAGATCCTCTAAAAACACTCGCAAAAGAAGTCAAATATACACCCCTCATCACTCTAAAAGAAAACGAATCTATGATTATAGCGATGGATTATATGAGTAAGAAAGGTTTCAAACGCGCAGCCTTGGTCAAAAATGGGCAGTTAATAGGTATGTTGACTGAAAAGCTGCAAGAAAAGAAGCCGAAATAAATACTAAAACTTCCATCTCAAAAAGTAACCATTGTTATGTTCATTTAATCTTCATAAAGCAAACAATTATTAGTAAAACAGATTTACCCTACTGCGAGGAAAAAACAATTGAACCTACAATCTCCCATGATTATCGTAAACTTCAAAACATACCTTGAATCAACAGGCAAAAAAGCTTTAGAACTTGCCAAACAAGCAGAACGGGCATCCAAAGAAACGGGAGCATGCATAGTTGTAGCGCCTCAATTTGTTGATCTCGCGAAAATTGCTCAAACCATTGAAATTCCAGTTTTTGCACAGCATATAGACCCAATCAAACCCGGTAGCTCTACAGGACACATTCTTGTTGAATCTGTTAAGGACGCCGGCGCAGTTGGCACAATAATCAATCACTCGGAAAGGCAGCTTAAGCTATCTGATATAGATGCCCTTATTGCTTTGACAAAAGAAAAAGGCTTGACTGCGTGTGTTTGTGCTAACAATCCATCTGTCAGTGCTGCCATAGCCGCAATGCACCCAAACATCACGTCTATTGAACCGCCAGAATTGATTGGATCTGGGATTTCTGTCTCAAGAGCTAAACCTGAAATAGTCACAGATACCGTAAAGCTCGTTCATAAAATTGCTCCCGAAATGACACTCCTATGCGGGGCTGGCATAAGCACATCTGAAGATGTAGCCAATGCACTTAAACTTGGAACTAGTGGTGTCCTAGTTGCAAGTGGAATCGTCAAAGCAAAAGATCCATATAAAGTTCTATGCTCATTTGCAGAAGTAGCAGCAAAATAACGTGAATATATTGAAAGTTGAACCTGAATGCGAATCGTGCTTGCTTTCCAGAGCCCAAATACAAACATACCAAGCAACAACTAACCCAGCTTTACGTTTTAGGTGCCTTGCAGAAATCGTTAAACTACTAAACCGAGAATTCAAACATACATCGGTTGCTGCAGAAATTGGCACCAAACGAGACCGCATAATCCGAAAATTAACCAGCAACAACGATCCCTACAAGTACAACAAAAAACAGGCAAATGAGAAAGCCCTGAAAATGCAGCCACACGCCAAAAAATACGTTGAATCAGGATACAATCAACAAGAACGCTTTAAGAAAGCATGTCTGTGCGCAATAGTGGGCAACATTATGGAGTTTGACATTCCAGGACACAAGTTCACTTTGAAGAGTATGGCTGGGGTGCTTCGTGAAGCAGCTAAGGACCTAGTGATAGACGATATCGACAAAGCATACAAGTTGGCAAAGAAAGCAACCTCCGTTTTGTATTTGGCCGACAACGCGGGAGAAATCGTTTTCGACACGTTATTGGTAGAACAACTTAAAAATATGGGCCTAAAAGTCACCTACGTTGTAAAGGGTGACCCAGTCATAAATGATGCTACCATGGAAGATGTTGAAATCTCCAACATCGACAAACTTGCAGACGATGTCATAACCACAGGTTGCGATGCTGTTGGATTGCAGAAAAAGGAAGCCTCACCCGAATTCCTAAAAGTTTACGATGACGCCGAACTGGTTTTTGCTAAAGGTATGGGCTACGCTGAAACTCTCACCGAATACAAACTAACCAAACCGCACTTGCTCATGTTCCGCACAAAATGTGCCCCTGTCGCAAACTATTTCTGTGTACCCCGTGATAAGAATGTAGCAAAGCTGATGCCATAACATGAAGTTGCCCACCTTAACTTTCCAAAAAGATGCGTTTACAAGTTTTAACAAACTTCTAGAGAAGGAGTGGCTAATAACCAATGGGTTGGGTGGTTACGCTTCCTCAACCGTCTTGGGGATTAACACTCGAAAATATCATGGGTTGCTTGTTGCTGCTTTGGACCCTCCTGGAAACCGAACGGTTTGCCTCTCAAAACTTGACGAGGACGTTTTGGTGGGCAATGATGTTTATCGATTAGGCTCAAATGAGTTTCACAAGACAATCTATCCCGAAGGCTACAAGCAAATTAGACAGTTTACGGTTGATTTGTTTCCAACTTACACCTATGACTCGGGTAACGTCCAGATTATAAAAACAGTGTTCATGCCCAAACACAAAAACGCAGTAGTAATAGCCTACAAACTTACAAACAAAAATAACTCACAAGTCAAAATTAGACTTTATCCACTTCTAACATGCAGACATTATCACAACGTAATCTACCAATCAAGAGCGTCGTTGAATTTTACCCTAAAAAGCACCAATGAACAATTAGAAGCAGTTTTTCAACGACCCCAAGCCACAATAGTTTGCCGCACAACTGAGGGGCAATTCAAAGAAGGTGTCAACTGGTTAACCCATCTCCATTATCGCGATGAATTGATGCGCGGGGAAGCTGACGTTGACGACTGTTTCCAGCCGGGATACTTCGAATTGGAGGTGCAAGCTAACATTGAGAAAGAGTTTGCAGTTACTTGTGTTGCCAGCAATGAAAGCCAAGAGACCGAAAGAATTTTGGATTCGATTGGCAACTCAATCAACGAGATTCAGAACTCATTTCTTAAAGAAGTGAACCAAAAATCTGAAATGCTTTTGACTTTTCAACGTGACCATCCAGAAATGTCTATGAGTGATTGGCTAAACTGGGTGTTGCTTGCTGCCAACTCTTTCCTTGCAGAGGGTGCAGATGGAAGAAAAGCCGTTATTGCAGGATACCATTGGTTTGAGGCTTGGGGCAGAGACACTTTCGTCTCGTTGCCTGGGTTGTTACTGGTTACAGGCAAATATGATGATGCCAAAAATGTACTGCGGAGCTTCATCAAGTACAGCAAGAGTGGGTTGATTCCCAATTTTGTCCCTGACAAATCAGCTATTCCCGTTTACGATACCGTTGACGCAACTTTGTGGTACATTAACGCTGTATTGCAGTACGTTAAGTACACTCGCGATTTTGCTTTTGTTAAAGACGAGTTGTGGGAAAAACTGCAAGAATTAGTTGAGAATCACCAGAAGGGCACCCTATTTGGTATCCAAGTTGACCGTGACGGTTTGCTCAAGCATGGTCCAAGACTCACTTGGATGGACGCTGCTGTTGGAAACGACGCAATCACTCCAAGAACAGGTAAAGCAGTGGAAATTCAAGCCCTATGGTATAATACCTTAAAAACCATGGAGTTGCTTGCAAACGAATTTGAAGGCCCCGAATTAGCTGAAAAGTACGGCTTCACGGCAAACCAAGCAAAGCAAAATTTCAGCGAGAAATTCTGGAACCCGCAGAAAAACTGCCTCTACGATGTAATCGATGAAGAGACCTTAGATGCTTCTATTCGTCCAAACCAAATATTCGCAGTTTCCCTTGACTATACTATGCTTAACATCGAAAAGAGCCAAAGTGTTGTTGAACTCGTAAATCGTGAACTTGTAACACCCTACGGTTTAAGGACACTATCTCTGGGCGACCCCAAGTTCATTGGGAAATATGCAGGAGACAGCCGAAGCAGAGATAGGGCTTACCACAATGGAACTATTTGGCCATGGCTACTAGGACCCTACGTTACGGCGTACCTAAAAGTCAATGATTACACCGAAAAGGCACGTCAGCAAATGCTCGAAAACCTTGTGCTGCCTCTTTTCACTACAGGAATCCATCAAGGTTGTTTAGGAACCATAAATGAAATATACGACTCTGATTCCCCAAACGAACCCCGAGGCTGCATCTCGCAAGCATGGAGCGTTGCAGAACCCTTACGAGCCTATGTTGAAGATATAATGCAAGTTAAGCCTAAAACCTCTTCGGAGTTTTTGGTCCTTAAGCATTGATCGATTTTTTTAGGCTTTCAGCAGCGCTTTCTGGCGTAACTGTGTTGATGTAGACTCCCGTGCTTTTCTCAAAACCTGCCCACGTCGCCAGTTTGGGGTATACCTCTAAATGCCAATGATAATAATCTACTGCATTTGGGTCAATTGAGATGTGGAAGCCGAAATTGTAGGGAGGGTCATTTACAACATCTTTTAGGGCTCTGAGGCTTGTTTGAAGGGTTCTTGCAAACAATGAAGCCTCATTCCCAGATAAGTTTAGGATGTTCGGGGAGTGTTTTTTAGGAATTATCCAGAATTCCATCGGGTTGATGCTGGCGTAGGGAGCAAAAATCAAAAATTCACCGTTTTCAAATATATTTCTTGAACTTTGTGCTTCCTTCTTGATTATGCCACAGAAAACACATTTTTCATGTTCCTTAAAAAATGATTTGCTGGCTACTTGCTCTTTTTGTAATAATGTGGGTATCATTGGGGTTGCGATTATTTGGCTGTGAGCATGGGATAATGATGCTCCAGCTTCTCTGCCGTAGTTGCGGAAAATCGACACATACTTAACATAGGGTTTGTTACGTAGCTCGTTTAGTCGGTCAATATAGGCTTTTATTATAAGTTCAAGTTGATCCAGCTTCGCATCGGTCGGTTCTTCGTTATGGATTGGTGATTCAACAATGACCTCATGATGTCCGATTGCGTAACCGAAGTCTTTATCTCTAAATATCTTTGTTGTTTCTTCTGGAACTTTGGGCGGAGTGAATGCAGGGAATAAGTTTGGTATAACTCTCACAAGCCAATCTTTAGGTCGCTCTCCCACGCTTGGGTCTTGAAGGCGTTTTATCTCGCCGTTTACCTTCTGGTAGAGCATGATTGCGGGGGGTGTCATATTTTCGTTGCCAACGCACAGAGGACAAACAGATGTGTTTATTTGTGCGGGTTTGGGTTTAGCCAAGTCAGTGGGTCGGCGTGCTCGTTCCATGGCAATGACTACCCAACGGTCGAGCAAGTAATCCTTTCTTAGTTCATTATAAGGCATGCTTTCCACAAACAAATGGGGGCCCTGAGTCATTTTAGCATAACAATAGATTCAATATTGGTATTGTTTCCATTGCCAAGCTCACTCCCATCTTGTCTTTTTTCACCCCGCACGTTTGCAACTTTCAAAAGTTCAACGGCATTATTAAGGTTTAGTGGAGGCTTCCACCGAATAGGTTATAGTCCGCACTCATAGCTGCATAGTTTGGGACTTGTTTAAGATGTTTCCCCGCCGTAGTTTATTCTACGATTTCTCCTACAAAAAGTCGAGGTAGCTAACAAAAAACTCTTCTAAATCAGAGTCTTGCCTAACAGTTTTCATCCAATTATCCAACGACATTTCGGCATTTTGGCCATACCCTTTAACATAATTCTCAAGTCTCCATGTCAGTGCATTAGATACGCTTTTTGCTTATGCTAAATTGTTCAATTGAAAGAATCAGCTATTGGAAATAAATATATACTCTCAGCGAACATGTGCTCTATATTGAGTTATGAATATTGTGATTCGTGCTCAATTTAAAATCGGAGAGAGGAATAAAAATACAAAAAACCAAAAAAAGAAATTTAGTTATTTTGTTTGCTTTGACTCTAGTGATTACTATTGCTATTCCGCTTGTTAATTTGCCAGAAGCGGATGCTCACACTCCACCATGGATATTCACAACCCAAGCCTACATTCACGCATCACCAAACCCAGTTGGGGTTGGTCAACAAGTACTCGTTTACGTTTGGCTCCAATACACAATCCAAGGAGTAAGCTTCGCCAACGACATCAGATTCCGCGACTACCAACTATCCATCACAAAACCCGACGGCAACACAGAAACAATAAACTGGCCAATAGTCACTGACACAACATCATCAGCCTACACTCCATACACCCCAGAACAAATAGGAGAATACACACTCACATTCAATTTCCCAGGCCAAACATACGATTACGGAGGAGCCTACGACAACGACACATACACACCCAGCACCGCAACAATGACACTAACAGTGCAACAAGACCCAATACCAAAACTACCCGAAACACCCCTTCCAACTGAATACTGGAGCCGCCCCATAAACGCTCAAAACCATGATTGGGATACTATCTCATCAAACTGGCTAGGAGGCTCAGCCACTAACGACATCTGGCAGAAAAACGGAGCCGCACCAAGAAGCGCACACATCATGTGGGCCCAACCACTTGAATTTGGCGGAATGGTCGGCGGAGGCTTAAATCAGGTTGGCGGACGCGACGAAGTCACAGATTTAACTTACTACTCTGGATTCTCATACAATACACGGTTTGGTTCTCCAATAATCATGAACGGAATACTCTACTACCGCTTACCAATGGGTGAACGAGGATCCGGAGGAGGAGTAGTTGCAGTAGACTTGCAAACAGGCGAAAAACTATGGTCAAGCGATACGATCACACCATCCTTTGGGCAGCTCTATAATTTCCAAACACCTAACCAACACGGCGTAGTTGCAGCTCTATTGTGGCAAACTTCTGGATCGACATGGACCGGCTACAACCAATTCACAATGCAGAACGTAATAACCTTAACACATGTTCCATCTGGTACTGAAGAATATGGAAACGATGGCTCAATAATCCGTTACGTATTTAGCTACAATACCACTAGCCGTGAAGGCACACTAAAACTATGGAATAACACTGCAGCAATCACAAGCAACCAACAATTGTACGGAGGCGCAGCATGGCCTAACGGTGCAAATCCGGTTACAATAGATGCCAGCACAGACGATGCATATTCATGGAGCGTACCCATAACAGCAGACTTGACAGGATCTTCATCTCCAGCAATAGTTGGCACTATACCCGGAGAAATACTTCTAGGACGAAGCAGCGCAGTCACACTCACATCGAGACCTAGACCGAACGATAATCCCTGGACAATGTGGGCAATAAGCCTAAAGCCTGAATCAAGAGGACACCTATTATGGATCAAAGAATACCCAGCACCAGAAAACAACATCACAAGAATGCTGAAATGGCAACCAATAGACCCAGTTACACGAGCCTGGTCTATGACTGACTTTGAAACTGGACAAGCCACTGCATACAGCATTGACACCGGCGATTTGATTTGGGGTCCATTAGGCGATCAACCAGGATTCCAATACTACTCAACAAGAGAAGGCCAACCAGCTTACGGTAACCTATACGTTGGAGGATACGGCGGAGTAGTCTTTTGCTATTCGATGACTAATGGAACTCTACTTTGGACATACGGCAACGGCGGAGAAGGCAACAGCACCAGCAGCGGAGATGAAACACCTTGGGGCAATTACCCAACTCATTGTGCAGCTTTCGCTGATGGAATGGTCTTCACAATGTCTGGCGAACACTCACCTAACACACCACTCTACAAAGGATACAGAGCCCGGGCGATAGATGCTTTTACCGGTGCGGAAATATGGACACTGCTTGACTGGTCTGCCTCCGGATTAGGAACCTCACTAGCTCCTGTTGCTATAGCTGATGGCTACATGTCATTCACTAACGCGTATGACGGTCGAGTTTACACTGTTGGCAAAGGACCTACACAAATGACTGTTACTGCACCCGATACAGCATCACCTTTAGGCTCATCTATAACCATCAAAGGAACAATCATGGACATTTCCGCTGGCACAGAGCAAAAAGAGCAAGCTGCACGTTTCCCCAATGGAGTTGCTGCTGTTTCAGATGCAAGCCAGACAGGTTGGATGGAATACGTCTACATGCAACAACCACGCCCCATGGACACAACGGGTGTTCTAGTTGTGCTAAGCGTTGTTGACGCTAACGGCAACTACCGAGAAATTGGTGAAACCGCTAGCGCTGACGGATTCTTCAGTTTGAACTGGATGCCAGACATTGAAGGGCAATACACATTATACGCATCTTTCGGCGGCAGCGAATCCTACTATCCATCTAATGCTATAACTGCCTTTAGCGTTGACCCCGCAGCAACAACAACCGCACCAACGGAAGCACCAGCACAATCAGCAGCTGACATGTACTTTGTTCCCGCAGTCGCAGGCATAATCGTTGCAATCGCCATAGGCTTTGTCATAACAATACTATTAGTGCTCAGAAGACGTCCATAAAAAACAAACAACACCCCTTTTCTTTTTTTTAGATACATTGGATACGAATGGGGCTGAGTGGGCTCTGGCTAATTCATAAAATAGCTATAGCTATTGAAAGAGAGTTTGCATTTTCTCTTTTCTCCAAATTTCCAGAGCCTCAGCAAACCCTTAGTTTCCCGATTCTGGTACTCAATTTTTGTTCATCATTCAATTGACCACTTTTTGGATTTCTGTGTCTAAAATATCAAGTGATTTGAATAACTCTGAATGCTGGTTAAAAACAACATTGTTTTCGCCAATTACCGTAACTACGTGAAGATTCATTACAATAATGTTTTCAAACTTATGGGACGTTTGGAATTTTAGCGTTTCTGGCAACTAAATTCGGCCTTTCTAGAGTAAAGCCTACTAATTGAAAGGTTTTATATCTATGCCTCTCATAATTTGAACAGCTGATCTTGTAGCGCTGAAAAATTATGATTGCCTCGTCAGATGAAAGCTGGGATATATCAAAGTTCAAATTTTACTTTACTAAATGGCGAAACATCTTCGTCGTTTTTGCCCTAATCTACTTTGTTATTCTACTTTTGAATCTGGTAAATCAGCCTTTTAATTGGGATGAAGTTACACATCTAAACCGCGCGTTAGAGCTAAGAAACGGTCTTTTTCATGACTTTGTCCGGGACTCATTTTATCCACCACTTTTCTCCCTTTTCACCACTGCTACTTTTGATTTATTTGGTGCCAGTTTGTTCTCTGCCCGATTGGTATCAGCACTATTTAGCGTCCTAACCCTTTGGGTTGTATATGAATTGTCAAGCAGCATGTATGACGAAAAAACTGCTCTACTTTCAGTAGTGCTTTTAGCGGTTATGCCTGGCTATTTTTGGCTTGCTCGTCTTGCTTTAATTGAAGTAACCCTTGTTTTCTTCTTCACATTGTCACTGTTTTTCTTTTATCGCTGGTTAATTACCCAAAAAAACTATATGGCGGTTTTAAGCGGCTTAGCTTTAGGCTTTGGGTTTTTAGCGAAGTACCAGATTATTGCTGCTGTGGTTTGCATGGCAGTAAGCATGCTATTCTTGGGAAGAGGTCGGTATAAATGGCTGTTCTCACGATTTTCGCTATTAATTGTAACAACATTGGCAGTTATTATTCCATGGCTTGTAATTGCCTACAATGTCCTATCTTCCTACGTTTTTAGTCAATGGATATATGCTTTGCAGATGGGCAACCCTGGAAGGTCACTCTATAGCATTCGTTTCCCCACACCAATATTCTATCTCGTAGAGATGGTTTGGCCATACCCTGATGTCCATCCAATATCTCTGCTACTTTACATTGTTGGTTTAGCTGGACTGGGATTGTTTGTTTGGCGAAGGAGACGTGAAGATAAATTTGTTTTTGTTTGGTTCATCACTGTATTTGTGTTTTTTACATTGATATCAAATAGGGAGTGGCGTTATGTATTAACGCTGTTTCCAGCCTTGGCAATTTCCGCTTCGGTTTTGATCTTATTTACTTATGAAAAATTCCGTGGTTATTTTATAAACAGAGTGAGATTAAGTAAAAAGACAGGCGCAAGGATTGCGGCTGGATTATTAATTGGGTTTCTTTGTTTTTCGGTGGCGTACAGTGTAAACGACGTTTACCTAAATGTCAAACAAAATAGCTTTAATATTGAAATCAAACAAGCAACCGACTACGTTATCGCTAATGATCCTGGAAACCAGTCCATCATTGTACTTTGTCCCTTTAACTATTTTAGCCAAGACATGGTGAAATTTTACCTCTGGGAAGCAGGCTACCCTCAAATCCAAACTTACCAGTATCCTGCTTTACCCGTGGATACATACACACCTACTTTCAACATAACTGAATTGATCGCATTGTGTAAACAATACAACGTAAAATTTGTTTACACCTATGAAAATGGAGGCACAATACCCTACTTCAACACTACACTGAGTTTAGTGGATATTTACATACAAATATATAATTCAGAAGCATTCAGCGAAATTTCCCCACAAACAACATTTGGAGTAAACCCCAGACGAGTAATAGTTCTAACCTTTCTCGGAGATGTCAGTTAATATTCATTGATTAGCTAAAAAATAATCTGGAGTTTTACTTCCTGATAAGTGAACTTTAATTTTTCGGCAAAATATTGTCACTGTTGATTGCGCATTAAATTAAGCTTATTAAGTACCCGAGTTCCCAAGATTTTGGTGACTTTGTTCTGCAACGATTTCTATAATGTGGTGGCTACGTATAATATACCATAAAAGATTGTTTTAATTATTTGAAATTCTTTTCTTCATTTAAGTAGAAATCTTTTCTGTCAAGGGTAAAGGATATATCTGTTAACTATTCCTTGTTTTTTTACATCCTCAAACAAAACTAGGCGAAATTATGGCTTTAGCGGATAAAATTCTAAAACTCAAAAAAGAAAAGAAAGCCATCATATTGGCTCATAATTATCAGCGTCCAGAAATTCAAGAGGTAGCTGACTATGTTGGTGATAGCATTGAGCTTAGCCGTAAAGCAATTGTAGAAAAAGACGCTGAAATGATAGTGTTTTGTGCAGTGGATTTCATGGCTGAATCTGCCGCTATCTTAAATCCTAAAAAAAAGGTTCTTTTGCCTTGTTTGGGCGCGCGTTGTCCTATGGCACAGATGATTACGGTTGATGAAATACGTCGTGCCAAAATTAAATATCCGGGTGCACCCGTTGTTTTGTACGTTAACACTTTAGCTGCATGCAAAGCTGAATGTGATATTTGTTGCACAAGTGCAAATGCAGTTGAAGTTATAAGATCTCTTAAAGAGGAAACCATTCTCTTTGGACCGGATAAAAACTTGGCTGAGTATGTTAGCGAGGAAACAGGTAAAAAACTTATTCCAATTCCCGAAAACGGTTTCTGCCCTACGCATCTTCTCTTTCAACCTGAAGATGTATTAGTCTTGAAGATGCAGCATCCAAACGCCACTGTTATGGTTCATCCTGAATGCAGTCGTGAAATGCGTAAAGTTGCCAACTTTATTGGCAGTACTTCAAAGATGTGTCGATACGCTAAAGAATCAAATGCACAAGACTTCATAGTGGGCACTGAAGAAGGCATTTTGAATCGATTGAGAAAGGAAAACACTGGTAAAAATTTTTATCTTGCGTATGAAGGAGCTATTTGCCCTAACATGAAACTAACTACACTTGATCGGCTTTATGCCTCCTTGAAAGAAGAAAAAAACGTTGTAAAAGTTCCTGAACGTATTGCCAAAAAAGCTCGAACTTCACTCGAAAGAATGTTTGAAGTTAAAAATTAGACGGAAACAATCATTGATTTGAGGATTTTTACGCCTCTTCTTGTTGCCAATTCGTCGCTTAGATGACGTATTTCTGAGCCTTTGCCTTTCACAGCGATTACTTCAAGGCAGTCATGTTCTCCGAGGTGTATATGCATTGTTGAGGAAATTAGGTTGGTGTGGTGGTGTTGGGCTTCGGTTAGATCGCTTCCAAGTCCTCGAGTATCATGATTGTAGACCATTAAGATGACGCCTGTTTGCATAATGTTTCCTTCTTTAACCCATTTACGTTCAGAAACGTAGAGGCGCACAGCATCTTGGATGGCTTTACTTCTGCTTTCGTAACCCATTTTGTCTATTATGTCGTCGAAGTCCTTTAGGAGTTCGGGTGGAAAGGATACTCCGATTCGTGTTACTTTTGGCATTTCAATCCATTGTAGAATTTGGTTGTTGTGCCTAAAAGCTTTTATATTTTTGAATAACACGTTTTTTTAGAAAGGTGTTATTGGAACGTTTGAATGTTTAAAATAGCTGTAATCGGAGATTAAGCAATTAACTCATAAAAAACTTACAAGACAGAACAGCAAATAACTGATTATCTCGATCATTTCCATCGCATCCTAGAATAATTTTTTGAGCTTAAAGCATCGAATAATAAACTCTGAAATGTGCGCATTCTCAATAGAGTAGGCTGTAATTTTATTATCACCTAGCTGATTAATATTTAGAACAACAACTAGATACCGCACCAAAATATTCCAAAGTTGAAAGGTTTTTATCCGCAATCTCCTAATCATGGGGTTGATGTCGGGCAAAGATTTCTTCATTGATCGATACCAACAGTTGGGTTGGAAGTACCGCGAAACAAAGTTAAGACAGACTATCCGAATTAATGAGACAAACGCTAAAGGAAAAAATCTCGTTGATCGACTTGAACATTTGGGTGTTAGCCTTGAAAAAATCCCTTTCCTTAAATCTGGTTACTGGGTGCAATCCTCTAAAGTTTCTGTAGGTGCAACTGCCGAATACCTTTTAGGATTCTATTCAATTCAAGAGGCAGCTGCGCAAATTCCTGTTTCTCTTTTCACTAGATTGAAAGGAAAATTTGTACTCGATGCGTCAGCAGCTCCTGGAGGTAAAACTGTGCAATTAGCAAACTTAATGGAGAACACAGGGATAATTGTCGCATTGGATGTGGAAAAACGCCGCCTATCTGCCCTCTCAAACCATCTGGAACGGTGCCATGTAAGAAACACTTTGGTTTATTTGCTGGATGCAAGACTATCATCAAACCTAAAATTCAAATTTCACAGAATCCTGATAGATGCTCCGTGTTCTGGAAACTTTGCTTCCGATCCTGTTTGGTTCAAGAATCGTACTTTAAAAGATGTAGAACGTAACTCGGCTTTGCAGCGGCAAATTTTAACTAAGGCAGTCGAATGTTTAGCTGATGATGGTGAACTTATTTATTCGACATGTTCACTGGAGCCCGAAGAAGATGAGCTTAATATAGATTGGGCGATAAAGAATCTCAAATTAAGCATTGAAGAAATCAGCTGTCATGGTGAAAAAGGCTTAACGGAAATTTTCGGCACAAAATTGGACCCTTTGGTTGAACGTTGCAAGAGGCTTTGGCCTGGAGAAACGCAGGGGTTTTTTGTATGCAAATTAAAAAAACGGGGCGTTGTGCTATGAAAGCAGCTTCTCTATTCAACTTTATTTCTCAGTTTAATGTTCAAGTGGCTTTAAATCCTGAATTAATTTTCGAGAAGAATGGGCGTTTCTTTTTGCTCAACGATTTGATAAAGCCGCTAGTTAATCGAGACTTTTTTTACGCTGGTGTATATTTGGGGAAAGCTAAAGCGGGCAAGTTTTTTCCTAGCTTCATTTTGTTATCTTTACTTGCTAAGGAAGGGCAAGCTAACCGTATTGTAATTGACAGAAAGTCTGCCTGGCTTTTCATTTGTGGAAGAGATGTTTTGAGAAAAAGTATTGTGCGGATACACGGTCAAGCAAAAAAGGGCACGAATACCTTGGTTTTAAATGAGTTTGGCGAATGTTTAGGTTTCGGAAGAATTCTTGGAAAGGTGACTGGTTTGATTCTTGGCAATGAAATTGCAATTCGAAATGTATCGGATATTGGGGATTTCCTTCGGCGTGAACGTTGAAGAGGTGTTTTTTGGTCATTTGTCTAGTAATGAACTTGTTTTTAGTGTTTTTTATCGCGCTGATTGTGATAGAGTCTCATTACATATTTTCAAGTTTTTATCTTATTACTGAACATTTATCAATGATATTAAAGCGATAAACTTATATATGTTTACGTTTAATCTGATTTCCATAACATATGGAGAGCATTGCCAAGCCCAGGAGAAATTAAAAAATGAAAAATTTTAAAAATCCAGCATGGAAAGAAGCTGTAAGTAAAGTCATCCAACAAATTCAAGAAAACGACATTAAATTTGTTAGACTGCAATTTACAGACATAAACGGACTGCTGAAGAATTTAGCTGTAAGCGCTAAAAACATCGAAAGCATCTTTGAAAACGGTCAATCCTTCGATGGATCATCGATCACCGGTTATAGACCGATCGAAGAATCCGATATGGTCTTGTATCCGGATCCAACAACCTTTGCAATTCTACCTTGGAGACCGAAAGAAAAATCAAGTTGTAGACTAATTTGCGATGTTTATACACCCCAAAACAAACGTTTTGAAGGCGACCCGCGATATATTCTGGAACGCGCTGTTGAGAAAGCAAACAAAGCTGGCTATACCTTCATCTGCGCGCCTGAACTCGAATTCTTTATGGTTAGAGAAAGCGAAACAGGCGGTCAACCCACTCCAATAGACCTAGCAGGCTATTTTGACTTCCATCCAAGCGACTTAACAGATGACTTGCGCCGAGAAATCGCAGACACAGCTGAAGCCTTTGGCATTGAAATCGAAATCAGTCACCACGAAGTAGCTTTGGGTCAAAACGAAATTGACTTCAAATATG
>Ga0315535_1000139_pt1 | contig 46433 bp, 47 predicted proteins | sample SalMarSW160220MG_2_FD_203092 | JGI IMG/M metagenome (GOLD analysis project Ga0315535, IMG submission 203092) | Salt marsh sediment microbial communities from the Plum Island Ecosystem LTER, Massachusetts, United States - Salt Marsh Sediment SW1602-20 ... | reverse complement strand
TGCACAGGGTGCCGTTGTAGGCGTTGACCGCGTAACCGGAGAGGTCAACGTTCTACGTCTCATTACGGCGATCGACGCCGGAAAGGTCATCAACCCCGTTCTTGCGAAGAACCAGATCATCGGAGGGATGATCATGGAGATGGGAGGAGCGCTTCGAGAGGAGCTTCTCTATTCGAAAGACGGCAGGATGCGTAACAACAACTACACAGATTACAAGATACCGGCCTCCGAGGATGTCGAGACGACCGAGATGGAGGTCATCTTCTTCGAAACAGAAGAACCGATCGGCCCCTTCGGCGCCCGCGGTATCGCCGAGCATGGCACCGTCGGAATTGCCGCTGCGATCGGCAATGCAGTCAGCGATGCACTCGGGATAGACATCAACGAGTTGCCGCTGACGAACGAGAAGGTCTACGCGCGCATCTGCTGCGGGGAGGGAAAGGATGTTTAGAGGGTTCGACTACGTCCGACCGACCGATATCTCCGGAGCTATCGATGCCCTGAGCACTCACGAAGACTCCGAAATCCTCGCCGGGGGAACCGATCTACTGCTTCGTCTTCGCGAAACCTCCGGTCCGGACAAGCTCCTTGTCGATATCAAGCGCTGCGAGGGCCTGCGTGGGATAGAAGAACGTCAAGCTGGTCTATTCATCGGGCCGCTCACTACCATTCGCGAGCTCGTGGAGAGTGCGTTGATTCGCGAGCGCTACCGCTGCCTATGGGACGCCGCATCTGTGTTCGGCTGCCACGAAATTAGAAATCGTGCGACGATCGGGGGTAACATCGTGCACGCGTCGCCGGGCGCCGAGAGCGGAACACCGCTCTTCGTCTTTGAGGCGAGCGTCGAGCTCACCGGGCCGAGTGGGAAACGCACGCTTCCCGTTCTCGAGTTCTGGCAGGGGGCTGGGAAGGTGCAGATGCAGCGCGGTGAAGTGCTTACCGGGATTCTCCTTCCGGAGTTCTCGGGCCCTATTGAGAGCCGATATCGGCGCATCAGCCGCACAAAGGGAATGGACCTTGCTGCGCTCGGAGTCTCGGTCCTCGTGACGTCGCCCGACAATCCGTCGCAACGCGAGATTCGCATCGCGATGGCCGCAGTGGAACAGGTGCCCTATCGAAACAGAGAGGTCGAGTCGCTCCTCAGCCACCGGGCCCTCGACGGAAGGATTATCGCGGAGGCCAAGGTGATGATGGCAGAGAGCATTCACCCCCGAGACACGAGCATCCGCGCGAACCCGAGCTACAAGCGGGCGATGGTGGGGAACCTCACAGAGCAAATCCTCGGCGAGCTCGAATTGATCGAGGAAGGGGCGGCGGAGAAATGAAAACCATAACACTGACCGTCAACAAACGTCTGCTTACGTTGGAGGTGCCGCCGAACATGAGCCTGCTCGAGCTCTTGCGAGAGCGACTCAACCTGACCGGAGCCAAGGAGGGCTGCTCGAACGGCGAGTGCGGCGCGTGCACCGTCATCATGAATGGCGACGCCGTTCGAAGCTGTCTCGTCCTCGGCGTCGAGGCGGACGGGGCGGAGATTACGACAGTCGAGGGCCTGAGCGAGGGGGATGTTCTCGATCCGGTGCAACGGGCGTTCATCGACGCCGACGCAGTACAATGCGGGTTCTGCGCGCCGGGCTACATCATGGCGGTGCGAGCCTTGCTCGACCGTAAGCCGAAGCCTTCGGCCGACGACACCCGCGAGGCCTTGAGCGGCCATCTGTGCCGATGCACGGGATACGAAGCCATTTTCGAGGCGATCCGTGAAATCCCGCAATCGCCCGGCAAGGAAGGATAGCGCCGCGCGTTTGCGGTCGACGAACCCATATTTTCCTTGACAACCGGTTTCTCGCAAAGTAGTCTAATGGTTCGGCTCGAGTGTTGCGAAAACTGATCATGCTCCCATGCGGATGTGTGAGTACTGTGCTTGAGGAGACAAGGCATCAGCAACCAAAGGAGTACGAATATGGACAAGTACCGCCACATCGGTCAATCCTTGCGACGCGAAGACGCGCTCGAGAAGGTCCACGGCCGAGTTCGATTCGCCGACGATTTGCACCCCCCAGGGTTGCTTCACGCCGCGCTGCTGACCAGCCCCCACGCATATGCAGAGATTGAGCAGGTCGACACCTCGGAAGCCGAAACGGCACCCGGAGTCCGCTGTGTCGTAGACGGAGAGGACTTCCCATTTCTGCTCGGCATTTATCTTGGAGATAGGCTCCCCCTTGCACGCGGCAAGGTGCTGCATCACGGTGAGCCGGTTGCCGCGGTCGTTGCGGATACGGAGGCACAAGCCCACCATGCGGCCTCACTCATCAAAGTACGCTACAAGCCGCTTGAACCTATTCGCGATCCGCGTCAGGCGATCGCTGCAGGAGCGCCAATACTTCACCCCGACATGGCCGACTTCTCTTGCATTCCGGAGATCCTCCCGGAACCGGGAACCAATATCGCGAACCGGACAAAGACCCGCAAGGGCGACATCGAACGGGGGTTCAAGGAGGCCGAGGTCACGGTGGAAACCGAGTGCTCCTTCCCCCCGGGAGACCACGTCGCAATGGAGACACGAGTCTCTATCGCGGAGATAAGTCCGGACGGGCAAGTCGTCATCCGCTCGTCGACTCAGGCACCGTTTGCCGTGCGCGAGCTTCTGAACAAGGCATTCGACATCCCGAACGGTATGATCAAGGTAATCGCCCCCCGTATCGGCGGAGGATTCGGCGGAAAGGTCGGACTCCAGCTCGAAGCTCTTGCCTATCTGCTGTCGAAGGAGGTCGGGGGACGCCCGGTGCGTCTCGCGAACACGCGAGAACAGGACATTCTGAGCTCACCGGGCCACACCGGACTCTATGCAAAGGTGAAGCTCGGAGCAAAACGAGACGGCACGCTCACTGCGGCCGACCTTCTGTTCCTCTACGATTCCGGGGCCTACGCAGACTATGCGGTCCACATCAGCCGTGCCGGCGGGTTTTCTTGTACAGGACCCTATCGCATACCGAATGTGAAGTCGGACTCGCTGTGTGTCTATACGAACCATCCGTACGCAACTGCCTTTCGCGGCTTCGGCCATGTCGAGATGACCTATGCTGTCGAACGCGGCATGGAAAAGCTGGCAGAAGCGCTCGGCATGGACCCGTTGGAGCTCCGGCTGAAGAACGCGATTCGCGCAGGCGATATCTCACTCGGCCAGGTAGAGTTCGATCGCAACACGGGGGATCTTCCGGCGTGCCTCAGGAAGGTTGCAGAACGGCTCGAGTGGAGCAAAGGCGTTCGGGAGCAGATATCTCCGACGAAGGTTCGAGCAAAGGGGATAAGCGCCTTTTGGAAGGCGCCCTCGATCCCGACCTTCACCTCTTCCGGCGCCATCCTCATCTTCAACGAGGACGGAAGCGTCAATCTCTCGACAGGCATAGTGGAAGTCGGCCAGGGGACCTACACCGGGTTGAAGCAGATCGTAGCGGAACGTCTGAAGATAGATCCGGAGATGGTGCACCTCAATCGGGAGGTCCAGACCGACTACTCTCCGCATGACTGGGAGACGGCGGCTAGTCGTTCCCTCTTCATGGCGGGAAGGGCGGCGATAGAGGCGGTGGACGATGCGGTGGCGCAGATCAAGCAGGTGGCCTCGGCGCCATTACGCTGTCCTACCGAAGATCTGGAGGTTGCCGACGGGAGAGTGTTTCTCAGGGATAACCCGCAGGTAGGCTTGCCCTTGAACGAGGTCGTCATCCACTACATGTACCCGAATGGCACAGCGATCGGCGGACCGATCGTAGGACGCGGGAAGTATGTCGCCCGTGGGCTGACCGCAATCGACCCCGAAACCGGTGAGGGCAGGCCCTGGCTCGATTACACGATGGGAAGCCAGGGCGTGGAGGTGGAGGTCGATTTGAGCGACGGCAGCTACCGAGTCCTGAAGGCGGCCTGCGCCATGGATGTGGGGACCGTCGTAAATCCACAGCTCGCCCGAGGGCAGGTTGTCGGTGGCATGGCGATGTCGATCGGCTATGCGAGCTCCGAGGGTTTCATCTTCGATAGCCGTGAGCGAGTCCTGAATAACAGCCTTCGCGACCTGAAAATCATGCGCTACGGAGACCAGCCGGAATACTTCGTCGATTTCGTGCAAACTCCGCAGGGCGACGGCCCCTACGGCGCACGAGGGATCGGCGAACAGGGTATTCTCGGAATCCCCGGGGCCCTGGCCGCGGCGCTCTCGCGAGCGGTGGGAAGACCGCTCGATCGGCTTCCGCTCACCTTCGAGGAGGTCTGGCGAGCGGCGCAAGGGGGCCATGAATGATACCCTTTGATTTTGTCTACTTGCGGCCGGAATCCATCGAAGAAGCAGTAAGCGCCTTCGCAGAAACCTCGCGTGCAGGGCTCGATCCTCTCTATTACGGCGGGGGCACCGAGATCGTAACCTTCTCCCGTGACCGCATCGTACATCCTGGCGCGGTCATCGACATCAAGCGAATCCCCGAATGCAGAGAGCTCCGAGTGGAGGGCGACAGCGTCGTTCTCGGCGCGGCGGTCGCGCTGAATCGGATCATCGAGAGCGGCCTCTTCCCGCTCCTCGGCCGGGCGGCAGCCGGGATCGCCGACCATACGGTGAGGAACCGCTTGACCCTCGGCGGCAACGTCGCAGGGCGACTGCCCTACCGCGAGGCCGTTCTCCCCCTCTTGCTCTCTGAAGCCCATCTCGTCCTGGTTGGACCGAACGGTCGACGGACGGTAGGGATCCGGGAAGTGTTCTCGAAGCGTCTGAAGCTGGAAGAAGGGGAGCTCCTCGTTCAGGCGAAGACGGCGGTGTCGACCACGAAGGCTCGATGGAGACATGTTCGCCGGGAGAAGGGAACTAGAACCGACTATCCTCTCGTTTCCGTCGGCTTTCTCGAGCTCGACGGCACGCTGAGGGTGGCGGCGAGCGGTCTGCTGGCTTTTCCGTTTCGAGACGATGAGGTAGAGAAAGCGCTCAACGAAACTCGCCGGACTGCGGAGAAGCGCGCCGACGAAGCATTGAAACGCCTCCCCGGCGAGGTGCGCGACGACCAGCGGGGATCGGCCGAGTATCGGTCGCATCTGTTCAGGAAGATCATCGTCGAGACCGTCGAGGAAATGGAGAAGAGCTCATGAAAGAATACCGTGATGTGGCAAAGCTGTCGCTCGAGATAAACGGCGAGACAAGAGAGGCCGTCGTTCGACCCTCCGATACGCTTCTGCGGGTGCTTCGTGAGCGGCTCGGCCTCGTCGGCACAAAAATGGGGTGCGAGAACGGCGATTGCGGGGCCTGTACGGTGCTCGTCGATGGAGAACCGGTGAAGTCGTGCATGCTGCTCGCGGTCGAGGTGGAGGATTCATCCATAACGACGATCGAAGGTCTCCGCGACACTCCTCTACAGAAAGCATTCGCCGATGAGGCCGGCTTTCAGTGCGGCTTCTGCACCCCGGGATTCGTTGCGAACGCGACCGCACTTCTCGAGCACAATCCAAATCCGAGTAACCAAGAGCTCACCTCATGGCTCGCGAGCAATCTCTGCCGATGCACCGGCTACGAGGGAATCGAGCGCTCGGTGAAAGCTGCACTGAACGCAAACGGGAAGCGTCGGAAATAGTCGGCGTCTGCGGCGCTGCTAAACGTTATGAGCTGGTATTGAGTGCGAAGTCGCTTGTTCGGAGGAGGGACTCGGCGTTGTGAGAGAGCGCGACGATCTCTGACGCGATGGAGAGTGCGATCTCTTCGGGGGAGGTCGCCTTCATGTCGAGTCCCACGGGACCATGGATTCGACTCAGGTCTTCTTCACTGAATCCTGCTTCGAGTAGCCGTTGTTTCCTTCGGGCCTGGGTCCTGTTGCTGCCGAGTGCTCCGATATAGAAAGCGCGACTCCGTAGCGCAGCGTGGAGGGCAGGGTCGTCCAGCTTGGGGTCATGGGTGAGAACGACGACGGCGGTTTCCGGGGTAATCGCCAGACTCTCGAATGCACGGTCGGGCCACTCCGGAACGAGCCGGTCAACATCGGGGAAGCGCTCTGCGCTTCCGAAGGTCTTTCTGGGATCGACCACCAGGGTGAGAAATCCGAGAAGCTTCGCGATCTTGACCAGGGCGATAGCGATATGGACTCCACCGACGAGGACGATCGTGGGCGCAGGGGGAAAGACCTCGACGAAGAGGTCGAGCCCGTCGTCCGTTTCCATTCGCGCCGACCTCGTGTGTTGAGTGACCATTTCCATCAGTCGCTTCACAGATTCCTGGTTCCCGTCGAAGGAGCCGACCGCGTCGCCCCCATCATCAAATGAAATCTTGCGCCCGATTCGGCTGTCGTGCGCGTTTATGACAGTGACACTGTAGGCGCGCTCGTTCGCAGCGATCCGCGCCTTGAGGAACTCGAGGTGTTCTTCGTTGAGTGGCTCCAGGAGCACATCGATCGTGCCGCCGCACGGTAGCCCCACATCCCAGGCCCGGTCGTCGCTGGTTTCGAAGTGCAGTACCTTCGGAGGGCTGTCCACCCTCATCTTGAGCCCTTCGTCGATGATCGCCGATTCGACGCAGCCGCCGCTGATCGAACCCGTAATCCGACCGTTCCTTCCGATTGCCATCTTGCCCCCGACACCGCGCGGGGCAGAGCCGTAGGTCTTGAGAACTGTTGCGACGGCTATCTGATTGTCACCCGATGCGATCCAACGTTCGACATCGGAGATGATGTCCCTCATAACTGGCTCCTCGTTTTTGTAGAGGCGACTTTTTGACTTGAGTCCACGCAGTGAGGGGGTGATTCTATGCGAGCTTGGCGGTGAGCACCATTTCTACACTCTTGAGCGCTCCGGACACCGGGCATCCGTTCTTCGTATCTTCCGCGTGTTTCTGAAACGTGTCGTTGTCGATTCCCTCCACCCGCGCTTCGGTTGCGACCTCGATTTTCGTTATTGCGAAGCCCCCTCCATTCTGCTCGATGTGAACGCGGTCCACCGTCCGCACCGAGTCGACCCGAAATCCGGCCGCCGCAAGCCCCGCTGCGAGGGCCATGGAATAGCACGCTGCGTGCGCGGCCGCAATAAGCTCTTCCGGATTCGTTCCAGTTCCCTCTTCGAAACGAGAGCTGAAATTGTAGGCCATTCCGTTGAGAGCGCCTGACTGGGTCGCAAGCACCCCGTTTCCGGATTTGAGATCACCTTTCCATTCTGCATTTCCGCTACGTACCGGCATGTTAACTCCTTCGACTTCTGTCATTTGTCGATCTGATTGGTAAATATTACGCCGGATCGGACCCTTGTGTCAAAAGCGGGAGGGCCCGATCCGTAGTTGACCGGCCCGAGTCGGGCAACTATCATTTGAACGTGAGGCAGAAAAGCGACTTCCTGTCACCGACAACCCACGGCTTCGTGCGGGTCTCGGTCTGCGTGCCGAGGCTACGGGTCGCCGATCCGCAGTTCAACGTCGAGCAAACCATCAAGATGGCTGCCGGAGCCTCGGCAGAAGGCGCTGCGCTCGTGCTGTTTCCTGAGCTCGGCATCTCCGCCTATACGAACGAAGATCTTTTTCATCAGGATACGCTCCTTGACGGCACCGAGGCTGCGCTTTTGCGGCTCACCGAGGCGTCGCGCGAGCTCACCTCGTTGATCGTGGTCGGCGCACCACTGCGATTCGAGCAGCGGCTTTTCAACTGCGCAATAGCTGTCTACCGCGGAGAGGTCCTTGCGGTTACCCCCAAGACCTATCTTCCCAACTATCGAGAGTTCTACGAAAAACGCCAGTTTGCCGGAGCCAAGGACGCACTCGGGGGAAGCATTAGACTGCTCGGCCGGGAGGTCCCGTTCGGCAACGACGTCGTTCTCCGTGCCGCCGAGTTGCCTGAGTTTTCCGTTCACATGGAGATCTGTGAGGACCTGTGGGCGCCCATCCCCCCGAGCAGCTACGGAGCGCTTGCGGGCGCAACGATTCTTCTCAACCTTTCGGCGAGCAACATAACGATCGGCAAAGCAGAGTACCGGAAGGCCCTCGCGGCCGCGCAGTCGGGGCGCTGCGTTGCGGCCTATCTCTACTCGGCGGCGGGCCACGGCGAGTCGACCACCGACCTTGCCTGGGACGGAGACGCGCTCATCTACGAAAACGCTGAGCTGCTTGCGGAGGCCGAGCGCTTCGGCGGGACCGAGCAGCTCATTTGGGCCGATATCGATCTCGGTGCGCTCGTTCAAGACCGGATGCGTCTCACCAGCTGGGGCGATACTGCCTCCGCGCACCGAGAGCGGATCGCTTCGATTCGAATAATCCCCTTTGACTTCGAGCTGCCATCGGCCAAGCGGCCGCTTCGGAGAAGACTGGCCCGGTTCCCTTATGTACCGTCGGATCCTTCCAAGCGCGACGAGCGCTGTTATGAGGCCTACAACATACAGGTGGCGGGACTGCTCAAACGACTCGAGAACACCGAGCTGAAGAAGGTCGTAATTGGAATATCCGGTGGACTCGACTCGACGCAGGCGCTCATCGTCTCGGCGCGGGCATTCGATCGACTCGGGTTGCCGCGCAAGAACATTCTCGCCTACACTATGCCGGGCTTCGCAACCTCGACGACGACCCTGCAGAACGCTCGTGAGCTCATGGCCGCCCTCGAGGTAAGCGCCGCGGAGATCGATATCCGCCCTTCCTGCATGCAGATGTTCAAAGACCTCGGCCATCCCTATGCGGCGGGAAAAGAGGTCTACGACGTTACCTTCGAAAACGTTCAGGCAGGCGAACGCACCTCGCATCTCTTTCGTCTGGCGAACTCAAACGGCGCGCTCGTCGTCGGTACCGGAGATCTTAGTGAGCTTGCTCTCGGGTGGGCCACCTACGGCGTGGGCGACCACATGTCTCACTACAACGTAAACGCCTCGGTTCCGAAGACTCTCATCCAGTATCTCATTCGCTGGGTGGCGGACACCTCTCAGTTCAACGAGACCACGTCGCGGGTTCTCAGGCGAATTCTCGATACGGAGATCTCCCCCGAGCTGGTACCCGACCGTTCTGGCGAAAACGAGAAGCCGAGTCAGAGCACCGAGTCACAGATCGGCCCCTACGAGCTTCAGGATTTCAACCTTTATTACATCACACGATACGGTTTCAAACCGAGCAAGGTTGCGTTCCTGGGTCTCGAGGCGTGGGGCGACGCCGCACGCGGCGGCTGGCCGGATCCGCTGCCTGAGGAGAAGCGCCACTCCTACGATCTCCCCGCCATCAAGAAATGGCTCGGGGTCTTTCTCTTCAGGTTCTTTCAAATCAGTCAGTTTAAGCGCTCGGCCGTTCCGAATGCGCCGAAAGTCGGGTCCGGCGGCTCACTTTCGCCGCGGGGCGATTGGCGAGCACCGAGTGACTCCGAGGCGCGGATCTGGCTCGATGAGCTTGCGAAAAACGTCCCCGACTAGATGTGGATAGCCCAGCCCTCGGCTGCTCGCATCGATTCCATGACGGCCTCCGAAAGGGTGGGATGGGCGTGAATCATCGTGGCGATGTCCTCTGGAAGCAGCTCGGAGGACTTCGCAAGCAGTAGCTCGTGAATGAGCTCGGTGGCATCGGCTCCTACGATATGGGCCCCGAGGATCTCGTGCGTCTTCGGGTCGAAGAGAACCTTGACCATTCCCTCCGATCGCTCGACTGCTACCGATTTGCCCGCGCCGCGGTAGGGGAAAGTCGCTTTCTTGTAGCTCACCCCCTGCTTCTTTGCGGCATCCTCGTTCAAACCGAAGCTTGCCACCTGCGGCTCGCAGTAGACCGCCCCCGGAATGGCCATTGGGTCCACCTTCTTCGCGGGATTGTGCCCGGCGATGTACTCGACGGCAATCTCGGACTCCTTCGAGGCAACGTGTGCCAGAAGCGGCGAAGAGGTGACGTCGCCGACGGCGAAGATACCTTTGGTAGTCGTTTGGTAGTAGTCGCCGACTGGAATGAACCCCCTCTCCGTTTTGATCCCGACGGCGTCGAGACCGATGTTTTCGGTATTCGGGCCGCGGCCCACGACAACGAGAACCAGGTCGGTCTCGACGTCCTCCTTCTTCCCGCCCTTTCCCTCGATGCTGACCGTGGCTCCATTCTTCGTCTTCTTCATCCCCGTCGCTTTTGTCGAGGTGTGGACCACCATCCCACGCTTCGTGAATGCCTTCTCGAGCACCCCCACAGTTTCCGAGTCCTCGAGTGGAAGAAGGTGATCGAGCATTTCGACCAGGGTCACCTCGGTCCCGAAAGCGTTGAAGACATGAGCAAACTCGCAACCGATGGCACCTCCTCCAAGGATAAACACTCGCTTCGGAAGCTTTTCAAGCATAAGGGCTCCGTCAGACGAAATGACAAGCTTGTCATCGAACTCGAAACCGGGGATTACCTTTGGTCGCGAGCCGGTGGCGATGAGGATATTCTTGCCACGGACTTTCTTGCCGTCTTTGAGACTCACCTCTCCCTTGCCGGTAATCCTTGCTTCGCCTTCGATCAGAGGAACCTTGTTTTTCTTGAGTAGAGAGTTGACCCCGCGGGAGAGTGTGTCCGCGGCGTCTCGGGATTTCTTGAAGACCTTCGAGTAGTCGAGGCCCGACCGGTCAACCTTGACTCCCATTGCCTCGAGATCGCTTGCAGAGGCGAAGACCTCTGCCTGGTGGATGAGGGCCTTTGACGGGATGCACCCAATATTGAGGCAGACTCCCCCGGGCTTGTCCTTTTCGATTACGCAGGCTGAGAGACCGAGCTGTGATGCCCTGATTCCTGCCACGTACCCTGCCGGACCCGCCCCGATGATTACTACATCGTATTCTGTTTCGCTCATGTATGGCTCCTAGTACAGCACCCGGACAGGGTCCTCGATGATGTCGCTCAAATACTTGAGAAAGTTGGCGCCGAGGGCACCGTCGATCACGCGGTGATCGCACGAAAGAGTCAACTTGAGGTTGGTCTGTACCCGGATCTCGTCATTTTCTCCGACGACCGGCTCCTTCTTGATCGCCCCTACCGCCAAAATCGCTGACCCTGGCGGGTTGATGATGGCGGTAAACTCCTCGATGCCGAACGAACCGAGGTTGCTGATCGTAAAGGTGGCACCGGAGTACTCCTCTTGCTTGAGCTTCCCGTCGAGCGCCTTGTCGATGAGAACTGAGAGCTCTTCATCGATTTGAACCACTCCCTTCGATCCGCAATCGCGCACCACAGGAGTGATGAGCCCGTCCCGCTGCGCGACGGCGAGCCCGATATCGATCGAGCCGAACATGATGATCTTGTCGCCCTGCCAGGAGGAATTGACCATGGGATGATGTTTCAACGCCTCGGCAGCGAATTTGATCAGGAACGCGTTCATCGAAACCTTCTTGTCGCGTCGCGCGTTCAGTTTCTTGCGTGCCTCGACCAATCCGTCGGCCGGCACGCTGATTTTCACGTAATAGTGCGGAGAGGTGTATTTGGACTCCGAGAGTCTTTGCGCTATGATCTTGCGTTTTCCGGAGATCGGAATCTCTTGCTGGGTGAGCCCCGGCGAAACACCGGAGGCCGCGGTGCTGCCCGTGCCGGTTCCTTTTTCGATGGCGGTTTCGACGTCGCGCTTGACTACGCGCCCGCCGGGTCCGCTCCCCGACACGCGGGTCAGATCGACGCCGGCGTCGTTGGCAATGGCTCGGGCGAGCGGAGAGGATTTGACCCTTCCCTCCGTTCCGCGTGGAGCGGGCCCGGCAGCGGAGCGCGGGGCGCCTGTAGTTCCTTGCGCCGCCGTCGTACTCGGCTGCTGCACGGGGCGCGCGCCGGCAGCCTCAGCCGCAGGTGCTCCGCCGTTTTCATGACCGCCGGTCGGGGCCTCTTCGGTTCCGCCGCCTTTCTCACCATTCGCGGCGGTTGAGCCCGCCGGGCTCTTTTCTTTGCCTCGACTGCTTCCGATCTCCGCCATTATCGAGGAGATGTCTTCATCCTTCTCTCCGATGATGGCGATGGGATCCTCGACCTTGGCACCTTCGCCGTTGCCGACGACGATCTTGAGAAGCGTGCCCTCCTGGATGGATTCGTAGTCCATCGTCGCCTTGTCGGTTTCCACCTCGCAGAGCACATCCCCTGTGCTCACGGCGTCCCCCTCTTTCTTGGTCCACTTTACGATGGTGCCTTCTTCCATCGTCGGCGACAGCGCCAACATCAGTACTTTCTCGGCCATATCGGCTCTCCTTGTCTACAGATACAGTACGCGCTTGACCGCCGCGGCGATTTTATCGACCGATGGTTGGGCGGCGAGCTCGAGGCTGTGGTTGTAGGGCATCGGCACGTCTTCGGAATTAACGACCTCAACGGGTGCGTCCAAGTCGTCGAAGCAGTTCTTGGAAACGAGCCATCCGACATGAGTCCCTACGCTCGCGAACGGCCACGCCTCGTCGACGACGACGCATCGATTTGTCTTTCGTACCGAGGCATAGATTGTTTCCTCATCGAGAGGACGAATCGACCGCAGGTCGATGACCTCGACGTTGATTCCTTCTTTCTCCAGCTCCTCGGCCGCCTCGAGCATCATCTTGACCGGCTTGGAGAATCCGATGAGAGTAACGTCGCCGCCCTCCCGCTTGATTTCGGCTACTCCGATGGGAACGAGGTACTCTTCAGTGGGCACCTCGCCTTTCCATCCATAGGCAAGCTCTGATTCCATGAAGATGACCGGGTTCTCGTCGCGGATCGCGGACTTCAGCAAACCCTTGCCATCGTAGGGTGTCGAGGGCGAAACCACCTTCAGTCCTGGAACATGAGCGTAGATCGATTGGAGTGCCTGAGAGTGCTGAGCGCCGAGAAACTCGGCGGGCCCGTTCGGTCCTCTGAACACGATCGGACAGGTGAATTGCCCGCCGGACATGTAACGTGTCTTCGAGGCGTTGCTGTAAATCTGGTCGATGGCCATCAACGAGAAGTTGAGGGTCATCCATTCGACAATCGGCCGCAGGCCTGCAAGCGCAGCTCCGATACCCAGGCCGGTGAATCCTTCTTCGGTAATCGGCGTGTCGATAACGCGTAGCTCACCGTATTTGTCGAGAAGGCCCTGACTTACCTTGTAGGCGCCGTTGTATTGACCAACCTCTTCGCCGAGGAGAAGCACATCTTCATCGCGCTCCATCTCCTCGTCCATTGCCTGCCGGAGCGCTTCCCGGAAAGTAATCACTGGCATCTATTTCTCCTCGTCCTCTACTCTGCCAAGACGTCTTCGTACAGCGCGTCCGGCGACGGCTCTTCACTTTCGTCGGCGAAGGCGGCTGCCTTGTTGCTCAACTGCTTCATCTCATCGTCGATCTTCTTGTACTGCTCTTCGGTCAGAAGCTTTCCGTCGACCAACTGCTTCTTGAGAATGAGGATCGGATCCTGCTCTCGATACTGCTCGAGCTCTTCCTTGGTACGGTATTGGGCCGGATCGCTCATCGAGTGCCCGCGATAGCGGTAGGTCTTCATTTCGAAGAAGAGGGGATGGCTGTTCCTGCGGACATCCTCTATGGCGCCCGACATTTCCTTGTATACAGTCATCACATCCATACCATCGACTTGTTTGCCGGGGATGTCGTATGCAGCTCCCATGACGGAGAAATCATACACCGCCGATACGCGCTTGTAGTCAGTGCCCATCCCATAGTGATTGTTCTCGCACACGAATATGATCGGCAAGTTGTAGATCTTTGCCAGGTTCATGGTTTCGTGGAAAGCACCCTGGTGGATCGCACCGTCTCCGAAATAGCAGAGCACCACGCCGTCCTCTTTTCGGTAGCGTATCTTCATCGCTACTCCGGCTGCGATCGGAATTTGGCTGCCGACGATGCCGTTGCCGCCGAGCATGTGTCGCTCTGCATCGTACATATGCATCGATCCGCCTTTCCCTTTCGAAACACCGGTCGACTTGCCGTAGAGCTCGGCCATGACCGCGTTGGGGTCCATTCCGCAGGCAAGTGCGTGGGCGTGGTCGCGGTAGCCGGTAATGACGTAGTCTTTCTTCAGGTCGAGGGCGAGAATCGAGCCGACAGCGACGGCCTCCTGCCCAATGTAGAGGTGACAGAACCCACCGATCTTCCGAAGGCCATACATTTGACCGGCCTTCTCTTCGAATCGGCGGATCAGGATCATTTCCCGGAGGAACCGGTTCACCAGATCCTTGTCGAACTCCTTGCCAATTTCGCTTTTTGTTTGGACTTTTCCCATACAATCTCTCTCCTACTCGAACGTCACAACTTCACGGGTGTTCGTGAGGGGCTCATAGTAACTCGCCTCTTCGATGACAGTCTCCAGAACGACGAACTCAGCGCTGCTGCAGTTGACCTTCCAAAAGACGTCGAGGCGAGGGGCAAGAACCTCGAGCACCTCGTTCTTCAACGAAGGATTCTCGATCATGTTGACTTTCCCGCTCACGTGGACAATCCTATTGAGCTGCTTCGACTGGAACATCCAGTCGACCTTTGGATTTGACTTGATGTGGAGCGCCTTCGAGAAGTCCGGACAGGTAACGGCAAACAAGGCTGTCTGTCGGTCTCGAAGAACCGCGGGGGTCATCCATCGCAGATGCGGTTTATTCTCCGGGTCCACCGTGGCCAAGACTCCGGTCTTCGTTTCATCGATGATTTCTGTCAATTTGTTCATCAGCTCATGTTGTGTCATGGCGAGCTCCTCTCCTTAGAGTGACGACTCTACTATAGTATAACCACAGGGGCGGAAGCCGGGCAAAATCCGCCTCGCAATCGGCCAACGCCGAAAGAACACAGTATATCAGCATTCGGATGTCGCAGAAACTGGCGCAGTAGGCGACTGATACCTGCTGTGCATTGAAGTCCAAAAACAGAATTGAGTAGAATACTGCTGCATTATAAGCGAACGAGACTATTTTTCAAGAGCCCTTTCCAGACGGCCGTCCATTATGACCGTTGGTGATCTCACGGGAGCGCGTTCTCATTGACTTTTGAGCGGATTTCATTAAGATAGGGCGCATGGCGGACAACAAGAAGAAACCCCTGATTCTCGTCCAGAAACCGATGATGCGGGTCGTTTATGCACTTATCCCGCTCCAACTTGCGTCGATCTATTTCTTCGGATGGCGAGCCCTTGCGATCCTTGTCGTCGTAAATATCGCAGGATTCCTGAGCGAGTATGCATTTGCGCGCGTCTACAAGACTCAAGTCAGCTCGGCGGTCTTCGTAACGAACTTCCTGTTCGCCATGTCGCTTCCGCCGACCGTCCCGTTTTGGATTGCCATCGTCGGAATCGTATTCGGCGTGGTATTTGGAAAGATGGTTTTCGGAGGATTTGGCCGCAACGTATTCAACCCGGCGATATCGGGGCGCGCGTTCATCTACGTAAGCTTCGGCGCGCAGATGACCGCACACGGCGCATGGGTTGATCCAGTACGGGGAATCTTCGGCGGGATTACAACCTGGCAGGCGGACGCGATCTCCTCAGCGACGCCGCTCCCGGAGCTGGCCGCCGGTACTCATGTTCCTCTTCTCAATCTTTTTCTCGGCAACGTGTCTGGATCGTTCGGCGAGACGAGCGCTCTGCTTATTTTGATCGGAGGCATCTACCTCATCGTCAAGAAGATAGCAAGCTATCAGATCGTACTCGGCGGAGTCCTCGGATACGGCGTGCTGCAGGCTGTCCTTTGGTTGGGAGGAGTCCACGGCGCCTATGATCCGTTGAGCGGAGTTCTCGCGGGGAGCTTTCTCTACGTCGCTCTCTTCATGGCAACTGACCCTGTCTCCGCCGGTCAGACGACCGACGCGGGTCGTTGGATATTTGGTCTCATATTCGGACTGCTGACGGGGCTCATACGGACGTTCTCCGTGTGGCCGGAGGGAGCAACATTCGCGATTCTAATTGCGAACATGTTTGCCCCTCTCATCAATCACCTTCTCCGTGAAGCCCAGACTCGAGCGAAAAATCGACAGAAGGAACAGGCAGCATGAGCGCGACTACTACGAAGGTGAGCTTCTTCAGGGAGAGGATCTTTCCAATTCTGTTCATGTTCATTGTCACGGTCGTTTTCATAACGGCAGTGTCGGGCGTGTATCTCTCGACACAGGGCACGATCAAGTTGAATGAGACGTTGTTTTTGAAACGTGCTATCCTCTTCGCGGCGAACATTCCGGTACCGCAGGGGGGCGCCGCAATCGAGAAGGTTTATCAACTGCGGATCAAGGAAGTCAAAGATTCGAGCGGAGCGCCGAAGTACTACGAGGTCATGGACGCGAACGGCACTGAGCTTTCTGGATACGTGGTGTACGGGTCGGGTCCGGGCCTCTGGGGTACGATCCAGGCGGTGATCGGGTTCGACAAAGGACTCGAAAAGCTCACAGGAGTCGACTTCATCAAGCAGGATGAGACGCCGGGGCTTGGCGCCCGAATAACGGAGGATTGGTTTCGCGCACAGTTCCGAGGAAAGAGCGGTCCCTTCTCGATGGTTCGGGAAGGCGAACAGAGCACGACGCATCAGTTCGATGCGATAACTGGCGCGACGATAACCTCGACTGCGGTCCGTGACATCGTGAACAAGACGGAACAGAACGTGAAGTCGATCATTTCAAATTAACGGGGGAAGATATGGCGAAAGGAAAGACGAAGAAAGTCTTCCTGAGTGACATAGGGAAGGACAATCCCGTTTTTGTTCAGATACTTGGAATCTGCTCTGCGTTAGCGGTGACCAACGTCCTCAAAAACACGGTCGTAATGGGGCTCGGTGTCATGTTCACGACTGCGATGTCGAGCTTCACCGTTTCGCTGCTTCGCAAGATTATCCCAGGGCGTGTGCGCATGATGGTCGAGACGCTGATCATCGCAGCATACGTCATCGTCGTCGACATTGTTCTGCGCGCATTCGTTCCGGATATTGAGCGTCAGCTCGGACCCTACGTTGGACTCATTATCACGAACTGCATCATTATGGGACGCGCCGAGGCATTCGCACTCTCGAACAGTCCCGGTCTCTCGCTCGTGGACGGTCTTGCGTCGGGTATAGGCTACTCCTACGTTCTGTTGACGATCGCGTTCTTCCGCGAGCTTCTCGGTTCTGGAACGATCTGGGGATACAACGTTCTCGGTTCGGGGTGGACGAATTGGTCGATAATGGTGATGGCCCCCGGGGCGTTCTTCATGCTCGCGATCTTCATCTGGGTTGTGAAAGGGCTCGTTCTCAAGGTGGAGGATGATGCCGCCGTCAAAACCCCGGTGCAGACTCCGGCGAAGGAGGCGACGGCGTAATGAATGCAGCGCTTTTTCCGTTTGCGATCTTCTTCGCCGCGATCTTCACAAACAACATTCTCCTTACGAACTACCTGGGGATGTGTTCGTTCCTCGCCATCTCGAAGGAGATAAAGACCTCCGTTGGACTTGGAATCGCGGTGACCTTCGTCATGGCATGTACCAGCCTGCTCAACTGGTTGGTCTATCATTATATTCTGATTCCCCTCGGCCTGGATTATCTTCGGTTCATCGTCTTCATCATCGTGATTGCGGCGTTCGTGCAGTTGGTGGAGATGATCATCGAGCGCGTGTCGGAAACCCTCTACGCGGCCCTCGGTATCTACCTGCCCTTGATTACAGTCAACTGCGCGATACTCGGGGCAGTACTCTTTATGGTAATTCGCGAGTACTCTATGCTCACCGGGTTCATGTACGGGCTCGGAAGCGGCATCGGATGGTTCCTTGCGATTCTCGCGATGTCCGGGATTCGGCAGAAGCTCAAGAACGCCAGAATCCCGCGCGGGCTGGAGGGAGCCGGCATTGCGCTTATCATAACTGGGATGATGGCGCTCGCGTTCATCGGCTTCACCGGCATGATCAAAGTAAGCTAGCAGCGAAACACTACGAGAGAGGTAATAGATGCCCATTAGCGCGCTGTTGATTGCGGTCGGCTCGATTTCGATACTTTCGAGCTTCCTTGCTCTCCTCATGGTCATCGCAGATGCAACGATCGCCAACTACGGCGACGTAACCATCCGAATCAACGAGAGCGAAGAGCATAAGCACGTCGTGCGCGGAGGGAGGCCCCTGCTTTCGACGCTCATGGCTGAACAGATCTTCATCCCATCGGCGTGCGGCGGACGTGGATCATGCGGCCTGTGCAAGGTGGAAATTCCGCAAGGTGCAGGGCAGTATTTGCCGACGGAGCTTCCTTGGATCAGCGAAGAGGAGCGAGCACAGAACGTGCGGCTCTCCTGCCAGCTCAAGGTCAAGGCCGACATGGAGCTGCGCATCCCGGAGGAGCTGTTCAGCGTCAAGGAATATCGAGGGAAAGTCACTCGGATTCGAGATCTCACCCATGACATCAAGGAGCTTACGATCGATTTGATCGAGCCGGCGGAAATAGATCTCAAGGCGGGGAAGTTCGTCCAACTTCAGGTGCCCGAGTACGAGCTTACCGACGAGCCCGTCTATCGTGCCTATTCGGTGTCTTCCGTTCCGAGTCAGCAAAACCAAATCGAGCTCGAGGTGAGATTAGTTCCGAACGGGATCTGCACAACTTACGTCTTCAACTATCTGAAAGAGGGCGACGATATAATATTCAACGGTCCGTACGGCGATTTCCATCTGCGAGAAACCGAACGCGACGTCGTGTGCATTGCCGGCGGCTCCGGCATGGCGCCAATCAAGGCGATCCTTCTCGACATGCTTGAAAAGGGCGTCAACCGAAAGACTCGATACTTCTTTGGTGCCGTGACCAAGAAGGATCTGTTCCTCATCGATGAGATGAAGGCTCTCGAAGGCAAGCTGCCCGACTTCAAATTCGTCCCGGCGCTTTCCGCTCCGGAAGAGAACGACAAATGGGAGGGTGAGGTCGGGCTCATCACTGAGGTGCTCGACCGTCACACGCCGAACGGCGAGAACCTTGAAGCCTACCTGTGCGGGAGCCCCGGGATGATAGATGCCTGCATCAAGGTTCTGACGGACAAAGGGGTGCCCGAAGAGCTCATCTACTACGACAAGTTCGCTTGAGCAGAAGGACATTAACCGGTTGCCGACAAGAGAGGAGCTGAGGAATCGGCCTAAGGAGCTATCGATGAAACAGAGCCCGCAGTTGCAGAAAGCCCAAGAGAGTATGGCGCCGGGCGTCATCACGCTCGAAGGGTTCCTGGGCACAGACAAGAGAAATCTCGGGGACATTCTCGTCGAGGATGAGGCGTCCGTACGCAGAATGGGTATGACTCACGAGCACATCGCTCACGCCATGCAGCGGCTGCGTGACGAGGGGATGCGCGGACTCGGTGAGTTCATCCCGGTTGCGCCCCATTTCGAGGTGAGGGTCGATTCTGTGCGCGGCAAGCTACCCTGTCCGTTCCAGCATCCGGGGATCTTCCCGAAGACGAACATTACCGTCCGAAACAAAGACAAGAACGAGGAATTAACCTATACGGATCTTCACATACATCTTATCAACCAGCATGGATTCTACGAGGGGAGGGGCTCTGCGTTTCGACTCGATCCTCACGTTCTGGTAGAAGTACTCGAAATCGAACCGGAAGAGTAGAAGGCCATTGTCCCGTCAGGCTCACCGCCCAGGTGACACCAGGAAACCCAATTGGACTCCAGCCGGGTTCTCATTGTAGACGACGACGATCTCATCTGTGTGTCGCTCGGGAAGGGACTCGAGCGACACGGATACTCGGTGATGGTTGCCGAAAGCAGCATTGAGGCAATCAGCGCGCTCGAGAATGAGGTGTTCGATTACGTTGTCGCAGATTTGGTAATGCAGGGAACGGACGGACTGCGAGTCCTGGAACGAAGTAAGCAGTTGCGCCCCTCCACGGCCGTCATCATCCTCACGGCCTTTGCGGATCTGTCCTCGGCTCTGGAAGCGCTGCGCCTCGGGGCGGACGACTTTCTGAGCAAACCGTGCAATGCCGAACAGCTTTCCCTGCGATTTCAACGTTGTACTGATAAGTTGCGTCCGTTCTCCGAGCTGAGCATGGCAGTCGCGCGCAAGGATTCCCTCTTGCGGGAGACGCACCACAGGGTCAAGAACGATTTCATGATGCTGTCGGCTCTTGTCGGGTTGCAGCTCACACGGGTAAATGACGGTGCGGACAGAATCAGGTTCGACGAGCTCAGAACGAAGATACAGACTATGGCGCTCGTTCACGAGGAGATGTTTCACGAACGGTCCTATCAGGATATCATGGCGCGTCCCTACCTCGCCGAGCTCAGCAGGCGAACCGTGCACTCGTTCAATCCAAACCGCTCCCCGGTTTCGGTGCACGTCGAGGCGCCTGACGTGATGCTCCCTACCGAGACTGCAGTCCCACTCGGCGTTCTCCTCACTGAGCTCCTGACGAACTGTATGAAACATGCATTCGATTCCAGCGTCGGTGGGCACATCGATGTGATGCTGACCACGGACGGCCGGTCATACTCTCTGGTCGTTAGAGACAACGGACGTGGTCTGCCGAGCGACTTTCGAATCGATGAATCTGAGACCCTTGGAATGAAGATCGTGTCCGGATTGGCTTCTCAGCTTCGTGGAACGGTTGAATACCGAACCGCGGGCGGCGCGAGCTTCACCCTCAAATTCTCTGGGGCGACGCTGTAGATTGGCGTCCAGTGGGCCGCATGTGGCATCTATCGTATCCGGCGACTATGAAGCAGGCGGGTAGACTGCCCAGATCAACTTGCCTTTTGGCTGTACGCGCGAGGCCGGATACGAGCTGCTCGTCGAATCCCGCGAAAGAATGCTGCGAACGACGGGGGTCTTTTCCTCCCCCGACACGAGGAAGATCACCATTGATGCATCGTTCAAGAGGCGAAATGTCATGGTTACTCGACGTACATGAGGTTCACGGGGTGCTTGGGGTGTGGAGGCGACGAGGTTGTCTGCCTCGAGCTGCGGCTGCGCGGGAAACAGCGAGGCAGTATGTCCGTCGGGGCCAATACCAAGGAGGACGATGTCGAGCATGGGTGATCCCGCTTGTGAGAGCTCCCGTACGACACCCTCATAGTCCACGGCGGCGTCGTCGGCCCCTATCTCGGTCCTGACTCGATGGACGTTCTCGTCGGGAATGTTGATATGAGATAGGAGTGACTCCTTTACCATCCGGAAGTTGCTGTCGATTGAATCCTGGGGCACGTTCCGTTCGTCGCCCCACAGTAGATGGACTCGCTGCCACGGCAGATCCCTCTCTTCCGCCAGGCGGGCGTAGAGCCCCTTCGGCGTCGATCCGCCCGCAAGGGTGAGTGTGAGATAGTCTCGGGTTGTGAGGATTCGTCTCACCTCTGCGAGCAATAGCGCTGCGGTGGTCTCGAATAGTTCTTCGGGTCTGCTGCAGTAGATACTTATCACAATCGGTCCGCCACAATCACTCTACTTGACAACGAGAATGGTCTCAAGTACCCTGATCACAGAGCGATGCTGCGGCCGCTCAAACCCTTCCAGCATGGATCGCCTACCTGCAGAGAAAAAGTGGACATCGAGAACCGTTCCTTGAAAATCGATCCGGATCATGCGGGAAGTCTTCTGTCCTCACTGTACGAACGCTATCACCGTCGAGAGTACCTTCATCCGGATCCTCTCGAGCTTGTGTTGCGGGCCACATCCGAAGAACGTGAGGTAACGGCGATCGTCGCCTCTTCACTCGCACTGGGCAAGGTAGATCTGATTCTCCGGGCCGCCGGCGGCATTCTCGATCTGCTCCAGGAGCCTACGGCTGCATTGCGCAGCCTATCGGGCTCCGATCTGAGACGGATTTTCGAGAACTTTCGGTATCGATTCTTTTCCGGTGTGCAACTTGCGAACTTTCTCGTCGGAGTCGGGGGGGCGATCAAGCGCTACGGTACGCTCGAGACCTGTTTTCTGTCCGGGTTGCGAGATTCGGACACCTCCACCTTGCCGGCACTCGGACGTTTCGTGAAGGAGCTCCAGGCACTTGCGCCTGGCGATATCGGAATTCTTCTGTCGGATCCTTCAAAAGGCAGTGCGTCGAAACGCCTTCATCTTTTCCTGCGATGGATGATCAGAAATGACGCCATTGACCCTGGAGGATGGAGAGTCCCTCCGAGCAAGCTCATCGTGCCGGCGGACGTTCATATGCTCAAGGTAAGCCGGCTCCTCGGGTTCACAGAGCGCAGGCAACCCGACCTCGGTGCTGCGATGGAGATTACCGCGGCCCTCTCGAAGTTTTCTCCGGAGGATCCGGTCCGGTTCGACTTCTCCATGACACGCTTAGGAATCCACCCCGACCTCACCTACGCTCATCTCTACCGCGGCCTCCCCTAAATGCCCTGTGCGCCGAATCGGCGTGCAGTGTCCATATTTTCTCAATCTCAGGCGTAAAGGAGTCTCATTATGAAGAGTCTCAAAGGTTCACAAACAGAGAAAAATGTGCTAACTGCATTCGCCGGCGAATCCCAGGCGAGGAATCGCTACACCTATTTCGCAAGCCAGGCGAAGAAGGACGGATACATCCAGATCTCGAACATCTTTTCTGAGACCGCCGACCAGGAGCGAGAGCATGCGAAACGGTTCTTCAACTTCCTCGAAGGTGGCGAGGCTGAGGTTGCAGCCGCCTTCCCTGCCGGGAAAATCGGAACGGTCGCCGAGAACCTGGAAGCCGCCGCCGCCGGGGAGAATTACGAGTGGACTTCGATGTATCCCGGCTTCGCGAAAGTCGCTCGGGAAGAGGGCTTCGAGATGGTCGCAAAAGCGTTCGAAGCCGTGTCCGTTGCCGAGAAGCAGCATGACAAGCGCTACAAAGCCCTTCTTGCCAACGTGAAAGAACGGAAGGTCTTCAAGCGCGAGGAACCGGTGCTTTGGCGCTGCCTAAACTGCGGTTACATCTATGAGGGATCCGAGCCGCCGAAGGCATGTCCCGCCTGTCTTCATCCGCAGGCCTACTTCGAGCTGTTGGGAGAGAACTGGTAGAGGACGGAGAAATCATCCGGCCGCGCGCCCATCGGGGCGGTCGGATGGTTGAAATTTCTTGCCGTAGAATCGATAATAGCGGACGAAAGTTCGATAGGAGGGATTATGAAGCTGCAGGACAAGCTCGTCGATGCGCTCAATGTGCAAATCAAGGAGGAGCTCGCCTCCGCATATCTCTACTTTGCGATGGCGGCCGATTTCGAATTCAAGAACCGCAGTGGGATATCCGCCTGGCTGAAAGCGCAGGCACGCGAAGAGGTCAACCACGCGATGCGAATCTATGAGTACATCAACGACCGCGGCGGCAAGGCCGTCCTTCAGGCTCTCGATGCGCCGAAAGCATCATGGGAGAGTCCGGCGGCTGCCTTCGAAGCGGCGCTGAAACATGAGCAGTACATATCCGGTTGCATTGACAAGCTTGTGAAGCTCTCCCGCGAGGTCGGGGACAACCCGACCGACGTGTTCCTGCAGTGGTTCGTTACCGAGCAGGTTGAAGAGGAGAAGACCACGGGAGATATCGTCGATCTGCTGCATCAGGTTGGTGACTCGAAAGAGGCGCTTTTCATGGTCGACCGAGAGCTCGGCGCACGAGGAGCGGAGTAGTCCCCTCCCAAGTTACACCTCAGAAAGTGGACGAGACATAATCTAATAGATACCAAAGCATGGAGGAGAACGTGAAAAAGTACGTTTGCAATGTCTGTGGCTACATTTACGATCCCGCCGAGGGGGATCCCGACAACGGCGTGGAACCGGGAACCGCATTCGAATCCATTCCTGATGATTGGGTTTGCCCGGTTTGTGGTGCAGGTAAGGAAGATTTTTCGGAAGAGTAGAAGGCGTTTCGATTTTTCGAGGGAACCTTGGTTCCCTTTTTTTTTTGCCCGGGCGTTAGCCGTGGTTACGGAAGATCCGGCTGTCGATCCCGTGTTTCTTGACCCGGAGACCCATGATGCGCTCCGTGATTCCGAGCAGCCGTGCCGCCTTGGCCATGTTGCCCTTTGTCGACTTCAACGCGTCGAGAATGAGCTCACGCTCGATGCTTTCCATCGCATCGGGCAGGGTGGAGTGAAGTTGAGTATTGGTAGACTCCGCCGACTGGAGGGTCGGGGGGAGATGGTGACCGTGAATTACCTCGTCGATGCTCAACAGGACCGCACGTTCGATGCAGTTCTCCAGCTCGCGTACATTGCCCGGCCAGTGATAGTTCATGAGCAGGTTGATTGCCGAGGTCGAAATTCGTCTGATCGTCTTGTGATTGGCCTTGCTGTACTTCTCAGTAAAGTAGTCGGCGAGCAGCGTGATGTCGCTCTTTCGGTCACGCAACGGCGGAATGTGGATTGGGAAAACGTTGAGGCGGTAGTAGAGATCTTCCCGGAAGACTCCGCGCTCCATCAGATCCTCGAGGTTGCGATTGGTCGCCGTGATAACGCGTACGTTTATCCGGATCGTGTCGTTGCCTCCGACGCGCTCGAACTCCTTTTCCTGGAGAACTCTCAGAAGCTTCACCTGAGTGGTCGCCGAGAGGTCACCGATTTCATCGAGGAAGATCGTTCCACCGTTGGCCAGCTCGAAACGTCCCTTGCGGGTGGAAATCGCGCCCGTGAAGGCCCCTTTCTCGTGTCCGAAGAGCTCGCTTTCGATGACCGTTTCCGGAAGCGCCGCGCAGTTGACCTTGATGAACGGTTTTTCCGCTCGCATGCTGTTGTAATGCAAAGCCTGAGCCACTAGCTCCTTGCCGGTTCCGCTTTCACCGCGAATCAGCACGGTGGCATCGCTCTTCGACACGTGGGCGACCAGATCGAAAACTTCCTGCATGGCATGGCTGTTACCGATGATGTTTGCCGGCCGATAGCGATCCTTCAGAACCTGCTGGAGTCGGGTGTTTTCCTCGAGAAGCCGCTGCCGTTCCTCCTCGATTTCTTGCCGTAGCTTCACGGCGCGAGCGATCATCGAAGAGATGATCGAGAGCAGCCGGACGTCCTCATCGAGACTGATGTCCTCGGCAAACAGCCGATCCACGCTCAAGGTGCCGATCGTCTCGTTTCCCAGCTTGATAGGAACGCAGATGAAAGAGATGTCCTTCTTGCTGAGATCGTTCCGCGCCCCGGTTCTGTTGAGGAACGTAGGCTCGGCGGAGATGTTGGGGATCACCATCGGTTTTCCGGTTTGGACGACCTTTCCGGTAATCCCCTCGCCCAGGCGGTACTTGCCCTTTTCCCTCTGGGTAGTGGACAAACCGTAGGCGGCTTCGATGAAGATTTCTCCTGATTGGCGATTGAGGAGCGTGATGGTGCCGCGAAGCATCCCCATGTTTTCGCCGATTGCCTTCAGCAGGGGAGTGACGACATGTTCGAGGTCGACGCTCTGGTCGAGTGTCTGGCTGATCTCGAAGAGGAGAGAAAGCTCCTGTATTTTTCTTCTATAGTGGCTCTTTTCTTCTGTTGCCATAGCGACTGCGTCTGAGTCCAGTATAACGAATAAACTGCGCAGGGAGAAGTTGATGCGACCGAGTATCCGCTATGCGATTCGTAGATGAGCGAGCTCCGGGTATTCGACCTGCTTCTGGGTTTCCGGATTGAAAGTGTCGGGATTGCGCGTGGAAACTCTGCGGGATACCGCGTGGGCGGTCAGCTCGGAAAGCTCCTTTGTCGCAAGAAGTGATTCGATAGAGTCGCGTCCGATGGTCGTGTCGAGCCAGAGCTCCTCTTCTTCTCTGTCGAGTATCGCCGGCATTCGCTTCTTCTCGTTGTGAACGATGCTCATGAGCTCGTTTGCAGCGGTCGTTATCAGCGAAAAGGTCTTGCTCGTTTCACCGTCGGTTGGATTCTTCCAATACGAGAAGATACCGGCCACTGCGAATGCGGAATTGTCTCGCATATGGCAGTAAAACGGGTAAGACCTGCCTTCGTGCTTGTGCGGCTCGAAAAAGCCGTCCAGCAGAATGAGGCAGCGCTGCTTGGCTACGGAGCCACGGAACGAGGGCTTCTGATAGAGGGTTTCCGACCGCGCGTTGAGGGTGTTGCGACTGATCGAGGTCGCCTTGTCTGCGTCCTTGACCCAAAAAGGGACAAGGCCCCAACGCAGGAGCTCGACCCGCTTCGGGTTATCGGAGCAGACAACGGGCCAGCTTGGATGATCGAAGCCCGAAGCACAGAAGTAGTCCGGTACCTCCGTGTCTGCGAGGAGGGTTCCCCACCGATTGAAGAGTGAATCACGGGTTATCGACATCAAAAAACACACATTCGCGTCCTTCCGGGACCCAACCTACAGGCTGAATGCTACCGTCCCTTCTTCAGCTCGTCTATGATCTCGTCCAGTGAAATACTGGCGAAGGTTGTTGCCGAGTCTGCGATCCCGTACGGAATGACGATTTCACCGTTGTGAATGAGTGAGCCGCATGAGTAGACGACGTTGGGAACGTATCCCTCGCGTTCCTTGTCGTTGCTGGTTATGAGTGGTTCCCGAAGATGGCCGATAACCTTCGTCGGATCGTCGTGGTCCAGGAGCGTCATTCCCAGCGAGTACTGCCTCATCGGGCCGACGCCGTGGATGATCACGATCCAGCCTTCGTCGGTCTCGAGAGGTGAGCCGCAGTTTCCGACTTGGACGAACTCCCATGGATATCCGGGTTCCTGAATGATCTTTGCGTCGGTCCAGATGTGGAGCGAATCCGAGAACATTATGTAGTTGTTGATTCCGTCGGAGCGCCCCAGCATGGCATATTTCCCGTTGATTTTGCGGGGGAAGAGGGCCATGCCCTTGTGTTTTGCCTGAGGACCGTGGAGGGGAAGAACCTTGAAATGATAGAAGTCCTCGGTTTCGAGTAACTTCGGAAGAATGGTGTAGCCGTTGAAGGCGGTATAGGTAGCGTAGTAGTTGACCTTGCCTTCTTCGGAGGTGAAGCGAACGAAACGAGCATCCTCGATCCCGTTGCTCTCGGCGTAGGATATCGGGAATATGACACGCTCTGAGATTGCCGTGTCCATCGAGAAGGTAATTTCGTAGTGGGAGCTCGCAACCCAGTTGATCGTTTCGATCTTCTCTCGTCTCGTTCGAGAGACCTTGGATTCGTGGAGCTCCGCCTCGATCGACGCCTGTAGCTCGCCGAAGATGAAGGTATCCCCAAGGCGATTCATGACCGGCTCGACGACGTCCTCGTACACCCCGATTTCATGAAGCTTGCGGACGAACGACTCCTTTTCGTATACGTGGCGCTTGACCGCCTCTGGAACGTCGACCATCGGTCCCGCGGGCTCGAAGGTCAGCTCGTTGTTCGAATCAAGAACTCCGCTTCGAAAGACAATGGAGGAAAGATGGCCCTCGCCGGTGGCACGGAAGCTCACAACTATCCGGAGCTCTCCTTCGCGCAGGTTGCCTTGATAGGGGTCTTCGACCATAGACGGGTTGAAGAACGCCGCGGATTCGATGGAGTACTCTTTGCTGAAGTAGGCACCGATCAAGAGCTTGCGCTCTTTGGACAGATGGTTCGTCTTGAAGTCTGCCGCTTGAAGGATCTCGTGGATATTCACGAAGTTGGATTCGAAGACCCTGGTAATGTTCCTGTGCCGTTTCGAAAACTCGCGCAGAACCTGATTGAGCACCATTCGAACGGATTCGTCGTCCAACTCGACGACCTTCTTTACAATCGAGGTGATCCGGTCGCCGTCTCCGGGTATGAAGGGGCGCGCAATTACCCGTTTGGAATCCGGGTAGAAAAACACCGGTTTCCGTTTGACAGTGATTGCCATAGCAGCTGAGGAATACTGATCCTCCCCCTAGGTTTTGTCAAGCTCAGCCCGTCGGAGCCGGTCGGTGAACGAGTTACAGCTTGTGTGAGACTGAAAAATTGAGTATCCTTCCGGGTAGCTGCCCTGCGTCATTGGGAGTCCCGAATGGTGCCCAAGAAGGTTGCGTTCATTTCCTCGTTCCTTCCCCGGAAATGCGGAATAGCAACATTTACCTCCGACCTCATCCGGAACGTTGCTTCGGCGGGAGAGAAGAACTTCGTGCCCGTCGTGCTCGCGATGGAGAACGCCCCGCTGAGCTACGATGAACGTGTCGTTTTCAAGATAAAGCGCGACACGACGAAAGACTACGTCGCCGCTGCCGACTACATCAACTTCAGCGGCGTCACGACCGTATCTCTTCAGCATGAGTTTGGTCTCTATGGAGGGGAGGCCGGCAACTACATCAACCTCGTTCTCCGGCGTGTTTCGGCCCCGATTCTTACAACGCTTCACACGATTCTCGAGCATCCAGATGAGCTCATGTTTCAACAGACGGCAACGATCGCCGAGCTTTCGGAAAAGCTTGTTGTCATGAGCGAGCGCTCCGTTCGCGTGCTCCGCAAGGTGTATCGGATACCCGAAGAGAAGATCGTCTACATTCCGCACGGCGCTCCGGATATCGGATTCGTGGATTCGAAGTACTACAAGCAGAATCTCGGATTCGGAGACAGAATCCTCGTGCTCACCTTCGGCCTCATTGCTCAGAACAAGGGTATCGAGTACGCGCTGCAGGCACTGCCCAAGGTCGTCAAAAGACATCCTTCGTTGATTTATGCTGTCGTCGGGGCGACGCACCCGGAGGTCGTTCGCCACGAGGGAGAAGCCTACCGTCTGTCTCTGCTGCGTCTGGTGAAGGAGCTTGGGATTGAGGAGAACGTTGTTTTCATCGACCGTTTCGTAAGCGACGAAGAGCTGAAGGCTTACCTGAGTGCGGCGGATATCTATGTCACCCCATATCTCGTCCGAGAGCAGGCGATCAGTGGTACGCTCTCGTTTGCGCTTGGTGCCGGCAAGGCGATCATTTCGACGCCATATTGGTATGCCGAGGAGCTGCTTGCCGACGGCCGAGGAGTGGTTGTGCCCTTCCGTGACGCAGACTCGATAGCGAAGGCGATGCTCGGTCTCCTGAAAAACAAACAGGCGGCCTACGAGTTGCGCGAACGCGCATACGCTCACGGCCGCAATATGACCTGGTCGAAGACCGGCAGCATGTATTGGGACCTATTCTCTCGGTTCGAGTCCCAGCGCACGATCGCCTTCAAATCGTTGGAGATTGCGCCGATCAAGAACGTTCCACAGCCGCTGATGAATCACCTCCTCCGGCTTACCGACGATACCGGAATCTTCCAGCACGCCAAGTTCATCATTCCAGAAAGGTCCCAAGGCTATTGTACCGACGACAACGCCCGCGCGCTCGAGGCGGCGGTGCTCTACTACGATCAGTATCGGGAGAAGGAGGTCCTGAGGCTGCTCAACACCTTTCTCTCGTTCGTGAGCCATGCACAGCGTGAGAACGGTGAGTTCTACAACTTCATGACCTTCGATAGGCGGTTTGTCGAAGAAAACACGGAGAGCGGTGATCAGACCGGACGCGCCCTTTCGGGGCTCGGAATGGTGATCGCTCGACCGCCGTTGACCCAGCATCTCATGTATGCGCGTGAGAAGTTCGACCAGTCGCTGCCGGTCATACGCAAATTGAATATTCGCGGGCAGGCCCACGCCATAATGGGGCTTGCAAGCTATCTCGAGCAGCATCCCGAAAAGGACGATCTTCGCGAAGAGATGGAGAGATCGGCCGATGCTCTGGTGATCCGGTTTCACGACACATCCGACGAGAACTGGCGCTGGTTCGAAGATGTGGTGAGCTACGACAACGGAGTTCTCCCCCGTGCCTTGTTCACCGCAGGGCGAGTTCTCGACGACGATTCCTACCGCGAGGTTGCCGTCGATAGCTGCAATTTTCTCCTCGCTGCGACATTCAACGGCAAATGGTTTTCCTTCGTCGGTTCGAACGGCTGGTACCCGAGGGGCGGAGAAAAGGCGCAGTGGGACCAACAGGCGGTCGAAGCGGCGAGCACCGTTCAGATGCTCGGGGCCGCCTACCAGGCGACGGGAGACGCATCCTACCTCGAGCTTCAGCATACCGCATTCAATTGGTTCCTCGGGGTAAACGACAAGGATGTCCCCATCTACGATTTCAAAACCCACGGCTGCAACGACGGTCTTCACAAGAACGGCGTTAACCTCAATCAGGGCGCCGAAAGCCTTCTTTCCTACCTTCTCGCCCTCTTCTACGTAATCGAAGCAACACCACTCGAAGCGTAGGGCGACATCCCTCGTCTCGGAATCACCTTGTCGATCACGCATTTCCCTTCGAGCGCTCTCCCCGATTCCTGCCCTGGCCCTGAAAGGGCTGCTTGACAGCTCGAGTCACCGGTGCTATAGTTGCGTGTGAGTGAATGATCATATAGTGAATATTCGCTCAGTAAATGCTCATCCATCGAGCATATGATCATTTCCCTGTGGAGCTGCCTGGCGAGGTCAGGGAAGAGTGCCGGCAAGGAGTCGATACCGTGAGCCGAAACGGCGTGGGCGCGCAGGAGATGGAACGAGATCTCATCACTCGCGTTGCATGGCTGTACTACAAGGGCAAGCTCACTCAGGCGGAGATCGGGGAAAAGATCTCCCTTTCCCGGCAGAAGGTTCAGCGCCTTCTTGAGAAGGCGCGCGATCTCGAAGTTGTGCGATTTACGCTCAAGCATCCTCAGGCGAATCTGCTGGGGATCGAGGAAGAGATGATCCGGCGCTTCGATCTGCGTGACGCGATTATCGTGCCCGCTCACACAAAGGATACCGACACGCTGCGACGAGCTTACGCTCAGGCCGGGGCGCCCTACCTTGAACGTATTCTCGCCGACGCCAAACGGTGTGTGCTGGGAATGGGATGGGGCAATACAACGGCCTATTTCGCCGAGTCGTTCGAACCTGAACGCGGACGCGAAAACGTGAAGATCGTTTCCTTGATCGGGAATCTCATGACGAATGTCTCCATGAATCCGTACATCTCTGCAGAGCGGATCGCGGAGAAGTTGGGTGCCCCGTTCTACAACATCTGGGCCCCCGCCATCGCGCACAGCAAGGAGAGAGCGGGGGTGTTTCGTTCTGAGCCATGGATTGAGGAAACTCTCAAGCTCGCGGAGAAGTCGGACATCATGCTCGTTTCGATTGGTGAGGTCTCCGACAAGGCGAGTCTCTTCAAAATGGGGTATCTGACGAACGAAGAGCTCGTGAGGCTCACGTCGAAAGGAGCGGTCGGAGATATCTTGAGCCGATTCTTCGATGCGGACGGAAACGTCCTTGACGACGAGGTACACGATCGAGTCATCGGAATATCGATTGAAGTCCTCAAAGACTCGAAGAAGACTGTGATCGGCGTCGCCGGCGGAGCTTCGAAAGTCGAGGCAATCCGGGCCGCCTTGAACCAGAAATACGTCAATGTGATCGTCACCGATGAATGGACGGCGAACGAGTTGCTCAAGCCGCGGTGACAGCGCAAGGAGGAGTGTATGGCTGATAATGCGTTCGACGCATTGGGAATGATCGAGACCCGCGGTTTTGCAGCGATGGTGGAAGCGGCCGACGCCATGGTAAAAGCCGCCAAGGTCGATCTCGTCGGTTTCGAGCAGATCGGAGGAGGATACGTCACGGCTATTGTCAGAGGTGATGTCGCCGCCTGCCGGGCCGCAGTCGAAGCCGGGTCACGTGCGGCTGAGAAGGTCGGGGAGATCATCTCGACTCACGTGATCCCGAGGCCGCATGCGGGTGTGGACCATGCGTTGCCGCTTGGACGTACGGAGAGGGAGGCGTAGGACGAATGAACGTTGATTTGAGAACCTACGTCTTTCTGGACTCTTTGCAGCTCCAGATGGCTTCGTTCATCTCGACGATATCGAAGGGGTACTACCCGATCGGCGGGCAGGCCTGCTGTGTCATCGAGATTGCGCCCGGAATTGAGATCAACCGACTTACTGACGTCGCTCTCAAGGCAACCGACGTCACGCCGGGGCTGCAAGTCGTCGAGCGCGCCTATGGGCTTCTGGAGGTGCATTCCGATAGCCAGGGTGAGGCGAGGATGGCTGGTGAAGCGGTTCTTCGGGAATTGAGCCTCGGAGAGAACGATCGTCTGAAGCCTCGGGTGCTTACGAGCCAACTCATCAAGAACATCTCCGACCATCATGCGCAACTGATCAACAAGGTGCGCTATGGAAACATGGTGCTGCGGGGAGACACGTTGTATGTACTCGAGGTCGAACCGGCAGGCTATGCCTACTACGCTGCAAACGAAGCAGAAAAGACCTCGCGCATAAACATCATCAACGTGCAGGGGTTCGGTGCTTTCGGGCGGGTCTACATTGCCGGCGATGAAGCAGAGGTCGTCGAGGCCCGGAAGGTCGTTGAGGAACGACTGGGCAGCCTTACCGGCCGGGCGATCAGCTCGGGCGGCGGGCGAATATAGAGTCCTTCAGGTCAGCGAGGAGAGGAATATACCAATATGGCAGAAGAAACTTTCGATGCACTGGGAATGATCGAAACCCGGGGCTTCGCCGCGATGGTCGAGGCGGCGGACGCGATGGTAAAGGCGGCGAAGGTCGACCTCATCGGTTACGAGAAGATCGGCGGAGGATACGTCACGGCCATCGTGAGGGGTGACGTGGCCGCCTGCCGCGCCGCAGTGGAAGCGGGCAGCCGAGCAGCCGAGAAGGTGGGGGAGATCATATCTACTCACGTCATTCCGAGGCCGCACGGTGGAGTGGACAGCTCGTTGCCGCTCGGGCGCGGTCCGGAACCGTCGAAGTCAGGCAAGAAGTAACTCCCTTCGCCGGCTGCCGGGACTCCGCGCGCGAGCAGCACGCCCGGACACCGGAAGGGAGATGAGAGGTAATCTCATGGTACTTGCACGAGTACAGGGTACAGTCGTATCGACCCACAAGTCGGCGCATCTCGAAGGGCTCAAGCTCCTCCTCTTGGAGAAGCTCGACCCGCAGACAATGAAGGGTAAGAACGACTATGTCGTAGGTATCGATAGCGTAGGGGCCAACGTCGGAGAGATCGTTTTCTACACTGGCGGCAGCAGCGCCCGAATGACGGACGTCACAAAGGGCAAGCCGTCCGACGCCACCATTATCGCAATCGTCGACTCGATCGAATCCGACGGAAGGCTCGTCTACGAAAAAAGCGAGCGGATAGGCAGGTAGCCATGACACTGGCGCGCGTGAAGGGAAGTGTGGTGAGCACCAAGAGGTCGGACAACATCCGTGGAGCCGGATTCCGCCTGCTCGAGGAGTGCGACCAAGCCGGCAACGGGAGGGCGGAGTTCCTCGTTGCTCTGGACATGGTTACAGCGGCTCCCGGCCAGTTGGTCCTCGTAGCACAGGGCAGCTCGTGTAGATGGACTCTCGTGACCGATGAGCGGCCGATCGAAGCGATGATTCTCGCAATCGTCGACCAAATCGACGAACAGGGAACGATCGTGTATGAAGAGTGAGAGTCGGTAGGGAGAAGGAAATGGCAGATCTATCTGAGGAAATCCGACTCGTCGTCGAGGAAGTGCTGAAGAGCTACGACCTCCGGACGCTCGGCATGAAGGCGGAGAGCGTCTCGGAAGGTCCTTCCCTCGGAAAGGGAGTGTTCGCAAGCATCCCCGCGGCGGTGGAGGCGGCGACGACGGCACAGAGAAAGCTGATCGAGCTGCCGCTCGATACGCGCAGAGCGATCGTCGAGGCGATTCGAGGTACGGTCTTGGAGCACAATGACCAGTTGTCTCGCGAGGCAGTCGGCGAAACCGGTATGGGGAACGTCTCCGACAAGATCGTGAAGAACACCATCGCTGCGCGCAGGACGCCCGGAGTCGAGGACGTCGAGCCTACTGCCGTAACGGACGAACACGGTCTGACCCTCACCGAGCGTGCGCCCTACGGAGTAATCGGTGCCGTAACCCCGAGCACAAATCCGATTGCGACGATTACTTCGAACAGCATCGGCATGATCGCCGCCGGAAACTCGGTCGTGTTCAATACTCACCCGGCGGCGAAACGCTGCTCATGCAGTCTTGTTACTCTGCTCAACGAAGCGATTGAAAGGGTTGGTGGACCGGCGAGTCTGATCGCCACGGTGAACAATCCCACCATAGAATCGGCAAACGAGATGATGCACCACCAAGGTGTCGCATTGCTTGTTGTGACCGGAGGGCCGGGCGTCGTAAAAGCCGCTATCGCGAGCGGAAAGAAGTCGATCTGCGCCGGACCGGGAAACCCTCCGGCCGTCGTCGACGAAACTGCCAACATCGAGAAGGCTGCGGCTGATCTCGTCAACGGAGCGGGATTCGATCACAACATAGTCTGCATCACCGAGAAGGAGATTCTTGTGGTGGAATCGGTGGCGGATCGCCTGAAAGGAGCGATGCAGCAGCACGGGGCTTTTCTACTGAACGGCGAGCAAACGCAGCGTCTCACTGATCTCGCGATTCGCGATTTCCCCGGCCCCGGGGGCGAAGGTTCTCCCAACAAGAGTTACGTCGGAAAGAGCCCGGCATATATCGCCAGGACGATTGGGGTTCAGGTTCCGGAAGATACGAAGATACTCCTGTGCGAGGTTGGAAAGGAGCATCCGCTGGTTTGGACGGAACAGCTGATGCCGCTGATCCCGATGGTTCGCCTGGGCAACGTCGACGAGGCGGTCGACTACGCCGTGCAGGTTGAGCATGGGTTTCGTCATACCGCGACGATGCATTCGAACAACATCGAAAACCTCTCGAAAATGGCGCGAGTCATGAACTGTTCCCTTTTCGTCAAGAACGGACCATGTTACGCGGGGCTCGGGCACGGTGGAGCGGGGCATACCTCCTTCACGATTGCCAGCCCGACGGGCGAGGGAATGACGAGGGCCCGAACGTTTACGCGGGAGCGGCGTTGCACACTGGTCGATGCCTTCAGAATCGTCTGAGACGGGAGGTAGAGGAATGAAACTTGGTCGCGTCATCGGACGGGTTGTCTGCACTCAGAAGATGGAATGTCTCGACGGGCTCAAGCTGCTCCTGGTACAGCCCGTGAATGAGATGGGCCGGCAGATAGGCGCCCCAATCGTCGCATTCGATGTTGTCCGTGCCGGCGAAGGGGATCTGATCTTCTACGAGAGCGGCAAAGAGGCGGCGCAGGCGAATCCCAACGGATGGTTCAATCCGGCCGACGCAGCGATAATCGGTGTCGTCGACCAAGTCAACGTGGGTGAATACTGATGGTGCTCGCACGCGTGCGCGGAAATGTGGTGTCCACGGAGAAGCATCCCCATTACGTCGGATACAAGATCCTCATCGTCGAAATTGTCGCGCCCGATGGGACGGGAACCGGAAAGTCTCTCCTTGCGCTCGATGGGGTGCAGGCGGGCGAAGGCGATCTCGTGCTCCTGATCGACGAAGGGGGATCGGCAAGACAGGTTCTTGGCGACGCCGATGCGGTTACGGTTCGAACCGTCGTTGCGGGGATAGTAGATCGAGTAGACAGAGAGGATGTGACGTGAGCGAATTGGATACCGTAAGACGAGTCGCTATCGGCAGCGACCACAGCAGCTACGACCAGAAGCGCATGCTTGCCAACTACCTCGAGCTTGTTGGTTATAGGGTTGTCGATGTCGGATCATTCGGACCGGAGCGAGTCGACTATCCCGACATAGCTCTCGAGGTTTGCCGCCAGGTGGTGAGCGGCCGTTGCGAGCGCGGCATCGTGCTCGACGGTGCCGGAATCGGCTCGGCGATGGCCTGCAACAAGGTGCGTGGCGTCCGCGCGGCGCTCTGCTACGACCTTCGCACCGTCAGGAACAGCAGGGAACACAACAACGCGAACGTTCTTACACTGGGAGGACCGCTTCACGAAGCGGGAGAGCTTTGCGAGCTCGCCAAGACATGGCTCGAAACACGGTTCGGCGGAGGCCGGCACATTGCGAGAATCAACAAGATTATGGCGCTCGAGCGAGGAGGGTTTCAGCAATAATGGACCAAAGCCAGCTAATCGACAATATCGTATCTGAGGTAGTAGACCGGTTGAACAAACGGATTCACGGTCTGGAAATCCAGGGACGATCGGCCTCCGGTCAGGCACATCCCGCCGATTGGGGCCCGGGAGGAAAATCTCGCTTGTCGCCGTCGGATCTGGTGAGCTACATAGATCACACCCTGCTGAAACCCGAGGCGACCAAGGAACAGATCGATCAACTCTGTGACGAAGCTGTCGCGAACGGATTCTATTCGGTCTGTGTCAATTCCAGCTGGGTTGCGCGCTGCGCGCGGCGCCTGCAGGGCAGTGAGGTCAGGACCTGCGCTGTGGTCGGGTTCCCACTTGGTGCTATGGAAGGCAGAAGCAAGGGCTTCGAGGCTCGGAATGCAGTCGCGAACGGCGCCAAGGAAATTGACATGGTAATCAACGTGGGGGCGCTCAAGGCTGGTGACCTGCGCACCGTGGAAGATGACATCCGAGCAGTTCGCCGGGCTTGCCGACCGGGCATTATCCTGAAGGTAATTCTCGAGACTTCGCTGCTGAGTGACGAAGAGAAAGTCATCGGGTGTCAGCTTGCGAAAAAGGCGGGCGCCAACTTCGTCAAGACCTCCACAGGTTTCTCGAAGGGAGGCGCTACCGTCGAGGATGTGGCGCTCATGCGCAAGATCGTCGGGAGCGAACTCGGGGTAAAAGCTTCGGGCGGGGTTCGAACCTATGAGGATGCGATCAAGATGATCGACGCAGGCGCCACGAGACTCGGGACGAGCTCGGGCGTGGCGATCGTGAAGGGCCAGGGGGGTTCGGCCTCCTATTGAGCGCAACCACTCGAGCTCAGTAGTCAACCTTCTGCGGCGCCAGGAGAGCCTTTGTGGAGAGCAGACCGCACGCTGCTTGAATGTCCTGTCCTCTCGATTTCCTGATGGTCGTGGTAATGCCGCTCTGCGTCAGGCGATCGCGGAACGCTTCCATTCGGCCGGTTGGCGTTCCCGCCAAGGGTGTGCCGGGAATTTGGTGAAAGTGAATGAGATTCACTCGGCATCGTATGCCGTGGAGAACTCTTACAAGCTCCCTTGCGTGTTGGTCGCTGTCGTTCACCCCATCGAACATGATGTACTCGAACGAGATTCGCCGCTTCCCCCCCCGGGTTGAGTCCCTCAGCAGATCGAGAACCTCCGATAGCGGATAGACGTTTTCGATCGGCATGAGGCGTCGGCGTTCGGCTGCGAACGGAGAGTGAAGACTGACTGCAAGGTGCACCTCACTCTCAACGAGGAACCTCTGAATTGCAGGCAGCACACCGATTGTGGAGACCGTTACTCTGCGAGGGCTCAATCCATAGCCCCAGGGCGAACAGAGGATGCCGAGGCTCTTGATAACGGCATCCAAATTGTCGAACGGCTCTCCCATACCCATGTAAACGATATTGGAGACCTCGTGGACTTCCGGTAGGCTCGCGTACTGATTCAGGATCTCACCCGCAGTGAGGTTCGCCTGGAATCCCTGCTTCCCGGTCATGCAGAACAGGCAGCCCATCTTGCATCCGACTTGCGTCGAGAGGCAGAGGGTGTTCCGGCGTTCTTCGGGGATATAGGCTGCCTCGACGAAGCGAGAGCCCACTGCAAAAAGGTATTTCTTCGTGCCGTCCGATGACGCACTCACCCTGGCAGGCGGCGCAGTACCAACGCGATAGCTCTTCGCGAGCAAGCCGCGAAACTCCTTCGAGAGGTTGGTCATCGCGTCGAAACGGCTGACGCCCTTTGCATACATCCATCCTGTCAGCTGGTCGCCGGCGAAAGCGGGTTGGCCTGACTTTTTCGCCAGCCGCCGCAGCTCCGTCCTGTCCATTCCAAACAAAGTCGTCATCGTTTTCCCACGCGAAAAGATACTATCTTTTACCGATTCATTGAACTGTCCACCGTGACCGGTCGCCTCAGAAGTAAATCTCTGCGGTGATATTCCCGAAAGGAATCCCCCTGTCAATGAGAATGTCGCGGACCTCGACCACCATTCCGGAGCTGCCGCAGAGCATGAAGTGAACGTCCCGTGGCAAGCGGTCCTGTTCAATGAGCCATCTCGAGAGCCTGCCGCTGTAGACCCAGTGGGAAGACTCGCGCGAGCAGCAACAGACATATCGTGAGCCGAGAAGGCCCTGCAGATCGTCATGAAAGTAGAATCGATCGAGCGTACGGCCGCCGTGTATGAGGGTCTTGCCTACTGATAGTCCGGACCTCGCCATCGAAAGAAATGGAGCGATCCCGGTACCGGTGGCAACCCACCAGGTATCATCGAATCCATCGACGAACGAGCCGAACGGTTCGGAGATCAAGATTTCATCGCCGGGTCTCGTTGCGCTCAGCCGAGGGGTCTGCACGCCGTCTGGGAGGAGGTCATAGAGCAGCGTGAGATGGTCGTCGCTCTTACCCGACGCGATGCTATAGTAGCGTTCGGCGAGCATGGGGTCGGCCGTCAACGCAACGACCTGTCCCGGCACGAAGTCGAAGGGACGCGGAAAGCTCAGCGCAAAAACCGCCGGCGCTATCTGTTCGTTATGGGTAATACGGACCGCTTTGATCGGTGTGAACCTTGAGGCGTTCCTTTCCGAAGGCTCCATAGTCTCCGGAAGCATATCGCTATTCCTGTGGCTGATCTACCAGCTGGAGATCGATAAGCTCTTGGACCGATACCTCGGATTTCGCGCTGTTTGCCACCACTGCTCCCTGACGCATCACGACAAACCGATCGGCCACCGCATGAACGTCGTGGAGGTTGTGGGTAACGAAGATACACGCGATATCCTCGGACTTGAGCCTCTGGATGAAGCTCAGAACCCGTTGCACGCCGCTCACCGCCAGCGCGGTGGTGGGCTCGTCGAGTATCACCAGCGAAGCTCGGAAGTGCATGGCGCGGGATATGGCGACACCCTGCATCTCTCCTCCCGAGCAGAACCGCACCTCTTGATCGGGCGAAGGGATGTTGAGCCTGAGATTCTGCGAGAGTCTGAGGGCCTCCTCTCGCATCTTCTTCTTGTCGAGGCGGTTGACAAACAGTGTCCGTTTGACCGGTTCCCGCCCCATGAAGATGTTCTCAGCGACGGTCATCGTGCCGATGACGGCCCGATCCTGATATACGGTCTCGATACCGAGCTTGCGGGCAGTCTTCACGTTCGGAATATCAACCGGATTTCCCTTCCAGTAAATGGTTCCTGAGTTGTGGGGGAGTACCCCGGAGACGATCTTGATGAGTGTCGACTTCCCCGCTCCGTTGTCGCCGATGAATCCGACGATCTCCCCGGGATAGATCTCGAGGCTCACACCGCGGAGGGCGTGCACGGTACCGTACCACTTCTCGATGGTGTCGAGCTTGAGCAGCGGGGCGTTCGTCTCGACCCCGGTTTTCCCTGTTTCGTTTCGATCTTCCGTCGCCATGGTGTGAGCTCCTCCTCGCCCTCTATTTCGGCATCAAGATGCGGTCGCGCAGGTCCACCCGTGACTTGTTGATGAGGATAGCCAGCAGGAGGATTACGCCGTTGATGACGCCGCGGACAGCCGGATCGACATTCGTCATAGTCGTTCCGGTGTCGATGATCCCGAGCAGCAGTACCCCGCCGAAAGCGCCGATCATCGATCCCTCGCCGCCGCGCAGACTCACGCCTCCGATAATGGCGCCGGCAAAGGCGAGAAAGATAGCGTCGCCGGAGGCGATCGTACTCGGTATCGATGCTAGGTAGCCGGTATAGAGCAGTCCGGAGGTTCCTGCGAGCACTCCCGCGATCGTGAAGACCCAGAAGTTCATCCATCCGAGGCTGATTCCGAGCATATTCGCGGCGTCGGGGTTGCCCCCGATCGCTCGAACGTAGCTCCCGAAGCGTGTATGCTGCAGCAGGAAGTAGAGCACAGCACAGATCACGAACAGCATGATGATCGCGAAATGGATGCCCAGGACCTTTCCGCCTCCGGGATACACGAGCGCGGGCGAGAGGTTAATGATCGCGCCCTTATTGATTACGTAGGTCATCCAGTCATAGATGAGGAAAGTCGAAAGGGTCGCAAGAAACGGATTGATCTTGATCCTGCCGACCAGGACACCGTTGACCGCACCGAGAAGTCCGCCGAAGAGGGGCATGAGGACAATCCCGAGCCAGCCCGGAAGAGCAGGGATCCAGCTGCGAAGAAGCATCCCGATGAACATTGCGGTCAATCCCGCATTTCTCGCAACCGAGAGGTCCATGTTGCCGCTGATGAGTATCAACGCCTCGGCAAACACGAGCATCCCGATAGCGGAAGCATCGTAGAACATAAAGTGAACGTTGATGACGGTGAAGAAGTTGGGAATCGACAGCGAGAAGATGATGAACAAAAGGACGATGATAACCCAAATGAGGTTCTCGAGAACGCCCACTTGAATCTTCTTTGACGTGGACGTTTCAGCAACTTTTGTCGATAGCATCGATCCTCCTTACAGGCTCTCCCGCAGGTGCCGGAGCATCCGCGGGAGAGATGAGGCAGTTTCTTACCAAATTAGTAGAACACCTACTTCTTGTTCAACGGAACATTGGCCCAAAGTGATTTGTCGTTCGCGTTCTTCTTGGTCACGAGAATCGCGCCCGTTTGAAACCACAGGTGGCCGTACTCGGTCGTAATCTTTGCAGGGGCCCAGGCCGAGTTGTCCTTCCAGGGAAGGATTCCTGCGTGCATGGCACCGGTGTTGAGATTGAGCTCAGAACCGGTGATGGTCGAACCCACCTTCGGGAGTGCCGATGCGCCGTCCTTGATGTAGGCCGCCAGGTAGTGCTCGGCGATCGGAACATAGAAACCGGCCGCCTGGTCGAGCGCCACCGAGATATCACCGGCGTTGATCTGGTTGATTACGCACGGGGTAGCGTCGATGGTCGCAATGTAGACGCTTTTCGGATCCATGTTCAGATGCTTCATTGCTTGAACCGCTCCGCAGGCCATCGGTCCGTTGGCGCCGTAGACTGCATCGACCTTTGGGTTTGCGCGCAGCTTGTCGGAGGCCGCCTTCTCGGCAGGCTGCTCTTGGAAGTTGCCCTCAGCCTTGATAACCTTGATGTTTGGATATTGATCGACCGCGTCGTGAAGCCCCTTGCTGCGCTGCTGTGCTGACGCGCCGCCGAGCGGGCCCATCATTTCGAGAATGGTCCCTTTGGCCTGACCGTTGTACTTCTTCTTGAGGTACTTCACGATATCATCTCCGAGCTCCTTGCCTGCGCGCTCACCGGAGAACCCGACGTACATCTTGACGTTCGGGGATTTGATGTCCGCATCTGCGGTGAAGACGGGTACATGATGCTCGGAGGCATATTGGACGATGGGAACTGCAGCTTCCGCGTCCTGTGCGGAGACAATCAGTCCGGTGATTCCGCGGTTTATCATCTGCCGCGACTGCTGCAGCTGAACAGCCGGGTCGCCGTTTGCTCCTTCGGCGATGAACTTCCAGCCGTGGTCGCCGGCAAACCATTTGAAGCTGTCTTGGAAGTACGCCTCCCAGGGATTCGTTACAGTCTTCGTAGAGATGCCGAGAAAGATCGTCTTGGCCTGGCTCGAGCTGCTCGAGCTACTCTGGGCCTGACCGCTGCTGAATGCGAACGGCACTGCGATTACCGCGAGCACCGCCGCGATGAAGACGACGAAAAACAATTTTCGCATACGCTCCTCCTGTTGAATTGACATTCTTTCTGACTGACAAGAATACCTCTCAAATCTTCGGAGCGGAATCGAAAATCTTCCACAATCGGTAGAGGATTCTACGATTTTCCCTGGTTCATTCCTTGCCGTTTATCAGAGGAAAAAGCAGCTTCTGGCTCTCTCGACCGAACATATTCTCTCTCGTAACGAGCAGCGAGCCGGTGTCGATTCGCCTCGGTACTCTTTCTCCTTTTAGCAGCTTTACTGCGGTCGAGACGCCGAGGTAGCCGATGTTGAAGGGTTTTTGAAGGACAATTCCTTTGACGACGCCGGATTCGAGATAACGTATCTCTATCGGTGAGTTGTCGAATCCGATGAGGTCGACTTTGTCTTTCAGATGGAGGTCGGCAAGGGCGTTTGCCGCACCCACCGTTGCCACCTCATTCAGAGCGATGAGGGCGTCGACGTCATGACGACGAGTCAGAAGGTTTCTGGTAATTCGGTACGCCTCGTTCGCGAGATCCTGGCTGTAGTAGGTACCTATGAGCCGTATGCCGGGATACCGTTCGAGGACCCTCTTCACTCCGAGCTCACGCTGAATAGCCGTGGTAGTTCCTTTGACGTAGCTGATGATGGCGACCGACCCCCTCCTCCTCAGGAGGCGTACAGTCAGTCTGCCTGCCTTCTCGGCGGCGGCTTCGTTGTCTGTGGCAATGAAGCTCGACGAAATATCCCCGGCAAGCCCGGAGTCGATTGTGATAAGCTTGATCCCGCTTGCCCGGACCCGTTCGGCCGCAGGTACGAGTGCGTCCTGGTCGTCTGCCGCGAGCACGATCGCCGCGGGATGTTCTCTTGCGACGCGGTCGAGCATCTCGATCTGCGCATTGACATCCTTCTCCTCTTTCGGGCCCATGACTCGCACGTCGACGCCGAGCTCCTTCGAGGCGGTCCGTACGCCCGCTTCTACAATCTGCCAGAATACGATGCTCGGGTCGGTTGACTTGAAGATTACGACGATCTTGGTATTCCGGCCGACCCGTGCCGGCAGCAGCACGCGCCATGTGAAGAAGCCGGCGGTTATGACCGCAATGCCGACGAGGATCCCGACGATGCTTGGAACAAGTTTGGCGAACGGAGTACGAATCGACCTTCGCATCATCCCTCACTCCAAAATCGGCAGCCAAACATCAACAGTGGTCCCTGATCCTTCAGAAGGCCTGAATACCAGCCCGTAGTCGTTTCCGAAATAGAGCCTGATGCGTTCGTGGACATTTCTGACACCTACACCGTTGGTGTCGTCTACAGACTCCTCCGCGCCCTCCGAGCAGGAGGAAAGGATGTCACGCATACGCTCGGGATCTGCTCCGACGCCATCGTCGACGATCTGAATCAAGACCCGCGAACCGACCCTTCTGCCCAGAACTTGAACGGTTCCTCCTTCTTTCTTGTTCTTGATTCCGTGGTAGATCGAGTTCTCCACGAGAGGTTGAAGCAGGATTTTCAAGATTCGGTTGTGATGTATGTTCTCGTCGACATCGATACGATAATCCAACTTGTCTCGATAGCGCATCTTCTGGATGATGAGGTAGTTGGTAATCTGATCGATCTCTTCGCGAATCGTAACGATTTCGTTGCCGGAGCTGATCGTCAGGCGAAGCAGTTTCGCGAGAGAGGAAACCATTTTCACGACCTCTCCATGCTTCTTCGCCTCCGCCATCCAAATGACCGAATCGAGTGTGTTGTAGAGGAAGTGCGGATTTATCTGGGCCTGAAGCGCCTGGAGCTCGGCCCGCCGTTTAGCCTCGTGCTCACGTACATTCTGGAGCATGAGTTCCCGAATCTTGGATATCATCAGGTTGAACTTGGCGGCAAGGTTGCCGATTTCGTCGGATGAAGCCACCTTCACCTTTATGTCGAAGTTTCCGCTCTCAACCTCCTGCATTGAACGAGTGAGAAGCCTGATCGGTCTCGAGATCCGAAATGAGACGAGAAGTGAGAGCATTACGACAACAGTGAAACACGCGACGCCAAGCAGGAGGTAGTAGATCTGGATGAACTCCTTGTCGCTGACCAGGTTGCCGACGTAGGTAACGCCAACTATCTTCCAGCCCGTCTCACTCGAGGTGCTGATCGTGTAGATCCTTCGATCCTTGCCGCTACCTGCCGCAAAGCTGCTGCCTTTGACTGTGAGGACTTCGTTGATCCGTTCCTGCTTCAAGTTGCTGTAGATCAACTGCTGTTGCGGATGATAGATAATCGTGCCCCCGCTATCCACTATGAAAACATACCCTCGACTACCCAGGTCGATATTGGCGCAAATGTTGCGGATGACACTGAAGTTCAGGTCGACGAGCAGAACAGCGATCGGACTGCCGGTTCTGTAGTCGTAGATCTCACGGCTGAGCGAGATTACCCATCGCCGCTGTTTGTCGAGAACGAACTGCACGTGAGAGGGTGAGATGACCGGGTTGCCGTTGGCCCGCAACGCGGCCCGATACCACAGGAGGCTGTCTGGTTTCACATAGGGGTTCAAGTCGAGTCGGTTTCGGTCGGAAACGACTTTCCCATCGAGTCCGAAGAGTGCGATGAGGTTGATATCCTTCCGCGTTCGCTTGATAGCGTCGAGAAGGCCCGTGACCTTTGTTTTTTCGGTTTCATTATTGTCCGCGAAGTAGCTCTCGACCTCGTGGTCGTACATGATGACGGATGATATGTTCTTCATGTAGGTGATGTACCCGTCGATGTTTTGACCGGCCTCCCCCATCAGCTGGAGTGTGTACGATTTACTGTTTGCCGCGACAGTCTCTTCGGTGAGGTTGTAGGAGACTACCTCGACGACCACGACTGCGATGAACACAAGTGAGAAGAGCGTAAACGCGACGGTGGCCTGCAAACCGCTGAACGCTCCGAACGTACGGTCACGCATGAACTGAAGTCTCGCCCGCAGCAACCTCCCGCCGAAACTCGATCGGGGAACGGTTGGTGCTCTTCTTGAAGATTGTGCTGAAGTAGTGCGGGTCTGTATAACCGACCCGTTCGGCAATCTCGTAGCTCTTCAGGTCGGTCGTCTTCAAAAGCTGCTTCGCGTGCTCAACGCGGACCTCGGTGAGGTATTCTACGAATGTCCTGCCGGTGTGGTTCTTGAAAATCGAGCTGAAGTAGCTGGGGCTGACCCCAATTGACGAGCATACCAATCTCAATGACAGGGACTGAATGGCGTAGTTGTTCTTGATGAAGTCGATTGCCTCCTCGGTCTTGGTTCCGGCGTAGGTCACTCGTTTCCTTTCGGCCGCATCGATCGTCGAGGTACAGGTTCGAACGAGGAACCGCTCGACATCATCGATCGTCGAGAGCGTTGCGAAGGGATCGATGGAGATCGGTTCCATATCTCGATTTCGCCGAACCTCGTTCAACCGGACGAGAACCGAGTGGAGCTCGAGGTCGAAGCGGCTGCGGGAAACGAATCCTTGGCGCATTTCGCGAAATAGGGTTCGGAGGGCCGTGCGAGTTTCACGGCGGTCACAGTACCTGAGTGAATCCGCGAGTGCTGCAACCGCAGATTGAAAACCCGAGGTCCACTCCCCTCCGGGGGGCGCGTCTTGACTCTTCCGGCGGCAGGCTCGATCCGGAACATCGGAGTGCGCGATGGACCTTCCGCAGCCCAGGATGAACCGATATCCAAAGGCACACACTGCGTCGCTGTAGGAGGATGCGAATCCCCCGGCGCTCGAATAGGGTTCTCCGATACCGACCGTCGCCCGTTTGGCAACCGGATTCTGTGAGAGGATGGCTTCGGCGACCTTCAGCGCCCTCGCGGCCGCGCGGGCTGTACTATCGGCGGATACGATCATTACGGTTCGTTCGTGGGAGTCCACGAAGAAAGATCCGGAGAGCTCCCTCTCGAGCAATGAGGTCGAATCACCGAGGTCTGCGACAACCGCGACACCAGGACCCTCTCTAAGCAGCCCCGCCGACTGCAGGACTCTCACGAGCTCCTCATCGGCAGGCGCGGTTTCCGATGTACGTCGCGCAGGCAGCTTCGCGGTCAGCTCGCGAATTCGCGACTCCCGGGTCGCAACGAGTTGTCGCGAGACGTCTCGGAGTCTTTCTGCCCGGCGGGCCTCGCTGTCGAGCTCGTCGTGGAGGCGGCCAAGGAGCGCGCGCAGCTCGTCTGCAGTGATGGGTTTGAGGATGTAGTCATACGCGCCGAGCTTGACTGCTCTTTGAGCATACTCGAACTCATCGAAGCCCGTTAGGAGAATGACCTTCGTTCCCGCATGTTTCGAGGTAATGAGCTCGGCCAGATCCAATCCATCTCCAAACGGCATGCAGATGTCAGTGATAACAACGGCCGGCCTGATTTTGTCCACTGCTTGAGCGGCATCAGTTCCGTTGGTATAGGATCCCGAAAAATCGAATCCGAGGTCCGTCCATTCGATTGTGTTCTCGATGCCGTTTCGCACGATCTCCTCGTCGTCTACGAGGAGGATCTTGTACTTTCTGTTCTTACTTGCCTCGGACATGTTGCGATAGCCTCTGGGCGCTTTGCATTCTGCCCCTATTATACCATACAGGTTCGCTGCACGGTGCGGTCCCGGCTTCGAGAGGACTGATACCGGCGGCTCGAAGACTTGAACTGCGGACGCTACCGACTGCTTCCCCCTTGCGAGCACGCGCGTAAGCAAGTCTCAGAGGATGCAGAAATCAGCGAGGCTATTCGTCTTCGACGTTCAAGCGGCCGGCGGACTTCATCTCCTCGAGCTCGGTCAGTGTGGAGGGCCAGTCGCCCTTGAGAAGCCGAGACAGGGCACGGTCTGCCAGTAGCTTGCCGCCGGTCTGGCAGGAAGGGCAGTAGTTGCACTCATTGTCGGCGTAGGCGATTCGCTGGACGGGAGTCCCGCAGACAGGGCACGGTTGGCCGTACTTGCCGTGCACGGCCATTTCGCGTCGGAATGCCGTGACTTTGGTCGGGAACCCGAACCCGACCTCCTTCCGAAACCGATCTGTCCACTCATGGAGAACTGAGAGGCAAGCTTCGAACAGTCGAGTCGCCTCCTGCTCCGAGAGTCCGGCGGTCTGTTTGAAGGGAGAGAGGCGCGCCCGGTGGAGAAT
>Ga0315535_1000138_pt1 | contig 46477 bp, 32 predicted proteins | sample SalMarSW160220MG_2_FD_203092 | JGI IMG/M metagenome (GOLD analysis project Ga0315535, IMG submission 203092) | Salt marsh sediment microbial communities from the Plum Island Ecosystem LTER, Massachusetts, United States - Salt Marsh Sediment SW1602-20 ... | reverse complement strand
GTAACAATCTCGATTACCTTTCCGGAAAACTCCTCGTCCACATTGATATAGAGCAGTTCCACAGGTTCGTGTTTGAATCCGTCAATTTCTTTGATGACCACCTTGGGCTGGCCCAGCTGGAGTTCATATCCTTCCCTTCGCATGGTCTCTATGAGGATGGAAAGGTGCAGGATGCCCCTTCCGTACACCTTCAGGCTGTCAGCCGAATCGGTATCCTCTACCCTCAGCGCCAGGTTCTTTTCTGTCTCCTTGATCAGCCTGTCCCGCACATGCCTGGAGGTCACAAATTTGCCCTCTTTGCCAAAAAACGGTGAGTTGTTGATGGTGAACAGCATGCTCATGGAGGGCTCATCGATGGAGATGGGCTTCATGGCTTCGGGATTCTCCAGGTCGGTAATGGTATCCCCGATATCAAAATCCTCCAGTCCGAGCACCGCCACAATTTCTCCTGAGCGAACCGATTCCTTGGTTTTCTCCTTGCCCAGACCTTCAAAGGTGTATAGCTCCTTCACGGTTGATTTGTGAACCAACCTGTTGCGCTGAACAATGGAAACCTGGTCCCCCATTTTAATACTGCCCCGATGAACTTTTCCCACTGCGATGCGCCCGGTGTAGGAGGAATAGTCCAGGGAACTGATCTGCAATTGCAGTGTGCCCTTGTTTTCCCGAGGCGGATCGAAATACTCCACGATGGTATCCAGCAGATAGGTCATATCATGGGTGGGTGTTTTCCAGTCCGGTCCCATCCACCCCTCTTTTGAAGATCCATATACAGTGGGGTACTCCAGTTGTTCCTCGCTGGCATCCAGGGCAAACATAAGCTCGAATACCAGTTCACTGGTCTCGTCGGGCCTGCAATTGGGCTTATCCACCTTGTTGACCACCACGATCACCTTCTTTCCCAGCTCCAGGGCCTTCTGCAAAACAAACCTGGTCTGGGGCATGGGTCCCTCGAAGGCATCCACCAGCAGCAGAACACCCTCGGCCATGTTCAGCACCCGCTCCACTTCGCCTCCGAAATCGGAGTGGCCCGGCGTATCGATGATGTTAATCTTGGTTCCTTTGTATCGGACAGATACATTCTTGGACAGAATCGTGATGCCCCGCTCCCGCTCCAGATCAGTGGAGTCGAGAATCAGGTCACCCATCACCTGGTTGTCCCGAAAGAGTTTTACCTGATGTAAAATACGATCCACCATGGTGGTCTTCCCATGGTCGACGTGTGCTATAATAGCGATATTGCGTATATCCATATTCCTTTACTGACTGTAAAAAGCGTGCAAAGGTAGTCTAATTTGTCCAGAGGACAAATAAATGTTTGATTTACAGATCTTTTATATTTCATTGTTTTTATGCAATTTTATAGGTGCCTTTTTTATATTTAATTAATGCTTTCCAGGTTTTTCACCATATTCCTTGTCTTCGGAATGTTGATGGGCCTTTCTCAAAGAGCCCTTTGCAACGACAGCCTGATTTCCTTGCTGGATTCCACCGTGGTGGATGAAGCACAATTTGAGCTCAGGTTGAAGATTGCGCGGGAAATGGGCAATACAGATATCAGGAAAGCCCTTGGGTATGCCCGTGAGGCATTGGAATATGCCGAACAACTCAACAACAGGAGTTTCATTGCACGGGCAAGACTGGCCATCGGGGAGTTTTATGATTACCTGGGAGTTCAGCAGGAAGCCATCGAACACCTCATGGAGGCCCTGGAAATTTTCGAGGAGCTGGATGAGCCCCGGAAGGAGGCGAGGGTACTCATGCTGATCGGAAACGCTTACTGGTACCTGAACCAGTTTGAATCGGCACTGAAATACTATACCCACGCTTCCGTGCAGGGAGAGATGGCAAATGATACTTCATTGATCATCAGCGTGATGAATGCAATAGGCTCCGTGTACGGGAATACAGGCAAAATGGACTCGGCCATGGTCCTATTCAGAGAGGCCAACAGTCTTGCCAGGCAAATCGGGAACCAGTACCAGGTGATCCTGACCTATTTCAACATGGGGGACCTGAATTTATATGCAGGAGAGATCGATGATGCCCTGGGAATATTTCACGACCTGGAGCAAAATTATGACCTGGAGAAATACAGCTCAAACCGCCTTGTGAATCTCTACAACTCCATGACCCAGGCATTTATCAGGAAAGGAGATGTGAAATGGGCTAAACGCTACTCCGAAAAGACCCGGCAGGCACTGAGCACCCACGCACGGCTTCTCGAAACCAGGGATTATTATAACAACCTGTACCAGATCGATACCATGGAGCACAATACAAGGTTGGCCCTGGATCACTATTACAGCTATACCACCCTGAATGACAGCCTGAACAATGCCGGCTTCAAAGAGAGGCTGGCCAACCTGGAGGTCTATTTCGACCTTCGGTCCAAGGAGGGTGAGATTGAGCGCCTGACCCTGGACAACCAGCTCAAGGACCTGCAAATCAGTCGTCGCAAGATTATCAACTACGGATCAGGTGCAGGGATTTTACTGCTGTTCACCATCATCTTCCTGGTGGTACGCTCCACCAGGAAAACCAGGCAGAAGAATGTATTGCTGGAGGAGGCCAACCAGAAGATTCTTGCACAATCGAAGGCCATGCAAGAGAAGAACAATGAACTCGGTAGCGTGATCGATGAACTGAAAGCCACCCAGCAGCACCTGGTCCAGTCAGAGAAGATGGCCTCACTGGGAACGCTGACTGCCGGGATTGCGCATGAGATTAACAATCCGCTGAATTTCATTTCGGGCGGACTGAGCATTATTGAGGAGATCTGCCGGGAAAGTTTGGGGACGGAGGAGAGGAATATAGAGGAGCGGCGGTCCAGAGCCTTAAAGATGGCCTTTGAAGGACTGGAAAGGGCTACCGGTATTGTGAAGGCCCTGATGACTTTTTCCCGTAAGGGTCCATCAAAGAAAATGGATACAGATCTGAACGAGATCATCGACAATACACTTCTTTTCCTGAATTCAAAGATCACCAAGGATATTGAAGTCCGGAAAGATTACCGGCTGACAGTGCCTGTGCCTGTCTATCCCGAAAAAATGCACCAGGTAATCATGAATATCATTGACAATGCCATCCACGCAGTTAAAAATCTTAGGGGATCAGAGAAACTGATCATCATTTCCACATCCAGTCAGGATGGGAAAGCCATCCTGACCATCGCCAACAATGGCCCCTCCATCAATGAAGCCATTCTGAACCAGCTGTTTGATCCCTTTTTTACTACCAAAGATCCCGGGGAGGGTACCGGCCTCGGACTATCCATCTGCTATTCGTTAATCTCCGACCACAAAGGCAGCATCCGGGCGGAAAACCAGAAGGGCCGGGTGGCATTCATCATAGAAATCCCTGCCTGATTCCTTTGAACTGAACAGTTGTTTCACTACTTTCGACGCTCACAAAATCGTATATCCTATGAAACAATTCATGATCATCATACTGGTTATAGGCTGCATGGCTTCCTCAGCACAACCTACGGCTATTCCCATGAACGACAACAATGACTCTTTGAGCTACTTCCTGGGGCTGAGCCTGGGGTACGAATTACTATCGACGCCTTTTGAGTCAAATTCCGATCTGATCCTGCAGGGATTTATTGAAGCATTTAAAGGAATCGCCCCGATTGACCAGCAGACCACGCAGATGGTTTTTCAAAAACTTCAGATAAAGCTACAACAGCAGGAAGCTGAAAAAGCCAGGCTGGCCTCACAGGAAGCCCTGGAGAAAAGCAATCAGTTTTTACTGGAAAACGGCAGGCGGGATGGTGTTACAACCACAGCATCGGGCCTGCAATACGAAGTGCTTGTGAAAGGAGAAGGCCCCGTGCCAGCCGATACTTCTGAAGTGGAAGTCCATTACGAAGGGAGCCTGATCGACGGAAAAGTCTTTGACAGCAGCTATGAACGCGGAGAGCCCATTTCGTTTCCATTGAACAAGGTGATCCCCGGGTGGACCGAAGGGGTGCAGCTGATGCCGGTAGGGTCAACCTACATGCTCTATGTCCCTTCTGAACTGGCTTATGGATCAAGGGCCACAGGTCCCATTCCTGCCAATTCAGTACTTGTCTTTAAGATTGAACTGCTGGGGATTGATTAACTAAGGTAAGATCAGGATGGTATCACTTCGTGAGCGGGCCATGAAATAGCCCAGGATGTCATCCCCCAGGTTGGAGGCAGGATTGTAGGGAGTGGTTGACATGCCCATCCCCCCGCTGATGGCCTCATTGATCTGGGAGTAGTAACGCAGAAGATCCGCATCAATGGCATAAATTTCCACGGAAAGTGTATCTCCGCTTTCATGTTCCATCAGGAAGGTGGTGTACTGAACCACATCGCCTGAACTGGAGTAGCTGTCCGTTGCCAGGTCTAATGAAGACCCCACCGGCTCACCATTGTGCCTGAATTTAAGCATGAAATGATTTTCCCTTGCAGGATCCCTTTTCATCGAAATGACCAGCATCTGTGGGAGCTCTGCTCCCGGGTGGCCTCCGAAAGGGAAATCCTCATAATTGATACTATCGATTACCGGAACTGGCATCAGGTTTGAAATACCCGAGAAAACCTGGTCATCCATCCTGATGGTCGCGGTGTAGTGTCCGTTTACCTTACCCCGCATAGACGCTCCCCGGTAGATCCCCTTCCCGATGTAATGCAGAATTTCCGATGTACCGGTCTCATCCGTGATGGTCATCGTGGCATCTTCGATCAGTGCCGCGTCCTCCCTCTGGAAGTAACCGGTGGTATAGGTCAGCTTCATCGTGCAGAGCGAATCCTTGTCCATGTAACCTTCGGCCACCACAACCGGACTGGAGCTGTTCAGGTCAATATCAATGACCTCCTCGCAGGAGCTTATGGTGAGCAGGAGCAGCAGGGCAAACAATCCCGTGATATATTTATTCTTCATTCCGGGTTTCTAAAATTCGAAATTCCATGTAATTGAAGGAACAATCCCAAACAGGCTCAGTTTCACCGCTTCGGTGCTACCCGGATTGGTCTTGCTCTCTCTGAAACTGATGATATATGCATTGTACCTGTTGTAGGTATTGTAAACCGAAAAATCCCAGCTCGATTTAAACCTGCTCCGCTCCTTACCGGCCAGGTGCAGATTCAGATCCAGCCTGTGGTAATCGGGCATCCGGTAACCGTTCCGTTCTGTGTAATAGGAAGCCAGGTAGCCGTCAAATTCATACTTCCCACTGGGGAAAGTCACCGCGTTCCCGGTATAGTAAACCCAGGTTCCGGAAAGGGACAGTCTCCTGGTGAGGTCATAACTCACCACAATGGCAACATCGTGGGTCTTGTCATAGGTGGTGGGGTACCAGTCAGGGCTGATCTCTTCGATCAGGTTCTCGGTTCTGGCCAGGGTATAAGATATCCAGCCGGTAAGGCTGCCGTACTTTTTCTTCAGGTAGAATTCAAATCCGTAGCTCCGGCCGTCGCCCTCCAGAATACTGGCTTCAATATCCTCGTTAAACATCACATAAGTCCCGTCCTCGTAATCGGTCACATGATGCATCTGCTTGTAATAGGCCTCAACAGAGAATTCCAGGTTGTTATCCAGGAAATTCCTGTAGTAACCGGCCGAAACCTGGTTTACTGTTACAGGCTCAACATGGGTTGTACTGGGGACCCATGTGTCGGTGGGCTGGCCCGAAGTGCTGTTGGACAGTAAATGAAGGTACTGGGTAATCCTGTTAAAAGAAGCCTTTACCGATGATCGCTCACCCAGCCGGTAATTCATGGAGAGTCTGGGTTCGAGGGAAACATAGGTTTGCATGACCTCGCCCCGGCCATACCAGGTGGAATCGATCCGCCGGTTTTCCTCATCGTAGGAGAAATCCCATCCCTCTCCCATCTGGTTAAACATGGAAAGCCTCAGCCCGTATTCGGCTGAAAACCGCTTCCCGAATTTGCTTTCATTGGAGAGATAGATCCCCGATTCAAGGGATTGTTTCTTTTCCATAATGATATCCTCGATAATGGCAAATTCTCCATCTCCGGTGAGCAGTTCACCGGGATTGAAAATATGCCAGGTGCTATTCAGACCGAATTTCAGGGTGTGGTCAGGACTTAAAAAACTGGTAAAATCCTCCTTGAAAGAGAAATCTTCTATCCCCGATGACATCTTTACCTCATCCTGAAGGTTGAATCCATAATCAAACTTACTGTAGAGCAGGGTGGTGTTTGAAAAGAGGCGTGGACTGAACAGGTGGTTCCAGCGAAGGGTTCCGGTCCCGTTTCCCCAATCTGTGCCAAAATCCTCAAAACCAAAATCATCCTTCCCAAAATACCCTGAAAGAAAGATCCTGTTATTTTCGTTCACCCGGTAGTTGATCTTGGCATTCAGGTCATAGAAATAGAGTGTTACATTCTCTGTCAGCTGGCCGCTGGCCCTGGCCATCAAATCGGCATAACTGCGGCGTCCCGATAAAATGAAAGAACTTTTGTCCTTCACAATGGGACCCTCAATGGTAAGCCTGGAAGAAATCAGACCGATTCCTCCCGAGCCTGAGAAATGCTGGTTATTTCCATCCTTCATCTGGATATCCACCACCGAGGCGGCCCTCCCCCCGTAGGTTGCAGGAATGCCCCCTTTATACACGGAGACATCCTTGATGGCATCGGCGTTAAACACTGAAAAAAATCCCATGAGATGGGAGGCGCTGTAAACCGGGGCCTCATCCAGCAATATCAGGTTCTGATCCATCGATCCGCCCCTTACGCTGAAACCGGAACTCCCTTCGGAAATGGTGCTGATACCGGGCATCAGCTGTAAGGTCTTCAGCACATCCTTTTCACCCAGAAGCACCGGGATCTTGGTGATTGAAGCCACATCCAGTCTCTCCACCCCGATCTCCACAGTGGAGAGTTTCCGGTCGGCTCTCTCAGCATGGACGATCACCTCCTCCAGTTCCGTTGATCCGGGAGTCAAACGGATATTCAGGCGCATATCTTCATCCAGGTTGATTTCTTTTCTAAACCCCTCATAACCAATGTAGCTGCATACAATTACCTGTCTCCCTTTTGGAACCGTCAGGGAATAAAAACCATAGGAGTTGGAGAACCCCCCCAGAGTGGTTTCTGCCACATAGACCGTGGCTCCCACCAGGTTCTCTCCCGAAGATGCATCGGATACACCCCCGCTGACGGTATAGCGGTTCTGCGCAAATAACCCTGAACCACTCAATAACAATACGATCAGAATTCTTATTTTCATTTTAATAGCAACGCGAATATAACTCTTTTCCCAGGGTTTTATAGCCAGTAAATGTTTTTTATGTTGTACCTTTGCGGCCTAATTTAAAATTATGGAATTTAAGGACTTAGGATTGCCCAGGGATATTCTGAAAGCAGTCACCAAACTGGGGTTTGTAACCCCTTCAGAAATCCAGGAAAAGGCAATTCCGGTCCTGTCGGCCGCAAAACAGGATTTCGTGGGCCTGGCCCAGACCGGAACAGGAAAAACTGCAGCATTCGGTCTGCCGCTCATTCAACATGTGGATTTTGCGAGCAAGGATACCCAGGGACTCGTGATCTGTCCCACCAGGGAGCTTTGCATGCAGATCACCAAGGACCTGTTGGGCTTTGCGATTTACCAGTCAAACCCAAACATTGTATCGGTTTACGGGGGGGCAAGCATCACCGATCAGATCCGGCTCATTAAAAAGGGGGCTCAGATCGTAGTGGCAACACCCGGCAGACTGCTGGACCTGATCAACCGGAAAGCCATCAAACTGCAGACGGTATCCCGGGTTGTCCTGGATGAAGCCGATGAAATGCTGAACATGGGTTTCAAAGAGGACATCGATGCCATCCTGGAGCAAACCCCCGCCAATAAACTGGTGTGGTTGTTTTCGGCCACCATGCCAGGTGCAGTGAGAAGCATCGCCAACAACTACATGAAGGATCCGGTTGAGGTGGTTGTGGGCAAACCAAACAGTATCGCTGCCAATATCGATCACCGGTATTATATGATGAAGGAGAAGGACCGGTACCATGCCCTGAAAAGAATTCTGGACTACTATCCCGATATCTTTGGCCTGATCTTCTGCAGAACCAGAAGAGAAACCAGCCAGATCTCAGACAAACTGGAGAAAGAGGGGTACGATGTGGTGGCCCTTCACGGAGACCTGACCCAGGCCCAACGTGATGCAGCCATGAAAAAATTCCGGGAAAGGACCGTCAAGGTGCTGGTGGCCACAGATGTGGCAGCCAGGGGACTCGATGTACAGGATATCAGCCATGTGATCCATTATAACCTTCCCGACGAAACTGAAAATTATACACACCGGAGTGGACGGACGGCCCGCGCAGGGAAGGCGGGAAAGTCTATTGTACTGGTCAACACCCGCGAAGTGAACCGGATCAGGATGGTGGAAAAACTGATCCAGACCACCGTCGAGTACAGGTCAATCCCCACTGCCGAAGATATTTGTGAGAAACAGATGTATGCCCTGATGGACAGGGTAGTCAAAACCCCCATCGACGAGGAGGCCATGGACCGCTACTGGCCCGTATTCTATGAGAAGCTGAAGGGGATTCCGGCCGAAGAGATCATCCTGAAGTTTATCTCCACGGAGCTAAACAATTTCCTGGAGTATTACAAAGGGGCTGGAGACCTGAATGCGGAACAGGAAAAAGGCGGCCAGAAAAGGGGAAGAGAAAGAGATGGCGGAAGAGACAGGGAGGGCGGAGGCTTCAACCGCAACCTGGGCGGGGCCAAAACCAGGTTTTTCATCAACCTGGGGGAAAACCAGAACATGAACAAGGGGGCACTTGTCAGGCTGGTATGTACAGAAGCCGGTATTGAAAGTGCACAGGTGGGCAGGATTGACCTCCATGCCCGTCATTCCTTTTTCGAAATCGATGAGCGTGCCGTCCCCACGGTTCTGAAAAAACTTGAAAACGGTAACTACGAAGGGAAACCCTTCAATGTAACCCTGTCCCAGGAAAAGGATTACAAGAGCCAGCCTGCCGGGAAAAAGAGAAAATACTAGATGCTTTTCAGGAACGTTGCACTTTCCGGGAAGGTGGCCGGGTCCATCTCCACGAAGTAGTTCTTCAATCCGGATTTTTTTGCAGCGCTGAAAAAATCATCCCAGTCGATATCGCCCTGTCCGATGGGCACCTGGCTGTCTTTTTCAGCCGACCAGTCAGAAAGGTGGGCAGAGATAAAGCGTCCCGGATAGGCCCGGAAATAGTCGGCTGCCTTGTACCCGATGTTGAATACTGCCACCTGGAATTGCATCTTCACCAGTTCGGGATCAAACTCCTCAAGCAGCACATCGTAGATCAGTTGGTTGTCCAACTTTTCAAACTCCATATGGTGGTTGTGATAGGCCATCTGAATGCCCGCCGCCTTGGTTTTTACAGCAATTTCATTCAACTCCTGCGCGGCTTTCCGGTAGTCATCCAGAGAGGCATCCTTGTCCAGCCAGAAGGAGGCCAGTACCATCTGCTTCATTCCCATGGCACGGGCCCACTCAATTCGGTTGTCCAGGCTGTCGCGCAATTCACCCACATTGAAGTGCGAGCTGGTACACCATAGTCCAGAATCATCAATGATCTGTCTCATCTCAGAATTCTTCATTTTGTTTAGTGGCTCAAATCCTGAACCGGAATAGCCCAGTGGAGAACACATCTCCACTTCGGAATACCCCATGTCAGCCATCTTATGAAGGGTGCCTGCAAAATCAGCTATCAGCTGATCCTTGATGGTCCACACCTGGAATCCGAAGGATAACTTTCTCGCAGCCGGACCGGCTGCGTTGGAAGCAAACATACGCATGGGCAAGGAACTCAGCAGGGCAGCAGAGGCAACGGCTGCTCCACCGCTTTTTAAAAAACTTCTTCTGTTGGTTGTCATATTCAGTTGGGATTTCAGTTTGTTAAAGATAGCTATTCTATCAGATACTTCTTTCAGGGGAATTCAATTTCAATCTGAAAGTAAGCACAATCCTGAAAATCCCCAGGATGATAAACGCCAGGGCTGTCCATAATCCAATGGTGGTGCCCAGGATCATGGGGTGCCAGAAGAAAAGAATGGCCGTAAGCAGCAGGGCCACTCCGAGGATCAATTCCCATTTCCAGTACGCGTGGTTTGCCTTTCTGGCCTCTGCGGCTTTCATGATGATAGCTACACTGTTGAATATAAGCCAGACACCTACAAAAAGGGTGATGATCTTCAACAGGATAGCCGGGTTCACAATCAGAACCACACCGATGACCATGTCTATAATCCCTCCTGAAAACTGAAATCCCCAACCGGGTATTCCCCTCCGGTTGGTGGCCGTGAAGAGAACCTGTGCGATTCCGCTGACCGCGATAATGACACCGATGACCTTGGTGAGTGTTTTTAAACTTTCTACCGGTGCCTTCAATATCCAAAGGCCGATCAGAATGAAAATGACCCCAAACAGCATGGGGAACCACCAGTAGGTGAGCTCTCTTTTTTCAATTTTTTCCGTATTCATGGCAGGTACTGTTAAAATGGTTTGATTCAGGAATGCTATCAAAATACACTATCTGGCATTGTAATACTCCAGGGCTTTGGATAAGGCGATGCCCCCCATTTGGATGGCCATCTCCCGGGACATCCTTTCATTCCCATGCTGTGCCACGGCATGGGCAATTTCATGCCCCATAACCACGGCAACACCATTTTCATCCTCACATACAGGCAGGATCCCTTCATAAAAGGCAATTTGTCCCCCGGGCATGCACCATGCATTCAGTGCATCGGAGACAATCACATTGTACTGCCAGTCATACCCCTCAACAGCCGATTCAAGGCTATTCTGCTTCAGGTAGGATTCCACAGCAAGGCTGAGCCTTTCACCTACCTCTTTTACCATGGTCACATAATAATCATCGCCAGACAGTTTACTCTCTTCAAGTACCGAGGCATAGCTCTGTTCGCTCAGAGCAAGCATCTGGGAGGAAGGAATGGCAGTAAGCTGCTTCCTGCCGGTAAGGGGCACGGTCGAACAGGATTCAGTTAGTGTTATGGCTCCCCATACAAGGAACAACAGAAAGATTGGTTTATTCATGATGGAATGCGTAATTAAGATCAATGGTCCTGTCTACCAAACAACTCAGATGAGGATTTGTTTGGGGCCATTCGCCGATAATTCATCCGGTCTCCATCCCAAAGATACGGGTCTGCCTTTCCCTGTTACCGTTTACCGATTATCCATGATCGTTCGGCGATTTTACATTGGATCACAGCCCGGGCCGCGATAGTTTTACACCATGTTTTGGATCATATTCATATCAATGATAACTGTCACACTGCTGTGGATTCTTCTGGGTCCGGTGATCATTTCCCTGGACACCGATATCAACAGGTACAGGATGGCCCTGCCGGGGATAGTCCACGCCGCTGTGGTTCCCGCGGAGGATCTCTTTCATATTCGAGGCCGGATCTTTTTCATTCCTTTTAAGGTGCATCCCTTCAGTCCAAAACAGAAAAAGGTGTCGAATTCAGAAGGCCGGGGAGAAAAGAAAAAATCTCGGCAGAAAGAAAAACCAAACAGCCTGTCTGAAGGGATGAAGCTGGGCCGGAACATCCTGGGTTCATTCAGGATCAGAAGAATGAATCTGGATATTGATACGGACGACTTTCTACTCAATGCATGGCTGTTGCCGGCATTCTCTGCAGTGAATTCCGAACGGATCCATATGCAGGTGAATTTTCAGGGGAATGCCTCGCTTATGCTGGATGTGAGGACCCGATTGGGCGCACTGGCATGGGCCTTTATTAAAACAAAATATCAATCATTGTTTAACTATTAAATTATATTGAAATGGAAGTAAAAATTGAAGATTTACTGGACAAAGTATCGGGACACGTCAAAGACCTTTCCGATACCAAAACCGTTCTGGGTGAGGAGTTCACCCTGGGCGAGTACACCTGCAGGCCTGTCATTAAAGTGGCCACCGGATTCGGGAGTGGAACCGGAACCGGGGATGATCCCAAGAAGAAAGCCAAGGGAACGGGAACGGGTGCCGGTGCCGGCATCGCTGTAGTTCCCGCAGGTTTCCTGGTGGCCAAAGGAAGCGAGATCTCATTTATCGGAGCTGACAAAAAATCAACCCTTTCCTCGCTTTTTGAAAAAATGCCCGACCTGGTAGAAAAGGTGGCAGAAATGAAAAACAGGGAAGCCGCAGAGGATAAAGAGGAGAAGAAAGAGAAGAAATCCTGACCGGTAACGATGGTTCCCATACTTTGAAGTGTGAATTCCCTCCTGTCGCTATACAGGGGGGAATTCTGATTTTATATCCCGTCAGACATATTGCCCCAGGTCCATCCAGCGCTGCATCTTCTCTTCCACAAGCCCGATGATCCCGGCCACACGCTTTGAGATTTTCTCCAGCTCCTCATAGCCAAGGGTCCCGTCGTTCAGTTGTGACTCCAAAGCCTCCTTTTCCAGCTCCAGCTTCTCAATCTCAGATTCAAGCATGCTGTACTCCTGCTGTTCTTTGTAGGTCAGTTTGGCCTTCACGTTCTTCGCCTGTCGGCTTCGTTCGTTCGGTTGCTCACTTTCTCCTTTCCCCTTTTCACTTTTTCCTTTTTGCATGCGTTCCTGCTGCAGGCGGAAAGCCGAATACGTTCCATAATGATCCCTGATCTTCCCGTCCCCCTCAAAGATAAAGAGGTGGTCGGTGAGCTTGTCCAGGAAATAACGGTCGTGGGATACGATCACCAGGCATCCTTTGAAAGAGAGCAGGAACTCTTCCAGTTTATTCAATGCAAAGAGGTCCAGGTCGTTGGTGGGCTCATCAAGGATCAGAAAATTGGGATTCTTAATCAGAACGGTCAGCAGGTGCAGCCGGCGCAACTCCCCACCGCTCAGTTTGGCGATCATCTTGTACTGGGTCTCGGGAGGAAACATGAAGTGTTCCAGGAAAACAGAAGCGGAGATGGTCCGTCCGTCCTCCATCTGCACCACTTCGGCAATCTCTTTCACTGCATCGATGACCCGCTGCTCCTTTTTCCACTCCTGTCCCATCTGGCGGTAGTACCCCATGACCACGGTCTCTCCCCTGTCAATGGTCCCGGCATCCCGGGGCAAAATTTCCGAGATCACATCCAGGAAGGTGGTTTTCCCGGTCCCGTTCCTTCCAATGACCCCCACACGTTCCCCCCTGGAAAACTTGTAGGTAAACCTGCTGATCAACTCCAGGGATCCAAACGCTTTTGAAAGCCCTTCCATCTCCAGGATCTTGCCTCCCAGCCTGGGGGATTTCACCTGGAGTTTCAGTTCCCCCGGATCTTTCTCAAGTGTGGCCTTCTCCTTGATGCCGTCAAAAGCATCGATCCGGGCTTTTGATTTGCCCGTCCGGGCCTTGGGCATCCGCTGTAGCCACTCCAGTTCCTTTTTCATCAACTGGTGTGCCCTGTCAGCCTCTGTTTTGCGGTTCTCCTCCCGTTCGGCCCTTTTCTGAAGGAACAACTCATAGTTCCCGTTGTAATGGAACATCTTCCCCTGAATCAGCTCAATGATCCGGTTACAGACCCGGTCCAGGAAGTACCGGTCGTGGGTCACCATCAGCAGGGTCAGGTTGGTCTGGGACAGGTACTTCTCCAGCCACTCGATCATGTCGATATCCAGATGGTTGGTGGGTTCGTCCAGGATCAGCAGGTCGGGTTCATCCAGCAACACCAGGGCCAGGGCCACCCTTTTCTTCTCTCCTCCTGAAAGGCTGGATACCATCTGGGATGTATCAGTAATCCGGAACAGGTCCAGGAGCTGCTTCAGACGCCTGTCATAATCCCATGCCCGGACCAGGTCCATCTCATTGGTGGCCTCTTCAAGCTCCTTTTGTGTTTCCTGGTTGTGATCCCGTGAATGATTTTCAAGGGCCCTGTCGTATTGCATGATCACCCCGATCACAGCCGTATGGGTGGTCAGAATCAGCTCATCGATGGTTTTTGAGTCATCCAGCTCGGGGGCCTGCTCCAGGAAAGCTGTTTTGATCCCGTTACGAAAAGTAAACTCGCCCGTATCGGTGCTCTCCTTCCCCATGAGGATCCTCAGCAGGGTGGTTTTCCCGGTCCCGTTGCGGGCAATAAGTGCCGTCTTGTCACCACGAGCCAGTCCGAAGGTTAGCCCTTCAAATAAAAGCTGTTCCCCAAAGGACTTGGAAATATTTTCTGCTGAAAAGTAGTTCATCACCTGACCACAAATTTCCGGGTGAGGTGCTGAGTGGGGGTTGACACAGAGAGAAAAAAGATCCCACCGGGAAGATCATTTTTAAGGATCTTCATTTCGGAATACCCCCCAATGCCCCCGGTGGTCCGGGACAGAATGGTTCTTCCGTTGATTTCCATGATGCGAATGGAACATAACTCCCCTTCCGGGGAGTGAATTCCGATGACAAGACCCTCAACGGACTCTGTAAAACCTGCCCTAAGCGCAGCTGCATCCTGAGCCATGACATGATCCGGGTTCAGATCTGCGGTCACTTGAAGGGACACGGCAGGTCCAGATCCAAACCCTTCCCTGGCGGCCCGGACAGAGAGCTCACCTTCACTGAAAACCGCATCGAAGGTGACTTCGATGCTCATCGAGTTGCTTGTTCCTGAAGCCCCCAGGGGCAATTCCCAGAGGTAGTCATCGGCATTGCTTACCTCTGGCACTGCATATTCAAAGAGGCCGCCCCCTTCAGGTATGGATGCAGGTCCTGAAATGGAATCCGGGGCCGGGGGAACGCTGTAATATTCGATTCCGGGGAGGATCATGCCAGGATCCAGGGGCACCAATTCAAGTTCTATAGAGTCAGAGGAACGGAGCCTGACAAGCAGGTAATTCTCATCCGTTACCTCTCCCATTCCGGACGAGAGCAATGTGACGTTGTCCCAACGGTCATAAAATCCGGCAATCGCATCCGGATTTCCCCCCACATCGCCCGAAATGACATAGAAGTTCTTCTCCGGCTCCCGCACAAACATGGGATGAACTTCCTCCCAGTAATTGGAATTTTCCACCATCTGGTCGTAGCGGGAGCGGCTGTTGCTTTTTACCCCGGTGTACTTTTCATGGCTGTTCCAGATCACTTCGTGAAAATAAATAAAGATGTTCCGGGTCGTGTCCCCGGCCTGGCTGATCTGATCATCCAAAAAATCAATCTGTCCGGGGGATATGGACCGGTCCCCTTCTGTACTGTTCAGTACAATATGCAGGTCATTCTGCCAATAAAACGAATAGTAGGTTCCCCCGAACAACTCCTCAAATACCTGCCAGCCTACCTCGTTATTGTCATGGTTTCCCATGACATAGTAAGCCGGCAGTCCAATGCCAGCCAGCTCATCTTCCACCTGCTGCCAGCTTTCCGTCGTGCTGAAATTCACAATGTCACCGGTAAGCACAATGAATGCGGCTGTTGAATCATACCCCGATTGCAGGCTGTTCAGAAATGCAGGATGCAACCCGGTGTTACCACCCTCATGGGCACCATAGGCATGTCCGGCCACAATAAACGCATAGGCTGTGTCGGACTGTGCCTGCATAACCGGATGAATCCACAGCAGAAAAACCACTGCCGCCAACCCCTTCAACCTGTATTTTTGAATCCATTTCATTCCTGACCCCATTCAATTTAAAAAAACGGGATTTCCCCATCCACCAGAAGCGTGATAAAGCTGTTTGATTCGGCAAAGAATGCGGACTCCCCGTTTCGCACAAACCCGGCCCGGACCTCAGCCATGCTGCTTCTTTCATTGGTCACAAACATCCGGATAAACCTCACATCCTTCGGGAGGCCCTTCAGGGTGATTTGCCTGGAGGCTCCGTTGTTGATGATGTGAATGACATACTGCCCCTTTTCGGGATCACCCAGTCCGGCAGCGATGATGTTTTCTTTATCAGAAGCCACATCCATAGCAAACAATCCTCCGGGCATATCAGCGATCTGTTTGAAATTCCAGAACCGCTGGGTGGGCGTCATGGGTTCATTCACATGACCGAATGCACCACCACCGCTCAGGGGCGAGTAATCGGAAGTCAGCTGCCACTGAAGGATCGCTTCGGGCTGGCAGATCTTCAGAATTCTTACATAGAGGTTCATCTCTTCCATGGCATACATGGTCTCCTTGAAAATATCCGGATACCTCCATGCCCCTGCATCCATGCTTCCTTCGCCAACCAGAAGCGGCACTTTCATGCGCTCTGCTGCTTTGGCCCACTGCACCAGGTTTTCGTCGGTATATCCCCTCCAGGAGTGAAATGAGACAGCGCCAATAAAGGGATGGGTAGACACATCATCCATGGCCGCATTCACAAAGGGCCATCCGTCGGCATCGGCTGTATCACCCAAAAGTAATTTGGTCCTGAGACCCCTGGATTTCAGGTGGGTTCCCAGCCCTTTGATCAGCAGGGCATGCTCTTCCGGTGTCTGCCTCACATTGATCCCCAGGTCGGACTCATTGAATGAAAACAGGGCAAACTCAAATCCGTATTCATCTTTCACATATTGGATATAGTCCCCAATGGATTGATAGATCTGTTCTGCCTTATCCTGATCAAGCGGATTCCCCCTTTGTCCGCCGGGCCTTGGACCCCAGCCCATGGAGCCTGTAACGGCCCACCCGGGTGCTGACCAGTCGGAGAGGATCACCGGCATGCCCAGTTTGTGAAGGCGGGCTGCCATCTCCATGGCTGCTTTGACCCGGGGGTTCAACTCACCGGCCTTTGCTTTGTCCATGGGATCATCATCTTCGTCGGGGTGCCAGAACCTCCAGGGCATCTCCACCCTTCCCCACCTTACATCCATGTTCTCCAGACAATAATCAATGACCGCCGGGTCTGCATCCGGATTTTGCAATCTGAAATTCCCGCCGAACCCTGCAAATGGCCTTCCCAGCATTCCCGTATCGAGGGTCAGCACTGCACTCGAGCGATCAGCCACACCGGTTGCACTGATTATAAATGATTTATAAGCCGAGCTTCCCTTTTTCAACTCTCCGGTCATCAGGGCGAAACAGATCCGGATGGGCCCATGTGGATCAGCCGGGTCCTGCTTCACAAGAATTGTCGTTGGTTCGTTTACAGAAATCTCCAGGTTTCGCCGTTCTCCCGTGATCCGGATCCCGGTGGCAGTGCCTCGCAGCATCTCACCCACTCCCTGCGGAATGGCAAGAGGTATCCCGGCCTTTTCACCAACCAGACTGATGGTGGAAACCTCATATTTTGAGCCGGGCAGGTCCAGGATGAAAAAGGTCCCCGTGAGGGCCGTATCCACTTCGTTCCGGAAGTTGATCCGAACATTGGCCCGTCCGGCTCCCAGTGCCTCCACCGACTGGTCAAAATGAAAATCATCAAATGAGATATAGGTGTACTGCGTGTTGTCTACCCTTCGGTACTGGTAGCTTCCCTTCTCCTTGTCCGTTTGGGTCACAACAGACCAATTGGCTCCCACAATTCCCAGTGAACTGTTCATCTCCATGATCTCTCCATCGAGCCTGATGCCGCTGATGTTCCCCCAGGGATAGACTTCGGGCTGGGCGAAAAGGGCGGATGTGCCAAAGATAAGTGCTGATAAAATGATCTGTCTGATGTTTTTCATATCTTGCTTATTCTGTTGTTTTGATTGATACAATGTAGATAAAATTGTATTTACTTTAGACTCCCTTTAACCCGGAACCAATCCTATTTATGGAGGCATATTATATTCTGATTGTTGGCTTCCTCTTCATTCTGGCCATTTCACTCCTCATCATAGGCGTTAGCAACGATGCTGTAAATTTTCTTAATGCAGCCATAGGAGCAAAAGCCGCCCCGTTTACCGTGATCCTTGCTTTTGCCGGAGCAGGTATTTTGGTCGGGGCTGTATTTTCCAACGGGATGATGGAGGTGGCCCGCAAAGGAATCTTCCACCCCGAATTTTTTGCTTTCAGTGAAATCATGGTCATTTTCCTTGCCGTGATGCTCACCAATATCCTGCTGCTCGATTTCTTTAACACCATGAGACTGCCCACTTCTACGACGATCTCAATCGTATTCGGAATTCTTGGGGCAGCGGTGGCAGTCTCCATCTTTAAAATAACCAGAGCCGATACGCCCATTGATCATATGGGAACTTACATCAATATAGAAAGTTCAGTATTAATCATAGTGGGAATATTTCTGTCGGTGGTCATTGCATTCAATGCAGGAATGATTATACAATGGATCGTGAGGCTCGTATTTTCCTTCAATGTCAGCCATACATCCAAATACTGGTCGGGTATCTGGGGTGGATTTGCCATCACTGCCATCCTCTATTTCCTTCTTATCAAGGGAGCCAAAGGATCCACACTGGTTACCCCCGAAATGCTGGTTTTTATTAAGGGCCACACAGCAGGCATCCTGTTGATCAGTTTTGTGGGATGGACCCTCATTTTCCAGGTCCTGGTTCTGTTCACCAGGATCAACATATTAAAAATAACTGTTATGGCCGGAACATTTGCGCTGGCCATGGCTTTTGCCGGGAACGACCTGGTGAACTTCATCGGTGTACCACTGGCGGGGTTCGAATCTTTCAAAGCATTTATGGCCTCCGGAAGTACAGATGCAGGTGGATTCCTCATGGAAGCACTGCAAAAGCCGGTCGATACGCCTATCTTTTTTCTCATCACCGCAGGAATCATTATGGTCCTTACCCTCAGGTTTTCAAAGAAAGCCAAATCCGTGACTGCAACAACCGTTGACCTGAGCCGTCAGGCTGAAGGATCAGAGCGTTTTGATTCCACTTCCCTGGCCAGGTTCATCGTCCGACGGTCGGTTGAGGCCAGCAATGGAATAGCCAGTATCACTCCCAGGGCCATCACAAGGTTTATTGCAAAAAGATTTGATGCTGACAAAGCCCCGGAGGATAGGGACGAGAAGCCCGCCTTCGACCTGGTCCGTGCATCCGTAACCCTGGTTGTTGCCAGTATCCTGATTGCCCTTGGCACATCATTTAGACTTCCTCTCTCCACAACCTATGTAACCTTTATGGTGGCCATGGGTTCTTCCCTGGCCGACGGCGCCTGGGGAAGAGACAGTGCGGTATATCGGATTTCAGGAGTATTAACGGTGATTGGCGGATGGTTTTTCACCGCTTTCATTGCCTTCCTGGCATCATTCCTTATCGCTGCATTTATCTTTTTCGGAAAAATGCCGGCCATCCTTATCCTCATTGGACTGGCGACCTATATTTTGTTACGGACCCATGCTTTCCACAGGAAAAGAACTGAGAAAGAAGCCATCGCTGTTGCGGAAATCATATCCGCATCCGCCGATGTAATTAAATCATGTGAGGATGAGGTGAAAAGCACAGTTCTCAGGGTTTCAAAGATTCTCTACCTTACCTATACCAGCTTCTTCAAGGAAAAACACAGTGAGTTGAAGAAACTCAGGAAGGAATCCAGGCACCTGGTAAAAGAAATCAAACAGATTCGGGAAAATATCCCCAATACACTGAAGAAGTTCGAGGAAACCGACCTGGTAAGTGGTCACCATTATGTGCAGGTTGTGGATTATATGAAAGAGACATGCAACTCTCTGATGCACGTGGTTCAACCGGCATTTAACCACCTGGACAACAACCATGCCTTCGATAAGGAACAGACTGAAAGGATGAAAGATTTCAATGACAGGGTTGGTGAATTTTTCAATTTCGTGATCAACCTGCTGAAGAAAAGAAATTTTGATCATCTGGATGAACTGGTTCATCGACGTGATGAGATGATCAACCTGGCCAATGACATCCTGCTGAGCCGGATCAAGATCCTCAAAAAAACCCGGAAAGGGGTCAAGGTAAGTGTAACTTATATGGAGATGCTTTCAGAGACAAAGAACCTGTTGCTGGACGTTGTACAACTGGTGAAAGCGGATGTAAAACTCCATGAATCCAAACCACCCTTTGAGGAAATCGTGAAGGAGGTTGCATTGGCGAAAAAAGAATCATGAAATTCCTGAGGGTTTATCAAACCTTTATACCGAAAATACTGACATCATCAATCTGCTCATGTTCTCCACACCATGTATTAAATGTGTTTTTGATGATTCGATTTTGCCGGTCCATGGACTCTTCCTGGACCGAAAGAAGCAGTTTCTTAAAGTTCAGAGTCTTGAATTTCTTGCGATCTTCGCCGCCAAACTGATCTATGAAGCCATCAGAGAATAGATAGAATGTATCCCCTTTATGAAGTGAAACGGAGTGGGAAGTAAAAGCTGTTTCTTCCCAGTGTATGCCGATGGGTTGTTTGTCTCCTTTGATCTCAAATAACCGGTATTTGTCATTGTCTGCAGAAGCATACGGTTCGAGCTGCTTCCCGGCCACTATATCCTTATTTCTAATAATATAGATGGGATTATTCGCTCCTGAAAAATGAAGCTCATTTCTGTTTTTATCCCATATGGCAATCACCATGTCCATACCATCTTTCTGCTGCTCACCATCACCCTTCTGAAGCAACATCTCCTTTATTTTAATCCTTAACTTTTCAAGAATCGCGCTGGGTGCATTGAAACATCGGTCACCAATCAAACCATTCAGCAATGTGATCCCCAGCATGCTCATGAATGCTCCCGGCACACCATGTCCTGTACAATCTGCTTCCACAATGACCAAATGGTCCTGGACTTCCTTGATCCAATAGAAATCTCCACTTACGATGTCTTTTGGTTTAAAAAAAATGAAGTGTTGCGGGATTAACTCGTCCAATTGTGATTGGGATGGAAGAATCACCATTTGAATGCGCTGAGCATAATTGATGCTATCAGTGATTAGTTCCTTTTGCGAATAGACCATATCATGCTGCATTTGAAGCTGATCCCGCTGTGCTTCAATCTCGTCACGCTGGGACTCGATCTCATTTTTCTGGGTATTAATTTTCTTGTTTGTTTTCCGGATAAACTGCATTCTGTTATATATTCCGCCCGCAAACATAAGAAGCAAAATTCCCAATGAACCCATGGTTATGCTGATCGCTTTCTGTCTTCTGCTATACAGTTTATCTATTTCGGTCTGAGCTTCCAGAATAGCAATCTCGTCCTCCTTCTTTTCCAGTTGGTAGGAAAACATCAGGTAATTGGTTTTATTTTCTGTCTCTACCCTGTTTATTGTACTATCAATGCTGTTTTGAAGGGACAAATAGTTATACGCATTCTGAAAATCTGATATTTCAGCATGGGTATAAGCAAGTCCCGCATATGCGCTGGATAATTCATAATTAAATCCCAACTCCTTGGAAATGACTTTGGCTTCCTCATAGTATTTGATGGCAAGCCGGGGATTGCCCTGTTTCATACTGGTAGAAGCAAGTCCCAGAAAAATTCGTGCAATTTCCAGTTGAGCCTGCTCCTGGACGGCCAATTCCAATGCATCCTGATGATATTGTATTGCAGCTTTAAAATTCCCTTTTTCAGCATAGATCTTTCCTATATCGTTCAGTGAAGCTGCAATATCTATGTTGCTGGTGAGAAAGGCCTGTGCACCTTCTAAATAGAAAAATGCCGAATCATATGCCTCCTTCTTCAGGTAGAGTTGTCCAAGGTTTATAGAACCAAGACCCATTAAATCCTGGTATTCGATAGAACGACCAATCTGCAGTGCACGGTGATAATAATTGAGTGCCGTATCTAGCACGGTGGGTTGTTCAGAATATACTGATCCGATATTCAGAAGAAGCGTCCCAATCCGCTTGCTGTCACCCAGTTTTTCAGCAATCTTCAAAGCCCGCAGATAATATTCAATGGCCAGATCGCTGACCCCACTTGAATAATAGATAGATCCTATATTGCCAATGATATTGGCTACCAGCTGATCGTCACCCAGTTCTTCATAAATCTCCAACGCCAATTCCCAATCTTGAATGGCGTCCTTGTAATCACCCTGCACATAGTTTCCCAGCCCAATGTTCTTATAGGCATCGGCCAGCCCTTTTTGGAAACTGATCTGTTCAGCAAGGTTTTTTGCACGGGTACCATAGACGAGCGCCTCGTCAGGTGCTGTTCTGTATAATAAACCTGCTATCTCATTAAGCACCTGTATCTTTAAGGTATCTTCATCCAATTTTTCAAGGACCATTCTCAGGCTATCCACCTGAGGGTCCCGGGCATTGGCAATTACCCCCCCGGAAATGATGATTAAAAGGCCAAGTACTTTAAAGAATTTCACCTTCAAGGAAGGTCGATGAAATGAAGGTGCAAGTTTCAAAAAAAGGATTGTATGTTACTGTTAATTAAATCATAAAATTGATGAATAGGCAATCATATACTGCCAACACATTTGTTAAAATGTCTTAAAACACAGTACACATCAAGCGATAAAACGGACACCGGGATCAATAATCACTATATTTGAGGTCCGACAAATCCATTAAACATTTTGATAATCATATGAAAAAATTCTTTCGATTCTTTGTTTTGCTTGCTTTGGTGCCACTGGTTTCCATGCAGGCAGCAGATGAAGCCCGTTTGCTTCGTTTTCCCGCCATCCATGGCGATCAGATTGTATTCTCTTATGCCGGGGACCTGTTCACTGTGAACAGCGAAGGAGGTCTCGCCCGCAAACTCACCAGCCACAATGGTTATGAAGTGTTTCCGCGCTTCTCGCCCGACGGCAGCAAGATCGCATTCACCGGTCAGTACGACGGGAACACAGAGGTGTTCGTTATTCCGGCCGTAGGTGGATCACCCAAACGGCTGACCTATACCGCTACCCTGGACAGGGACGATGTGTCGGACCGCATGGGACCCAATAATATTGTCATGGACTGGACCCCCGACGGGAAGTACATTACCTTCCGTTCGCGCAAACAATCCTTCAACTCTTTCGTGGGACAACTCTTCAACGTCCCTGCAGAAGGCGGACTCAGCGAGGAACTTCCCCTTCCTTGCGGCGGATTCCTCTCCTGGTCGCCCGATGGAAATAAAATTGCCTACAACCGCATCTTCCGGGAGTTCCGCACCTGGAAATACTATGAAGGGGGTATGGCCGACGAGGTCTGGATCCACGATTTCAACACAAAGACCACCGAGAAGATAACCGACAACGGGGCACAGGACATTATTCCCATGTGGACCGGAGATGAGATCTTTTTCCTTTCGGATCGTGACCGAACCATGAATATGTTTGTTTACAACATCACCAGCGGCCAGACCAGCAAGGTGACCGACTTTACCGAGTTCGATGTGAAGTTCCCTTCCCTGGGAAAGGATCAGATTGTATTCGAAAACGGCGGATTTATCTACAAACTGGATGTGAAGAGCAAAAAATATAAAAAGGTCTCCATCCGGATCGCCAATGACTATGCTTACAGCCGCACCGAACTGAAGGATGCCAGCAAGAGCATCAACAGCATCGATCTTTCCCCCAACGGTGAGAGGGCCCTGTTTTCAGCCCGCGGCGAAATCTTCACTGTTCCGGCCAAACACGGCATCACGCGCAACCTGACCATGAGCCCGGGGGCCAACGACCTGTATGCCAGCTGGTCGCCCGACGGCAAGCACATTGCATATTTCTCTGACCAGACAGGTGAGTATGAGCTTTATATCCAGAAGCAGGACGGATCGGAAGAACCCGTCAAACTGACCACCGGATTTAACAATTTCCCCTACGACCTGAAATGGTCGCCCGACAGCAAAATGATCCTGTTCAGCGACCGCGCCTTCCGTCTCCAGTATGTGGATGTGGACTCAAAGGCTGTCAAACTGGTCAAACAATCGGTCAGGCACGAACTGAACGATTTCGACTGGTCGCCCGACAGCAAGTGGATCGCCTACGCCGAAAACGATGCCAACGGTTTTGGAGTGATCCAGCTTTATAACCTGGAAAGCGGGGTGGCAAGCCCTGCTACCGACAACTGGTATGAGTCCGGCAGCCCCAGATTCTCTCCCGACGGGAAATACCTCTATTTTGTCTCTCTCAGGGATTTCAATCCCACCATATCCAACACCGAACTGAACTTTGCCTTTACCGATATGGCCAAGGTCTACCTGATCACCCTGGCCAAGGATACGCCTTCTCCTTTCGCCCTTGAAAATGATGAGGTAAAGATCGACGAAGCAAAAGCAGAAAAAGCCGATGCGAAAAAAGAGAAGAAGGATAAAGACAAAGGAGACAAGGAGGAAGAGGCCGAGAAGGAAGAGGTGACCACCAAAATTGACCTGGACGGGCTCAATTCCAGGATCATCACACTCCCTGTGGAGGCCGGTAACTATTTCAATGTTCAGCCGGCTGAGGGGAAAGTTTACTACATGGCAAGAGGCAACAATGGCCCAGGCGCGACCAAGGTTTTTGACCTGAAAACAAAAAAGGAGGCCGAACTGGGTTCCGGCCTGATGTTTACCCTGTCTCCCAGCAAGCAAAAGATGATTGTCCGCCAGGGTACCCAGTATGCCATCATTGATCCTCCTGCAGGCAAGGTGACCATTGAGGAACCAATTGACCTGTCCGGCATGATGGTGCTGGTCGATTACCGGAAAGAGTGGAAACAGATCTACGATGAAGCCTGGAGGCAGATGCGTGAATTCTTTTATGTGGAAACCATGCACGGCGTGGACTGGAAAGCCATGCACGACAAGTATGATGTGCTGGTACCCTATGTGAACCACCGCAACGATCTGACCTACATCATCGGTGAAATGGTGGGCGAACTGTGTGTGGGACACTCCTATGTGAATTCACCCCCCGCCGGCGGCGTTCCGGCCAGGATTCAGACCGGATTGCTGGGGGCGAAACTGAGCAAGGATGCATCGGGCTATTTTAAAATCAATGAGATCCTGCCGGGAGCCAACTGGAGCCCCACCCTGCGCTCACCCCTGACCGAAGTTGGAGTAAAAATCAGCGAGGGAGACTTCATCACTGCTGTGAATGGTCAGTCCACCAAAGAGATGGCTGATATCTACCAGTCGCTGGTCAACACGGCCGGAAAAACTGTAAAACTGACGATCAGTTCAAACGCTTCCGGCACCGGTACGCATGACGAACTGGTGAAGCCCATTGCCGATGAGGCCAGCCTCTATTACTACAAGTGGGTCCATGGCAACATCGACAAGGTGAACAAAGCCACGGACGGACAGATCGGGTACATCCACATCCCCGATATGGGAATTGAAGGACTGCAGGAGTTTACCAAATACTACTATCCACAGCTGAGGAACAAGAAAGGGCTGATCATCGATGAACGCGGAAACGGCGGCGGATTTGTATCCCGTACCATCATCGAAAGGCTCAGCAGGGAGCTCACTTTTGTATTCCACAGGCGCGGGGTAACCGAAGGTGATCCGGTTCCCGACGGAACTGTCTATGGCCCAAAGGTGCTCCTGATGAACTATGCATCTGCTTCTGACGGGGACCTCTTCCCTTACCAGTTTAAGCAAAAGAAACTGGGAACCACCATCGGTACCCGTACCTGGGGAGGTGTTGTGGGGATCCGCGGCGCCTATGAATTCATGGACGGTGGCATCATGACAAGGCCCGAGTCTGGATCTCACTCGGCCGAGAAGAGCGAGTGGATCATTGAGAACCATGGCGTGGAACCCGACATCTACATCGATAACGATCCCTCCAAAGAGTATGCCGGCGAAGACGAGCAGCTCGACAAGGCCATCGAGGTGATCATGTCCCAGCTTGACCAGTATGCCCCGCCGCCACCCAAGGCTCCGGGCAACGACAAGAGTGGAAAATAAGCCTCTTGATCTATTTATTAAGAACCGCCCTATTCTTTGTAGGGCGGTTTTTATATACATTGCAGCAGCATGGAAGAAAAAAACATCACAACAGAACGCAGCCGGGACAGCAGGAGACTCATCCTGTTTTTGATCATCCTTACCTCCTTTATCAATCCCTTCCTGGGCGCTGCCATCAACATTGCGCTACCTGCCATCAGCAAGGAATTTTCCATGGGTGCCATTGGCATGAGCTGGGTGTCCATGGCCTTTATTCTCTCTTCAGCTGTCTTCCTGGTTCCCCTGGGCAAACTGGCCGATATTAAAGGCCGGAAGAAGGTTTTCCTCTGGGGTAATGTAATCATCGCGATCACCTCCATCCTCTGTGGAGTATCAAGTTCCGGTGCCATGCTGATTGCAATCAGGGCTGTCCAGGGTATTGGCAGCGCCATGGTTTTCGGCACCGGGATGGCGATTATCACCTCTGTCTATCCGCCCAAAGAGCGCGGCAAAGCCATCGGGATTTCCGTCACATCAGTCTATGTGGGACTCTCCCTGGCCCCTTTCCTGGGAGGGATCCTTACCCAGTACCTGGGGTGGCGAAGCATTTTCTATGCCACGGTCCCCTTCGGACTGCTGGTGGTATGGATCACCTGGCGATATATCAAGGAGGAGTGGGCAGACGCCCGGGGAGAGAAATTTGACCTCACCGGCTCGCTCATCTACCTTCTCTCCATGTCGGCCTTCATGTTCGGTTTTTCGCGGCTGCCCGATCTTCCGGCCATTGTTCTTTCCATTGCCGGATTCGCCGGCCTGGTGGGATTTACCATCTTCGAAAAAAAACTCCAATTCCCCGTCTTCAACATACGGCTTTTTACCTCCAATAAGATCTTTGCCTTTTCCAACCTGGCGGCGCTGATCAATTATGCAACCACCTTTGCCATCACCTTTCTGCTGAGCCTCTACCTTCAGTATATTCAGGGCCTGTCGCCCAGAGATGCAGGGATTATCCTGATCACGCAACCGGTATTCATGGCCATCGTTGCTTCCATTTCGGGCAAGCTTTCTGACACCCGCGACCCAAGAATCCTGGCCTCTTCCGGCATGGGGATCATCACGGTGGGGCTTATCCTGCTCACCTTTCTGACGGCACATTCTTCCGTCACCTATATGGTCACTATCCTGGCCTTTGTGGGGATTGGCTTTGGCATGTTCTCCTCACCCAATACCAATTCGATCATGAGTTCGGTGGAAAAAAAATACCTGGGTGTAGCCTCGGCTACAGTGGGAACCATGCGGCTCACCGGACAGATGATGAGCATGGGGATCGCCACCCTGATCCTGCATGTGTTTATCGGGAACAATCAGATCTCGGCCGAAAATACCACCCGGTTCATGACCAGCATGAAAACTACCTTCATGATTTTTGTGGCACTCTGTATCCTGGGTATCTTCGCCTCCCTGGCCAGGGGCAAAACCACCCGTTCAATTGATCAAGGCCAGAAGGGATTATAAGCCGGATTCCCAACACCATATGTTATAGTGCATCTTTCGTTTTAGGATTCGATCTATTATCAAATAGGTCAAGCAATACAACGTATTCGTTTTCAATTTTATAGAAAACGCTTATTTATTTTGTCAATGTAAATCCTCTGATATTCTTATCAGGGTATTGAATTGCACCTATTTCCGGGAATTCTGATAGTATTTCAAGGAAGTCATAGAGCTTTTTCATGAAAGCCTTTACAACGCTTTCACCCCATTCCGTTTGTAGATAGATAATTAGATGATTAAGCTTAATATCCGCTCTTGTTGTCCAGCGTATTTCTAAAGCCATTTTCGATGCTTAGCCTTTTGAGTCTTCTGATCTATTAAGTTTTTTTGATAGTGTGATTCTGACTCTGCTATTAGCAATTCATTTTTTTGATCCTCGGAAAGCTGATCCCACAATTCGTCCTCTTTTTGAACTCTTGATTTAATTAATAAATCATAGAATTTCATTAAAAGAGGCTCATTATCAATCTCATCTATTAAATGATGAAAATTGATCTTTATATCTGATTGTTTCATGATTCCCTTTTATTCAAAGATACAAAATTGCTTTGAAGGCTGGATAATCTTACTATAACATCAATGATGGATCACCAGGGCTGTGTAGGGTGACGGTGTTTCGAATCTGAATGGCCCCGGATCCACCATGCGCTGCTCTACCACCTCCATATTCCATGTATCAAGAATCTTCATGGTATAACCTGATTCCCCGGAAAGGTCAAGCTCAATGACCTGGCCTGAATCAGCCACATAGGCCATATAATATGCACCTTCCCTGGCCAGTGAGTAGACGTTGGTCTCCAGGTTCACAGGATCCCCATGATCCACAAATGCAGGTATCATTTCCTGCACCGGAGCCTCCTCCATGATGGACCTGAAATATGCAATGCGTTCAGGGCTTTCTCCCACCAGCGTTCCGCCCTTGGCCCACCATCGTACCTCGGTGGAATCATCGGCGTGGTTTTCAAAGGTTTCACCATGCGTGGGGTAACCCCCGCTCAGACCGGCCATCCAGAAATAACTGGTCATCTCCTGGCCGGTCAGTTTTCCCCACCCCGATGGTACGTCGCCCTCGTAGCGCATCTCGTCGAACAGCAAGGGCTTCTGATATTTTTCACGCCATTTGATGGCATTGTAAAATTCGTGGGTCTGGGTGCAAACATGGGTGATCCAGGGCCGGGTGTGGTCGTAAAAATGATCCTCCGAACCATACCAGTTGTGGATCCCTCGAAAACGGTGATGGGGATCCTCCGTTTGCAGCAGAGTACCGATCCCTTCCCAGTCAATGGCTTCCTTGATCTCGGGTATATCCCATTCATTGGCCAGCGACCACCACACATTGCGGTAGGCCGAGATCCGCGCAATCATATAGCGCACATAGCGCTCATTGAGTTCATGCCCCATTTTAAAGTAGCCCCAGATGTCGTAGGGATGAAACAGGATCACATCGGCCTGGATGCCCATCTCCATCAGCTGTTCCACCCGCCGGTCGAAGTTCTGGAAGAATGCATACTCGGGATGGGTATAATTGCGCTCCCCTTCATCCATCACATAGGGGTGCAGCCAGGGTTCCGTTTCATTTCCATAGCTGTAGTGTTTGGGAAAGACACACATCCGGATCTTGCTGAAGGGTGCGCCGGAGAGCGTTTCCAGGGTCTTCTCCTGGATGGACTGCTTCACGCTGGTCCACTGGTAAGCGGTGGTCCCCACGCTGTAGAAGGGAGTCCCGTCGGCATACTGCAGGTAGAAGGTGTTGACGATTTTTAAGGGCCCATGGTTATCCACATCGGGGGGAATGCACTGGAACATACCCTCCCCTCCGGTCAGCTCCTCCGCATTGCTTTGGGTAACGTAAGTCCATTGGCCCGTCTCACCCGGTGAAAACCGGATGCGGTATACACCTTCCCCATCGTAAAACCCGGGAACCTTTGCGCTCATTTCTCCTTTGGAAAAGGTGGCACTCAGATCGATGTCCATGTAAGGATTGCCCTCTGATGGGCCATTGAGGACCACTTCAAATACGCCCCACTGCTCCACTGTTTCGATTTCTTTATGGGTATTGCAGCTTGCCAGGAGGGCAGCGATGATGATGATTACTGGTATTATCTTTTTCATATTACTAGGGATAAACGAATCATGGATTTCAAGATACATCATTTTTGGATGAGGATCATCTTTATCACCTGCCTCCTCCGCCCGTTTCTTATTTCACAAAAATAGATCCCTGACTCCATCTCTTGTGCCTTCCATTCCACTTCATGCACACCTCCAAGCTGTGATTCATTAACAAGGTTAGCTATTTTCCTGCCGGAGAGATCAAAAATATTCAACTCAACATCACTGGTTTCTTGCAGATGATAACTAATCATCGTTCGGGTTTGAAAGGGATTGGGGTAGTTCACCAGATCACGATTCCCCCACTCTATTTCTTCCAAACGGGTTGCTCCAGTTGAGAAAGTATATGAATCTCCTCCATTTTCAAACACATTGGGTTCAATCCTGTGTTTCCATGTCATCTCAACCTCATCATCATTCAATTCTACCAGAACATACCCATGTTCCCCTTCATGAAACAATCGTTGAGGTGTCCAGCGTCCGTTCTCTCCATTGTATTCCGAATCAGAAAAAATGGATCCTCCACCGGTCCCGGCTATTACCTGGTGGATATCGTTGTCCGGATTGCCATCGCCATCATCAATGACGGCATGATCGTAGAAATGATCGTGGCCGCTGAAATAGGCCAAGGCTCTTGCATCGATCAGGCTTTCCCAGAAAAGGTTCCTGCCTTCCGGAAATACACCCATGCAATTGGACATCGATACTTTGAAGGCCGGTTCATGGCCTGCGGCGAAAATATGATTACTTGTTGTTGTGGACAAAATTGAATCGAGCCACTCCTGATTGATCTTATGAGAATCTGTGTACTGGTCCAATGCAAGGAACAGGAGGTTGTCGTATTCAATGGCATAGGTCAGGTTCTTCTCCATCTCCGGGCCATTCTGCGGAAATGCATACCTGCCCGAAAACAAAGCGTCCCATGTTTCACGGCTACCGGCATCCACATTTCCCCTGCAGGCATAGACCTTAATGCTGTGTTGGTATAAGGTGTCCAGCACAAAACGCCAGTCTTTTAGAACCGAATCTTCTTCCTCCGGCGTCTCGAAGCTCCTCATTCCCAGATCACCGGTGAGAAATACAAAATCCACCTCCTCCTCGATGGCAGCCAGGGTCAACTCGTAAAGTATGGACTGTCTGAAATCAGGTGAGGGCGAATTATGGTGCGTATCACCCACTACCATAAAACGATGTACTGAAGTTAAAGTATATTTGGTTTTTAGTAGAAGGCCGTTTTCAAAACTTTTGTTATTGTAAAACTCTATCCGGTCGCAGAAATCATCCCATTCAGCGATATCTGCATTGATGGAAACATTGGAAGCCGGGAACTCATTGATGAAAATATGGGGGTTGGTCTGCGCGAACAAACTTCCCCGCAGAAAGAGAACCGTTAAAATCAACAAGGCCTTTTTCACCATAAAAGATTTTCATCAGTCTTTGTTCAATTGCCCGTTCAGTTCCTCAAGCATCCCGGTTACCAGGGCGAAGGGATCGTAGGGTTTTCCCCTGACCAGGAGTGTCTCCACCGGAAAATATCCTGTGTAGCCGCCCTCCTTGACAATTTTCATTAAGCGTCCAAAATCCGTTCTGACTTCGCTTCCAAGGCCAAACACACTCTCCTTCACCTGCCAGTTGATGGCCCAGGGTATTACAGCAGCGATATCCGCGTAGGGATCCCCGGTTTTGAAACTGCCGGTATCCACCACCAGGCCGGCCCACTCAGAATCCAGAGCCTCCATTACATAAATACATTGCCGGGCAGTCTGAAGCATATCACCGTGATTCTGGATGCCGATTTTTACACCATATTTTTCTGCATAGGGGATCAACTCCCTGTAGCAATCGATCATCCAACCGGCCACTTCCTCCCATTTGTCCTCATATCCTTCCGGGATTTCACCGGCAAAAACCCTGACCACAGGGGCACCCATTTTAGAAGCTGCCTCTATCCAGTTTATAGCAAGCGCAACACCTTCTGCACGTACTGCCGGGTCTGGTGATGCAAAATTGTTGCGGATCCCGGTTCCGCTGATGGCGATGCCCAGGCTGGCTGCATAATTTTTGAACTTCTCCAGGTATTCATCCGAAGGAACCTCCGGGTAGGTGGGGAAGAAGTAGGCTGTGGGATCCAGCGCTTTGATTCCCCGGTCGGCACACCAGTCCAGCAGGTTAAACAGGGTATATACCTGCTGGTTATCGCGGGTTTCCCTTGCCATCAGCAGGTCACTGAAGGAGTAGGCATTCACTCCCAGGATAATGGATTCCTTTTCCCCGGTTTTTGTTCCTGAAGGGGTACAGGAAGAGAGCAAAACGATGCTGCTCACAGCAAGGATCAGAATCCGTATGGGTTTCATTTTCAATGTCGGTTTCATGGGTTTCTGGTTCATATTATTTATCGGTAAACTCTGCCTTTTTCATTTCATAAAAGTCTTTAAGCACATAGAAAGCCTTTTTCTTTTCCCCGGTTTCGGAGATCAGGCCCTTTCGGTTCCAGTCATCCTGGATGTCACTGAGTACCCTTCTCGGGGACCTGAAATCGGCCAGGATCCAGGGAGTGATCCCCCTTAGCTGGGGAATTTTATCCAGCATCTTCAGGGTTTCATCGAACAGGTATTCCTGGAATTCCTCGGTCCACCTTTCATCCTTGCTGCCATGGAGGCCCTGCAGGGCTCCGGCACCGAATTCTGAGATCACCACCGGTTTGTCAAACCGGATATCAAATAATGCAGTCTTGCATTTATCAGGCAACCCATCATACCAGCCAATGTACTGGTTGAATGCAATAATGTCCACATACTCCTGCAGGGGATCTTCCACCACGTGGGTATTGCTGGTTCCTTCCTTGGTGTGTCGCTCCAGGGCAGCACTGATGAGCCGGACCGGATCCATGTCATTGGCAATACCTATCATTTTCTTAAGAAACTCTGTTCTTTCGGGCGACACAGGGGTTTCATTGGCCATGGACCAGATAATCACCGAAGCCCTGTTAAGGTCCCGGGTGATCATATCCTTCAGCTGGTTCGTGGCATTGCTGAATGTCTCCGGGTTCTGCCATTGGATGGTCCAGTAAACCGGCACCTCCGACCAGACCATGATTCCCAGTTCATCGGCCACCCGGGTCATGTTCTCGTTATGGGGGTAGTGCGCCAGGCGCACAAAATTACATCCCAGTTCCTTGGCCCATCCCAGCAGCATGCGCGCATCCTCCTTTGAATAGGCGCGACCACCACGGATCCCGTTTTCTTCATGGATACAGATCCCTCTCAGGAATACTGGTTTGCCATTGACCAGGATATCGGCACCCTCGGTTTCCAGGGTTCGGAAACCAATGTGATCGGACATGGAATGGCCCTTGTGGACCAGTTTTACTTCATAGAGGGTCGGCGATTCGGGCGACCAGAGTTTGAGTTTTTTCACCCCGATGGTGGCCTTCGCCACTCCCTCGCTATTGGTAGAAAACGTGGTGGAAGTCTTCGCCCCGGGTATTTCCAGGGTTATCTCCTGCCCCGCTTTCTCAGGACCATTCAGGGTCACCCATACTTCGATCTCCTGGTCATTTCCACCAGCCAGCTGGATGTAATAATCCTGGATAAAAGTCTCCGGTACCTCAACAATCCTTACATCCCTTGTGAGCCCACCATAGTTCCACCAGTCTGTGTTGATGGTGGGTACCTTTTCAACCGAGCGGGTATTGTCCACTTTGATGATGACAAAATTGCCGGCAGGCTTCAGCTTCCCGGTGACCTCGAAATTGAAAGGGGTGAACCCACCTACATGCTTGCCGAGTTTTTCTCCGTTCAAATAGACATCGGCTTCGTAGTTGGCAGCCCCGAAATAGAGGAACTGCCTGTTTTGTCCATGGTCGCCCGGGTAATCAAATGCCTTGTAATACCAGAGGGAACCTTCATAATAGTACAACTTTTCCTTCTGTGAATTCCAGTCACGTGGAACCAGGATGTTATCGGCCTTCTCAAAATCATATTCCACCCTGTCGGATGGCGATTGCCGCCTGTACCCCAGGAACAGTGATTCGGCCGTACTGGGATTGGGCTGCTGGTCACGCTCATCATGCCTGTAGTCGTAATACCCGGTCTGATAGGGATCCACAATGTATTTCCACACCCCGTTCAGGGTCATGGATGCCCGGTTCTCCACATTGATGATCTGAGGCTCCTGGGCCCGGGATAAAAGGGCCCCAAAAGACAGGCACAGGGACAGTAAAATCAGTTTTTTAAAATGTCTCATTTTTTCTCCTTTACTCTTTCTTTTATTTGTTGTAATCACTGATGATTTCAAAACAGGTGCGTCTACAGACAGGTTACCCCAAAAAGCATGTAGCCGGTATCATTCATGGCCGAAATCAGATCGATGGAAAGGATCTCCACACCGGGCATGGGATTCACCCACGTATAACGGTATAATTTTAAGACCAGACCCAGCTCCTCAACCCTGGGATTCGAACCCTCCCATGCCAGTTCTGCTTCGGGGGGAAATATCGAATGCGCCGGGTTCACCCACCAATCTGCAACTTCGACTTTGTGCCTGATGGCGATGGTCCGTTCCTGATTGTTGGCATAGTGGACCACAATATGAACAACTTCCGTCCCCGTTTCGCTCTCCCAGGCCGATGATTGAAGGAAACACAATGAATCGGCCAAATGATTCACCGGTATTCCAACGATCTCTTTGGGATAATGGATGTGCGAGCTTTTGTATGAAACATTGCTGGCCAGCTGGATAATACCCCGGGCATCAAATTTCACCCCCTTAAAATCATTGATTCCTGAAGGAATGGGTATGGCATTGCCTGGTTTGCCATGAATCTCTTCACTTGAAGAGAAATTATAGAATGACTCCAGGTTAACATATCTGCCATCTTCCGGGAATTGCCGCGGGGAAATGGGACGGATTGGTAAGGTTCTTGTTTGCATGATTTCTTTTTTTGAATAAACCGGGGACAACTCTTTTTCGAAATCGTCACTGGTATAATTTATCTTGGTGATTGAATCTCCCTTGAAAACAAGTACCTGTGTGGTACGCGGCCCAATGATGTCATGAACCACCTCCCTGCTCTGCCCCTGAACAACCAGGGTCAATCCCGGTCCGCTTACAAGCGTATCCTTCAGAAATAAAGTATATTCCCTGAAATCACCGGAGCCCCTGTTCATAATCATAACGCTGAGCTGATCTCCATCCTGTGCACCATACACCATGAAATCATCATCGGAGGCACTTCCCTTCAGGAAGTTGCCTGTAAAGTGTTTTGCCACAAACTCCATGTGCCGGCAGGATGCCCTGGGGGTCATGTGGGCTCCGTCAATCAAACTGAAATCGGACCCCATGCGATCGCCTCCATGTTCGAACATGCTCCAACTGGCAGCATAGGCCGCCTCGTACTCCATGCACCAGCCGAGCACCGCTCCGAACATTTGTCCGTTTCCCCAGGTGTGCACCTCCGGGCCTCCTTTGGAGTTGTATTCTCCAATTCCCCAGATCAGCACATCATCGCCGGTGCGCTTGCGCAGTGCATTTACCTGGTCAGTTTTGGCTTTGGCTTTCTTAATCCTTTCCAGGAAATCACCGGCACCCTCCACGGCAGGGTCACCGTCACCCTGCGGATAACGGTGCCAGGTGAGACCATCGCAATAGTAATAATCTTTGCCCGGAACTTTGCCCGCGATGTCGTTTTTCCCACCAAAAAGGTCATTGAAAGGTTCATCGAAATAGTCGCAGAAATCGGGGCCGTAAATTCTGATGGCCGGATCAACCTCCTTCATGGCAGCAGCAATAGGTTTGAAATAAGCTTCCACAAAATCACCCATGGTGGAAAGTGGCGGGCGACCGGCCTGCAGCCAGGGTTCGTTACCAATGTTCCAGTATTTGATGGGTGCAACACCCTCATGCTTTTCCACGTTAAAAAATCGGACCAGTCCGGCGGCTGCTTCAGCAGGCTGGTATTGGGAAACCTGCAAAATGGGTTCGGCCCCGACGGCCTGTATTTTTTGAACCCAATCCAGCAGGGTTTCATTGGAAGGCAGGTTTTTATCATAGGCGTGACCTCCGATCCGGATGGTCTTCACACCACACTCCCGGGTCAGGTTCCAGACCTGCTCGCCCGGATCGTCATACCAGAGGTTGGTTCCCACCAGCAGGGGACTGATCTGCTGGGCATTGGAACCAAGGGCAAGGAAAATCAATGCCCCGGATAAAAGCTTAAAGGCAAAGGGTTTCATGAGGTTTTGTTTTGTGGGTTTCATTGGACTTCCGGTGGCAGGTTTTTCAAATTGTGGGTGACCCCGTACGTGAATTGTTTCAGGATCTCTCCTGTTTTTGACAATACGAACATCATGGTGGTCTGATTGGGTATGACGCCACTGATCACCGTGTCAAGACCGGCATCGGCACGGATGATCAATGGTTTGGGGGAGATGCCATCTTTGTTCAGGATCAGGTCAAATTTAAAATCCTTTGTCTGGTCCCTGTTCAGGATCATCACCACAATTTCCCCATCATCGGTCGTCGCGATGGTCCGCACGTAAGAATTACTCGAAGCGGAGGGCAGGAAACTCCCTTTCATGTGCGACGCCATCATCTGGGTATGGTAATAACTTGAACGGGGATAGAATTCGGAGGGCAGTCCAAGAAATCCGAAATCAGTCTGAACCCGGTCTGTTTCACTGAGGCACCAGGGGTCCACTGTAAATGCTCCATATTCAATTCCAATGCCATACATCTCAGCGATGAACTGTCCGCCAAGGAACGAAGCATTGCCGATACCCGTAATCTCCCGGTCAGGGTTTACATAGGTCACATTCACTTCGGTCAGTCCCCAGCGCAGTTTTGCATCTCCGGTACGCCCGTGCTTCCTGTCTGCTTCCTCCATCATCTCTTTCAGCTGAATCACCTGGCTGCGAATTTTAAACGGACCCCCGAACACCACGTCATCCCGATCGAATACCCTCCCATTGGGGTAATTGTGAAAAGTGAAGCCGTCGATAAGCCAGTTCCCATTATTATCCCTGCCCGTGATATCAAGCCTTCCCCCGCACAAAACCCCATAGGCCTCTTTGTAGAAAGTGCAGGCATCGAATACAAATATCTTGATGGTGGGATCAGCTGCTTTCATGGCAGGTGCAATTCTGATCAGGTAGGAATACACCTTGTCTATTTCCCCCTCGTTGTTACAGATGGGTTCATTGCCGATGGACCAGAACTGAAGGGGTTCCCTTTCAGGATTGTTGTTTAAAAAATTGACCAGTGTGGCAGCCTCTTCTGCTGAATACTTGCGGGGCACCTGTAAAATAGGCTCTGCACCAATACCGCGGATGGAATCGATCATGGCGATCAGCGCATTGTTGTCAGGAAACCGATGCTCATAGCCATTTCCTCCGATACGCACCATTTTGATTCCGCTATCCCCAACTTTGGGCCAGAGGATGGAGAGGTATCCGGGGCGATCCCCTTCATCCCGGCTGTCCATCCAGTGGTTCTGGCCGAAGATCCAGGGACTGATCTGCTGGGCATTCACGCTGGACGTGAAGAGGACCATGATAAAGATTAGTTTTAGAGTTTTCATCTTTTTTGGGCTTTATGATGACCATTACTCAAAAGTATTTCCTGATCGCACAGGAAAAATAGTCAAATAATATACTCCCTCCTCCCATATCTATCAAGTTCTGCATTTGTTCAAAGGATTTTTTATGCTTCATTACATTTTTTCAAACGAAACGAATCCTTTGAGATAGCAAAAGAAAATTCATTCACTTTTACCATGCTACCGTCATATTTAGTAAATTGGCAGTCATTTTATTAATGTCGAAAAAAAAGAAATGATGAGAAAAATGGTAAGGATAAGCGTGCTATTCACAATTTGTGCCTCCTTGGCACTGTCTGTGAATGCACAAACAGCAAAAAAAGAGATCGGATTGCAGTTATGGTCGGTGAGAGACGACATGGGAAAAGATGCAGCAGGAACCATTGCCCAGATCGGTGAGATGGGCTACACCTTTGTTGAAGCTGCCGGATATGCCGATGGAAAATTCTATGGAATAGAACCTGCGGAATTCAAGGCATTGCTGAATAAAAACGGCCTTGATTTTTTAAGTTCTCATACCGGACATCCGGTTCCCGATGCAGCCAGCTGGGATGAAACCATGAAATGGTGGGATGACTGTATTGATGCCCACCTGGCTGCAGGTGTAAAATACATTGTTCAACCGTCCATGGATCAATATGGATATGGTTCCCTTCAGGATCTGAAGCGCTATTGTGACTATTTCAATGCTGTAGGAGAAAAGTGCAACGCCAAAGGCATTCGTTTTGGCTACCACAACCACGACAAAGAATTTGGGGAAGTGGACGGTATAATCCGCTATGATTACATGCTTCAGAATACCGATCCGAAAAAGGTGATGTTTCAAATGGACGTTTACTGGATTACGGTAGGAGGAAAGGATCCTGTGGCCTATTTCAAGAAGTATCCCGGACGCTTTGAAATATTGCACATCAAAGACAAAAAAGAGCTGGGCGAAAGTGGCATGATGAACTTTGAACGGATTTTTGCAGCCAAAAAGAAGGCCGGAACGAAATACATCATCGTTGAGGTTGAGCAATACAATTTTGATCCTATTGTTAGTGTACAGAAAAGCCTTGAATTCCTGATGAATGCAGATTATGTGAAGTAATCGATTCTGGAAGGGATCTCGCAAACCATGCGACAGACCTGAAAAATCCGGCCCGGAGTATATTTCCTTGCCGGATTTTTTATGTTAACGTGGCTTCACTACCTTGGTGACCCCTCTGACCTGACCTGACTCAAGCCACTGGAGGATGTACATCCCCCGTTCCAGATGTTCAATGTCCAGCTGGAGCAACTGGTAGCCGGCCGGTACCTGTTCTGCCTGTACCACCTTTCCGCTCATGTCCAGCAGCACAATGCTGCCGGGACGCTCTGTCCTAGCCCCCAGGTTCACATAAAGAAGATCCTGTGCCGGGTTTGGTGAGATATGCAAACCTGTGATCCCGGAAACGGCATCCGGGGCAGCTACTGTCTTATCTTTGTAATTCACCGCAGCCTGCAGGATCTGGAAGGAACTCCGGTCCTGCACGAATGCAGCTACTGCCAGCTCATCGATATCTTCCACATAGTGCTGGTAAGTCCAGGTATCGGTGCTCACATCGCTCTTCCCTTTATACCAGTTGCCTCCCAGTAATTTGCCCTGTGTGGGCAACATATCCAGAACAACGTTACTGAATTGGGTATCTCCATTGCTGCCGGTGTAAGCGGTCACCGATGTTTCAAATACGACCAGGTATAACTGGATGTTTTCTTCATAACCTTCATTCACACAAGTAACAGTGGTATGGGCCTCCAGGCCCGATTCCAGCCAATCCACAGCGAGGTTTATTTCAAATGCCGGGATCTCCAGTGTAACCAATCGCAATTGATCTTCGACTGCACTTTTCTGCAGGTGCGAAAAATCATACTGTTGCTGTAAACTGACCCCTCCGTCCAATACACTGTAGGGTACCTGGGGAACTCCATAATTGAACGAACGGGTGGAAGAAGGAAAAGGATTGTTCAAATTCATGATATCCATTCCACTGGTATTTGTATGATATTGCAGGTCAATTACATCCTGTGAGTGCGCTGTGGCAATACCGTCAATAATGTCATCAGCAATCCTGGCGTTGTCCAATGAGTTGTCCGTAAAGTGTTCCAGGACAGCAAGTTTTGAACGCCCGGTAATGACCACATTGTTAAATGCAAAACCCTGGTTTTTCATGTCCAGTTCCCCGTTGGATGCAAAAGCAACCCTGAATGCCACCCCCGGTTTTCCGGCAACCTGGTCCAGGTCATGTGCCGCAGTCACCCATTCCTTATCCGGATGAAACACTTCCAGTCCCCAGCCGGTACTGCTACCCCCCGGCCTGTTGTATATGTTAAAACTATTGTACCATCCAATCCCCGGTATCTGCTCACCCACAGTTTTCCAGCCCTCCTCTGCCACATCCTGAAACTGCAGTACCGCTCCATTCATTCCGGGAACAAAACTCCTCATGATATCCATCCTGATCAGGGGCCGGTCCATGTCTGAAAAATCGAAACAGGGACTCTGGATCCAGGAGTTCTCGACATAACCATCTACTCCTGCCGGCAAACGGGTAAACCATGCCCTGTCTCCCTCCAGGGGCACAAATCCGGTAAAATCGGGCACATCCCAAACCCAGCTTTCAACCTGGTTTTCCGACTGGATGGTCCACAACCCATCGGATGCATCGAAACTTTCCAAATATCCCTCACTGTCCAGTTGAATGGTTGGCCTGATCACAATCTCTTTTGTTATCTCATCTGAACAACCACCCTGGTTCATCATCAACAGGTTGACCCGGTAACTGCCAGCCTCATCAAAAAGGAATGCAACTGTATCACCGGGTGAATCAGAACCGATCTCTCCCAGGATATCACCATCACCGGTTTTGAAGGTCCACGTGATTTCATCCGGTGATTCGGATGTATTCATGCTTGTATTTACAAATTTCACACCCGGCGCACTGGAAAGACAGTTGGAAATCCATGTGAAGTCTGCCTGAGGTTTACCGTCAATGATGGAATCCAACACAAAGGTACCAACACACCCATCAAAGGTGGTTGCAACAAGTGAGATACTTTTACGCCCCGGTTCCTGATAAAGATGTGTAGGATGAATGAGCTTGCTGAAATTATCCTGACCGCTGGCCGGATCGCCAAAATCCCAACTCCAGGTTTCAACCAATGACATTCCCCCGCTCTGATTTTCGAAAAAGGCCAACTCCCCGCCTTCATCAGGACAAGTTGTGCTCATGGTGAACTTCACATCGGGGGCGGCAACAACGGTTACACTTTTCCCGATGCTTTCTGTACAACCATTCTGCGAGTAAGCCGTGCAGATAATCGTCACATCCCCGGGTTCAGTTTCACCCGGATTGAATATGAACCCATCATTTGTATTCCCTGAAACACCAGGCCCTTCAAACAGAACATTGGCCAGATTCGAATGAAGCTCAAAAGGCGCCACACTCTGGCAATAGGGACCGTCATTCAGGTTCAGTATCTCTGGCTGGCTCACTGTTTCTACCGAGAAAGTTTCAGTGAGGAAGTGGGTTCCCGCATCCATATACTGGAATTCTATGGTATAGGTCTCCAGGCCCAGCAGGGAGGGATCAATGGTTGCCGTATTGTCCATATTATCGGTAAGACCAGGCACAGGATCGGACAAGGCATCCAGCAACCTGAAAGTTCCGATCGCACCGGATAAATTAAAAACACTGACCATAAAAGGGTCGTCGTTCAAACAGACAGTTTTGCCCGGTATCAGTATGGCCCCCAGGGATCCTACAACATATACAATACTGCTGTCACTACTGGGGCAATCCTTGTCATTGATAAAGTCGTAATAGATGGTATGGGGCGAGTTGATTGTATCGGCCACCGCCGGATAAAAATACCCGGTGGCACTGTTCACCCCCGGACCGGAGAATACGCCTCCCGGGACATCTGCTTCGAGTCTCACCGGATCAGCATCCACACTGTATCCCAGGGCCAGGTTGATAATCTCCACTTCGGTTTTCTCATTCACCGTCACCCGGAATTCCGTAGTTTCCGGATTCACCACTCCGTTTACATCCCTCAGCTCATTGATCTGATAGGTAGTGGTCACCACCGGGGCAATATCAATGTTCAGGGCTGATGATGCAATGTCTTTGTATGAAGTGGTGGTAGCTCCGTCAAACAGATCAAAACTCCATGGTGCTCTTCCTTTCAGGTATACACCCAATACCGACGCTTCCCCCAGGCATATATCAGCATCACCCTGAATCACTGCAACCGGCCTGTCTGTATAGATCTCCAGGTTGTTGGGATCAAGAATGGAATAAGTTTCCCCAATATTACCAGCCGGATCCACAGGTACAACGCTAACCTGCAGCATGCCAGCGGCGACGGGAGAATCCTCTGCTGCAACCACATAAGAGATCTCATAAAGACCATCCGAAAGCCCGGTAAAAGTCACCCGCGGTGAACCCACCGGTACACCGTTCACCATTGTTCCTGATGCTGCAGTATAAGCCAAGCCATCGGCAATAACTTCCACCCTGACCGTACCACCCACACCCACCGCAGGCTCCATGGTCTGAATCTCCATCCTGCTTACCACCGGGGCATTCGCATCAACAGCAAGCTGAGAAGCATTGTCCACCTTTGAATAAGGCAATCCCACATTGCCTGAAGGCTTGATCAGAACAACCGATACCTTTATTCCGGTAGACCCCGGTACAATATCCGGGTCTCCCTCCTGAACAACATATCTGAGCACATAATATCCCCCTCCTGATTCACTGAAGGTAACATTGGAAGCTGTAAGGGCATAACCGTGGATTGTTGTCTGAGGGTCTGCGCTGTAATTTTCCCCATCCGCATAGATGTTCAAAATCACCACATCCCCGATCTTTTTGATTCCACCTTCCACCGCCATGGAACTGATCACAGGCAATGCTGCATCCAGGGGGTCCCCGTCCTGAATCACCGGAAGTTCGTAAGGTGCCGTCTGGATCTCTCCATTCGAGATGACAAGGCCGGCCACAGGGATATTCTCTTCAGCTGCAAAACTTTCGCCTCCCTGGATGATGGTGAAACTGGCCTGATAGGCAGTGGCAGAAATGCGCTGAAATCCCTCTAAGGGATAACCCCCGACCGTCCCCGATACCAAAGTATAAGGTGTTCCATCATCATCAGTCACAGTTAGGGAAACAGGAACAATATCACCGATCTTCATGGATACATTGGGAATGGTCACATGAAGTACTCCAAGGGAGGCTCTGAATGTGGCATGAATAGTATGCGGTGCGTATACATTGTTGAATTTATATTCTGATACAGGGCCAACGCTGGCCCCGTCCACCAGAACATCGAAGATTTCAAAATCATCGTCAGGAGTGATTTTAAAGGTCTGATCCTTTCCCCTCGACACCTTTACTGCTCCCGACGGAGAGATGCTTCCCCCTTCGCCAGCAGTCGCAGTAATGATATAGCTCCTTGCCAGATAAACAGCTTGGCTTGAAAGACTGCATGAAAGCAAACCCAGGATCAAAATGACCCTGAGAACTACCCAACTACCCATCCTTACCGTATTTGCACTACCAGTCATGCCATAATTCTTACTACAATATAATTTATTTTAGCGAAAGCGCGATAACCTCCTGTAATTAAACGAGATCAGGAGAATATAGTTACAAGTTGGCCGTGGTTTGTAAAAACCATATTGTCTGATCAGATTTGAAACATCCATTTGCGAGGGTATGAATCTAAATCACTGCTGAAAGAATTCTCAAAAATGATCTTGCGATTCGGGAAGATTTTATCAACTAAATGGTTATTAACTGTTTTTTCCATTATATCACTTATTTATACGTTGTATAACTGATTTATAAGTTTTACATTTGAATTATGAAAGAACTGACTAGAACCGAAGAACGCATTATGCAGGTTTGCTGGAAGCTCAAAAAGGCTCTTGTCAGGGACATTATAGCCCAGTTGCCAGATGATCCCAAACCTCCTTATAACACCATCTCTTCGGTGGTAAGAATCCTTGTCAAAAAGGGATATCTCAGCTACAAAGCGTACGGCAAAACCCATGAGTATCATCCTGCCATCAGCAAATCCAAATACCGCAAAAACAAACTGAAGAATATCTTGTCCGGTTATTTTGGAGATTCTCCTGCCACGCTGGTTTCATATATTCTGAAGGAGGAGAGGTTCAGCAAGGAAGAGATTGCCAAGCTGAAGAAGACCATCGCAAAAGTCAAATAGTGGACCCAACGGTCACTTGACCTCATGATGGTTTATCTATTTTCCCTTTCGACATGATATTGTTGTTATGAACATTTAAATAATTTATTATATTTGCATACCGAACGGTCGGTTTATGTCAGATACCAAAGCACATATCCTTATGGTTTCCTTGAAGCTCTTCCTGCAGAAGAATTTCAAGGAGGTTACCATGAACGAGATTGTCAAAACAACCGGCTTATCAAAGGGGGCATTTTACCACTATTTTAATAGTAAGGAACAGTTGTTCTATGAGATCATTCACTATTTCTTCGCTGCCATTCTGGATTATGATTTCAATCAGCTCCCGGATCATTCCCTGCATCAATTCTACCATACCTATGCCGACCAGATGAACACCCTTCGGTTTCAATTTCTTGTCAATGACAAAGGGGAGGGTGAAGACTTCATCACCATGAATTTCTTTGCCTTGCTTTTTGATGCATTTAAACTCTTCCCCGAATTCAGGGTTGAGATGGAAGCGTATCACCATAAGGAAAGGGATGCCTGGACGGGAGTCATCAAAAAAGCCCGGGCTGCCGGGGAAATCAATACTCTACTGACTGATGAACAGATTGCCCAGATCTTCATGTTTACAAGCGACGGCCTTACCATGAATATGACCATGGAAAGCAACACTGCTGATCTTGACAAGAAACTTGCGTCCCTTTGGGACAATTTATATAAAACACTGAAAGCCTGAACCTCTCATGATGAACGATGTGATCCTGACCGAAGACCTTACCAAACATTATGGCGAGGTACATGCTGCCGAGGCTGTTCAGTTGCAGATCAGGCAGGGAGAAATTTATGGATTTCTTGGATTAAATGGTGCGGGCAAGACCACCACAATCCGGATGTTGCTGGGAATGATCAGGCCTACCCGTGGAATGGCCTGGTTGTTTGGGAAAAAAGCAGATCCGGGAAATATGGAACTGTGGAACAGAGTGGGACACATGGTGGAAATGCCCTATTCCTATCCTGAACTGACTGTACTTGAAAACCTGGAGATCTTTCGCCGGCTCAGGTTCTTAAAAGGAACGAACATGCTCAGCGAAATGATGGATCAACTTCATCTGGGTCCTTACAGGAACATCAAGACTAAAAATCTTTCACTGGGCAATGCACAGCGCCTGGGTATTGCCAAAGCATTGATCCATCATCCCGAACTGCTGATCCTGGATGAACCGGCCAATGGCCTTGATCCGTCCGGGATTGTCCAGGTCAGGGAACTACTCCAGGATCTGGCCGGAACACATGGTGTGACCATTTTTATTTCAAGCCATATCCTGGGAGAGATTTCCCGGCTTGCTTCCCGGATCGGGATTATCCATGAAGGAAACATGATCCGTGAATCTGATGTGGACCAACTGAAAAACTCCAGGTACAGGGCCCTCCATGTAAATACAACCGATAACAGAAAAGCCGCAGAATTCCTGAGCAAGCAGGGATACGTTCCTGCACATCTGCCAGATGGATCCCTCGAGATCAAGGATGAGACTGCCATCAGCCGGCCCGAAAAAATCTCTGCCCTGCTCGCAGCAAGTCAGCTCCCTCCCATCAAAATCATGGTGGAGGAAGAGGACCTCGAGCACTATTTCTTCCGGATTATTCACAACAACAACGGACAATCATGAAAAAACTAAGCGCGGTGCTTTGGGTGGAATGGCTGAAAGTAAGGAAGTCAAAGATCTTTATGATTTCGATTTATTTCTTCATTTTTATCGGGGTGATGATGGGATTGCTGATGTACCTCGCCATACATCCGGAGATCGCCAGCCGCTCATCAACCATCCGAATGAAAACCTCATTCCTGGGCGGGTCCGACTGGAAGGCGCTCTACGACCTGATGATCCAGCTTATCCTTACCATCGGGGTCATTGGTTCCGGTGTTGTAACCGCCTGGGTTTTTGGCAGGGAATTTTCCGACAGGGCCATCAAAGACATCCTTGCCCTGCCGGTTCGTCGTTCCACCATTGTTGCATCAAAACTGATCATCCTTCTTGCATGGAGTATCGTCCTCTCGGTCACTGTCCTGGTTGCAGCCATGCTCACCGGACTGGCCACCGGAATACCGGACTGGACCGCAGCCGAATTCTTTCCTTTCCTGAAGCTGTACCTGGTGTGTACCCTGCTCAATTCCCTGCTGATTACACCCGTTGCCTTTGTGGCCAGCGCAGGAAGGGGATTTATGCTGCCCATCAGTTTTGTGATCCTGATTATGATTCTGTCTCAGCTGCTTTTTATAGGCCTGCCCGGCCTTTCATTCTGGTTTCCCTGGGCGCTCCCCGCATTGCATAGCAGGGTAGCCGGAATAGCCATTCCTTCTCCCGGATTTTTCAGTTACTTCATTTACAGCCTCACAGTGCTGGCCGGATTGTTCGGGACCATGGCCTGGTGGAGGTTTGCGGATCATAAATAAGCCATTGACTTCATGATTTTTTTTACATACCTTTTCCATAATGGAATGTGTGTAAATCCTTAACAAATAACTGCCATGAGCATCACAAGAAAGTATTTGGCCACAAAAGACATCTGCCAGGTAACATTCAAATTGCCCTCGCATTTAACCAAATCCATAAAAACTGCAAGTGTGGTTGGTGGGTTTAACAACTGGGATCCCAAGGCCAATCCCATGAAAAAGACAAAAGACGGGAAATTCTCCCTTTCCATGAAGCTCCCCATCGAAACTGAATATCATTTCAGGTATTTGCTGGATGGCAAAAACTGGGAAACGGATTTTGACGCCGACGGTCTGTCATCGATCCCCTGGAGCGATGAACTTAATTCGGTCCTGAAGTTGTAGCAGGGGAAATCTGGCTTACATGAAGCCGGTTTTATGAATCTCATTCATAGTGTATAGCTGTCAGCTGCTCCGATAATGTCCACAGCGCTGTTGCCTTTGATTTGTCATAAGAAAGCTTGCTGGAATCTACTTTCTCAGGATGACCATGCATCCCAAAAAACCTGGGGGGACCGAAATAATCCTTCGATTGAGCCTGCGGGTCTGTAGCTGCGCGCAAGGTTGGCAGGGCACCCATATCCACTCCCTGGGCGAAGAAGTTGTTCTGGAAGCTAAAGAAGCCGGAATGTCGCTGCAGTTCGGTTTTTGTCCAGCCCGGGTGGGCAGCTGTTACCGTGGGAGCATCTGTTTCATTCTTCAGCCTGTCCGCCAGTTCGTAAACGAAATAGAGGTTGGCCAGTTTGCTGTCGCCATAGGCCTTGTTGGTGGCATACTTTCTGTCTTCCCAGTTGATGTCGTCAAAGTCAATGTTGCCCATGGCATGCGCCGCACTTGA
>Ga0315535_1000136_pt1 | contig 46753 bp, 33 predicted proteins | sample SalMarSW160220MG_2_FD_203092 | JGI IMG/M metagenome (GOLD analysis project Ga0315535, IMG submission 203092) | Salt marsh sediment microbial communities from the Plum Island Ecosystem LTER, Massachusetts, United States - Salt Marsh Sediment SW1602-20 ... | reverse complement strand
CCCGGCGGCGTGGCTGTAATGACAGATGACTCCGCAGGCGCTGCAATTGTTGGGGTCGCTGGCCAATTCGGCCTCGCAGCCGTCGATCGGATCGTTGTTGCAGTCTCCCCAGCCCGCCTGGCAGTCGGTGTTCTCGAGGCAAATGCTGTTTGCGCACTGGCTGGCCGTGTGCGGCCCGCCGCAGACAAGGCCGCAACCTCCGCAGTTGGCCAAATCTGAGGCGGTTTCGGCCTCGCAGCCATTTTGTGTATCGGCATCACAGTTGGAATAGCCCGTGGCGCAGCCGTTTTCGCATGAATTTACGGAATCTATAACGAAGCCGTCGTGAGTCACGCTGCTGTCCGAATGGAACTCTACCTGAATGGTGTCGCCCAGGATCGGCTCGGCGTCAAAGGCGCCCAGGTTGTTGCCGCACAGCTTGGCCTTCTGGATCCCCTGAGCGTCCCGCAAGATGACATAGTCCCAGCTGCAGTCTGAGTTCTGTTCCACGTCGAAACTCGCGAAATGAATCGCGAGCTGGACCGCCCCGGGCTGTGAAATAACCCAGGAGTCGTCGTAGTCGTCCGAGTACGGGTGCGGGGTCTCCACTACGGGTTGCAAGGCGACGTTGGTGCAGGCGCCCATCGGGATGCAAACACCGTCGATACAGGCGTGACTGTCGGCATGCGGCAAGGCACACACGTTGCCGCAGGCGCCGCAGTTTTGTAGATCAGAGCTGACGTCGAACTCGCAGCCGTCGGCCAGGTTGCCGTTGCAGTCGCCGAAGCCGGCGTCACACTGGTCGATGGCGCACTGGCCGCCTGCGCAGCCGGCGGTCGCGTTGGGATAAGGGCCGCAGCCGAGGCCGCAGGTGCCGCAGTTTTGCGGATCGGCCAATAGATCGGCCTCGCAGCCTGTGGCCTGATCGTTGTCGCAATCTGTCCAACCGGTGTCACAACCAGTGAACTGGCACAGGCCGTCTGTGCAACTCGCGCCGGCGTGAGCATAGGCGCAGGTGTGTCCACACCAGCCGCAGTTGCCCAGATCGCCGCTAGTGTCTGTTTCGCAGCCGCCCGGACCAGTGGCGGGATCGTCGTCACAATCACCAAGGCCGGCGGGACACTTGCCGGCGTCGCACCAGCGCGCTTCGTCGATCGCGAAGCCCTGTCCCTGTATGCTTCCGTCGCTGGTCAGGTGAACCTTGATGGTGTTGCCGGTAACAAGCACAGAGGTGAAGGGCCCGATGTCGCCATCGTAGATCGCCCATTGCTGATCGTCGCCGTCGAGGATCTCGACGTAGTCCCATCCGGATTCGGTATCGAACTGGGAGAAGTGAACAGCCATGACCACGGCGCCCGGCTGGGTGATGGTCCAGGTCTGGTCGGTGTCCGGTAAGTAGGGGTGCAGGCTTTCGACCAATGGGTTCTGGGCAGTGTAGTTGAGCGCGTTAATCTTGGCCCGATCGGGCTCGGAATCTAGTGTTCCGTCATTGACCGTCAGAACAGCCTGGTACTCACCGCAGATGTCGGCGGTGAAGGCCGGCGTGGCCGAGGCGGGATCGTCCAGCGCGGCCGAGCTGTTCAGCGGCGGGTAGAAATCCCAGGCGAAGGTGATCGGATCCTGGTTGGGGTCGAACGAAGCCGAACCATCGAGCTGCACTCCTTCTCCCGACTGGACCGTGCGGTCGCCGCCAGCCATCGCCACTGGAGGCAGGGGCACGCCGCTGATGGCCTGCAGCACACGGAAGGCGTTCACCCGGCCGCCGGTGACGGTCTGACCCTCGAGATCGGGGATCGGATCGACGGTGGAGAAGAGGAACTGCCGGACCTCCTGCTTGGTGAGATCGGGCCTGATCGAAAGCATCAAAGCCACGACGCCCGAGACGTGCGGCGCGGCCATCGATGTGCCCGATTTCAACTCGTAGCCTTGGTTGGGCCAGACGGTCGAGAGGACGTCCTCTCCGGGCGCGCCGACGTCCACCGTGGTCGGCCCGTAGTTGCTGAAATAAGCGATGTTGTCTGTATGGTTGGTGGCCGCCACGGCGATGATGTTGTCGTAGGGCCATTCGGACGGCCAGTGGCTGTAGTTGGGATCGTCGTCGTTATGAGTGTCGTTGCCTGCAGCCGCCACCAGAAAGACGTCGTTCTGGTCGGCATAGACCACGGCGTCCTCGAGAGTCTGGCTGTAAGTCTGAACCGTCCACCAACTGCAGCTCATGATGTCTGCGCCGTTGTCCACGGCGTAGTGGACGGCCTCGGCCGCGTCGATGCAGTAGGTGTCGTAATCCTGGTCGCCGATGATGCGCAAGGGCATGATTGTTACACGCCAGTTGACCCCGGCGACACCCATGCCGTTGTTGCCGGAGGCGCCGATTATTCCCGAGCAGTGCGTGCCGTGGCCGTAGTCGTCCATGGGATCGTTGACCTCGTTCTCGAAGTCCCAGCCGCGCACGTCATCCACGAAGCCGTTGTTGTCGTCGTCGACGCCGTTGCCCGGAATCTCGTCGGCATTGGTCCAGATGTTGGCGGCCAGGTCCGGATGCGTGTAATCGACGCCGGTGTCGAGTACTGCGACGATGACGTCATAGGAGCCGATCGAAATGTCCCAGGCCTCCTGAGCGTCGATGTCGGCATCGGCCGTGCCGCCCGTCTGCCCGCTGTTGTTCATGCCCCAACACTCTGAATAGCGCGGGTCGTTGGGCGTGTTCTCGAACTGCAATCGGTAGTTGGGCTCGGCATATTCTACACGCGGATCGGAATTCAAGCGCGCGACCGCCTGCTCGACTGTCTCGCGTGAGACGACACGCATGCGATCGACCGCCAGGTTATGTCGCGCCCGCGCCCGCTCGAGCCCCAGATCGGCAGCGATACCGTCAACCCGCGCTGCATCGAAAGCGGGCTTGAACTTCACAAGGACTACGCCGGGCTCGTAAGGTAACCTGCTCCCGCCGTCCTTTGGGTGAACCACCAGGTTACGCTCGGAAGGCGAACGGTGAGAGGGCCGTGGAGCCGATTGTTCCTGTGACAGGGCCGACTTCCGGGCGCTGACGTCGAGATCACTGCCGCGGCAACCGCCGAAAGCCAGGCCGGCTGTCACAGTCGCGTACAGCCACAGTGTTTTCATTCGATCCACAGGCATTGACGCCTCCTTTTCCTTTTCAATCAGGCCAGCTGGCGCGTTTGCTCAGGCGAGCAGTCAGCATCTGTACAGGTACGATATGAGACTACAATGTATAACCTCAGCCATACTTGTTGGCAACCACTTTTTATCACGAGCTATGGCGGTTAGGGACTCAATATGGTAAACATTGGGAATGCGGCGTAGCACCACATTGCTGCTGTTTATCGCAATTTTATCGTCATCCGCGTCCCGGGCGGGCAGCCTCGCGGGTAAGGTGACCCGCGCGGACACCGATGCCGCCGTGGCCGGAGCGCTCGTGGCGTTGCGTGGCACTGGTCTGCTGGCCATCAGCGATGCGAGCGGTAACTACTCGCTGCCCGCGGTGCCCAACGGTTCATACGGCTTGACCTGCGCGGCACCCGGGCTGCGCGGATCGTCAACCGGTGCGACCTGGATAGGCGATGACAGTGTGCACGACTTCGTGCTCAACCCTCCTTCGGAAGCAGGTCAAATACAGGGCATCGCTTCCTGCGCAGGCATTGCCTGCCAGGGGGTGTTGCTTTCGGCCAATCAGGGCAACCGGACACTTGGTCAGACCATCTCACAGGCAGGCGGAAGCTTTACTATTGTAGGTCTTGCCGCCGGTGACTATGACTTGCGCGGAGAGAAGTACGCTCACCTGCCCAAGACGGTTGTGCTGACGCTGCCGCCTCCAGCCACTGACGGCGGCAGCACTCTTGTCGAACAGGACATCGACTTGTCCGCCGGTGGCTCATACACTTTAAGCGGAGTAGTGGCTCTGTCTGACAATCCACTCGATCGCAGCGGCTCGACGGTGCGCTGCAACGGGCAGGAGCCAGCACTTGCGAGCGACACCAATACCGGGGGCTCCTATGCGCTCGCCGGAGTTCCAGCTGGACCGCTTTCGTTCACGGCCTTGAAAACCGGCTACCGCTCGGCGACCCGGATCGATATCCAGATGACCGGCGACCGCACACTCAATTTCGTTCTCGAAAAAGACGACAACGGAACCACCAATCCAACTTACCGGTTGTCCGGCGCGCTGAGTTTGAATGCTCTGGACGGGGGCACACCGCCCTCTCCTGCCGGCTCCCACGTCAGCATCTGGGAGGTTGACGGACAATTCCGGCGCCAGACCACGACAGACGATCAGGGAAGCTTCGGTATCGACGGTATCCCCGCCGGCAAATATCAGGCCGGGGCAAGCAGGGAGGGATACCTGACTCGGGTGGCGGACGAATTCGACATGCAGGCCGACCGCAGCATGGATTTTTCACTGGATATGGATCCCGACTACGACTGGGGCCCGGGCGATGCTGCCCCCGGCACGGGATGCGGTTGTGCCTCTAGCGCCGGCGGGGGCCTGGCGGGGCTTGTCTTATTGCTATTCGCGTTAGGCCGAAAGAAATGGGCGCACTGAACGAGCGCGTCATGCAGGCCGCCAAGGAGGCGGTTCGGCGGGCGGGCGAGATCCAACTCGCGGGATTATCGCATACACGCCGAATCTCGCACAAAGGCACTTACGACCTGGTGACTGACGTCGACGAAGAGTGTCAGCGGGTTATGATCGAGATCCTCAGCAAGGAACTGCCCGAAGCGGGGATATTGGCAGAGGAAGGCTCGCCCACGGAATCCGCCGCTCATGATGTCTGGATAGTGGATCCCCTCGACGGAACGACCAACTACGCTCACCGCTACCCGACCTTTTCGGCCGTCGTCGCCCTGAGACGGGGCGGCGAGATCGTTCTGGGCGCCATCTACGATCCGCTGCGTGACGAACTGTTCGAGGCTCGACTGGGCCGAGGAGCTCTGCTCAACGGGCAAGTCATCGCGGTCAGCCAAACCGATCGTCTTGACCAATCGCTCTTGAGCACCGGTTTTCCATACGACCGCCTGGAACTCAACGACACCAACCTCGAGCGTTTCTGCGACATGACCATGCGCACGCAGGGAGTCAGGCGCGGGGGATCGGCCAGCCTCGATCTGTGCTACACCGCCTGCGGCCGCCTGGACGGCTACTGGGAGATCCGCTTGCACCCCTGGGACATTTGCGCAGGCGCATTGATCGTCACCGAGGCCGGCGGGCGTATTTCAAATCTGCTAGGCGGAGCATGCGATCTGAGCGGCGCGGAGATAGTCGCAAGCAACGGGAAACTACACGATGTCCTGTTGACAACACTCGCTGGGCAGGGGATCTAGCTTACTTTTTTTTGAGCCATTTCCTGGCCGCGCTGAGCTTGGGATCCAGCTTGATTGCCCGTAGCATGGCTTTATGCGCCGCCTTTCTGTGTCCCAGCGCGTCGAGAGCCACTCCCAGCAAGAAGTACGCTTTGGGGCTCTTCTCGCTCAAAGCAATGGCACGACGGGCGGCGGCTTCGGCTTTATCGAAGACTCTGAGCCGGATACGGGCCAGGGCCAAGAGCAGCCAGCCCTGGGAATTCTGGGGATCGAGCCTTGTGAGGGACTCCAGAGCCTCGGCCGCCACGGCGGGCTTACCCGCGGCCAGGCCTGCCCTACCCAGGTTCAAGGCTATGTCGGCCCTCTCGGGAGCCAACTTCGCCGCCCGTCCGAGAACGCTGAGCGCTTTTTCATTCTTTGCGGCTACCAGGTATGCATAACCGAGGTCTCCCAGCAAGTCGGCCGATGTCTTCTTGCTTGCGGCCTGTTCGAAAGCCTCGATTGCCTCGCTTGAGCGACCAAGTACGAGAAGACTGTTGCCCATTTCGTGAAGCAGGCCCGGATCACCGGGGTGTTTCGCGATTCCCTCGCGGTAGACGCTCAGGGCCTTTTCAGTCTCGCCCGAAAGATCGTAGGTCATGCCCAGCAGCAGGGCCGTCTCGCGGCTCTTGGGATCCAGCTGGCGAGCCCGCTCCAGCTCGTCGATCGCCGCCTTGGACTTGCCCTGCCGTGAAAGCTCCAGCCCGAGTTGATAGTGCGCCTGGGCGGAGTTCGGCCTATCCTGCAAACACCGGCGCAGCGCCGCGACGGCTTTTTCGCTCTCGCCGCTTGCGCTGTAAGCCCGGCCCGCCTGGCACAGTTCCTCGGCGGACGGCTGAGCGTCCGGCATGACGTCGCTTCGAGAGTCCGACAGCTCGGGTGCCGCTGCACAACCGACTGAGACCAGGGCCGTCAATGCGATCAGCAAGAATCTCATCTTCTTCTTCGCGAGCGCCGGTTCTTTTTCGCGTTCAGGCGGATGTTGTCAATCAGGCGGGTGTCACCGATACGTATGGCCGCAAGCAGCACGGCGTCGTGCTCCACTTCGGGAATGCGCTCGAGCGTCAGCGGATCGCACACAGCCACATACTCAATACGTATATCCTGCTCCTCGCGCAGTAAGTCCAACACGACCGCCGCCAATTCAGCCGCGTCACGCTCGCCGCTGTCCAGCAAACGGCGCGCTTTTCTGAGGCCCCTGAACAATGCAGTGGCCTGCTGTCTCTGGGCCGGGCTCAGGTATGCATTGCGCGAACTCATCGCCAACCCGTCCTCCTCGCGAATGGTTGGCATGCCGACTATTTCGACTTCCATGTTCAAATCGGTGACCATGCGTCGAATGGCAACCAACTGCTGAAAGTCTTTCTCGCCGAAGACAGCCACATCGGGTTTGATGATATTGAACAGTTTGCCAACCACAGTCGTCACGCCCCTGAAATGCCCTGGTCTGGAAGCACCGCAGAAATCGCGAGTGACGTCGGTAACCTCGATGTAGGTCTGAAACCCGTCCGGATAGATCTCCTGCGTATCGGGAGCGAACATCACCGAGGCTCCCTCCCTGCGCAGTTTACGGCGATCGCCGGAAAGGTCGCGCGGGTAGCGATCGAGGTCTTCGGTCGGACCGAACTGAGTCGGATTCACGAAGACGGTCACGATGACCAGCGACGCAAACCGACGGGCCTCGCGCACCATTGAAAGATGGCCTTCATGCAAGTATCCCATTGTGGGAACAAGCGCCACCTTGCGCCGCTTTGATCCTGCCTGGGCCAGGAACTTCTTGATCTCTTTTTTCGTGCGGACCACCTTCAGTGGAGTTGCCGGGCCCTTGCTCTTCAGACTACTGCCCGATCGACGGCGGGAACTAATTTCTCGGCTCACAACTCGTGCTCGGGCTTTCTTGTGTACGATTTTGCGCGCGGGTTTCTTAGCTCTTTTTGTGGCTTTTTTCCGCGTAGACTTAGCCTGTCTTCGCACGGTTTTACGTTTCACCATGACCAACCCCTTCTAAGCAGCAATAGCCGCAGCACGGCAGTGTTCGAGTTTGCCGGACCTTTTACCCCGGAAAGCTAAAAAGGTCAAGAGCTTGGAAATTCAGCCCTCGAAAAAAATTGACAATATACGTATTGCATTGTAGCGTACGTCAACTATTGGTTTAGTATCCTGTTGTAGTGTAAGCCTTTTGGGAGGTGTTCAGTGGTCGACAGCGCCAAACAGCAGCGTATGTATCAGGCCGCCCTTCTGAGAATAGCCATCAAGATGCGCAAGACCGAGGTTAAGGGCTTCGAGGAGATCTTTTCGGAAATTCTACGTGACATGCGACTGGATCCCGACGAGTTCCGCCGCTATGTGAACGACCACATGCAATCGCTGATGGCCACCGTCAAGAAGCGCGGTTACTGATCCGTCCCAGTCGGATACCACTAAAGCTACAGTAATTCGAAGAGGGCATCCGCCAAAGCGGCAAACGATTCGATAGCAATCTGCTCGGGACGCAGCGCGGGATCTATACCGGCCTTTTCCAGCGCGGCTTTTACGTATTCGATCGACACTTCGGGTTTCAGTGCGGCCTGCAGGCTATTTGCGACCATCTTGCGCCGCTGTCCGAATGCCCCGCGAACGATGCGCGTAAAAAGCTGTTCGTCCTTGACCGGCACACTGACCCGCTGGTACGGATCGAAACGAAGCACCGTCGAATCAACCCTGGGGACAGGGTGAAAGGAAGCCGCCGGAACTTGTAAAACAGTAGCGATCCGGGCGCGACGCTGCAGCATGACGCTCAACACCCCATAGCTTTTCGACCCGGGCCCGGCCGACATTCTCATGGCCATCTCTTTCTGAAACATCAGAACCCAGTGCGACAGCCAGGTGGCCGACTCCAGTAGGTGGAACAGGATCTGCGTCGCCATGTGATATGGAAGATTGCCGACCACCACCGGCTTCTCCCCGGCGCGGTCGTGCATGCTCTCGAAGTCTACGGTCGCAGCGTTGTCTTCGACTACTCTAACCACCTGATCTTGAGCGAACTCTACTCTCAGAATCGCAGCCATGTCGCGATCGCGCTCGACCGCAAACACCTTTTTCGCCTTGCCGGAGAGCGCCGCCGTCAGGGCCCCCAATCCCGCGCCAACTTCCACCACGCTACGACCTTCTACCTCGGCGGCCTCAACAATTCTACCGATTGCCTCGAGGTCCACCAGGAAGTTCTGACCCCATCCCGACTTGGGTCTCAAGCCATGGCGCCGAAGTATCGCACGCACGTTCAGGCGGCGGGCCATGCAAGCCTCGCATCGGCATCCAGATCAGCACCGTCTTCGCGACCCATGGCAAGGTAAGAGCTTCCCAGGGCCGCAACCATTGCGGCATTGTCGGTGCACAGCTCGACCGCTGGAAAACATACATCGACACCATCCGCCGCGGCGCGCTCGATCATGACCTGCCGCAGGCGCAGGTTCGCGGCTACCCCACCGGCCACGAGGACCGTCGCAAGATTCTCCAGGCGCGCGGCCAGCAGGGTCTTTCTGACCAGTGTATCCACGACGGCTTCCTGAAAACTGGCGGCAAAATCGCAAAGCGCCTGGCCGCTTGGCCAACCCTCTCTCTTGACTCTCACACAGGCAGATGTCTTCAGGCCACTGAAGCTGAAGTCCATACGTTTGCCGGGCAGCGGGCGTGGAAAATGAATTGCACCGGGATCGCCTCGCTGGGCCTCTCGTTGTATCGAAATGCCCCCGGGATAATCCAGACCGAGTAGCTTGGCTACCTTGTCGAAGGCCTCGCCTGCCGCGTCATCCAGGGTTCGGCCCAGCAGGCGCAGCTTCCCGATCCCGTCGACGCGAAACAGACTTGTGTGTCCGCCGGACGCAACCAGGCCAATGTGCGGATACTCCAGCTCATGATCCAGATACACGGCTCTCAGGTGAGCCTCGATGTGGTTTACCCCGACAAGCGGTTTCGAATAGGCAAAGGCCAGCGTCTTGGCCGCGGTCAGGCCCACCAACAAAGAGCCGATCAGCCCGGGACCGGACGTGACGGCTATGCCGTCCAGCTGTTTCAGCGACACATTCGAACGTTCCAGGCTCGCCTCCAGAACACCGATAATCCTGCGGATGTGATCGCGCGAGGCCAGTTCCGGTACTACTCCCCCGAAAGGTGCGTGAATAGGAATCTGGGAAGCTACTTGCTGGCCAAGCAACCGCGAGCCGTCGGAAACCACGGCGGCGGCGCACTCGTCACACGAGGATTCAATACCTAATACGAGCATGAACTCACTGTTCTCGCTGTTCTCGTTTACTTGAGGGTCTTGAGAATACTGCGCACATCCGAAGCGAAGCGACCTTTGGGATTTAGTTTGAGATAACGCCGGTAGGCGCTCTTTGCCTGGGTATTCTTGCCAATAGTCTGATAAATCGTTCCCAGCGTTAGGAAAGCGCGCGAATTGTTCGGGTTGATCTGCAGCGCCTGCTTAGCCAACTTGATCGCCCTGGTATTGTCATCCAACTCGAAGTAAGCGTTGGCCAAGGCGATCATCGCTGCTGCTCCGCGGGGATTGGCAACGATCGCCTTCTCCAGCGCCTGTGAGGCGGCCTTGATCTTGCCGGCCCGGTAGAGCGCTTCGCCGCGCTTGAGTTGGTTGGTGTATTCGGCCGAAACCGGTTTGACTTTTACGACTTTCCTGTCAGGCACTTTTCTTATCTTGCCGGCCGAGGCATCCTTGCCCGGTCCGGCATCCGGAGTTTCCGGCAGGGTTCTCGATGACTTGTCCGCAGGAACCAGCGGCTGAATCGCAAGCTCTATATCATCGTCCGCACTCGCTTCCGCCGTTCCGGCGTCCTTGGATGCCGGCCCGTCGCTCGTACTCGCGACGCTGCCGCTGTCAGGCCGCACTATGGCCCCGGCATCGACTGGTGTCGCGGGAACTCCGGAATCTGCAGGACCGGATATCCCCAGACCCTTGCCCGCGTCGCTTGTGGAATTTACGAATTTCTCATGAATAAACCATCCACCGAACCCGAGACCGGAACCGACCAGCAAAATGGCCACAAGCCACAGCATCCATGACGATCCCGAACGCCCGGAACCGTCTTCGACGGCATGGATCGGTTCGGAAAAGACACTATGGCGACTTTCGTCCGCCGCCTCGAAGAAACCCTGTTCGGTGCTCGAAACATTTTCCGCCTCGGGTTTGGCGGCGTCCCGAGCATCGGCGTTTTCTCCTGGCTCGGGCCGAGCGCTGTCAGTTTCATCCGCGTCTTCCGCCGAACCGATGCGCGGTCGCATCAGGGTCAGCATGTCTTCGACGATTTCCTCGGCCCGAGCGTCTATAGCGCGCTCTTTCTTGCGAACCAGTGGAATAGCCTCTTCTTCCTTCAGATCACTCTCGTCGGAAACCGCCGCCTCTTGCTCCGCTGTTCGGACCGTGCGGGCGCTGTCCTTGGTCAGGCCTTGATCTGTGAGTCCTTCGCCCGTTGCCCGGTATTCTCCTTCTTTCTTTTCGATCACTACCCAGGCGCCCTCGCCCCGACCCACGCTTTCGGAATCCTGCGGAATGGGTTCGACCTTGACTCTGGATTCGATAACGGACGGAATCTCTGGAACAGTCGGCGCCTCCGTCTCCGGCGAGGTCGTCCCGGACACGATCTCCGCGGGAATTTCCGGCTCGGGTACGATCTTTGCGGGAATCTCCGGCTCGGACGCTACCGGCTCGGGCACGGGCAGGGAATCGTCGACTTCCTCGGCAACGGAACGGCTCTGTTCAGGGCTCCCGGCCTGGGTTGTCTCGCCTTTGTCAAGCTCGTCGGGATTTGGCGGCGGGGGCTTGGACATCCACTCGTTCATGGTCACCGCCGAAACCTCCTCGGCCGGGCGATGAGTAGCGTCGTATATCAGTCCCTCGAAATAGAGTTTCGAGATTATTCCCAAGGCTTCGAGATCGTCGAACTGGCTATCGTCGACGACCTGCAACAAGGCCCGCTTGCCGTCGAACAGCCTCAGAATATGGTTGATTTCGTCCGGGATCTCGCTCAGGCGCTCTGACAGCTCGTGGTAGTCGACCTCGAAGCAGGTCTGCAAAGAAGGAAGCTGCTCGAGCATGCGTCCCCATTCATCCAGTCGACGCATGCCCTCCATCAGCAGACCCTGGCTAGAAAGCGTGATGTTATCGGGGTGAGCCAGGCTGGGCTTAAAATCTATCTCGAACGAGCCGCTGTTCCACAACAACAGGCGATAAACGGCTTTCTCTCCCTGCAGCCGGCCGAGCTTGGCATCGATCACCTTGCCGTTGCGAAAGAACACCTCGGCTTTCTGGTCGGGATTCTCCGCCGAGATGAAATGGGCGATACCGGTCTTGCGACCCAGTTCGATGGTCTGAATCAAATCGACGATTCCCATGTCGTCGATCGAACCTGAGAAGCTCGATTTCCTGTCGCGCAGCTGCAGCTTTTCTCGCTCCCGTTTCTGCAGCAGGATGTTCACCCGGGTGATGATCTCCTTGATGTAGATCGGCTTGGTGAGGTAGTCGTCGACACCCAGTTCGAGACCACGAACCTTGTCTTCCACCGACTTCTGGTTGGTCAGAAAAATAAAAGGAATCTTGGCCCATTGCGGCTCAGCCTTGAGCTTTTCGCAAAGCTGATAGCCGTCCATGACTTCCATCTTGGTGTCCGAAATGACCAGATCGGGAGTGGAGATGCCGACTTTCTCAATGGCGTCCTCGCCGTTGACGGCAGTAGTGACCGAGTATCCGGCCTTTCGCAGGCTGACCTCCATAACCCTTAAGGATTTTGGATCTCCATCAACTAACAGCAGGTTTCGTCTCGCCACGGTAATGGCCCCGATCGCAAAATGCCCGGATTTCCGGATGCTCTGTATTAAACTTCCGGAAAGCGTCTCTGTCAACATTGTAAGACGCGTGCATGCTCAGCGCAGATCTTCTCCGCCGCTAGTCTTTCTTTCGCCTGTAGGAGTCAATGACCCTTCCGGTGCTTGGCCTTTTCCAGCGTTTTTATCTGCAGCGTGACAATCTTGTGATACAGGGCGTCGTAGGCCTTTCTCAGGCCCAGCGACCTGCGCCTGTGCCTGAAGGCCGGCACCAGTGAATTGCGAATGATGCCCCGGGCCTTTTTCCTGAGTCGATCCGTATAGTTGTCACCCATGACAATGCGAAATTCGTTTTCCTTGATCGAGACGAAAAGCAGCACCGCGTTCTTGCCATCCTCGTAACCAATGTCCCAATCCTCAAAAACGGTGTCCACAAAACGGTCGACGCTCAGCGGGCGGGGTCGGAAGTCGTCGAGAGACTTGACCGTAACCACCATCATGTCCACCTTGCCCTTGGCGGCTTTGCGGCAAAGAGACTTGATAGTCGCTCGATCCCTGCCTCCAAGCACGCCGGCGTGATCGTTGAAGCACTCCTCGTCCAGGGAGGGATATTGCTCCGAGGCGCGCGCCGGCCCATGGGTGACAAATAGCAACATCAAGAACGCCGCCAGAGCTAGTTGCCCGGACTCAATTTTCATCTCGACCTCCCAGTCTTCAACGTGAGCCCTTGAGCTTTTTAGCCGCCTGGCGAATTCTCTTCTTGGCCTTGGCCGAAAGCGGGCTTCTCGGATAATCCTGCACGAACTGCTTCAGAAACGGTAAAGCCTCTTTGTAGCGCTCCATTGCGTAGAAGCAATAGCCCAGCTTCAACAAGGCGTCCTTGCTCTTGTCTCCCTTCGGAAACTGCGTCCGCACTTTCTGAAAGGCAAGAGCCGCCAGACGGTAGTCTTTTTGCGAATAGTAGCTTTCAGCAATCCAGTACAGGGCATTGTCAGAGTACGGGTCGTCAGGCCACTTCTTGAGAAACTCGTCAAAAAGAGTGCGAGCGGCCTTGGCCTGCCCCGCTTCGAGCAAGCCATAGGCCAATTTGTAAAATTCCGCTTTCTTCTCAGGCCGCTCGATCGCCGCCAGCGGATCGGGCGGAGTTTTTTTCTCGGCGGCTTTCTTTTCGGCCAGTTCCTGTTCGGCCTTCTCTCGAACGAGTTCCTGCGCTTTGGAGATACTTTCGCTGACGTTCTGTTTGATACCCATAAGCTTCGTCTCGATCTTGTCCAGGCGATGCTCGCTGACTTCGAGGCGACCTCTGATTTCCATCAACTGCGTTTTTATCCTCTCGATGTCCACTCCCACGTCGGCCGCGTTGCGCCCCGTGGCGCGCCGGTACTCGTCTATGATCTTGACCAGTTCGGCGATCTGCCGATCTGCCTGGTGAATTCTCTCCTGCAGAGCCTTCTTCTTCTTTTCACTCTCCGTCTTGACAACGTCCAACTCGACTTGCAAGGCGGCTATGTCCGCCTGCATGCGCTTGCCGACGTCCTGCTTGACCCAGCAGCCCGCAAGAAGAAGACCGCCAAGCAGAATGGGTGAAATACGCATCGATCTGCTATCGATAATCACCTGCTCACCTCGCGACAAAAAAAGAGCGGGGCCCGCTTCGAGCTCCGCTCCGGCTCAAACCTGCTTACGTTTGCCGTCTATTCGCTGAACTCGCAGCGGCGGTTCTGGGCCCAGCAGTCTTCTGTTTGTTCTGAGCATACCGGCCTTCCCTCGCCGTAGGAAATCGTCTTCAAGCGACTCTTGGCGATGCCCAGATTCACCAGATATTTCTTGGCTGCACGGGCACGCTTGTCACCCAAGGCAATGTTGTATTCTTCTGTGCCTCGATCGTCACAGTTTCCCTCTATTGTGACCGACATATCGGCGCGCTCCTTGAGGCACTCGGCGTTGCGATCGAGGACCTCGCGATCCTCCGAGCGCAGGTTGTAACGGTTGAAGTCGAAGTGGATGGTCTGCATATCACACTTGGGCTTCGGGACGCACTCACAATCCTGGCACATGTTGCCCTCTGGACAGTCGGCGTCGGTCTGGCACTTGCACTTGGGAACGCAGTGGTGATCCTTGCACTCCATACCCTCGGCGCAGTCCTCGTCCTTCTCGCATTCCCACTGGCACTTGTGCTCCTTGCAAACCATGCCAGGCTTGCCGCGCGTCTCGCAGTCACTGTCGATCTCGCATTCGAAGACACACTTCTCATTCTCGCAGAAGGGCTTCTCCTCGGGGCAATCCTTGTTCTCGATGCACTCTACGCAACGCATATCCTTGCACTTGGGGCGCTCCGTGGGGCAATCGGGATCCTGGCAGCACTCCTGACACTGCTCGTTGCAGCATTTCATCAGGGTGGTGTTGCCTTCCTCTGCCGAGCAGTCGCCGTCGTCCCGGCACTGCGGGAAAGGCGGGCGGCAGCCTGTCGCCAGGAAGGAAAGAACAAAGAGAACAGCCGCCGTATAGGCCAGCCCCTTGGACAAGCTTCCCACTGTCTTCATCGAATCACCCTCCTTATGCGGCACGAACCCGGCACGCGAGGTATATGCGCTGCAAGTACCCGAAAAGTGCTCTCTACCGTCTCGCAATTAGCTCATTCGGGTTGGCTTGTCAAATAAAAAAGGCTCTTATAATTCCGAAGTCTTTGGAAAAAAGTGTTTGCTATTCGCCCTTCCACGCTGTAGGTTGGCGCCGGTCGGAAGCAAGGCTTTTCCGACCGGCGATCCCAATCATGAGATTTTCCCTGGACATCAGCCTGACCAAGCGCATCGCCTCACTGGCGATTCCAGTCATCTTGGCCATGCTCTCCCAGACCGCCATCAACCTTATGGACACGGCCATGGTCGGCCGCCTGCCGGGCAGCACCGGCATCGACGGAGTGGCCGGCATCGGCGTCAGCCTGCCCCTCTTCTGGGCCCTGGGCGGCTTTTTGTCGGCAATCGCCATCGGCACCCAGGCGATCACCGCCCGCCGCACGGGCGAGAAGCGTCCCTTGCTGGCCGGCCGGGCCCTGACCAACTCGCTGATTATCGCCGGCCTGTCGGGCCTGTCGGTCTCCATCGCTTTCTATTATCTCATCCCGGATATTTTTCCCCTGCTCAATCCAAACCCCAACGTCATCCGCCTGGGGTCGACCTACTGCCGCCTGCGCATGCTGGGTGTCTTTTCCATGGTGACCACCATCAGCTACAAGGGTTTTTTCGACGGTATCGGGCAAACCTATGTCCACATGGTGGCCTCGATCGTCATGAACGTGCTGAATGCATTCCTGAACGCCGTGCTGATCTTCGGCCTGCTGGGGTTCCCGCGCCTGGAGGTCGAGGGCGCGGCGCTGGCTTCGCTGTTCAGCACTTTCGTGGGTCTGGCGATCATGATCACCTGGAGTTTCAGGAAGAGCATTCTTACGAAATACCGCATCTACGCCCCGAAAAACCTCAACCGATCGGTATCCGGCGAGATAGTGCGCCTGTCGTTGCCCTCGGGCCTGGCAACCGTCTTCGCCATGAGCGGCTTCCAGTTCTTCATGTGGGTGACAGGCAACCTCGATCCGGCCCCTAAAATGCTCGCTCCACTGGACTTCATCCCCCTGGCCGGCCCGCTGTTGCGGGGTATCGACCTGGTCACTCCCGACGTGGCCACCAGCGCCAGTTGGGTGATCATCTCTTTTCTGATGTTGATCTTCATGACCTCGATCGCCTTCGGAACGGCCACGGCAACCTTGGTGGGCCAGAGCATGGGCGCCGGGGATTCCAACCTGGCCGAGCGTTTCGGCTGGGAATCGGTCAAGCTGGGTATGTATTTCATGGGCTGCCTGGGGCTTCTGGTAATCATCTGGCCGCATTTCTTTCTGGGGATATTCACCGACAAGGAGGCGGTGATAGCCGCCGCCATTCCATCAATGCGCCTGATGGGAGCCAGCGCCTCGCTGATGAGTGCCGGGCTGATCCTGGTGCAGGCGCTCTTCGGGGCGGGCGCAACCAAGTTCGTGATGATCGCCGAAATGCTGATGCACGGGCTGTGTCTGATACCGCTCTCGTACCTGATGGCCGTTGTTTTCGACATGGGCATGCTGGGAGCCTGGATGGCCGCCGCCACTTATGTCGTGTTTCTTTCCTCGACCATGGCCTGGAAGTTCGCCGGCGGAAGCTGGAAGAAGATCAAGATCTGAACAAGGGCCATTGACCCACCAGGCGGCGATGGGATATCTTGATCACATCTCATGGCCTGCGTCCTGATAATTGACGATGAACAGAATATTTTAGTGACCCTTTCCCGGGCGCTCAAGCTGGAGGGTTACCAGTCGCTGGTGGCCGGCGGGGGCAAGGTCGGCATCGAGAAGCTGGCCGGCCAGGCCGTCGACCTGGTGTTGCTCGACGTGATGATGCCCGACATGGACGGGTTGGCCGTGCTCGATCGCATTCACGAGTTGGATTCTTCGCTGCCGGTGGTGATGATGAGCGGACATGCCACCGTCGAGATCGCCGTCCGGGCCGTGCGCCGCGGGGCAGTGGATTTTCTGGAAAAGCCGCTCTCATCAGAAAAAGTACTAGTCACGGTAAGAAACGCGCTCAAGATCCGCAGGTTGTCGGAAGAGAACCGCGATCTGAGAACCATGGCCGGCCTGCAGGGTGAAATGGTCGGCCAGAGCGCCCCGATGCGGGCCATCTACGAGCAGATCCGCTTGGCGGCGCCCTCCAACGGCAGGGTGCTGATAAGCGGCGAGAACGGAACCGGTAAAGAGCTCGTGGCTCGAGCGATCCACGACAATTCACAGCGTTCCGGCGAGGCTTTCGTCAAGGTCAACTGCGCGGCGGTGCCCCACGATCTGATCGAAAGCGAGCTGTTCGGCCACGAGAAGGGTTCTTTCACCGGGGCCAGCCAGCAGCGCCGGGGAAAGTTCGAGCTGGCCGATTCGGGCACACTGTTTCTCGACGAGGTCGGCGACATGCCGCTGGCCATGCAGGCCAAGCTGCTGCGCGTGCTGCAGGAGGGAGAGCTCGAGCGGGTCGGTTCATCGGAAACCATCCGCGTCGACGTGCGGGTGATCGCCGCCACAAACCAGAACCTGCAGGTGGCCATCGCCGAGGGTCGTTTCCGAAAGGATCTGTTCTACAGACTCAACGTAATCCCGATCGAACTACCGCCGCTCAGAGAGCGCAAGGAAGATATTTCCGCCCTGGCCGAGCACCTGATGGATGTCGCTTGCCGGCAAAACAACCGCCGTCCGAAGAGCTTCGCCCCTGGCACAATCGCCTGCCTTGCCGAGCACGATTTTCCCGGCAACGTGCGCGAGCTGAAAAACTCGATTGAACGGCTGGTGATCATGGTGCCCGGCGACGAAATCGGGCCCGCCGACGTGCGGCGCTGGCTGAGTCTCGACGCCTCACGCGAGGTTCGACCGCTCGCCGGAGAATTCTACGAATCCGGCCGAGCGCTGCGCGACATGCTGGCCGACGCCGAGCGCGACTTGATCATGCGCGCGCTGGCCGAGTGCGATGGGCACGTGACCAACGCCGCCCGCAGCCTGGGGCTCGAGCGCTCACACCTATACAAGAAGATGAAGGCGCTGGGCATAAAGTGAACGGATTGGAGAGTGAAATGAAAAAGCTCGTGGTTGCCTTGGCAGGCCTGGTGCTGCTTGCCGCCTCAGCTTGCGGATGCGGGGGAGACGGCACCGGTGACGGTGGGATCACTGACGGGCAGGACGCCGGCGGCGACTCGGGCGGCGAAGACTCGGGCGGCGGCGACGCCGACGGGGGAGACCAGGCCAACAACTGCATCTCTCACGACAAGACTTACTGCAGCCAGGGCATAACCTACTGGCAGGATAGCTGCGGCAACCAGGAAGAGATTGCGGAAACCTGCAACTGCGGCTGCAACTCCGATTACAGCGGCTGCAAGGACTGCGGCTGTGTGCCGGCCTGCACCGGCAAGTGTTGCGGAGACGACGGCTGCGGCAATAGCTGTCCCGACAACTGCACAGGAGGCCAGACCTGCGACACGCAGAGTTGCACCTGCCAGGGCGGCCCGGCTGACGTCCTGGCGGTCGACTGCGACGTTCCCTTCGTGCTGGATGCCAGCAAGGTGAGCGACATGGCCTACATGACAGGCCACTTCGGCGACCTGGTCCAGCAGTACGGCATCAGCGGCACGGTACAGGGCGTGGACATCACCGGATTTCCCGAGAAAATGTATTACGGCATGCACGATTCCGGCAACACGCTCTCGCTGCTACAGGTGAGCATGAATGCCAGTCTTGGGCCCGAGTACTCGGTCAGGATCGACTTCAGTCCCGACACCGATGTTTCGACCGGGGCCATGTGGACAGTCGGCGTGGGTATAAATCCCAAGGAGGCACTTGTCGGGCTGATCAGGCACCTTTCCGCCTCGAGCATGTGCCTGTTCGCCATGGGCACGGCCGGCCAGTTGACCTTCAGCGCGGCCGAAGGCTGCACCAACGTCGAGGGCGGCAGCTTCTCGGTCTCCGGTCAGATGAACATGGCCAATCCCTGGGACGTGGCCGATGCCTGCTCAAACACGCCTCCCAACCTGCCTTGCTGTCAATGATTCCCGGGCGGAACCATTTGCCGACGGTCCTCGGCTGGCTGTTGCCTCTGGCGGCCGGTCTCGCTGCTTGCGGCTCGGGAGGCCGGGCATCTAACTACCCGCCGCCGCGCGAGGCCGTGATTCCCCTGGACGGTCAAATGCTGTTTCCGGCGAAATTCGATGAACGTGCCCAGACCTACTTCATGGCCATCGACACCGGGGCAGTACGCAGCGCCGTCGAGGAATCGCTGCTTAGCGATGTGGTCAACGGTGTGGGCAGTGTGACCATCGATTTTGGTGAGAACATAGTAATGTCCGATTTCCAGGTGATCGCGGCCGACCTTTCGGCGGCCGTCGAACACGTCGGGGTGCCGATCCACGGTTTGATCGGGCAAGACCTGTTTGCCGACTATTTCTTCGGCCTGGACTACCGCAAATCGCAGGCCACCATGAGTGAGGAAATTCCGCTTGTGCCCCCGCCCGGCTTTTCCGAGCAAGACGCCCTGGAGGTCCCCTACTCACTCGAGCAACTGTTGCCGATCGTCGAAGTCAATATCGGCGGCTCTAGCGCCCGCCTGATTGCCGACAGCGGCTCGGGTGTAACTATCCTGACAGAGTCATTCGTCTCTCCCGATCTATTGGCCTCCGGATTACGAGGCTACGTCTGGCACACGAGCTACGGATCGGACCCTGGCACAATAGTGCGCCTGCCGGCAATCACGCTCGGGGGGCGCGTGGTGGAGGACAGTTGGGCGGTTGTGGTTCCCGACGATTACCATCTCAAGCCCGTCTTCGACGCCATCGGGGTGCAGGTGGACGGTTTTTTGGGTTACCCGGTCTACCGCCGCTTTTACTTTTCGGTCATGGGCAACCAGAGTCGTTATGTCTTCTACCCTTACCAGGATCTTTCATTCTTGCCGAAAAACGAATGGGATCGCGTCGGGATAGAGATCGCGCGCACAGACAATCAGGTCGTCGTGGACATGGTCTTTTCGCCATCTGCAGCGGAGACCCAGGGAGTCTTACCGGGCGACGTGCTACTCTCCATCGACGGCGCCTCGCTCGCGGGTTTTTCGCTGGACGAGATCCGCATGCTCTTGCGCGCTGAACCGGGCGACAGCCGGAGCCTGCGGCTGGCCCGAGGCGCCGACGAGATCACCGTCGATGTCACGGTCGATCGCCTCTTGGCGCCTTTGCGCTGAGCTTGACAAACCAGGGGTCTCAATCGGAATATGGAGCGCTTGAGTTTTTACTGACGCCACTCCAACACAGGGAGTCAAAAAATGAAAAATATTTCAACAGTCTGTCTGGCATTGATGCTCTCGGCTAGCGCTTTAGCGGCCGCCCCCGGCGACGTAGTGATCAACGAGGTGGCCTGGATGGGTACTTCCGTCACGGCCGACGAATGGATCGAGCTTTACAACAATACACTTGCCGATGTCGATCTCGACGGCTGGACGATCGTCGACGACGGCGGATCCCAGACCTACACCATCAGCGCAGCGTCCTGCGCGGGCGGCTCGTGTATAATCCCGGCCGGAGGGTACTTCCTGATCGAGGAGCGCGAGGAGGCCACCAGCGAGCCCGCCAACTTGATCGTCAATCTCAACCTGGCCAACGCCGGCGACTCGCTCGATCTGCACGACCAGCTCGACGCCAGCATCGACATGGTCGACTGCTCGGCCGCCTGGTTCGCGGGCGACAATGGAGACGACCGCAGCATGGAACGCTATGATCCGACCCTGGGCGGCAACTTCGCCATCAACTGGGGCACCTATGACACCTCGGTAGCGACCTACGCGACCGACGCCGGCGGCAACCCGATAAACGGAACTCCCGGCCGGCAGAACTCGATTTTCGGCTCGCCCCCGGGCCCGGCCATAATCCACGTCCATTGCCTCGACGCCGCCAGCATCGACCTGTATTTCAACGCGAACGTAGACCAGACCACTGCCGAGATGGCCACAAACTACGCGCTCAATGCGGGCGGCTCCGACATCAACCCGGCCGCCGCTGTGCGTGACTCGACCGATCTGACCGTCGTTCACCTGAGCGGCATCGCCGGTCTTGCCGACGGCGACTTGACCACGATAACGACAACGGGAATCGCGGACAACGACCTGAACGTCCCGGGCGATTCATCGGCCGAGTTCTTTGCCGGAGTGGTCGACGTCGCCTTCGTGCGCGCGGACGCCGACGGCGATTACATACCTGATCTTCTCGGAGCCCATGCCGGTGCTTTCTTCACGGTGCACGTCACCGTCACCGCCGTCGGAAACTTCTACTACCAGGAGTCTTTCGCCCAGGACGCCACCGGCGGCCTGGCCATCTTCGACGCGGACACTACCGGCGGCCTGGCCCGCGGCGATGAAATCCTGCTGTCCGGCCACATCGATCAGTACGACGGCAAGGACGAGATAGTCGACACCCGCTTCGGCCTGCTCAGCCAGGCCAATCCCGTGTCTCCCACGGTGCTGACGCTGGCCCAACTTGCGGCCGATCCCGAGCGCTACGAGAATATGCTGGTCGGAATCGCCGCGATCAGCGATACAACAACAGGCGACGCCTGGCCGGCCTCGGGCAGCGACGCCGATATCATGGTGAGCGACGACGCCGGCGCCACGACCTACGTCATGTATATCGACAAGGAAACCGGCATCCCGGGCAATCCCGAGCCGACCTATCCGGTGAACATCATCGGGATCGGATGGCAGTACAGCATAGCCAATCCCCCGTCGGACAGCTATGCCATAGGCCCCCGCGACATGGCCGACATCGGAGTCGCCGACTGGCCGGACGGATCGACCCGGCCATGCTACAGCGGCCCGGCGGGCACCGCCGGCGTCGGCATCTGCCTGGCCGGAATTGAAACCTACTCGAGCGGCGCCTGGAGCGGAACCTGCGACGGCGAGGTCACTCCCGCCTCCAACGACGACCAGTGCGACGGAGTCGACGACAACTGCGACGGCACTCCCGATGACGGGGCCGACCTGACGCTGGTCAACCGTTGCGGAGCCTGCGACAACGACTGCACCATTCTGCCCAACGTAGCCAATCCCTCCTGCGACATCTCCGGGATGACACCGGTTTGCGCCTTCGACTGCCAATCCGGCTACGGCGACTGCACGGGCGATGCCGGCTGCGAAACGACGCTCGGCACTCTGGACAACTGCAGCGCATGCGGCGACGCCTGCATCTTCGACAACGCCGCGGGATCGAGCTGCACGGCGGACGCCTGCGTGATGGTCTGCGACGAGGGCTTCAAAGACTGCGCAAACGGTACGACCGACGGCTGCGAATCCTCGCTTAGCAGCACCACCACCTGTGGAGATTGCGACATCGCCTGTGATGTCGGCGAAACGTGCGTCAATCCCGGCGGCGGCGGATACGAGTGCTCGAGCACCTGTGCCGACGCAGACGGCGACGGCCATGCCGACGCGAACTGCGACGGCGGAGACGACTGCGACGACAGCGACAACCTGGTCTACCCGGGCGCAGACGAGCTTTGCGACGGAGTGGACAACGACTGTGACACCGAGACCGACGAGGACTTCGCCACTCTGGGCCAGTCCTGCGACAGCGACAACGACCCCGACCTGTGTCCCAACGGAACCTTCGTCTGCAACCCCGCCCAGGACGGCGTGGTCTGCGACGGCGACACGGCCACGGTAGAGGCCTGTAACGGCCTGGACGACGACTGCGACGGACAGACCGACGAGGATTGGCCCGAGCTGGGCCAGGCCTGCGACGGGCCGGACGACGATGAGTGTCTCGACGGTCACATGATCTGCAACCAGGCGGGCAACGGCATCACCTGCGACGACGACGCCAATAGCCTGGAGGAGTTGTGCAACAACGCCGACGACAACTGCGACGGACAGATCGACGAAGGCTTCGGCACATACACCTGCGGCAAGGGCGTCTGCGAGGTCACGGTCGACATCTGCATCGACGGCGTCTTACAGGAATGCGTGGCCACGACGGACGATCCACACTACGAGCCCGCCGCCGAGATCTCCTGCGACGATGGACTCGACAACGACTGCGACGGTTTCGTCGACATGCAGGATCTGGACTGCTCGAAGAAGGGCGGCGGCGGTTGCGGCTGCGCATCCGGCCAGAGCTCACATCCCGCCTCGATACTGTTTCTGCTTGCCGCTCTGGGACTTGCCCTGCTAAAGCGCAGGCGGGCATAGGATCGAGAAACTCTACGAAAATTCTGTGACCTTGCCGCTGAAGAGGTTGTCCACCTCTTGCTCGAGTTGCTCCGAAGAGCCCACCTGATCGGGCAACTCGAGTACGGTCTCGCTGGCGACCTCCGGCAGGCGAATATGCAGGTAGGCCCGGCAGGATCCCTTGAAGCGGCCTAAAATCGTCTTCAGCTCGGCCAGCTTATCGGGAGTCAAGCTGTCCGCCTGAAGCTTGAAGCTCACGCGCGACGTCTTCTGCGCCTGCTCTTCGGCAAGCAGCGCAACCTCCCGTACCCTCAGCTTGGCAACGGGGTTCTCGTCGCCTTCCATGGCCACTGTGCCCTTGACCAGCAACGGCTCGCCCGACTTCAGCAAGTCTTCACAAAGAGCGAACTCCTTCGAGAAGACGATCGCCTCACAAGTGCCTTCGAGATCTTCGAGCACTAAAATCGCCATGCGACCGGAGCCGCTCTTCAAGGGCCGTTCGCGCATGGACGCCACTAAAGCGGCCATGGCCACGTCCTTGCGAGCCATTTGCCCGAGGCGCGAGCTTGAGCAGTTGGTCAGCCGCCCGGTTAGCCGCCGGTAGCGATCGAGCGGGTGGCCGGTAAGGCAAAAACCCATGGCTTCGCGTTCTAAAGCCAGGCGTTCACGCTCGGACCACTCGGACACCAAAGGAAGAGGTGGTTCGTCGTCCAGCCCGCGGGCACCCGATCCGCCGCTCATCATCGAAAGCAGGCTGCGCTGTCCGCTTTGCTTCTCTCTCTGGCGTGCTTGCGCGCGGCTGAAAGCAAGTTCAACCGCGGCGCACTGGCAAGCGCGACCGGCACCCAGTGTATCGAGCGCTCCGCTCTTGATCAGCACATCCACCAGGCGTTTGTTTACCTTGCGCAAGTCGACGCGAGCGCAAAGATCGAATAGCGATGAAAAAGGTCTCTCCTCGCGAGCTTGGCAGATTGTCTCGATGGCGGTATCACCCAGTCCCTTGACGGCACCCAGGCCAAAGAGGATCTTGCCGTCCGCAACCGAGAACCTCCTCTGCGATCGGTTGACGTCCGGGGGCAGGATCTCGATGCCCATCTCACGCACCTTGGCCAGGTGACGCACCAGCTTTTCTGAGTTGTCCATCTCAGACGACAACAAGGCCGCCATGAACTCCACCGGATAGTGCGTTTTGAGATATGCGGTCTGGTAGGAGATCAACGCATAGGCAGCCGAATGCGACTTGTTGAATGCATACTCGGCGAATTTCTCGATCTTGGCAAACAGATCCTCGGCTTCATTGAGCGGCATGCCGCTCTTCTGGCCGGCCCCCTCGATAAACATTTTCTTCAGACGGGCCATCTCACTGGCCTTCTTCTTGCCCATCGCCTTTCGCAGGATGTCCGCCTGACTCATGCTGAAGCCGCACAGGTCGACGGCGATGCGCATGACCTGCTCCTGGTAGATGATCACGCCATAAGTGCTCTCCAGTGCCGCCTTGGTGGCCGGGTGTGGATAACTGACGCCGCGTCCGCGCTGCTTGCGGTTGATATAGTCTTCGACCATTCCGGCGCCTAATGGCCCTGGCCGGTAAAGCGCAACCGCCGCGATGATGTCCTCGAAACGATCCGGCTTCAGTTCTTTCATCAACTGCTTGAAACCGTCCGACTCGACCTGGAAGACGCCGTCGGTTTCTCCCGAGATCAGCAGATCAAAAACCTGCTGATCGTCGAGCGGGATCTCGAGTATCTCGAGCTGATGGCCCCCGACGCGGATCATTTCCAGGGCATGCTGGATTACCGTCAGCGTCTTGAGACCCAAGAAGTCGAACTTCACCAGTCCGGCCTTTTCGACCTCGTCCTTGGCGAACTGGGTGGTCAATACGCCCTCTTCGCCTTTCAGCACCGGCACCATCTCGAGCAATGGCTTGTTCGAGATGACGATGCCCGCGGCATGCGTCCCGAAATGCCGGTTGAGCCCTTCCAGCGAGCGGGCAATCTGTACTACCTCGCGGTAGATGGGTTTCTCGTTCTGGATCTCTTCGAGACGCGGTTCTTCACGAAGCGCCTGGTCGAGAGTCACCTTGGGACCCATGGGCACCAGCTTCGATATCCGATCGGTCTCTGCGAACGAGAGACCCATCACCCGGCCGACGTCCTTGATCGCCAGGCGTGGTTTGAGTTGCCCGAAGGTGATGATCTGCGCCACCCGATCGCTGCCGTACTTCTCAGCCACGTAGTTGATAACTTCGCCACGTCGATCCTGACAGAAGTCTATGTCGAAGTCGGGCATGCTGACTCGTTCGGGGTTGAGGAAACGCTCGAAGAGCAGGTCGTAGGGCAGCGGATCAATGGCCGTGATCCCCAGGCAAAAGGCCACCAGCGATCCGGCTCCCGAACCACGTCCCGGTCCGACCGGGATGCCGTTGCTCTTGGCGTAGGCAATAAAGTCCCATACGATCAGGAAATATCCGGAAAAGCCCATGCGCTTAATGACATCGATCTCGTAGGTGAAGCGCTTGGTGTACAAATCATGTTTCTCTTCGTTCAGGCCGGCCAGGTGCCGATCGAGACCCTGTTTGGCCTGGGCTTCGAGGTAGCTATCGAGATCGTATTCTGCCGGCACCTCATAACGCGGCAGGAAGACCTTACCAAGTTCGAGCTCCAGGTTGCAGGCATCCGCGATGCGGCGCGTGTTCTCGATGGCCTCGGGAACGTCCGCGAAAAGCTGCTTCATCTCCTCTTCCGAGCGCAGATACAGATCCTCGGTGTCATGGCGCATGCGCCCGGGATCGTCTACTGTCTTGCGCGTCGAGATGCACAGCAGAATGTCGTGGGCGCGGTGGTCTCCAGCGTTGAGGTAGTGGCAGTCGTTGGTGGCCACAAGGGGCAACTTGCGCTCGGACGCGATCTGCAGCAGAACCTGGTTTACCTTTTCTTGTTCCGGCAAGCCGTTGTGCTGCAGCTCGAGAAAAAACCAGCCCGGCTCGAAGAGCGCGGCGTATTCGGAGGCGGCGAGCGAGGCATCGCTGACATGTCCATGCTTGATTAGACTTGCAATCTCGCCGCTCAGGCAGGCAGACATACCGACCAGCCCCTCAGAATGCTTACCAAGCAGCTGCTTGTCGATCCGCGGGTGGTAGTAGAAACCGTCCAGGTAAGCCAGGCTCACCAGGCGGCACAAATTGCGATAGCCGGTCTCGTTACGCGCAAGCAGCACCAGGTGATACATCTCGCGCGTGCTGCGATCGCTCATGCCCCGGGCACCGGCCACGTAGACCTCGCAGCCGATGATAGGCTTTATCCCGGCCGCTTGCGCGCGACGGTAGAAATCAACCACGCCGAACATGTTGCCGTGATCGGTCATGGCGACCGAATCCATCTTGAGTTCGCGCAGGCGATCGAAGAGCTGGTTGAGGCGGATGGCACCGTCCAGCAGACTGTACTGCGTGTGCAGGTGGAGATGGGTAAAACCGGTCATGAGAGAAAACATAGTGAACTTCATTTTTCGGAAAGTCAAGACGGTCCGGAGCCGTTTCCGATGCCGGTGCCAAGACCTTGATTTTTGAGTGCTCTTCTGTAATTGACTGCCGACTGGTTGATGCGCTAGTGTCCACGACCGAACGCGAGGCTCACATGCCGGAATACAGACAAGACAAGCGGCCCGAAGTTGACGATCTCGAGGCACTGGTCGAGGGCGGAGATGAGCGCGCACTCAAGCGATTCTTGATGTTGCTGCACCCGGCCGACATGGCCACGCTCTTCGACACGCTCGATCGCGATTACTGGTCGCGAGTTATCGCCTTGCTGGATACAGGTCAGATCTCCGACCTGATGGAAGAGCTGCCCGACCACCTCAGGGACGACCTGGCCGATCATCTCAGCCCGGTTCAACTGACCGGTGCTTTCGAGGAGATGGCCTCGGATGATGCGGCCGACGTTATCACCGATCTTCCGCCGCAACTGGCCCGGGCCGTACTGACGGCGCTTCCCAGCGAAGACCGGCTCGAAGTCGAGACGCTGCTGCGCTATCCCGAGGATTCGGCCGGCGGACTGATGCAGCTCGAGCTGGTTTCGGTCGCCGAGCGGGCCAGCGTGGACGAGGCAGTCGAGGCAATTCGCTCTAACTCCGAAGAGGTCGGCGACTTGCACTTCGTCTACGTGGTGGACGACGAGCGGCGCCTGACCGGCTGGCTGCCCCTGGACAAACTGATCTTGGCGCGCCCCCGGCAGACCATTGCCGAACTGGCAGACCGCGACTACCACGCGGTGACGCCAGAGGTCGACCAGGAGGAAGTGGCTCGCATCTTCAGCCGTTACGACCTGATCGCCCTGCCGGTGGTTGACGCCGATGGGATGCTGCTGGGCCGCATCATGCACGACGACATCGTCGACGTCATCGAGGAGGAGGCCGACGAGGACATCCTGCGCCTGGCCGGCGCCGAGGAGCCCGAACTGGTCTACACCAACAAGATCTTCAGCATCGCCTCGGCACGCCTGCCGTGGTTGATTGCAAACGCCTTCGGCGGACTGGTATCGGGCTCGCTGCTGTGGCGTTTCAGGATCGGGTTTCCGAAAATGTTGACATTGATGATATTCATTCCGGTGATAGCCGCCATGGGCGGCAACGTCGGCACGCAGTCTTCGGTAATCGTCATCCGCGGCTTCGCCACCGGCAGGGTCGATCTCAACAATCTGGGCCGGGTAGTGGCCAAGGAAGTCTTGATCGGCCTGATTATGGGTATAATTTGCGGCCTGACTGTGGGCCTGTTCACTCGCCTGTGGCAAGGTGACGCTATCCTGGGCCTGACGGTAGGCTTGGCCATGGCCGCGGCTATGCTGGTCTCTACCCTTATGGGCGTGTTGATCCCGTCTTTCTTCCGCCTGGTTAAGATCGACCCGGCTCTGGCCTCCGGCCCCCTGGTGACCACCAGCAACGACATCATCGGTATCTCGATCTACTATCTGGTGGCGCTGCTAATCATCGGCGGTTGAGCAGAACAGCCTGGCTGCCGAGAGATGCTTCAAACTCGGTATTTCTTGAGCCTCTTGTTCGGTGCCTCGGGGCCGCCGTGGAAGGCCATCCAGACGTCCATGCGATGGAAGATGCCGCGAATCATGGAAAGCTCACGTTTGTCGAGTTCCGCCCTCGAGAGCACCTTGCGCAACTCTGCAAGGATCAACTCGGGATTCTCGGGATTCAGATACTCAATCTCCGTCAGCGTACGGCGCATGTGCTCGATCAACTGCTCCAACTCTCCGGCACTGACTGCACTCTTCTCTTTACGGGTCGCGCCATGGTCCCGGACAATGGCCCGCCTGGTCTCCCAGGCGGCCAGCATCACCGCCTGGGCCAGGTTCAACGAGGGATATTCATCTGAGGTGGGAAGCCTGAGAATGTCGCGACAGAGAGCGAGCTGGCTGTTGTTCAGGCCGCTGGGCTCGGGCCCGAACACCAGCGCCACCCGGGCGTCCGCCGGCAAAACCGATAGACGCTCTCCGAAATCATCGGGATCCATGGGCGGCTTGCGCTCGGGATGAGTACGCTCCCGGCAACTCAGCCCCACTACCCATCTCGCCTCCGCCAGCGCTTCAGTCAAAGAGGAAAAGCGCCGCGCGTTTTTCAGAATACCCGCGGCGTGCACGGCCATCTTGCGCGCCTGGCGCTCGTCTTCATAGCGCGGGTCCACAAGAATCAGCGATTCGAAGCCCATGTTGGCAAGCGCCCGGGCGGCGGCGCCGACGTTGCCCGCCTCGTGCGGCTCGACCAGAATGAAATCGAAGTCGGTCAATGCAGAATATCCTTTAGTTCGGCCGGAAGTCCGCCAGCGCCGCCCGCGCCGATCTCCTTCATCAACTGGTCCATGCCCTGACCGCTGCCGCCGACGCCCTTGATGATCTCGTCGATCTGCTTCTGGTAGCCGCCAAGCACGTTGTTGTACTCGGAAAACACGCTGAAAACCACAAAGGCATACACCAACAGAAGCACCAGAACCGCCAGCAGTTGCACTACCACTTCCAGCCGGTGCAGGAAAGACTCTTGCCCCAGTCGAGCCTGTTGATCAAGTGCTTCGGTCAGTCTGCCCGACAACTCGCCGGAAGAGATTGCCAGCATGAACTCATCGTCGAACAGCTCTTGCCCTCCTAATGCCTCGCTCAATGTGGTGCCCTCGCCTACTCGCAATATGGCTCTCTCGATTTTGGCTATTAGCGCCAGGTTGCCCGTGGCCGAGGCCGAAAGACGCAGCGCCTGGTTGAGATCGAGTCCGGCCCCTAGCGAACCTGCCAGGTGACGGCAGAAGCTCGACTTGACCCGCAGGCGCGAAAGGCTCCCCGTCAGCGGCATGGCGCGCAGGATACGCTGGCATGCGGCCGGTCCGATGATCTTTCTCAGGCCCCAGGGCAGTCCGAACAAAACCAGCACCAGGCAGGCCAGCGCCAGCAGGTAAGGCAAAAGCGAGGCCTTCAGGTAGGCGCCAAGGCCGCCCAGGAAAAGTTTGGAAAGCGGCAACAGGAAAAAAGAAAGCGTGAAGAGGATAAAGGGGTAGAGACAAGCGCGCAGAATTCGCCGCCGAAGTTTCTGGCGCAGTTCGATCGACTCGCTCAATGAGCTGAAGACCGCCGGCAGACCACCCGTGCGCTCGCCCGCCTCCACCAGCGAGCGCACCCGGCCCGGAAACAACGCCGGGTCTCGGGACAAAGCCGATGCCAGTGTCGAACCCGTCGATATGGCCTCGCGAACCTTGGCAAAAGCCTCCCGCAATCGCCCGCGGCTGCGCTTGGAAATCATCGCCAGCGCCTCGGTCAGCGCTATTCCGGACTCCAGCATGCGCGCAAGCTGTCCGTAGACGCCCGAAAGCGCCCCGTCCGAGACGGGTCTGAACGGCCAGGGTCTTTCAGGAGTCGGGTCGATCGTGAGTGTCGTCGCTTGCGCGGTAGGCTCGGGGGCTTGCCGCACCGGCGCTTCACGACGATCTCTGTATTTGGCAATCACGATCCCGCAAGCGGGACAATCGGGCCCATCGGGAACTTGCTTGTTGCAGTTGGGACAGATCAACGCGATCGCCGCCGCCTGAGCAGAATGACAAGCGGCAAAAAAAGCAACGCGAACAACCAGCCGGCTCCAGGCGTAACAATTCCACAGCCCCCGCTATGGGTCGGGGCGACATCGTCGTCTCCGGCACCATGCGAATCTCCCGAATCGGCACTGTCCGCGCCCCCGTCGGTCCCGGCGTCCGGGCTGCCCCCGTCGATTCCGGTGTCTGTGCCGGCATCGTAACCGGCGTCGGAACCACCGTCATACCCCGCGTCGCTTCCGGCATCTCCACCTGCGTCCGGGCCGCCGTCGGCCGGGCCGCCATCCGGGTAAGTCCCGGGATACAGATCGCTCCACTCGACCTCGACCCTGTTCGAAAGACCACGACCATGGAACCAGATGCTCATGTCCTCCTGGCCGCGGTAGGCAACCGACATCAGGTGCAGGCCGGTTGTGCCCATCAGTTCGAAATGGCTTTTCAGATCCTTGGGCCCTCCGGCCGTGTAATAGTCGCCCATGAAATCGCCGCCGCCGGGCACGCTGCTGCCGTCCGTCTGGCTGTTGGTTGTGATAAGCACCTCGGCGTTCATGTAGGCCGCTTGCGGCGTTCGCGGCGTGCCGCACGAGCCGCCCGTCTGGCAGGTGAAAACTCCGCCGTATCCTTCGGGCACGTAGTAGTTGATAAACGTACCGGTGGTCAGCGTCATGTTGCCGAGTTCACCCGTCGCCCATGCAAGGTTATCGGCCAAGGGCAAATCCGGCACTCCCGACAGCAGGTAGCGTGCGGCGACGCTTCGGGTCACGTAGTCCGCTGCCGGTTGGAAGTTGGTGCCGTAGTCGTGCAATGAAACCAGAGTGCCCTTGGCGTTGACTCCCGTCACCACGGTTACATAACCGGGCCAGGCCAGGTTGACCCAGCGAATCGATCCGTCGCCCGGGTCCCAGGCGGCCAGCACATGGTGCAGCGCCATGCCGAAGGGAGTCGAGTAGTCGAGCCGGCGTGTCGAGAGGGTCTTGACATCGCCCTGGACGAAGCTTCCCCAGCAGGAATGCGACCGGCAACCCTTGTTGTAGTAGGCCCAGTCGCCGAAGGTATTCAATACCTTGACATCGAGAGCGTCAAAAACTGCATCAGGTGATTTCGACTTGACTCCGGCGACGATGCCCGAGATCTCGTCCTCGATCGCGGCAGGCAACCAGATGGTGGCGTCCATTGTCGAGCGAGCCAACGAGTACATGCTGCCCAACTGGCTCTTGACCTGGGAGAGGCCTGTCTGGATATCTTCTGAAAAGGCAGCGCCCATTCCGAAGCCCATCTCATAATGCGAACCCCATAGCCGAATGACGCTGTAGCCGTGATCCTGGCTGTCGAGTTGCTGGTCGAGGATCTCGAAGTTCTGAGCCCGGGCAACCAGACTCGACAACAACAGCAACGCCAAAACCGTAAGCAGGCTTTTTGGGGATCTTGGACGGCTCATTATCTCCTCCAATGACGTTCAATCTTACAATAACCGACACGAAGACGGGCCGTCAAGGCCTTGCTTGGGAAATATTCCTTATAATACAAACACTTGCGGCAAATAAGAGCGCGGCTGGAAACTTTTTCATTTTCCGCGCGTTTGATTAGCTGGAGACTTGCATTCCCTGCGGGAATGTGCATAAATCTGCCCCTCGTTCGGCAGGAACAGGCAACGGAGGTAACCAGGAAATGATCGTCGAGATCAACCCCATGCACCCGCAACCACGTTTGATCCGCCGTGTGGTGGAAGCACTCGCCCAGGGCGCGGTCATCGGCTATCCCACCGATACCGTTTACGGGATCGGTTGCGACATCTTCTCTAAGTCGGGTATCGAGCGCATTTACCAGCTAAAAGATCGCAGCCGCAAGAAGCCGCTCAGCTTCGTCTGCTCGGACTTGAAGGACATCAGTCGCTACGCCCAGGTCCCCGACCACGCCTACCGTATCATGAAGAAGCACCTTCCCGGCCCGTACACCTTCATCCTGGAGGCCACCAAGGAAGTGCCTCGAATCATGATGTCCAAGCGACGCACGGTCGGCATCCGCATTCCTTCGAACCCGATCTGTTTAGCTCTCGTACAAGAGCTGATGCACCCGGTGATCAGCACCAGCGCAAATCTGCACGGCAACTCGCCCATCTGCGACCCCAAGGAAATCAACACCAAAATGGGCAAGGTGCTCGACATGGTCATCGACGGCGGACCGCTGCCCAACGTGCCCTCTACCATCATCGACTTGACCGGAGACTTCCCCTACGTCATCCGCGAGGGTAAAGGATCGGTCGACTGGGTGGCATGAAGTCAGACACTACTTGAGCTTTTCGATTTCCAGTTCGGCTTCCTTCTGATTTGGATCCAATCGCAGGCATTCCTTGAATGCCTGGATGGCGGCGGCCTTGTCTCCACTATCGCGCAAGGCCTTGCCCAGCTTGAGATAGCTGCGCGGGGAATCCGGCTTGGCCTGGACGGCTTTCTTCAGTCCTTCAATGGCCAGATCGAGGTATTTCTTGCGGTGCACCCTGGAAGCCATTGCCTTGTTGTAGTATAGGCTCGAGAGGTAGTACCAGGCCTTGGCCGAGTCCGGTTTGTCGGAGACGGTCTTTTTCAGCTCCTTGATGGCCAATTCGTTCTTGTTGCTGTTGAAGTAGGCCACTCCGAGATCGCAGCGGGCCTCGGTCAGCTTTGGATCGAGGCTAAGTGCTTTCTTGTAGCTGCGGATCTGCTCCGGGAGATTGGCGAGCTGACCAAAGACGTCTCCCATGCGATAGTGAGCCCGCGCATTCTTGTCGTCCAGTTTCAGACATTCCCGATACTCGGCTGCCGCCAGATCGAGAAGCCCGCGATCGCGGTACAGGTCGCCCAGCCTGATGTGTGCTTCAGCCCTTTTGGGATCGAGGCGCAGCACGTCCTTGGCATGGGTGATGGCGTTCTCATAGTCGCTCTTCTCTGCGTACAGTTCCGCCAGCGCTGCATGGGCATCCACGAGATCAGGGTTGAGGGCCACCGCCTGTACGAACTGGTCGAGAGCGGCAGCGCGCTTGCCCTGCTTCAAATAGGTGCGCCCCAGCTTCGCCCGCGAGGCAGCGTCCTCGGGATTGATGGCCAGCGCCTGCTTGAAAGCTTTCTCGGCCTCGGTCAGCTTGCCTTCCTCGATGTAGACGATGCCCATTTTCGAGCGGAATTCGGCCTTGCCTGGATTGATGTTGATCGCCCTCTTGAAGTGACTCATGGCCTGGGAAACATTTCCCTTGTGGTAATAAGCCTCTCCAAGGTAAGCGTGGGCATCGGCGTAGTCCTTGTTGATCAGCAACACCTCGTTGAACTTCGTGATTGCCTCACCAAATCGGTTGGCATTGAAATATGCCAGCCCTAAGTTGAAGTGCGCCTCGACATAGCGAGGATTCAGATCACAGGCCTTCTTGAAGGCCGCAATCATCTCGTCTTTCTTGTTCTGGCGTCCCAGCACCACGCCGAGGTTATTGTACGCACTTGCATACTTGTCGTCCCGCTCGATGGCCTGTTTATAGGCCGCAGCCGCTGCATCGAGCTTGTTGATCTTGAAATATGCCAGCCCGAGATTGTAGCGGAACTCCGGATCCTGCTGCCTGATCTCGATGGCCTTCTTGTAGAATACGATTGCCTTTTCGGCCGCGCCCCGCTCGTAAAACAGGTTGCCCAGGTTGTTGTAGGCGTCTGCAAACCTGGGTTCGTTACGGATAGCCTCCCGATAGGCTTGCTCGGCCTTGCCGAAGTCTAGTTGCCGGTGATAGATCTCCGCCAACTGGAATTGCGCCAGGGCAAATCCCGGACTAATCTCGCAGGCCGCCTTGTAGACCGCCACCGCCATTCCCAATTTTCCCATCTTGGTATAGACGACTCCGAGGTTGAAGTATGCCTCGATCATGTCCGGGTGCTGGGCGATGGTTTCCTTGTAGCGCTTGACTGCCTCTGCAAAGCGACCTTCCTTCTGCAGCAGGGCTCCCAAATTCAGCCGAGCGTCGATCTCGGCGGGATCCAGTTTGATCGCCTTGCGATAGAAGGCCTCGGCTTTTACAAAATTCCCCTGCGAGTGATAGGCCAGGGCCAGGGTGAATGCCGCATCCGCATCAGTCGGATCCTGTTGCAGCGCAGCCTGATAGTCCTTGATGACTTCTTTGAGTGAGGCGTCCTTCTTGAGCTTGCTTTTCGAGCGCAAGACAGCCTCGTCCTTGGCCTTCTTGCTGGTGACCCCGGATGCCTTCTCGCCTTTCTCGCCCTTCTCGCCCTTACCCCCCTGGGCCAGCCCGACAGCCGGAAGTAATATCACGAGCACAATGAGAAACCTGCGCAACTTCATGACGCGATGTCCTTTCAACTCTACTCTGTCCACCATCCCTTGGATGACTCACCGATCGATGAAAAGTACTTTTTCTTCACCGCCAGCCAGCTCTCTTCCTTGCGTTTGAGATCGGCCGCGTCCTCGTCGACGTCTTTGCGCATGTCATCCACGTCCGCCTGGATTGACTTAGCCTGCTCCACGAAGTCTTCTTCGGAGTCGCTGAAAGCAATCGAATGCTTCTTGACCAGCTTGACCTTGGCCAGCTCAAACTGCGCCTTGGCAAGTACCAACTCCATCTCGGCGAGTTTGAGGCTCATCTCGAGATGGTCGATCTTGTCGTTGAGAAAATCGATCTTGGCATCCAGCATATCTATTTCCATATCGATCTTTTCGGCTTCGCGCGCAGCGGCACCCTCGGCCTCCTTGCGCGCCTTCTTGATTCTTTCCTCGGTCCGGTCTATTTCCCTGCGCGCATTGTCGATCTGGCGCTTTACCGAGCTCTTTCGATCAACGGCGATTGTGACCACGGTCTCGGCCTGAAAGACGGATCTCCGGCTGCTCTTGGGCAGTCGCTTGATCAGCTCGGGGGAAACCGTGTAGGAAAGAGACGGGCCGCAACCCGAAAGCAGCGCCGCGCATGCGGTCAGTGCCAGAAATCCTCTTATGCTCCAATGTTTCATGCAGGATATTCCTTCCTTGCGACCCTATCGGATACGCAGCTGGCTGAGCGCGTCCTTGACCGACGGATGTATGTCCGGCGTCGAAAGATCAATGCTCCTGACCCTCGACATGATGGGCTTGAGGACGGCCTTGGCCCGAGCCTCGTCCTTGTACCTGGTGAAAACAGCAGCCATATTGAGTCGGGCCGGCAAGAGGTTAGAATCGGAGGTCATCGATTTCTTGAAGAAGTCGTAGGCGTCCTGATCGTTGCCGAGATGCAGCTCGACCACGCCCATCAAGTTCAGAGAGGGCGCGTGGTTATCGTTGAGCTCCATGGCCTTCGACAGAACCAGGCGTGCCATGTACAAGTCACCGCTCCAGATGGCCAGCATTGCCAGGGCGTCCATGGTTTTCAGGTCGTTCGGATTCTTCAACAGTTTCGCCTTGAGATCGTCGACCTGCTTGCCGGTAAGCGGCTTCTCAGACCGCCGCCGAACGACTTTTTCCTTGGGCTCCTGACCCGTCAGGCAGGCCATGGCAAAGCGATCGAAAACCTTCTTTTGTCTGACCGTCTTTACGCATGTGTCCAGATAGGTCTTCGCAGTCTGCTTCTGGGCCGTTACCTGCTGAGTGAGCATTTGCTTGTACTGCTTCTTCTGATCGGCGTTCAGGTCGGCAGGGATCGGTGCACTGCCCAAAAAGGAGGCAAAGTTGTCGTAGACCTGGTGCAACCGATAGAGAGAAGCGATGGCCCATTCAGGGTTCTTCATCTGAACAACGCCTGCATAAATCTGCTCCATCATCTGGATGAACTGCATCTTCTTTTGCAACACGGCCTGATCGTCTTGCCCGGCTCCGAAACGTACTTTCTTGTAGTCGTCGAAGATCATCTCACCCAGCAGGAACTGCGCTTCGGCGGACAGGGCCGTATCATCCGGCCCCCCTGAACTGGCAGCTGCCATGAATGCCTGCTTGGCCTCCTCGATCTTGCCGCGTTTCTCGAGCGCCTTGGCCAGCAGCAGCTGGCCCATAACACTTGACGGCAGCGCCGCGACGGCCTCGCGCGCCACCTTCAGCACCATGCGCCAGTCGTCCATCTTTGAGTAAGCGTCGGCTATCTCCACCAGTAAGCTGCCCTTCCTCTCGCTGTTCGCGCCCTCTATCAAGATCCGGTAGTCTTTGATCGCCTGAGAGAACTGCCCCAGGTATGAATGAAAACGGGCAGCGGCGAACAGTGCCTCGCGCGCTTCCGCCTTTTGCGGGAAACGTACGAAATAATCTTCATACAACGCCGCCGCTCGATCAAAATCGGCCATTTGGGCAGAGAAGTTGCCAAGCGTGGCGTAGATGTCTTCGAGGTACTTCGACTTGGGGTATTGTTTGGCCAGCTGACCGCCGGCCTTGAAAGCCAACTCCACGTTGCGCTTTTCCTTGGCCATGACGAATGAGCGGTAGACGACGTTCTCGGCCTGCCCGGCATCCTCGACCTCGCTGGCGTAGTTCAGAAGCGCGCTGGCGGCGTCCTTGCCGTCCTTGGAAACCTCGAGGGTCTTCTTGTCGATCTCGCGGTTCTCGGCCGCCGCCACGATCGCCCCGACTTGCTTCTTGAAATTTGCGTCAGTAATACTGGAGTTCGAGATAAAGGCCCGCCCCTGTTTGGCCAGACCACGGAAATCTTCGAGCTGCTTGTAGCAATCGAGCACCAGGTGTCCGGCCACGGCCATCTGGGCATGGGTCGGGTACTGCTTGATGAACTCCAGAAAAGACTCGATTGCCTGCTGGTACTCGCCTTGTTCGTAGAACATACGCGCCACGTTGAACTTGATGGTCGGCGTCTTGCCATCCTTGGGATACTTGCGCACGTAGTAGGCTCCGAGCTGCTTCATGGCTTGCCTGGCTTCTACCAAACCGAACTTTGTCAGGTACTTGGCGTCACCCAGAGCAGATTGATAGGCCTGGATGCTAGAGTAGAGTGCATCCTTGCGATCCTTGCTTTCTTCCATGTTGCGGGCAATATCCTCGTAGACGCGGCCCGATTCGAGGTACTGCCGCGAATTATAGAGAGCCTCCGCGTAGTTGAACTTCATTTGCCTAAGCTCCTTCGAGTATGTGAAGAAGCTCAGGTAGTTTTTATAGGCCCTGGCGGCAATCCGGAAAGAGCGCTTCTCTCCCCTTTGCTTGGCCAGCTTGTGCAGCTTGGTCACAATATCCCGGGCGTAGACTTCGAACTCCTTGGCCAACTGCTTCTTCTGATCGTCCGGAATCCTCCAGGAATAAGCATACAGTGAAGCCGCCTTGACCAGAGCGCGTACATCCTCGTCAACCTTCTCCTTGTTCTTCGAGAAGCTCGAGGCGTCATAGATACGCTGGGCATAATCCAGGTTCTTCTCGACGTCGTTGGACAACTCGATAATGCGGCGATACATCAAGGCGGCGTTGTCAAACTGCTCCTTGATGAAATAACGATTGGCCAACTTCTCGAGTGCGTGCAGATATACCTGCTTCGAAGTGGCCAGTTTACGGAAGTAATCGAGGGCATTCTTGGCCGAGTGAACCTCCGTGTAACAGAAAACGATTCCGTTCAGGGCCTCGATTCGGATGTTGACCATTTTGTGGGTATCGACCGTGATACCTTCGTCCGGGCTGTTCTTCGAGGTGGCCACCTCTTCGAAAAGGCCTAGAGCTTTCTTCCAGAACTTCTTGTCATCGCGGGCGTGGTTGATTGCTACCCAGGCCAGCTTGTAACGAGCCATGTCGTGCAGCGGGGACTCGCGGTACTGAAGAATGCGCTGATACCACTTCTCGGCCTCCACCAGGTCGTCCTTGTTGAAGTAGAAATCACCGATGATATACAACGCCTCGAGCAACAGGGAGCTCTTGGGATAGTCCTCGACAAGTTTCTTGTAGGTCTTAAGCATGTCCTCATGCATGCCAAGTTCGTGATACTCGTGTCCCAAAAAGAAGAGCACCTTATCGTTGTAGCGATACTCCGGGAAACGGTGCATGACGTCGGTGTAAGTCTGGATGGCCTCGTTCTTCCACAGCTTGGCTTCCGGCGAAGAAACAGCCTGTTCGGCTCCCTTGGTTTCCACGTCCAGGTAATAGATCAGGCGAGACTTCTCGACGTATAGCTCGGCCAGCCGGAAGATGATATCCGGCAGGTATGGTGCGCTCTTTGATTTCTTGATCAGATCTTTTGTGACGTCGACGGAGTGATCAACCTTGATGATATCGCGCTTGAGCCCCTCGACGAACTCCGCTTTCTCTTCGGCCTCGTCGGTCAGGGAAAACCCGCAAAGCATCGTGGCCACAGAAAGCAAGAAAAACAGCCCGGCGATTTTCGTATGCCGATTCATTATCTCTCCAGCACCGGATTATTCCCAGCGTTCTTCGCTGAAGCAGCGGTCTTCTATGAAAAAACGGAAATCATGCAGTTCGTCGTTCCAGAACTCCCCGTCGAACCTGTAGTAAACCTGTTTTCCCGAGGAGGGAATCTCCTGGCGATGGGCTTCTTTCTGGGTGGGGCTACCCTTGATGCGCTTGTAAATCGACAGCCCGATCTCGTAGTCGAGCAGGTTCATCTGTTCCTGAAAGGCCAAGAGTCTTTCGGCCACCGAACGGATGGCTTGATCCATCTTGACCTTGAGCCGGCGGTTTGTGTCCTGGATCTTGAGATCGTAGATCCGGTTAAGATGCGAAAGCAGGCCGTTTTCGGCCCAGGCCGCGCTGAAGTCGCCAAGCCTTCCCATCTCCGTATCCAGTAAGCGGGCAAACTTGCTCATCTCGTCGAGGGCCGGATCCTGCAAGGCGGCGTCAAGCAGGATTTCGTTCTTGTCGAGATCGACCCGATCATAGATGGCCTTCAACGCGTCGCCATAGTACTGACGAAACTCGGCCACGGCGTCCTTTGCCACATTGTAGTGGCACAGATTCTTGTAGATTAATGCCTTGATCAAGTACTTCTCGGGGTTGAAATAACGGAAAAAGGCCGGCGCTTCTAAAGCGTACAACAGGCCCATGGCTCGCCGGTAGTCCTTGAGGTAATACTGTGTCCAGGCTTCCTCAAGAAACACCGAAGCCTGTTTTTCAATGGGCGCGTCAATCTCTTCGTACTTCTCGTAGGCCGCCCCGAATTTCTTTTGCTCGAAAAAAATGCGGGCCACGCTTTGCCTGGTGCTGTTGATCACATCAACTTGCTCGATGTCCGAATCCAGAATCTCTAAAAACAACTTGATGGCGCCATCGAGATTGTACTTCACCAGGTCGTATACCGCCTGGACGTAGCGGGACTTGTAATAGTAGTAGGTTCTCTTCTCGATTTTCTCAAAGTGTTTCTCGCCCCACCTGATGAAGCCGTTGCGATAGTCGAGTAAGCCCTGGTAGTACTCGATGAAATCCCGCAAATCCTCCCTGATGTAGCCGAAAGGCGTATCATAGATCAGGTCCTTGAGGATCAATTGCTGGTCGAACGGATGAACGCGGCTGATTTTCTCGATGGCCGCCAGCGCATCCGGCAGCAGCTCGGGTTTGGTGCGGTTCTTGGCTACATTGTAATAATATTCAATTGCCGCGTGTGTCAGTCCCAACTTGTCGAACGCCTGAGCCATGAAGTACTCGGCATAACCGTAGTTCTTGGCTCCAGGGGCGTTACCAGACATATAGTCCCACAGGCGCTTAGCCGCCCCGACATTGTCATTTTCGTAGAAGAGCTTGACGCCCTCGTCGAAAACCTCTGGACCGACCTTGGCTTCTTCCTCGGTTGTGCCCTCGAGTTCTTTCAACTCTTCTTCGGTCAGTCCTCCCTCGCCGGGATTCGACGGAGGTGCCGGTGTGGTCTCTTCCCCGGGCGCCGGAGGACTCTTGTCGGGTGGTTTTGGCTGCTCCCCTGACGAAGGTTCGTCCTGCCCGGCCTGATCGGATTTCGCCTGGGCGCTCGCGGATCGCGGTAACGCCGGAACTAGAACGAGGAAAGTCCCGGCTACGAATGGCAACCATCTTGGCCCGCGCATGGAAGTATTCTCCCACTTATGAAAATACGACTAAAGATTGACTCCAAAAGTCAAGCCCAGCATGGCCGAGTTTTTCAGAGGAAAGCCGCCCCGGTTGAGAGTCAGCAGCAATACGGTGTCTCTCAAGTCGAACCTCACAGACCAACTCGGGCTGAACCAGAAACGCGCCCCGACTCCGGCGTTGACCCCGAAGTCATAGTTGGCGTTGGTGTAGTTCCCGGACCAGAGAGTATAGGGGTTGCGAAACGCGAAGGCGGCTCCCGCTGTAATGAAAACCTCGAAATGCATGACCACGTTGTTCAGAAACGATTGCTTTCCGTAAAACAACTTGAACAGCAGGTTTGTGTTTTCCCAGATCACCACTGCCGGGAACTCGCCCGGAGAGATGTCGGGCATCTGGTCGATCAGCTTTGTCTTCAACTTGGTATCGAGATTGTACGACCATCCTACGCGGAAAAGTTCAAGCGCCCACAAGTGGCTGAAATGGATAGTGTATGCCAGCTGCACACCGTATCCCTTGTAGTAGGCGTCCAGAGGCAGGTAAGCCCAGCCGATGGAGAACTCGTGTCCCAGATCGAACAGCCTGCGCTGAATCGGTTCGTAAGTGCTCGCTTCTTGAAAATCCTCAATTTCTCCGGCCCGGGCCGGCAGCTGTTGCCACACTCCCGAAAGAACGGCGAGAGCTGTGACCAAGGCAGGCAAGATCTTCCGCGGCCTGTGAAAATTGCCTGAGCATTTGCTTGTCGGATTCATTTGCCCGCCTCCCCCGTAACGCCCTTCCCGCTTCTATCCTGGTACTTTGTCATTCCCGCCTTCTTGCGGCTGGTCAGATCCTCGGCAAATGCATTGTAACAAAAACCTATTCCAAAATAGAGCGTGCTGTCGACGCTGCCTTCCTGGAGATAAACGTATTCGCGTGCCTCAAAGCGCAACGAGATGGTGTTGGTGAGATATACACGCATACCGACACCCAGGTTGGCCGAGGGAAACCAGGCCGTCTGGAACTTCTCGGCCCCGATACCGATCAAGAAGTAGCTCTCGAGTTGAACTACCCACTTGTCGAAGAGGGCTACCTTGCCGTAGGTCGGCTTTATCATCAGGTTAGTATCCAAAAAATAGTCGATTTTCGGCGTATCGGTGGCACTGACATCCCAATCGTTGCTCATCTGGTGCTTCAGGCCGGTATCGACCTCGAGATACTTGGCGAATGAAAAATGGATGGCCTCCCAGGCCCACAGATCGTTGAAATGCAACACGTAGTGACCGGTAACGGCGAAAAACTTGTAAAAGGCATCCAGTGGCAGAAAGGCCATCGAGATCGAGAACTCGTGGTTCATGCGATAATCGCGCTCTTGGATGGCGTAGACCTTGCCCTGATCGAGATCGTCTTCGCCTGCCCGCGCGGCGGGAGCCACAAGCAGCGCCAAGGCCACCAACAGGCCGTACGCGACTGCGGATCTTCCGCCGCTCCTTTTCAACAATAACCCGCACCTTCGAGAAGGGCGCATCCCACTCTCCTGGTAAAGTTATATGCCAACCTGGCCGCTCGACGCGGCTCTAGCAGTAATAAAAGGCAGATCACCATGCCTGAGTCAAGTTTCGCCTGAAGGGCGGTTAGCCCCGCAGAATGCGCGGGGCAAGCTTAATCTTGTGCAACGCCATGGTGATACAATTCGTTGAGCAGGTTTCAAGTTGGCTTGTGTCCAAGCGGTGCTAGAATCCAATGGAGTTGAATATGAAGGGGTAGGAAACTATAACGATCCCACCCTTGGGCTTCGGGAATTTCCATTGTTTTATCTTCGCAGCTATGCACATGGCGACGGCCGGGGAGGCCATCGTGTTGTTCTTGGTCTTGACCACTGTTACCGAGCCCGAAACGGCTATCGTCCACTCCATGATCACCTTGCCCTGCAGATTGGGCGACAGCAGCAGGTTTCTCTCGTAGCAATACTGGATCTCACGCAGGTGCTTGCGCACCACCTTGGCTATCGCCTCGCGGCTCAGGTGGCCCCGAACCCGCATCTTGCGCTTGGGCGCCTTGAAGACCACGCCGCCCACCTTGCGTCTGCCAATCGATCCTCCGCCGAGCGCCCCGGGACCTATGCCTGCACGGCCGCCGCGTCCTTTCCCGCCCCGCAGAAGATCGATGCCGGCCTTGACTCCAACCCCCCGGCCGCGCGAGAGAACCACGCTGGAAGTCGGTAACTTGGTGACCAGGCCCGACACCTTGTATCGCGAGCGCCCCCCTGGCACGCGAACCGCGTCCAGGTTGGATACAGCCGCAACAATATTCTGTGACGGTTTCTTCTTGTTGAGGTTTCCCAAAGCGGCCATCATACCTGCGCCCGCGCTCTCTCCTCCGCCTCCCCCGTCGCCGGCTTTTTTCCTGGAGTGCCTCCTGGTTTTCTTGACCTTTTTCTTCTCTTCCTTCTTGGGCTCTTCTTTCTTCTCTTCTTTTTCCGGCTTTTCTTCTTCGGCCTTTTCAGGCTCGGGAAGCTGATCGAGCGGAACCTCGGCCTCCTCCTGGGGTATCTCGGCCTGCAGATCCTTGATATCCACCTTGGCGAAGCGATCGATGTCGGCGTTGTCGCCGGCCTCTACCGGGTTGGAGAAAAAGCTGAGGATCACGATGAAAAGGACGTGAGCCAGAAAAGCAGAACCGAAGATCTTGAGGCTCAGAGGATCGAACTTGTTGCGCCGCGGTGCGGGAGGCAACTTAGGCGGGTTGACGAAACGCAGGAAAGACCCGCCTCCGTCGTGGATCAGATTGGCGTAGTCGCCTTTCATCAACTTGTAGGCGTAAACGTTCTGACCCTTGCGCGAGCCTACTCTGTTGGTGCCGGTTTTCAACTCATCGACCGATACCGTCCGTCCGCCGGTGATCACACCGCCAGAAAATTCGTCGGTGAACATGACATCGCAGGCCGCCTGGCTTTTGTAGCGCGCCAATACGAACTTCTTGGGTCCTATCCTGAAGCGTTTGCCACGAGCGATCTGCTCGTAACTCATTACCTGCTTTTCCTGACTGTAGCCGATAATCTCGATCACCGGGTTCGCTTCGGTCGGCACTTGAGGTGTTGCGAAGTTCTCACGAATCAGGTTGTTCAAAAGCGAAAAAGGCTCGACGAATTCGCTCAACATCCCTTCTTCTTCATCTTCGTCACCGGCCTCGAACTGGGTGTCGAGCATCGCCGCGGCACCCGCCGGTGCACGTGGCGCCGGTTCCGGCTCTTCCGGCCGCATGAGTTGGTCGGATACCTGAACGGAGGGTTCGTTGACCGGCGGCGAGAACGACGGCGCCGGCTCCGGTTCGGGCATCGGAGCCCATGACTCCGGGGCCTCCATCTTGGGGGCTTCCGGCTCCAGTTCATCTGCAAGCTGCAATGACGGCGATTCGGTCGGTTGCGGCGTAAGCCAGCGGACGCCCTGGTCGGCCGGCTGAGCCGGCTCTGGCTCCGCAGCGGGCTCTGGGGCAGGCTCCACCTGTGTCTTGACGAAATATTCATCCGGTTGACGTCGCTGGAACTCATTTACGGCCTCGGCCGGCGGGTGAGACAGGCGATCGGTAAGAGGTGCGTCGAAATCCGACCCGGCATGCAACTCTTCCCTGAGCGCCGCGGCAATCTCACCTTTCCTGTCCGGCTCGATCTCCCGCACCGGCGAGGACTGCTCCCGCCTTGCTTTAACCACGTAGGTCGACTCGGCCGGTTCGACCAACTCGTTGTCATCCACCAACATATCGGCGTCGACCTGCTCGGGCTGGACGATCTCGGTTCGATCATCCTTGATCACATCGCGATCCATAATGCGAGTTTCGTCATGGAAGCGCGGCGCCGGCTTTTTTCTGCTGAGGAGCTTGACCTTGAGTGTATAAATCCCGATAGAAACCTCGTCGCGGTTTTCAAGAAAACAACGCTCTATCGGTTCACCGTTGACGAACGTGCCGTTGGAACTGCCAAGATCCTCGAGGATGACTCCTTCGGGAGTAACGCTGATCTGAGCATGTGTGCGCGAAGTGATATCGTCGTCTATCTGCAGATCGGATTCCGGACTGCGTCCGATAATCAACGAAGGCTGGGAGAAACACTCCGTTCCCCAGAAGCGTCCCTCCTTGAAGATGAATACCTGAAGAACTCCCGGATCTTGCCGCCGCGGCGCACGCTGAACCATTGCCGCTCCCTTCGTCTATTTAACTCCAGTTTCCATCCGGCCTATTTATCGGGAAAAACCGTATGGATGATCTCCTCCCTGAAGCTCGTTCGCCTTTTTACCATGCTCTTCAATGCGCTGTCCTTGCGCTCGAGAATCTGCACCTCTCCCGCCTTGGTCGTCTGACCCTTGATCAGCTGAGCATCAAACTCGACGCGAGTTGTCCCACCCAGTCCTGAGCCTCCTAAGGGTGCCGAGGCCGCCCCGGGATCGGGAGACGGCGCAGGTGTCGGCTCGGCAGCGGGCCTGGGGCGCGGCTTTGGCCGCCTTTTCTTGCTGCGGCGCCGGCGGCGGGCGACGATCGTCTGGCCCGCACCCTTGATCGAGGAAAAATCCGGCCTCGCAACTTGTTCCGCCTGAGCGACGTCTGTGAACAGGAACAACGCCAGCAAGGCAGGAATCAGTCTTATCAGCGCGCGCATGAGCGGCCTCCTATTTTTTCAACACCACGAAGCGGAAGTTGGGGTAACCCGCCTGGGCCGCCGTTTTCATAACCAGGTCGACTACCTCGAAGGGTTGGTTCTTGTCGGCCTGAAAGCTGATCACCGTCTCGTCGCCGGTAGGGTTGACTTTCTCGCGACTCTCGATGTCCTTGTACTTCTTCAACAGGTTGAACAACGGAATCACACGCTTCTTGTCCTTGTCGACCTTCACCCCGGCGATCTTCCCGCTCTTTACCTTGGCAATTGTATTGCCCTCGACCCTGAGTTCGGTGGGAGTCAAGTTGACGTTGATGGCCCACTTGAATTCTATGGCCGCCGTGGATTCCGGCAGGGACAGATCGGGGTCGAGCTTGAGGTTCTGATCCTGGCTGGAAAACGAGAAGATCAAAAACACCAGGATGATGGTGAACATGTCCATCATCGAGGTCAGGTTGAGGTTCATGGTGCTCTCGGTGCTTCTTTTTACTTTTCCGGCCATCTACTACTCCGCATTACAATATCGCCGAAACAACGGCATTGGTGAAAAGGTGTTCGCGCGTGTCCATGCGCTTGTCAATTATCCTCTCGCGGCTGGCATCCATTGTCTTGATAATAGTGTCGTAGAGGATCTCCTTCTCGGGCAGGATGATCACTGTGTCGCTCTTCTTGTACTTGTCGTGAATGGATTTCATTCGCTCTGCCAGCTTATCGAAATCATACTCTTTCTTCTTAAGCGGTATCTTGCCGCCAACCTTTTGAAGTTCGTCCTCGGGCTGGTCTCCAACTGCCGAAAGCATGAATCCGTCTTTGGTGATCTGCAAGTTGATAGTGACCTTCTGCAACTCCTTCTTGGGGACGTCGTTGGGATCGTCTCCCCCCTCGGATAGCGCCGGAACCGAGGCGTTGATCACCGAGACCTGGAAGAAGGCGGCGCACATGAGCAAGAACGGGATCATGGCCAGAAACAGGTTCATGATCGGCACCATGTTCAGATCAACGGGCGCTTCGCCTCCTCGCTTGGACGGCATCTTACAGTCTCCCGTTCGAAATCAGACGGATATTGGACAACACTCAGCGCTTCATTGTTCCCATTCGGTTCTTGGCCGATAAATGGTTGAAAAGCGTCATGGCACTGTCCTCGATGGTGTCGAGCAGCAAGTTCTGCCTGGCCGACAGCACCGCGTGCGCGATAGTTGTCGGAATAGCCACTATCAGCCCAAAGGCCGTCGTGTTCATGGCCAGTGAGATGCCTCGGGCTAGAACCTCCTGCTTCTTGGCGGCCGAGGCCAACTCGACGCCCTCGAAGGCCATGATCAGCCCGAAAATCGTACCCAGCAACCCCAGCAGGGTGGCTACGTTGGCCAAAGTGGCTAAATACGGGGTGCGCTTCTGAATCTGGGGACCGACCTTCATGGTGGTCTGCTCGATGGCCCTTCTTATCTCAAGATCGCTACGATTGGCCTTGAGCAACCCGGACTTGAGCACGACGCACATGGGGTGACCCTGGCGGCTGTTGCAAACCTCAATGGCGCGGCTGTAGTTGTTCGAATCAACGAACGACAGGATTCGGCTCAAAACCTGGCTGGCGTCGATCTTGAATCGGAACCACAAAGTGTAGGCCCTTTCGATAACCAGCGTGAGTGTGTAGACAGAGACCAGCAGGATAAGGAACATCCAGATGCCGGAACGGGTGAATGGATTGAACTGCTCGAGAAAGCCCATGTCGTTCTCCTAGACGCTTGAGATGGCAACCTCTTTACAGTTGATTCAACTACGCTCGAAGTCGCTTTCGACCCAATTGGTACGTCTTGTTCCGCGCTTTTTACGGCGCTAGTGTGTTTGTCTACCTGCTGCTCTTGACTCTCACCCAAGCCCTGTGTATTTGCAGTGTTTTCACAAGATGGAAATTGTATACGTCCCCGATGGCGGAGTCAAGATATTCGAAGATCGATTTAGCGACCTGTGTAAGCGCAGAAACGAACCGTACCGCGGCAGCGCCTTGGCGCCGCCGCGGTACGACGGGGATAGGGAAAGGAAGCCTCTCCGGCTTCAGGTTAGCGCCTCTTGATTACCAACGCCAGTCCGAGCAGCAAGCCCAGCAGGCCCGCCATGCCGCCGTTGCCCGCGGTCGAGCAGCCACCGGCCTGGTTGTCACCTTCGGCGGTCAGG